>Ga0207662_10000836_pt1 | contig 14165 bp, 14 predicted proteins | sample KBSS33LmetaG_FD_184338 | JGI IMG/M metagenome (GOLD analysis project Ga0207662, IMG submission 184338) | Switchgrass rhizosphere microbial communities from Kellogg Biological Station, Michigan, USA - KBS S3-3L metaG (SPAdes) (version 2) | ecosystem: Host-associated > Plants > Roots >... | reverse complement strand
ATTGGCTCACAGTTCTAGCTTCGAGCTATCAGCTCTCAGCCGTCCGCTGTCCGCGAAAAAGCACGAACGTTCGTGCGAAACGGCGGCCGCCTTCCCGGTCGAAAAAGCACGAACGTTCGTGCTGAAAAGCGCTAAACGGCCCTGAAATGGCCATTTGGCTCACCCTCGCAGCCCGAGCAGCACGAACGTTCGTGCTTTCAGGTTCCAGCTCCAGCCCTCGGGTATCCGCTGCAAGTTGCCATCAGGGCTGGCCATGGGCCGGGAGGCGCCGAGAACCTCGCCCACGAGGCACTAGAGCCTTGGGAGGAGGGCGTCATGGCGGATAATTCTCAGATTGCGCGCGCGGTGATGGAGGAGCGGACGCTGGCGGAGGAACTGCCGGGCTATCGCGAATACGCCCAACGGGTGCGCTACCGCCTCATTCCCGGAGTCTGGTAGCGAACGCGGCGGGACACTTTGGCCCGCGCAGGCGCCCTCACCCGCTTTTCCGGCGCGGAAGTCGTGCTGGCGAATTCGCCATTGCCGTTCGCGCGACGCGCCCACGGCAAGCGAGCGGAAATGTGTGGAGGGCACGGAAGGTTCCTGGCAGCGGCTCCCGGCGGCGATTAACATCACGGCCGCGGTGTTGCGCCGCCGTCATCGAGGAGACCACGACCATGCTCAGCCCGGGGGCCGTCTTCCTGCTTCTGCTCATCATCGGCATTGCGGCCGGGCTGCTGTTCGATCGCGTCGCCGGCGCGGGCTGGCTCTCGCGCCAGATCGCCGGTCCCAACCGCCTGCTGGTGACGAGCGCCCTGGTCGGCATCGCGGGATCGTTCGTGGGCTATCACCTCGCGCTGCTCATCGGCATCGCCGGCTATGGCGCGCTCCTCGTCGCCGTGATCGGGGCGCTGGCGGTGTTGTGGGGGTGGCGCACGGTGCGCTGACGTTCAGCGGCCGCCGTTTCCGGTCGAACGCACGCAGGTTGGCAGCCAGAGTCTCTCTCCGTCATTGCCGGGCTTGACCCGCCAATCCATCTCTTCACAAAACGCATCTTGCGAAGCGGATGGACCCGCGGGTCAAGCCCTACGAGATTCACACATTTCGTAGAGCCCATCCATGCTTGATAGCTTGGAAGCGAGTGAGCCCATGGAGCATGACAACGGGGCCTGGCTTTCCGTAGTAGCCGTTCCATCCACCCAGCCGTGCAAAGACCCAAGCGGCGAATGCGAGAGAGCCTTTGGGATGGGGATTTTTTTGTTTGGTGGTCTTACCTTCCAAGTCTGCGGAGATTGCCTCCAGAGCTGGGCGATCCTCGGGGTCGAAGGCGTCTTCGAGCGGCCGTTTGGCGACGCCATCGCGCTCGCGTACGAGCTGCAACACGGTGACGGCGGCGATTAGGCTGGCAGCAACCAGCCGTTCGAAGGGCCCGCCCTCCGCCTGACGCAGGGCTTCGACATTGAAGCCTTGGGTTTTTAGGGTGCGGAACAGCTGCTCGATGGTCCAACGCTGACGATAGAAGTCAACGATCCGGCGAGCATCCGCAACATCGTTCACTGCGTGCGTGGTCAACAGGCGCCAATGAGCGCCATCAACGCCTGCCGGCGGATTGATCTCGGATGCCTCGACCAAGCTCAGCGCCACAGCGCGCGGCAACGCTGCGCGGGCGCCCGATGTTCGATGCTTCGGGCGCGCGATTTCGACCTTACAGAACCGCAGAGATACGATGGCGGTGCGGGCGCGGCGGCCGGGAGCAGCCGGCAAATCGATCGCCATGCGCCCGGCCTCGGGCAGCATCCCGGTCTTGGCAAACAGATGTGATCCGTCCGCAAGCCGCCGATCCTGGCCCGCGCGCACCAGCATTTCGACCGCACTCGGTTTATCGGCAAAATCCTCGTAGATGTCGCCTTCACGGTCCGATACCACAGTCACGCAAGCGGCCCCCACACCCGCAAGTTCAGCAGCGCGGTGTGCCGCCTCAAGCCAGCGTCCACTTTCCTTTTGCGCCAAGTCCCGCTCCCGGCGCTCGTTGCGCTGACCGCCTTGACGGATGAAGAAGCGAGCGTCGAGAAGGCCAAACAAAGTGCCATCGAACGCATCGACTGCGATGAGAGGGTGCAAAGCCACGCCGATGCCCTCGGCGGCGCTGCGAACCATGCTCGTGTCTTGAATGGCGAGCACATGCCGTCCGGCTACACGAGTAGACGTACGGGCCGCCGCCGTGGCCACCATCTCGCTCACGGTCACTGCTGGATTGTGCAGAAAGCGCGTCAGTCTGATCTCGCCCGCACGGTCCTTACCGAGCCGACAAACACGTACGCCACTCCCGCCCAATTCCACCAACCGAGCGTGTAAGAACGCCCCCCTTTTTCCAGCCGACGGTCGCCAAACCGCCCCAGCGTCAAATCAGCCATGGTCTCCTCCTCAAACCGAATCAACCGGTTAAAGGGAGTCAGGCTGCCTTACTCAACGCAAGACCCGGCGATGTGTGAATGTCGTAGGGCTTGACCCGCGGGTCCATCGTCTTCGAAAACGGACCTAAGTGCTTGTTCGTCAGGGGATGGATTGCCGGGTCAAGCCCGGCAATGACGGCTTGAGCTGGGCACTGCTGCATCAATTCTTTGCCACCACGTCCTTCACGGCCCCGACCCAGCCGGTGTGGGTGAGATCGAACACGATGCCGAGCGGATCCTTGTACTTTGCCTCGTAGTAGGAGTGCGCGTTGGCGGCTTGACCGGGCTTTGCCGGCTCCGGACGGCCCGCGAGATACTTTCCGCCGGCGTCCACGACCTTCTTCTCGGCCTGGTCGAGATCATCCACCCACATCCCGAAGTGATAGATGCCGACCTCCTCGTTGCCCTCCTGCTTGAGCAGGGCGACGTTGATGGTGCCGTCCGAGACGTAGAGCCCACGCCGGGCTTTGCCCGCCACTTTCATGTCGAAGGCCTCTTCGAAAAATTTGGCGGCCTTCTCCGGGTCCGGCACGATGAGCGCGATGTGGCGAAGCTTGGCCATGGCGACTGTCCTTCTTGCGTAACGGGGTGGCGAACAATAGCGAGGAACCGCGTCTCACCACAAGCCGCGCCGCCTGATATCCTGCGTGGCGTCTACGTTGACGCGGATCTTGCGAAGCGGGCTGCGCTCCTGCACAGAACCGGTGCCGGCGTTGGCCGAAAATGCCATGATGCCGAGCGGTTCAGGGGACGAAGGGGTATGTACCAGGACTTGCGCGAATTCATCGGGCTTGTCGACAAGCTCGGTGCGCTGCGGCGCATCGACGGCGCCGACCCTCGCTTCGAAATCGGCGGGATCACCGAGGTGGCGGCCGGGCGACCCGATGGGCCTGCGCTGCTGTTCGACGCCATCAAGGGCTTTCCGCGCGGGGTGCGCGTCTTTACCAACGCCGCCACCACCCCGCAGCGGGCCGCGCTCGCGCTCGGCATCGATCCGACATTGCGGCCACTCGATACGCTCAAGGCCTGGATGGAGAAGCGCAAGACACTCCGTCCGCATCAGCCTGCCGTCGTGAAGGACGCGGCGTTTCTCCAGAATGCGCGCAAGGACGACAAGGTCGACCTCGCCGCTTTTCCGGCGCCGATCTGGCACCGGCATGACGGCGGTCCCTATATCGGCTCGGGCTCGATCGTGATCATGCGCGATCCCGACGAGGGCTGGATCAACGCTTCGATCTACCGCATCCAGGTGCATGGCAGGAACAAGCTCACGATCCAGTTCGATCATGGCGGCCGGCACGGCGCCATCATCGCGAAAAAGTATTGGGACCAAGGCAAGCCGTGTCCGCTCGCGGTGGTCAATGGCGAGGATCCAGCGCTGTTCATCGCGGGCTTCGAATACCTGCCCGCCGGACAATCGGAATACGAGTTCGCCGGCGCCATCAAAGGCGCGCCGATCGAGGTCTATGGCGGACCGCTGACCGGCCTGCCGATCCCGGCGCATGCGGAGATCGTGTTCGAAGGCCAGCTCCTGCCGATGGGCGAAACCACGCTCCCGGAAGGACCGTTCGGGGAATTCACCGGCTATTACGCATCGGAAGCCCGGCCGGCGCCGGTTATGGAAGTGACGGCATCCTATCATCGCAACGATCCGATCCTGCTGGGGTCGCCGCCGATGAAGCCGCCGCGCTTTCATTTCGGGCTGCCGTTCCGCGCCGCCACGATCTGGCAGAATCTCGACGCCGCCGGCATCAGCGATGTGGTGGGGGCTTGGCAGCACGTCTCGCAGCTCATGACCGTGGTGGCGCTCAAGCAGCGCTACGACGGCCATGCCAAGCGGGCCGCGCTGGTCGCCGCGGCGCACAGCTACATGGCGCGCATCGTCGTGGTCGTGGACGAGGATGTCGACCCGTCCAACCTCAACGACGTCATGTGGGCGGTCGCCACCCGTTGCGAGCCGTCGGAGCAGCTCGACATCGTCAGGAATGCCTGGAGCTCGGCGCTCGATCCCCGCATTCCGGCGGCCGACAAGCAGCGCGGCGTCACCTCGCATTCCAAGGTGATCATCGAAGCATGCCGGCCGTTTCCCTGGTTCGACAAGTTTCCGCCGACGTCGGCGCTGTCGCTCGCAGAGGCGCAGGAGATCGAGGAGAAGTGGGGAGACAAGTTGAGGTGAGTGCGTACGACCGAAGCGACGACGCGCGCTCGTGTCCCGGCCAAGCGAGCGCCCGTTCGCTGAGCGTCCGGCACGGTACCGCGCGCGAGCGCGAGCCGGGACCCAGGGCAACACGGCACTGAAGCTGGATTAGATTAGTGGCGCGATGAGGGACGCTTGGCGGTATGGCTCCTAGGTCCCGGGTCTCGCGTCGCTCGCCCGGGACACGAGAGCAGCGTTACGCGGCCTCAATTCCCGAACGGCTTTTCCTTCTCCAGCCGCGCCTGCGCCTCTTTCGCGACATTGAGGTCGAACAGCTGTTCGCGCGGCACTTTCTTTTCCACGAAGTTGAAATATTTTCCGCTCCAGAAGTCCTGCATCTCCATGATCGAATCGACCAGCGGCAGGCCGTCGTCGGCGATGTAGGACCAGTGCGGCGCGATCGCCCGCACCAGCTCGGGTTTGTTGAGCGCGGTGTTCTGCGCGAGGATGTCGACGATGTCGGGATGCGCGCCGGGATCCCTGGCGGCGGCATTGAACTCCTTGATCCCGCGCAGGTAGGCCATGGCGAAACGGACCACCGCATCGCGGTTCTTCTGGAGGAAGTCCTTGCGTACCGCGTAGGTCGCGATCTCGGCGCCGGGAACGATCTCGTCGTCGTTGACGACGATCGGGCCCCATTTGTTGTTCTGCGCGAAGAAGCCGAACTGGTAGGCAAGGTCGGTGGCGTCGACCTGGTTCTGTCCCAGCATGCGCATGAGGTCGGGCTGCGGGACATTCACGATCCATTGCACATCCTTGGCGGGGTCGAGACCGGCTTTGAGCAGCGCCTGGGCGGCGGTGTACTGGTTGATGCTCCCGAGCGCGGTGACGCCGAACCTCTTGCCCTTGAGCTTGGCGAAATCGCCGGCGCCGCGCACGCCCTGGTCATGCAGCGCCTGCGTGACATTGATCACGGTGTAGCCGAAGCCTGGACGATTGTGACCGCGGTCGAGAACGACCACGAGCGGGGCGCCCTTGGCGACGCTGTTGAACAGGCTGGCATTCGCCGTCATCAGCGTGAGCTCGAGCTCGCCCGCGATCATGGATGGAACGGCGAAGGCGCCGTCCTCGAAGCGCTTGGTCTCGATCTCGAGATTGAGCTTCTTGAAGTAGCCCTTCTCGCGCGCGATGAAGAACGCGCCGCCGGTGATGAAGGGACCTTCGCCCACGCGGACGAGATCGGCCGCGCCGCCCGAAGCGGTCGCGCCCAGCGCGGCGCAAATGCCCGCGCTCGCTGCCAACCAAGCCTTTGCCAATCGCGTCATATGGTTCTCCTCTATCTGGTCCGAAGCGCCGCAGGTGACGGAGTCATGGAATTGAGCGTCAGCCGTCGTGGTAACTGACCCACGGCGCGACCTTGCGGTCGATCCACTGCTGCAATTTGATGACAACAGCCCCTACGACCGCAAGCACGATCAGGCTGGCGAAGACCTTCTCGGTCTCCATCACCTGCCCGGAACTGATCAACAGCCAACCCATGCCGCCCTGGCTCGATCCGCCGATCATCTCGGCGGCCACCACCAGAATGATTGCAATTCCCATGCCGAGGTGAAGGCCGGCAAAAATGCTGGGAATCGCCCCGGGGATCACCACCTTGAGCTGGATTTGCCTGGCATTGGCGCCGAGATCCTTCGCCGCCTTGATCAGGCCGCGGTCGGTCTGGCGGATGCCGGAATAGGTGCTGATCACGATGGGAAAGAACGCGCTCACCGCGCTGATCACGATCTTGTAGGCCTCGCCGGTGCCGACCCAGATGATCAGCAGCGGGATGAGCGAAATCTTCGGCAGCGGATAGAGCGCGGCGATCCAGACGTCCGCGACCCGCGCGATCGTGCGCGACATCCCCATCAGTACGCCGAGTGCGATCCCGAACACGGCCGCGAGGCCAAACCCGACGAAGATGCGCAGCAGGGTGATGCCGAGATGATAAGGCATGGAGCCGTCGGCGATCATGCGCGAGAGATAGACGAAGACCGAGGAGGGGGCGGGCAGATAGATCGGCGCAATCCCCCTGAGCCGGACTAGCGCTTCCCAGGCCACCACCACGGCCACGATGGTCAGGGGCGGCAGCGCGAACTGCCAGATCCGCGCGGCGCGACCCGACGTCATCGCGCCTCCAGCGCGTCTTGCTGCGCCATGGTCTTGGTCACTTCCTCGCGGATGAGATGGAAGGTGCGGTCGAACAGCGCGCCGAACTCCTTGGCAGCGACCATCTCGTGCGAGCGCGGCCGCGGCAGGTCGACGGGGATCACGTCCTTGATGCGACCCGGCCGTGCGGTCATGACCACGACCTCGTCGCCGAGCAGGATGGCCTCCTCGATCGCGTGGGTGACGAACAGGATGGTCTTGCGGGTGCGGTCGAAGATCCGCAGCAGCTCTTCCTGCATGACGATCTTGGTCTGCGCGTCGAGCGCGGCGAACGGCTCGTCCATCAGCAGGATCGGCCGCTCCATGATCAGCGCGCGCGCCAGCGCGACCCGCTGGCGCATGCCGCCGGACAATTGCCCGGGCAGGTGCCGCTCGAACCCGCGCAGCCCGACCGAGGCGATCAACGCGCGGGCGCGCTCATAGCGCGCGGCCTTGGCCACGCCACGCATCTCCAGGCCGAACGCGACATTGTCGATGACGCTGCGCCAGGGGAACAGATTGAGAGTCTGCCACACCATCACCGAGTCCGCGCCGAGCGGGTGCTGGATGTCGCGGTGCTGCGGGTCTTCTATCCGCACGGCGCCTGACGTCGCACGCTCGAGCCCGGCGATGATCTGGATCAGGGTGCTCTTGCCGCAGCCCGACGGCCCCAGCAGGCAGGTGATACGGGCGGATTGGAACCGATGCGATACCCGATCGAGCGCGACCACGCTGGTGCCGCGAACGCCCGGCCAGATCTGCGACACCTCCTCGACGACAACGTCCATGTTGCGAGCATGCCACGAAAGGCGAAAGGGGAGTAGCGAACCGGCCTCTATTCGCTACCTGCTGTTCGCCACTCGTCGCGTCACTCCACCGCGTTGGCCGAGTTGAGACTGTCGAACAGCGCGGACCGGTACAGGTACTGCTTGTGCAGCTTCACGTCCTCGGACGTGCGCCGCAGATCGTCGAGATGCTGACGGCGGATGACCGGGTCTTTTTCCTCCAGCGCTTTCTTGTTCTGGATCGTCTGTGCCTGCACGAAATCGACCTGCGCCTTGCGCCGCTGGCGGGTGTAGCGGTCGAGCACGTCGGGCTCGGCGCGCCCGAACCAGACATCGGCCAGCTTGTTCGCGAGGTTCATCGCGTCATGGATGCCGCCGTTCATGCCCATGCCGCCGATGGGATTGTTGACATGCGCGCTGTCGCCGGCGAGCAGCACGCGGCCCTTGTTGAAGGTCGCAGCCACCCGCTGGTGCACGGAATAGAGCGCGTAGTACGGGATTTCGTAGTCGCCGGGCTTGCTGTGGATGCCCTGCAGACGGCGCTGGATGCCGTCCATGCTCAAGGCCTGCTCGTCGCTCTCCTCCGCCGGCACCGGCATGATGCCGCGCCAGAACCCGGGCGGGCCGTCACCGACGACCTTGAACAGGTTGAGCCACTCATTGGGATCGGAGAAATAGTTGCGGGTGCAGAAACCCCGGCCGGTCGCGCCGAAATCGAAGCTGGTGGCGATCTTGATGAAACGCTCGGCCCAGGTGAAGCCCTCGAACTCGATGTCGGCCTGGCGCCGCACGGTGCTGCGGCCGCCATCGGTGCCGATGGCGTAACGCCCGCGCAGCGTCTCGGTTTCGCCGCCGGCATTGATCACGGTGACGTCGACGTGGTCGGCGCTCTGCATAAGGCCCGTCACCTTGGTGGAGAAGCGGACCTCGGCGATCCCGCTCCCCTCGATACGGGGCTGCGCCGCCCGCACCAGCTTGTACTGCTCCCATTGCACCACGAACGGGTATGGCACTTCGTCCTTGAGCAGATTGAGGTCGAACACGGCAACGAGCTCGCCGCTCACGCGGTCGCGGAAGTGGAAGATCGGCGACCGCAATCCGCCGCTGGCGTCGTCCGCAAAGGCTTCGTCCTTGAGCCCGAGTTCGGCCAGCATTTCGACGGTCGGCGGGTGAATGGTGGCGGCGCGCTGATCCTCGGGCGGCTCGGGCTCGCTCTCCAGCAGCGTGATCGGAATGCCCTGCTTGATCAAGGCGAGCGTCGTCACCGCGCCCACCGGCCCGGCGCCGACCACGATCACCCGATCGTCATGCTGCATGACCAACTCCAAACCGCCGCACCATACACCGCCGCGTGCGTAACAATCGCCGCTCGCTGATCAAACCTTCGAAATCTCGAACATCGACGGGTGAAACAGCTCCTCGACCGCGACCTTGCGATCGATCAGGCCCTGCTCATGGGCGTACTGGGTCAGCGCCGTGATCTCGCGCATGTTCTCCTGGATGCCGTAGGCCCAGAAGTCCTTCCCCATGACCGCCATGGTCTCCTGGGTTTCCGGGATGAGCCAGGGCAGCGTCACCATCAGGGCGTTGACGTCGAGAAGATCGATCATGGCGAGCGCCTTGGCCTCGCAGAACGCCTTGTAGACGCTCGACGGGAGCCAGGGATATTTCTGTACCAGCTCCTTGCGGATGCCTACGAGGTGCATGAGCGGAAACATGCGGGTCTTCTTGTAATAGGCCTGCTCCGCCTCGCGGGTGTTGGGAAACAGCCGCTTGATATGGGGCTCGCCGCGCAGGAACGATGACGGCGCCCGCGCCGTGAACAGGGCGTCGAGCTCGCCGTCGCGCAGCATGTCGACCAGGGTCTGCTCCTTGCCGATCGGCTTGAGGTCGAGGCCGGCGATCGGCTTGAGCGGGGTGCGCTCGTCGCGGCCCGCCTCCTCCTGGCCGCCGCTGCGCCAATGGATCTCGGTCGGCTTGACCCCATACTCGTGCTGCATCATGCCGCGCATCCAGACCACGGCGGTGATCTGATATTCCGGCAACCCGATGCGCTTGCCGCGCAGGTCGGCGGGCGTGCGGATGCCGGAATCGGCGCGAATGTAGATGCCGGAATGCCGGAACAGCCGCGACACGAAGGCGGGAATACCGACATAGGCCGAATCCCCCGCGGCGATGGTGCGGATATAGCTCGAGAACGACAGCTCCGAGACGTCGAATTCCTGATAGCGGAACGCGCGGAAGAAAATCTCCTCCGGATACAGCGGCAGGTAGGTGACGTCGCATCCCTCCACCTTGACGCGGCCGTCCCGGATGGCGCGGGTGCGATCGTAGTTGCCGCATGCGATCGTTATCGGCACGTCAGCCATTGGGACTCCTCGTGGGTTACTGCGGGATGGAAATAGCGCGCCGGGCGGCGGAGCAAGCTCGAATTTCAGGCATACCTACTTGCTTCCGTTTGGGCTGTGAAGTGTCGCCTTGTTGGCGCATGCTTTGCGCGATATTTTGCCCATGACCCGGTCCGCTGCGCGCATCTGCGCGCGAACCCGAAGCGGCCAAGGAGAACGACCATGATGTCGACGGTGATCGGCGGGGCCATGCTGCCCCATGCGCCTCAGTTCTTCACCATGCCCGAGACCGAGGACAAGAAGAACGTCGAGCATGTGCGCGAGGTCGCGGCCGATATCGGCAACAGGTTGCGGGCGTTGAAGCCCGACCTCTGGATCATCTTCTCCAACGATCATGCCGAGCAGTTCTTCCACAACGCCGCGCCGCCGTTCACCGTGCATGTCGGCGGCGAGGCGACCGGCGACTTCGCCGGCCGGAAATTCCATTGGAAGATCCCGAGCGAGATCGGCTTCGAGATCGTTCGCCAGCTCTACCGGCAGAACTTCGACCCGGCCTTCACCAGCACGGCCAAGATCGACTACGCCATCGGCATTCCGCTGACGCATATCGGCCATACCGAGCCGGTGCTGCCGATCTACGTCAATGCCTATCTGCCGCCGCAGCCCACCATGGAACGCTGCTACGCCTTCGGGCAGGCGGTCGCGCGCACCGTGACCGCGCTCGGCCTCAAGACGGTGGTGCTCTCGAGCGGCGGGATGTCGCATTTTCCCGGCACCGACCGCTATTCCAATCCGGAGCTTGGCTGGGACACCCGCGTGCTCGATCAGCTCCGAAGTGGAAAGCTCAAGTCGCTGATCGGCTACGACGAGACCGAGCTCGATGACACCGGCAATATCGAGCTGCGCTGCTGGGCCTGCGCGGCCGGCGCGCTGGGTGAGCGCAAGCCGGACATCGTCTCCATGGATCCGAGCTGGCATCACAACTATGCCTCACTGGCCTGGACCGGCGGGCACAACGACGCCGAGCGCGCCGCGCATTATCCTTCGATCAAGCCCGAGCTGGTCGAGCTGACCTCGGCGCTGCACGGGCTCGCGCACGACGCCGACCTGCGAGCGCAATACGTGGCCGATGCACCGGCCTTCGCGGACAAGTTCCGGCTCTCTCCCGATCAGCGCGAGGCGCTGATCAAGCTCGACCTGCCTTCCATCGTCAAGATGGGGGCGCACCCACTCGTCCCGTTCCTGGCGCAGATGCAGATTCAACGGCTGCGCCCGCGCGCGTAGCAGAGCACTGTCAGCGCAGCGAATGCGGTGCGCTCCCTCTCCCCAACGGGGAGAGGGTTGGGGTAAGGGGGTTCGAAAAACTGTCGATAGACCTTAACCCCTCACCCCACGCCTCTCCCTATGGGAGAGGGAGCAGACCAAGCGCGCCGCCATAGTTTAATTCACGGCACCCTTCGTTGTCCTTGCGGCGCCAGCGCGAGCACCCGCGCCGCCGGCTTCCGCCGCGTCCGCGTGACGAATTCGAGCATCAGTCCGAGGCTCTGGAAATGCTTGCGCACCACCGCGCTCGCAGCCCGCGCGTCGCGCTTGCGCAGCGCGCGCAATAAGGCGCGGTGATGCGCAAGATGCCGCGGATCGTAGAAGCTCTTGTGCTCGGGCGAGATGTTGGAGAGCCGCGCCACCTGGGCCTGGTTGAACATCGCGACCAGCAGCGGATTTCTGGCGCTCGCCAGCAGCAGCCCGTGGAACGCGTCGTGTGCGGCTTTGGCCGCCGCCAGATCCTGGCGCGCGATCGCCTGTTCGAGCGCGGCGAGCGCGCCCGCGAGCTCGGTCAACTCGGCCGCGGTCATGCGCTCGGCCGACAATTCCGCACACTTTTGAGCAATATGCGAGCGGACTTCGTTGGCGATCGGCGCCGCTTCGAGCAGCACGCTCTCGTCGAACATGCTCTTGCCGCCCTGCGCGCCGGCGGTGACCACGACGCGCCGGCCCGCCGCCTTCTCGACATAGCCAAGGCCGTGCAGCACGCGCAGCGCCTCGCGCACCGAATTTCGGCTGATGCCGAGCATCTGCGAAAGCCGCGTCTCCGGCGGCAGCGTATCGCCCGGGGCGAGCCGCTCGGCCTCGATGATGCGGCAGATTTCCTGCGCCGCCTGGCTGATGACGCTGTCGCGCTTGATCGGGGAGGGGCCGTAGGCCATTGTTGAACAATCCTACCATTGGGCCGCTTGACGGGCCGTGCCAGTCGTATTCAACTGCACCCGATCAGGCAAGCGCATCCCGGCCGTTCACGGTCCGCCCCGCGCGGCCAATGGGCCCCTCGCTCGGAGAACGATCCCCATGAAAAAACTGGTTTTGGAGACCACCGCGCCGTTCCAGGGGCTGCCCGAGCTGGTCGCCTACGATGAGGGCCTGTTCGAGCAGGAGGGCATTTCGGTCGAATGGGCCGACCGCGAGCAGGGGGTCGAGAAGAAGGTCGAGACCCACGTGACCAGCCCGAAAGGCGTCGATCCCTTTGCCAGCCATGGCAAACTGTTCGAGCAGGGCCGGGCGGACATGTACAACGCCTGCGAATGGGGCAACTACTGCCGGGTGCAGGAGACCGGCGCCGGCAGCCGCCAGCTCGGGCGCCGCGCCATCGTGACCTACTCCGCCCTGGTGGTCGCTCCGGATTCACCTGTATTCACGCCGCAGCAGCTCGCCAACAAGACCATCGGCGTGCCGTTCTATTTCGGCACCCACTACATCGCCCTGCATATGCTGGAAGGCTTCCTGCCGCGCGAGGAGATCAAGCTCTGCCGCGCGCCGAACGGTTCGCGCTACCGGCTCGACGCGCTGATGAAGGGCGAGATCGATGCCACCACGCTGACCGAGCCGCACATCACGCTGGCGGAGAAGAAGGGCTGCCGGATCATCTGCTCGGCCTTCTTCCACGGCACCGAGGTGGCATCGGACCGTGTGGATGCGGAAACCTACGCCGCCTTCAACCGCGCGGTGCGCGAGGCCGTCCGCCGCATCAACGCCGACAAGCGCGCCTATCTGCATTACTTCATCGACTATCACGGCAAGAGCGATCCCGAGGTCGCCGCCCTGAAGGTCGAGGACTTGCGCGAGGGCCGTCTGGTCGTCTGCGATCCCGCGCCGATCCCGCTCGATGAGATGCAGCGCACCTACGACTGGCTCAAGAGCTGGGGCATGCTGGAGGAGACCGCGTCGCCGCTGCAGCTCGTCAACATGGACGTGCAGCGCCACGCGCATCAGGCGGCGGAGTAGGGGCTGCGTGTTATGCGAAGAGCATGAGAGAATTGCTGCGCTGTCGTCCCCGCAAAAGCGGGGACCCATCGTGCCACATACCGCGTCTTCTGGAAGTATGGGTCCGCGCCTTCGCGGGGACGACAGTACGGAGCGACGCGGGGACTGACCCTCCTCATGAAAATGAGGAGGAACGACGCTCACGCCGTCCTTAACCGCGAGCATATTCCATGCGCAACGGACATGCCGATCACATCGCCCGCCTCATCGAGCCCGGTCGCGTGCACCGCGACGTCTACACCGATCCTGACGTCTTCGAGCTCGAGATGGCGCGCATCTTCGGCCAGGCGTGGCTGTTCGTCGGCCATACCAGCCAGGTGCCGCAGCCCGGCGACTACATCACCACCGAGCTCGGACGGCAGCCCGTGATCATGGTCCGCCACCGCGACGGCGGCGTACATGTTCTGCTCAACCGCTGCACCCATCGCGGCGCCAAGGTCGTGAACGAACGCAAGGGCAACGCGCCGCGGCTGACCTGCTGCTATCACGGCTGGAGTTTCGACACCGACGGCCGGCTGGCCTCGGTGCCGGTGCCGGAAGGCTGCGCCGCCGACTTCGACAAGTCGGACTTCAGCCTCGGCCGCGCGCCCCGCGTGGGCGAGTATCGCGGCTTCGTGTTTGCGAGCCTCGCGGCGAAGGGCCCGAGCCTCGAGGATCATATCGGCCCGATGAAGGGCAATATCGACGATCTCGTCGACCGCGCGCCCGACGGCGCGCTGGCGCTCGATGTCGGCATGCACCGCTACGCCTATAACGGCAACTGGAAGCTCCAGGTCGAGAACGTGCTCGACTCCTATCACGTGCCGTTCGGTCACGCCTCGACGGTCAACAAGCAAGGCGTTCAGTTCGCGCGCCGCGAGGGCGACCAGAAGGGCGCCGCCGTCGTCGAAACCGAAAAGAAGCAGACCGCGGCATCCTGGAAGGACCGTAAGAGTTATATTGCCGGCAACGGCCACGGCTG
>Ga0207662_10000831_pt1 | contig 14208 bp, 16 predicted proteins | sample KBSS33LmetaG_FD_184338 | JGI IMG/M metagenome (GOLD analysis project Ga0207662, IMG submission 184338) | Switchgrass rhizosphere microbial communities from Kellogg Biological Station, Michigan, USA - KBS S3-3L metaG (SPAdes) (version 2) | ecosystem: Host-associated > Plants > Roots >... | reverse complement strand
GCCCGGCTCACCGCGTAGGAGCCGAGTCCCTGCATCGCGAAGGCGGTATCGGCGAGGGACGAGAAGTAGGCGAGAGGCTCGCGGATCGCGACGAGCGCGCGGAGGTCCATCGAGCCGTGCGGGGGCGCCACCGCGAAAGGCAGGAGGCCCACGCTGGCCAGGCCGCTCACGATCTCGCGCGTGCGGGCCGCGGGGTGCGATTCGTCCTGCGCGGTGGCGCGCAGGCGCTGCTCTCCGAAGACACGGGCGCGGTCCGCGAGGGCGAGGTGCCGGTCTTCCAGGAACGCGTCGGGAGGTTGGGGCGGCGGCAGCTTCATTCGGGCGCACCCTCGAACCGCGGGGGCCGCCGCTCCTGGAAGGCGGCGAAGCCTTCCTTGAAGTCCGGTCCGAGCATGAGCGCGGCCTGGATGCGCGCTTCCGCCTTGAGAGCGGACTCCAGGTCCATGTGCATCTCCGCTTCCAGCGCGGCCTTGGTGGCGGCGAGACCGGCCGCGGGCCCCCGCACCAACCGGTCCACGAGGGCGGCGGTGGCCGCCGGCAGCTCCTCCACCGCGACCACGCGGTTGTAGAGGCCGATGCGCACCGCCTCGTCCGCTTCGATGAAGTCGCCGGTCATCAGGATCTCCGTCGCGCGGCCGAGCCCGACGAGGCGCGGGAGGAGATGCGCCGCCCCCATGTCCGCGCCCGCGAGCCCGACCTTGACGAAGAGGAAGGCGATGCGCGCGGTGTCCGCGGCCACGCGGAAATCCGAGGCCAGGGCGATGGCGGCGCCCGCCCCCGCCACCGTGCCGTTGAGCGAGGCCACGATGGGCCGCGGCAGCGCGCGCATCGCGCGAATGAGGTCGCAGGTGAGGGTCGTGAATTCGAGGAGGGCCTTCTCGTCGCGGCCCAGCAGCGGCCCGATGATCTCGCGCACGTCGCCGCCGGTGCAGAACGCGCGGCCGGTGCCGGTGAGGACGACGGCCCGGACGTCGCTCTGGTCGGCCAGCGCGCGCAGCGTGTCCGTGAGCTCGCGGTAGACGTCGAACGTGAGCGCGTTCATGGCCTGGGGCCGGTCCAGGCGCAGGGTGGCGACGGGACCCTGCTGCTCGAACCGGAAGCTGCGCGGGTTCACGAGGCCGCTTCTTCGAGCGAGCGGCTCAACCGGCCGAGCAAGCGCCGTAGTCGGGCCAGGTCGCGAGGGGGAAGGGGAGAGAGCAGCGACTCCACGTCGCGCCGGTGGCGGGGGATGGCGCGGCGGGCCACGCGCCGGCCGCGCTCCGTGAGGACGACGCGCACGGCCCGTCCGTCTTCCGGTACAGGCCGCCGCTCGACCAGGCCGAGCGCGGCCAGGCGGTCGACGAGACCCGTCACGTTCCCCGCCGTCACCAGCAGCTCACGCGTCAGCTCCCGCGAGGTCATGCCCTCGGGCCGCCGATGGAGCTGCACCAGCACGTCGAACTGCGGCAGGGTGAGGGCGTCGGGGACGCGCCGCCGCCGCAGCTCGCGCAGCACGAGGCCGTGCGTTTTCAGGAGCCGCACCCAGACGGAGACGGCCAGATGGCCGGCGGCGGGGGTGCTCATAGCACCGCCGTCGCCTCGATCTCGACCTTCGCTTCGTCGTCGAGCAGGCTCTTCACCTCGACCAGCGCCATCGCCGGATAGTGGCGGCCCATGCGGGCGCGCCAGACCTCCCCGATCTCCCGCGCCCGCGCCGCGTATTCGGACTTGTCCGTCACGTAGACCACCATGCGTGCGATGTCCGAGGGCTTCCCCCCCGCCGCCCACACCACGTCGATGACGTTCTCCAGCGCGCGCTGGAACTGGCTCACGAAGTCGGCCGACACCACATGGCCCTCGCGCGCCCAGCCCACCTGGCCCGCGACGAACAGCAGCTCGCCCGCGCCCTTCATCCCGTGGTTGTAGCCGCGCGGAGGGGTCAGGGACGGAGGGTTCACGGGGGTCAGGGGCATGAGCGGCCTCCCGGCTCTAGACGACGGTCCCGCCGTCGACGCTCAGGGCCTGGCCGTTGATGCCGGCGGCGGCGTCTCGGCACAGGAAGAGGACGAGGGCGGAGACCTCCTCGGCCGTGTAGAGGCGCTTCTGCGGGCTCATGTCGGCCAGGCGCCGGCGCGCCTCCTCCGCGGTCAGGCCCGTCTTTTCCACGATGCGCGCCACTCCCAGGTCCAGCATCGGCGTATCGACGTAGCCCGGGCAGACGGCGTTGACGGTGACACCCGTGGTCGCCACCTCGAGGGCGGCGCACTTGGTCAGGCCCAGGACCCCGTGTTTGCTGGCGGCGTAGGCGCCGATGTACGGATACCCGGTCTTGCCCGCGATGGAGGCCAGGTGGACGACGCGCCCCCACCCGCGGGTCGTCATCTCGGGCAGCGCTTCGCGGAGGCAGTAGAAGACGCCGCTGAGATTGGTCTCCAGGACCTGGCGCCATACCGCGTCCGTGGTACGTGCCACGGGCGCGGTCGGGGCGACGCCGGCGCCGCTCACCAGGATGTCGAGGCCTCCCAGGGCTTCGCGGGCGCTCGCGAAACCGGCGCGCACGCTGGCCGGATCCGTGACGTCCATGGCCACCGCCACCGCCCGGCCTCCGGCGGCCACGATGTCCGCCGCCACCTTCTGCACGTCGGACAGCGTCCGGGCCGCCGCCGCCACGGCCGCTCCCGCGCGCGCGAGGTCGAGGGCGACCGCGCGCCCGATCCCGCGCCCGCCGCCCGTGACCAGGGCCCGTCGCCCGCTGAGGTCCGACATTGTTTAGACTTAAACGATCTCGGGCCCGGACGTCAAGCCGGAACTCGCCGGCTGTCCTCCGGGCGGGACCCGATTTCTAGGCCATAATCCGGGCGGAGGTCCCTCCATGCTCGAACCCGGCGCCGTCGCTCCCGAATTCGAGGTCAAGGACCAGACGGGCCAGACGCGGCGGCTCTCCGACTACCGCGGCCGGAACGTCGTCCTCTGGTTCTATCCCAAAGCGGACACCCCGGGTTGAACGGCCGAGGGTTGCGGGTTCCGCGACCGCATCAAGCAGTACGAGGACAAGGGAGTGCAGATCCTGGGCGCCAGCTTCGACACCGTCGCGGACCAGGCGGCCTTCGCCCAGAAGTTCGGATTCAACTTTCCCCTGCTTGCGGACACGGAACGGAAGCTGGGACTCGCCTACGGCGCGACGGACGACCCCAAGGCCGGCTACGCCAAGCGGATCAGCTATCTCATCGGCCCCGACGGAAAGGTGCGCAAGGCCTATCCCAAGGTCAACGCGGCCGCGCATCCCGAAGAGCTCCTGAAGGACCTGTAGTCGGGAGATGACCCCGCTCGACGTCGTCGAGATCTACGTCTTCGTGCTGGCCGCTTTCGTCGGCTACCAGGTCATCACGCGTGTGCCGCCCCTGCTGCACACGCCGCTCATGTCCGCCACCAACGCGATCTCCGGCATCTCCCTCGTGGGCTCGCTGGTGGCCGCCGGGTCCAACCACGGGACCCTCAGCGCGCTGCTGGGCGCGATCGCGGTCGCCTCCGCCACCATCAACGTCGTGGGCGGGTTCATCATCACCGACCGCATGCTGAAGATGTTCCGGCGGGCGGACAAGATCGAGAGACCGGCCGCGCCGCGCGGATGACCGAATACATCATCCAGGCGGCGTACCTCGCCGCCTCCATCCTCTTCATCATCGGGCTCAAGTCCCTCACCCGCCCGGACAGCGCGCGGCGGGGCATGCAGCAGGCCGCGGTGGGGATGCTGCTGGCCATCGTGGGCACGCTCCTCCACCACGAGATCGTCCGCTACGACTGGATCATCGGCGGGCTCGTGGTGGGCACCGTCATCGGCATCCCCCTCGGGTTCATGGTGCCCATGACCGCGATGCCCCAGCGCATCGCGATCTCGCACATGTTCGGGGCCCTGGCCGCCACCCTGGTGGGGATCGTGGAGTACCGGGAGGCGGCGGGGAGCATCGACACCGTCCGCATGGGCGCCCTCGGGTTCGAGGTCGTCTTTGGCGCGCTGACCGTGACCGGCAGCTTCATGGCCTTCGGCAAGCTCCAGGAGCTGGTGCCCGGCCGGCCCGTGACCTACCCCGGCCAGAACGCCGTCAACATCGCCCTCTTCGTCACCACCATCGGCATGCTCGTGTACGTGGTGCTGCATCCCCTGGCCGGCGGCGTCTTCTACACGATGATCGGCTTCGCCTTCCTGATCGGGATCTTCATGGTCCTGCCCATCGGCGGGGCGGACATGCCGGTGGTGATCTCGCTCCTCAACTCCTACGCGGGCCTGGCCTCTTCCGCCACCGGGTTCGCCATCGGCAACAACGTCCTCATCATCGCGGGAGCCCTCGACGGCGCATCCGGGTTCCTCCTCTCCGTGCTGATGAGCAAGGCCATGAACCGCTCGTTCGGCAACGTCCTCTTCGGGGCCTTCGGGGGCGCCCCGGCCGCGACCGTGAAGACGACGGAAGGGCTGGTCGTGCGCCCGATCAGCGCGGACGATGCCGCCCTGCAGCTCGCCTACGCCAAGCTCGTGATCGTGGTCCCCGGCTACGGGATGGCGGTGGCCCAGGCCCAGCACCAGGTGCGGGAGCTGGCCACCTTGATCGAAAAGCACGGAGGCGAAGTAAAGTACGCGATCCATCCCGTGGCCGGCCGCATGCCCGGCCACATGAACGTGCTGCTGGCCGAAGCGGACGTACCCTATGACCGCCTGTACGACATGGACGAGATCAACGACGAGTTCGAGCGCGCGGACGTCGGCCTCGTCATCGGGGCCAACGACGTCGTCAACCCGGCCGCCCGCACGGACAAGGGGAGCCCGATCTACGGCATGCCCATCTTGAACGTGGACAAGGCCCACAGCATCATCGTGCTCAAGCGCAGCATGAACCCGGGATTCGCCGGCATCGAGAACGAGCTGTTCTACGACGCCAAGACGTCGATGCTCTTCGGAGACGCCAAGACTTCCTTGACCCGCCTGGTGGCGGCGGTCAAGAACCTCTAACCAGGGGAGACTCGATGGCCAGAAGCCAGCTCTTCGCGCGCAAGCCGATGTCGATGCTGTACGAGGAGATGAAGGGCGAGAACCGCCTCCGGCGGGTGCTCGGTCCCGTCCAGCTCTCCGCGCTCGGAGTCGGGGCCGTCATCGGCACCGGCATCTTCGTGCTGACCGGCGTGGCCGCCCACGACAAGACGGGCCCCGCCCTGATGTTGTCCTTCGTGGTGGCGGGGCTGGCCTGCATCTTCGCGGCCATGTGCTACGCGGAGTTCGCGTCCATGGCGCCGGTGGCGGGATCGGCCTACACCTATGCCTACGCCACCCTGGGCGAGCTCTTCGCCTGGATCATCGGTTGGGACCTCATACTCGAATACGCCGTGGCCTCCATGACCGTCGCCCACGGCTGGTCCAAGAACTTCCAGGACATCATCAGCGGCGTGGGCGTCCACATCCCGAAGGCCTTCAGCAACGCGCCCTTCGATTACGACCCGACGGTGGGCCGGCTGGTGAGCACGGGCAGCATCATGGATCTGCCCGGAGTCCTCATCGCCATCGCCGTCACCATCGTGCTCGTCATCGGCATCCGGGAGAGCGCCGGCGTCAACACCATCATCGTGGGACTGAAGGTGGCGATCGTCCTCTTCGTCATCGTGGTCGGCGCCTTCTACGTCAACCCCGCCAACTGGCACCCCTTCGCTCCCTACGGCCTCACCGGCCTGAGCTTCTTCGGGCACACGCTGTGGGGACAGACCGGCAAGGGCGGCGAGCCGCTGGGGATGCTCTCCGGAGCGGCCGTCATCTTCTTCGCGTACATCGGCTTCGACTCCGTCTCCACCCATGCCGAGGAGGCGAAGAACCCGAAGAGGGACGTGCCCATCGGCATCATCGTCTCCCTCGTCCTCTGCACCGTCCTCTACATCGCGGTCTCGGCCGTGCTCACGGGGATGGTGCCCTACAGCCAGATCAACATCGAGACGCCCGTCTCCGACGCCTTCCGCCAGGCCGGCCTGCCCTGGGCCCGCTACCTCATCAGCGCGGGAGCGGTCGCGGGGATCACTTCCGTCCTCCTCGTCATGATGCTGAGCCAGCCCCGCGTGTGGCTGGCCATGGCGCGTGACGGCATGGTCCCGGAGAGCTTCTTCGGCGCCGTCCACGAGCGCTTCCGCACCCCCTGGAAGGCGACGATCCTGACTGGAGTCCTGGTGGCCATCGGCGCCGGCCTCCTGCCTCTGCGCATCCTGGCCGACCTCACCAACATCGGCACCCTCTTCGCCTTCGTGGTGGTTTGCGCGGCCGTGCTCATCATGCGCCGGCTGCATCCGGAGGCGGAGCGGCCCTTCCGCGCGCCCCTGAGCCCGTTCGTGCCCATCGCGGGAATCCTCACCTGCCTGATGCTGATGTTCTCGCTGCCGTGGGAGAACTGGCTCCGGCTGATCATCTGGCTGGCCCTGGGCATGGCCATCTACTTCGGCTACAGCCAGCACCACAGCGTCATGCGCAAGTACACGGCGGACGAGGCGCATGCGATGGGCAAGGGCCCCGTCGGTCGCGCGCCGAACTCCGACGAGATGCGCTGAGCACGAGTCCTCATCCGGAGACTGATGTGACTCCCGAGCGCCGGCCGCGGCCCATCGTGGCCGTCCTGTTCCTGGGCGGCGCCCTGCTGGCGGCGGTGGCCCTCTTCGCGGGATGGCCCGGCCTGGGCCAGTTCGGCCGCTGGCTCGCCATCGCGGGCGTGTGCGCCTACGCGGTGCGGCGCCGCTCGCTCACCACCTGGATCCTCGTGTCCATGATCGTGGGCGCGGAGATCGGGCACGACTGGCCCGCCGTCGGTGTCAACCTGCGCGTGCTGAGCCAGATCTTCCTGCGCATGATCAAGACGATCATCGGTCCCCTGATCTTCGGCACCCTCGTGGTGGGGATCGCCGGCCATTCGAACCTGAAGCAGGTCGGCCGCATGGGCGTGAAGGCGCTCATCTACTTCGAGGCCGTCACCACGATCGCGCTCTTCATCGGCCTGGCCGCCATCAACATCACCCGGGCGGGAGTCGGCGTGCAGCCCCCGTCGGTCATGCCCCATGCGGACGCGCAGGGGCAGAAGCAGACCGTGACCGAGGTGATCCTGCACGTCTTCCCCGAGAACGTCGCCAAGTCGGTGGCGGAGGGACAGGTCCTCCAGATCGTCGTCTTCAGCGTGCTCTTCGCCATCGCCCTCGCCTTGCTGAGCGAAGAGAAGCGGCGGCCCATGCTCGAGTTCGCCGCGAGCCTGTCCGAGACGATGTTCAAGTTCACCAACATCGTCATGTATTTCGCGCCCATCGGGGTGGGTGCGGCCATCGCCTACACCGTCGGCCACATGGGCCTCGGGATCCTCTTCAACCTCTTCAAGCTGCTCGCGACCCTGTACGTCGCGCTGATCGTCTTCCTGCTGGGTGTCCTCCTGCCCATCGCCCTCGTTGCGCGCGTGCCCCTGCGGCGATTCATCGCCGCCGTCGCGGAGCCCGTCTCCATCGCCTTCGCCACCACGAGCTCGGAGGCGGCCCTGCCCCTGGCCATGGAGAAGATGGAGGAGCTGGGGGTGCCGCGGCAGATCGTGGCCTTCGTGATGCCGACGGGGTACAGCTTCAACCTGGACGGCAGCACGCTCTACCTCTCGCTGGCCTCGATCTTCGTGGCCCAGGCCGCGGGAATGCACCTCAGCTTCGGGCAGCAGCTCGTGATCGTGTTCACCCTGATGCTGACGAGCAAGGGCGTGGCGGGCGTGCCGCGGGCCACCCTCGTCATCCTGCTGGGCACGGCGGCCTCGTTCGGCCTTCCGGAATGGCCGATCCTGGCCATCCTGGGCATCGACGAGCTCATGGACATGGCCCGAACGTCGGTGAACGTCATCGGCAACTGCCTGGCCACCGTCATCGTCGCGCGCTGGGAGGGCGAGATGCCCCCGGAGGAGAAGCATCCGGCCGCCGCGTAGGTGCTCCGGCCACGCTGAGCACGCGGGTTGACGCGCGCGCGGCGGCCGACGTAATCTGCGGAACCCCTTTTTTTGTTTGCGCTGCGGCGCCCTGCGGCCCAGCGCGTCGCGGTACAACAAGAGGACTAGAGGTTCGATGATCCCCATTCGAAATCAGCCCCGAGGCGCGCGCCTCGCCGCCGTGCTGGCCCTGGCCGCCTGCCTTCTCTGCCTTCTCGCGCCGGGTCCGGTCCAGGCCCAGGCCGCCGCCCCCGCGCACACCCCCGGCGGCGAAGTGAACATCAAGCTGCCCAGCCTCGAGCAGGGCGAGTTCTTCGGCCTCAACGGTCATCAGTTCCTGCTCGGCGGCCTCGCCGTCTGCGTGCTGGGTCTCCTCTTCGGTCTCTGGACGTACCTGGGCGTGCGCAAGCTGCCCGTCCACCGGTCCATGGCCGAGATCTCGGAGCTGATCTACGAGACCTGCAAGGCCTACCTCGTCCAGCAGGGCAAGCTCCTGCTCGTCCTCGAGCTCTTCATCGGGACGGTCATCGTCGCGTATTTCTGGATGATCGGATTCCCGTTCTACCGCATCGCGATCATCCTCGTCTTCAGCCTGATCGGCATGGGCGGCAGCTACGGGGTCGCCTGGTACGGCATCCGGATCAACACCCTGGCCAACTCCCGCACCGCCTTCGCCAGCCTCGCCGGCAAGCCCTATCCCGTCTACGCCATCCCGCTGCGCGCGGGCATGAGCGTCGGGATGATGCTGATCTCGGTCGAGCTCCTCTTCATGCTCGCCATCCTTCTCTTCGTCCCCGGCGAATACGCGGGCGCGTGTTTCCTCGGCTTCGCGATCGGGGAGTCCCTGGGCGCCTCCGCCCTCCGCATCGCGGGCGGGATCTTCACCAAGATCGCGGACATCGGGTCCGATCTCATGAAGATCGTCTTCAAGATCAAGGAGGACGACGCCCGCAACCCGGGCGTGATCGCGGACTGCACGGGAGACAACGCGGGCGACTCCGTGGGCCCGACCGCGGACGGGTTCGAGACCTACGGCGTCACCGGCGTCGCCCTGATCTCGTTCATCCTCCTCGCCGTCCCCGATCCCCTGGTGCAGGTCAAGCTGCTCGTATGGATCTTCGCGATGCGCGTGATGATGGTCATCGCCTCCGCCGTGGCCTACCTCGCCAACGAGGCGGTCACCCGCGGCCGCTACCTGACCGCGGCCAAGATGGATTTCGAGGCGCCGCTCACCCAGCTCGTATGGGTGACCTCGATCCTGTCCGTGGCTCTCACCTACCTGGTGTCGCGATTGATGGTCCCCGAGCTGGGCGACGGGACCCTCTGGTGGAAGCTCTCCACCGTGATCACCTGCGGCACGCTGGCCGGCGCGATCATCCCGGAGCTGGTGAAGGTGTTCACCTCCACGAACTCGGCGCACGTTCGGGAGGTCGTGACGGCCTCCCGCGAAGGCGGCGCCTCGCTCAACATCCTGTCCGGTCTGATCGCCGGCAACTTCAGCGCCTACTGGCTGGGGCTGGCCATCATGGGTCTCATGACCGTGGCCTATCTCGTCTCCACCACCGGCCTCGCCGCCCTCATGCAGGCGCCCGCGGTGTTCGCCTTCGGCCTCGTGGCCTTCGGGTTCCTGGGCATGGGACCGGTGACGATCGCCGTCGACTCCTACGGTCCCGTCACCGACAACGCCCAGTCCGTCTACGAGCTCTCCACCATCGAGCAGATCCCGAACATCGGCGAGGAGATCAAGAAGGACTTCGGGTTCACGCCGAACTTCGAGGTGGGCAAGGAGCTGCTGGAGGAGAACGACGGCGCCGGCAACACCTTCAAGGCCACGGCCAAGCCCGTGCTCATCGGCACGGCGGTGGTGGGGGCCACCACGATGATCTTCTCGATCATCGTGGCGCTCACCCACGGCCTCACCGAGAACCAGGAGTACCTCTCCATCCTCCATCCGCCGTTCCTGCTCGGCCTTATCACGGGCGGCGCCGTCATCTACTGGTTCACGGGCGCCTCCACCCAGGCCGTTTCCACCGGCGCCTACCGGGCGGTCGAGTTCATCAAGGCCAACATCAAGCTCGAGGGCACCACGCGCGCCTCCGTGCAGGACAGCCGGCGCGTGGTGGAGATCTGCACGATCTACGCCCAGAAGGGCATGTTCAACATCTTCCTGGGCGTGTTCTTCTCGACCCTGGCCTTCGCGTTCGTGGAGCCGTATTTCTTCATCGGCTACCTCATCTCGATCGCCCTCTTCGGCCTCTACCAGGCCATCTTCATGGCCAACGCGGGCGGGGCCTGGGACAACGCGAAGAAGATCGTGGAGACGGAGCTGAAGATGAAGGGGACGCCCCTCCACGACGCCACCGTGGTGGGCGACACCGTCGGCGATCCGTTCAAGGACACGTCGTCGGTGGCCATGAACCCTGTCATCAAGTTCACCACGTTGTTCGGGCTGCTGGCGGTGGAGCTCGGCGTCTACCTGAGCGCGGCCAAGGGCCCGGCGGTGAGCCGCGTGCTCGCCGCCGTGTGCTTCCTGATCTCGGTCGTCTTCATCTGGCGCTCGTTCTACCGCATGCGCATCGAATCGACCTCCGCCTAGCGCCTCCGTCCGCTATCCTCTCGGTCGTGCCCGTCCTGGCCGCGGCGGCGATCGTCTTCGCGCTCTCCACCCTCGGCCTGGCCCTGCTCGTGGAGCCGGTCCCCACGTGGTACTACCACCTCGCCTGGTGGTCGTACATCGTGGCCGCCGACGAGGTGAACCGACGGGTGAGCGGCCGCTCGCTGCTGCGCGACCGGCCCTGGCACTTCCTGTGGCTGGCCGGCGTCTCCGTCCTCTGGTGGACGCTCTTCGAGCTCGTCAACCTCCGCCTCGGCAACTGGTACTACGTGATGAGCCTGCCCTGGACGCCGCTGCGCTGGGCGGCCGGCGTCGTCGCGTTCGCGAGCGTGCTGCCCGGCATCGTGGAGACCCTCGAGCTGGTCGAGAACCTCGGCCTTCTGCGCCGCGTGGGCGTCCGCCCGCTGGCCTGGTCGCCGGCGAAGGAGAGGACCGTGATCGCGCTCGGCGCCGCCTCTCTCCTCCTGCCTCTGGTGTGGCCGGACACCTTCTTCCCGCTCACGTGGGGGAGCCTCGTGTTCCTGCTGGAGCCGTGGAACCGACGCCACGCGCGGCGCAGCTTCCTGCGCGACCTGGAGGCGGGCGAGGCCGGCCCGCTGTGCCGCACGCTGGTGGCCGGGCTCATCTGCGGCGCGCTGTGGGAGGCCTGGAACTTCTGGGCGCGCACGAAGTGGATCTACACGGTGCCTGGCTTCGAGGGGCTCAAGGTGTTCGAGATGCCGCTGGCCGGCTTCCTCGGGTTCCCGCCGTTCGCGGTGGAGTCCGTGGTGTTCCTGCGGTGGCTGGGGGCGTGGCGCGATCGCCTCCCCGCCGCGCGCGTGCGCGCGGCCCGGATGGCGGCGCTCGTGCTCGGGCCCGTGGCCGTGCTCGCGATGTTCGCGGCCGTCGATCCCGTGGTGGTCGATTCCGTCTACGTACCGTTCGCCCGCCTCGACGTGGTGCCCGCGGTCGTCCGCGCGCGGCTGCGCGCGGCCGGCATCGAGAGCCCGGAACAGCTGCTGCGGGTGACCGCGAGCCCATCCGACCGCGCGGAGTGGGCGGAGCGCACCGCGCTTCCGCTGGAAGAGCTGGAGGCAGCCCGGGCGCGCGTCGCACTGGTGGTACATCGCGGCCTCGGACTGGGGCGGGTGCACGATCTCGACGCTCTCGGCATCCGCACCCTCGACGACCTGGCGCCGTGGTCCGCGGAGGATCTGGCGGCGGCCATGGCCGAACGCCGGCCGCACGACCGGCGCAACCGCTTCCTGGCGCGCCGGGCGCGCGTGTGGACGAGCGGGCTCGGGGACGCTACGACAGGCGACGCGCGATGAGGACGGCGGCGGGGACGAGCACACCCGCCTTCACGAGGTCGGCCAGCATGTAGGCGGCGTGGAGGAGGCCGAACCGGCGTCCCTCCGCGGCGGGCAGCGGGCGCGGCACGAAGTCGAGGCTGCGGCCGAGCTGGGAGATCGCGGGAGCGAGACCGGCCGCCTGGGCGACCACCGCCGCCACCGCCACCAGGGCCAGCGCGCGTGGGACGGGGCCGAGGCGCCAGGTCGCACACGAGGAGCGCGCCGAGGACCATCTCCACCAGGGTCCAGGTCCGGAACATCCAGCGGTTCGATTCGGCGGCGACGTGCCGCAGCACCATCCGGCGGTCGTCCGGAGACAGGCTCTCGAGCCGGGCCCGGAACTCGGGGCGGGCCTCGGGTCCGAGCAGGCGGTCGACGGTCCGGAAGCTCGCGCCGGCCATGGCCCACGAGGCGGCGAGCAGGCCGATCCAGAGCCCGATGACGAGGAGGACGGCGGGTCTAGTCATCCGCGAGGTCGCGTCACTCGTTGTCGAAGGGATTCGGAGGCCGGCCGGTGGGATCGGCGGCGGCGCGCTTCTTGGCCTCTTCGAACTTCTTCTCCAGGATGTCCTTCTGGTTCCGGGTCTGTGCCACCGAGCGCGCGAACTTGTCCTCGAGCACGTCCTTCTGGGAGGCGACCCTCGACACGAGCTCGTCGAAGTTCTTCGCCGGCGCCTTCTTCTTGTCGGCCCAGACGACCGCGCCCGTCTCCGGATCGACCTTCAGGAGCGCGCCACAGCAGGGACAGGAGACGTCGAGCGCCTCGGGCATGGCCCATTGTGGCCACCGTGAGCCCGCCGGCGCAACGCAAGGCCTGGATCAAACGATCTACTTGAAAATGAAATTCATGTTCATTATCATGGGTTCGTCATGGCCGCCGCGCTCACCTCCGCTTCCGCCCTGGAGAGCCTTCCCGACCGGGGCGTCCCCCGGGCCATGACGCGGTGCGAATGCTCCGGGGTGGCCTTCACGGAGATCGTCCGGCAGGTCTACGTCGAGCAACGGCCGCTCGGTGAGATCCTGGGCCGCACCGGCTGTGCGCAGAACTGCGGGGCCTGCCTCCCCGACCTGCAAGCCCGCCTCGCCTCCGGGCGCTGACCCGCGAGGCCGCCGCGATAAGATCCGGTCCATCCGGATCGTGGAGGTCCTCCAATGAAGGGTGATGCCGACGTCATCGCGGTGCTGAACGACGTCTTGACCGCGGAGCTCACTGCGATCAACCAGTACTTCATCCACGCGATGATGTGCCACAACTGGCGCTACGAGCGGCTGGCCAAGCGGTCGCGCGAGGAATCCATCGGAGAGATGAAACATGCGGAGGAGGTCATCGAGCGCATCCTCTATCTCGACGGCGTCCCGAACATGCAGCGCTACATGAAGGTCAACGTCGGCCGTGACGTCCCCGAGCAGCTGCAGTTCGACCTCCAGCTCGAGAAGGACGCGGTGGGGCGCCTCAACCCCGGGATCGAGCTGTGCCGCAGCAAGGCCGACAACGGCTCGCGACTGCTCCTGGAGAAGATCCTCCACGAGGAGGAAGGGCACATCGACTGGCTGGAGGCGCAGCTCCAGCAGATCGCCGACATCGGCGCCGCGAACTACCTGGCCCAGCAGATCGACGAGTAGACGGACCCCGCCGGCCGATTGATCCCGGAAGCCGGGCGCGTCGTATACTTGCGTTTTGACCGGGCGTTCAAACTTCGCGGAGCGAGGCGCGGTGCACAAGATCCGGATCCAGCTCAAGGTCAACGGCGAGGACCGCGAGTGCCTCGCGCCCGTCCATCACACCCTCCTCGAGGTCCTGCGCGAGGAACTCGGTCTCATGGGCACCAAACACGGCTGCGAGCTGGGGGAGTGCGGCACCTGCACGGTGCTCGTGGACGGACACCCGATCCTGTCGTGCCTGGCCTTGCCCGTGGAGTGCGGCGATCGCGAGATCACGACCGTCGAAGGCATGGCCGGGGCGACCCTGCATCCTCTCCAGGAGGCGTTCGCGGCCCTGGGGGCGGCGCAGTGCGGCTACTGCACGCCGGGGTTCCTGCTGACCGCGGCCGCTTTGCTCCGCGACAAGCCCGCGGCGACGCGCCAGGAGATCGCGGAGGCGACGGCGGGGAACCTCTGCCGGTGCACCGGCTATCTCAAGATATTCGAAGCCATCGAAATGGCGGCGGACAGGATGCGCACGGAGACGGGCACGGAGAGGACGGAGACGGGAGGGGAGCGGTCGCGTGCCTGAGGAAAACCGCCAGGACCTCACCGTCATCGGCCAGCCGCTGGTCAAGGTCGATGCCGCGGCCAAGGTCACCGGGCAGACCGT
>Ga0207662_10000829_pt1 | contig 14228 bp, 12 predicted proteins | sample KBSS33LmetaG_FD_184338 | JGI IMG/M metagenome (GOLD analysis project Ga0207662, IMG submission 184338) | Switchgrass rhizosphere microbial communities from Kellogg Biological Station, Michigan, USA - KBS S3-3L metaG (SPAdes) (version 2) | ecosystem: Host-associated > Plants > Roots >... | reverse complement strand
TGGCGCGGCCCGTAGATGTTGAAGAAGCGCAGCGCCACGCTGGGGATCCCGTACGCCTCGCCGATCTGCAGGACCATCTTTTCCTGGTCCGCCTTGGTGAGGGCGTAGATGGAGGTGGGGTCCAGCGGCTTGTCCTCGTCCGTGGGGACGGGGCGGAGCGGGGCGCCGTCCGGGTCGCGCATCTCCCAGTCGTGCCCGCGCAGCCGGTCCGCGGAGCGCCGCCCGGCGGCGGGCTCGCGGCCGTCGTCGCGCACGTAGCGCCCCTCGCCGTAGATGGACATGGAGCTGGCGACCACCAGCCGCTTCAGCTCCATCTCGCGGTCCACCAGCGTCTGCAGCAGGTGCGCGGTGCCCAGCGTGTTGACCGCCGTGTAGTCGGCGATCTGGTACATGGACTGCCCCACCCCCACCGCCGCGGCCAGGTGGTACACGGTGTCCACGCCGGCGAGCACCCGGTCCCACACGTCGCGGTCGCGCACGTCGCCCACCACCAGCTCCGCGTGCTCCGAGAGCCAGGGCGGCCGCCGCCGGTCCGGGCCGTGCACCTGGGGATCCAGGTTGTCCAGGATGCGCACCCGGTCGCCCCGGGCGACCAGCGCGTCCACCAGGTGGCTCCCCACGAACCCCGCCCCGCCGGTCACCAGTACGCTTCGTTCCTCCACTCCTCCACCTCCATCATGTCGATGACCTGAACCCGGGCTCCGGGATAACCCCATGGCCCACGCCGGGGCGGCGTGCTCGGCCGGCCGGGAGACACCTCCACGACACCGAACCCAGGCTTCGTTTTACGAATTGTCCCTACAGGAGCCCTTCAGAAGCTTTGGCGTCCTCCAGTCCACACCGGGGGCGTATACGTCAGGTCTGCGTGAGCGCCAGCCTTGCGTCGTACTCCTCGGACCAGCGCGCCACGCGCCGGTCCACCTCGTCCGCCCAGACCCCGGCGACCAGGCGCTGCGCCAGGCGAACGCCCAGCCTCACCGCGTGGGTGCGGGCCGCCTCGTCCTCGCGCCCGTCCCGGAGGTGGCCGGCCGCCTCCATCTCCACCGCGAAAGCCAGCCGGTCCAGATCGGTGAAGATCCTGCCGCGGAGCGATGCTGCTTCGGGGGCTTCGTCCGGCGACGGGTGGCTCAGCATTGCGACTCCGACAACGGCGGTCGAGGGTGGAAAACCGGACAATATCCGGATGACTTGAACGACTTTGCGCCTCGTGGGGCCCAGCAACTCCCGTGCCCGGCGTCCACTTCCGTTCCCTCGCGCCGCGCCTAAGTTTTTGCGGAAATCGTACGTAGATTATGCTTCCCGGGAAGCGTGTCGTTTCCCGTGCGGTCGGGGCTTGCGCCGCGGCTCCAGCCCCCCCTTCTCAGCGCCCCGCCACGCTCTGGTAGACGATGCGGACGAACGGCTCCGGCTTCATGAACCCCTGTCCCCAGCGCGCGTCGAACTCGGCGCTGGGGCGCGCCGCGAGCACCTGCTCCAGCGTCTTTCCCTGGCGCGCCAGCGCGCGCACCCGGTCGCGCACCGTGGCGAGCATGTCCCGGTACGCGCGCAGCTCCGCGCGGCCGGAGAGCGGGCCGTGGCCGGGGATGATGCGGGTGCGCTCCCCCGCCATGGCGAGCACCCGGTCCGCCGCGGCGATCGTGCCGTCCACCGACCCGCCGCTGGACAGGTCGATGTAGGGGTACGCGCCGTTGAAGTAGGTGTCGCCCATGTGCACCACGTCCGCCCGGCGGAAGTGCACGACGGCGTCGCCGTCGGTGTGCGCGGGCGCCACATGGAAGGCGTGCACCTCCTCGCCGTTCAGGTGGAAGGTGACCGCCTCGGTGAAGGTGACCACGGGGAGCGCCGCGGCCGGGGAGGCCTTCACCGTGTCGCTCAGGTTGTTCATGAACTGGTCGGTGCTCATGCGCGTGCGGACGTTGTCGTGCGCCACGATCAGCACGCCGCCCCTGCCCAGGTTCTCGTTGCCGCCGGTGTGGTCGCCGTGCCAGTGGGTGTTCAGGACGAACCTCACCGGCGCCGGGGAGATGCGTGCGACGGCGGCGCGGATCTTTTCCGTGAGCGGCGCGAACTGGTCGTCCACCAGGAACACGCCGTCCGCCCCGGCCACCACGGCCACGTTGCCGCCGGCGCCCGTGAGCATGTGGACGGCGCCGGCCACGTGCTCGGTGCGCACCTGCACGGCGGACATGTCCTGCTGCGCGCGGGCCGCGGAAGGGACGAGGAGCGCGGCGGCCAAGCACAGGGAGTGCAGACGGGGAGTGGGGCGCATGGAGCCTCCGGGCACGGGTGGAAGGAGGGGGGCGGCCCGACGGACCGCCCCGGCGGCAACCTGCCGGGCGGCGGCAAACTGCCGGGCGGCGGAGTCGGAGGCAAGACGCTCTACCGTGCATCTACACACGCGCTCGTTTGAGAACGGAGCGGCGGCGGATTCCGGAAGCCTGTCGTCCGGATCAGTTCATGCCGGTTCATCCAGCTGCGGCAGTCTCACTGTAGCACAAAAATGCTTGCAAGGAGCGCCGGGCGGCAGTAAGCTCTCTTCACCGTGTCGGCCTGAGCACTTCCAGTTGCCGCAACGGTTGCGGCGTGCGTGTAGGAACCCCACTTCTGCACACAAAGTCCTGTATGGGAATCACTCCTCGTGGCTGGCTGACAATGCTTTCCGTGCTCGTCGCTACTGTCGTCGGATCCTCCCTGGCAGCGGCGCCGATCCAGGCCCAAACGGAAGGTAGTTCCTGGTGCAGGGCCTGCATTTACCGGAACGTCTGTGTCGATGCATCGGGAACCGGTGGGGAGAAGTGCAGGATCGGAGAGAATGGGTGCGAAGAGTTGGGAGACTGCAACATCGGCAACGTCGCGCTCGCTGAAGCTCTGCACGTGAAAAAGGAAGACATCCTTCAACACGAGACGGAACAGGGCACGATCAAGCTTCTGGCGGTCGGCAGTTCGAGATTTGCCGCCTGGAACTGCCGCCATGAACTGATTCACCTCGTTCAGCGACGATCCGACGGCAAGCTAGTGGCTCTCGACGCAAGCCGACACCAGCAGCAATACCCGTATGATCGCGTGCTTGCTGCCGCCCGACATCGCGAGCAGGAGAAAGCGACTGATGTGTGAAATGGCTGCTCCGTCTCGATTTGCTTTGCACATGGTGCCAAGGTGTCTGCTCGCGCTGAGCTTTACCGTCTGTTCCGGCCTGAACGCCCAGACGCTCAACGTGCGCGAGCGGTGGGCGACCAAGGGATCGCCGCAGGCCGTCGAGTTGGCAGCCGTCAACGGGATGGCGGAGGACCGCAGCGGCAACATCTGGATCGCCGATCCGGTAAACAAGCTCCTCGTCAGGGTGGATAGCACGGGGAGACACCCGCGTGTGACCGCACGGCAGGGCGACGGCCCGGGAGAAGTGGCGGTCCCCATGATCATGGCACGGCATCCATCCGGCGGAGTCGCGGTCTACGACGCGGGGCACGGCTCCGTGGAGGTTTTCGGGCCCGCCGGGCGGTTCGACCGGCGCATTCCCGTGCCCGTGCCGTTCCGCAATCCCCGGGGATTCGCGTTTCTTCCTTCCGGTGAATTCTTTCTGAGCGGCGGGGTTCAGTCGAGCGGCCACGCCATTCACAGGTTCTCGCCCGGAGGCAGGCTTTCATATAGCTGGCACGCCATCCCTCGCACCCGGAACGTGCGAGCCGGCGAGATGGTCGCCGGAGGTCCGGTGGTCGTTCTGCCCGATGGAGCCCTCCTGTTCTCCCAGTCGGCGCCACATAGGATCTTGAGGTATGCCGCCGCGGGCGGAAGCCCGCGGACGATCGCGGCGGACCCGAAGCTCGTGCCGGCGATCGGCGACGACTTCATCCGGGAAAGTGGAGGACGCCGTACGTTCAAGTGGGACTACACCCGGTCTGCGGGCGTTTTCCGTATGCCCGACGGCCGGATCCTGAACATCGTGTTGAACGAGGCGGAGAACCACACCGTGTGGGAGGTCTACCGGCCGGATGGAAAGCTCCAGGTGAGGACACGGGTTCTGCGTGCCTACCAGCCGTGGGGGATGACTCGGAACGGCGACGTGCTGGCATCCTACCTGGACCCCGACACGGACGAGGCCGTCGCAGCCCGTCTGACGCTGACGGTCGGGTAGAGGTCCGGACGATTCTCCGAGAGGCGACCGGCGGCGGACCCACCCGGGGCCGCCGCCGCTTTTCGTCGGGCATACGGTACGCTAGCGGTTCGCGCGGATCGCACGGATCAGTTCGCCCTTGTTCATCCTGCTGCGCCCCTCGACGTCCATCTCCCGGGCGATGTTGCGGAGCTCGTCGCGGGTGCGCTCGTCCAGCGACTCGCGCGGGTTGCCGGTTCCCTGCGTGGTGCGGTTGGGGGTGCGCCCCTCCTCGCGGCGCTTCTTGTTGACGGTGCGCGCCGCGATCTCCTCCGCGCGCTCCTCGCCCACCCCGCGCTTCTCCTCGCTCTCCTTGACGTGCTCGTACATCCGTTCGTCCTTGCCGCTCCAGGAAGGCATGCCCCACCTCCGTCGTTTCGGTTGCGCCCGGCGTGGACCCCACGTCGTGCGGAGCTCGCAAGACGAATACCGGCGAGCATTTGCGCTGCTAATCGGGCAGGTCTCGCGGAGGCGCGCCCGGTGGACAGGACGCCCGCATCCGTTTAGGCTTCGTCCATGGACTTCACTTTCGGACGCGGCGATGCGGGGGCGTGCATGACGGAGCGGGTGATCCTGGTGGACGAGAGCGACCGCGAGGTGGGCACCGAGGACAAGGAGCGCGCCCACCGCGAGGGGCGGCTGCACCGCGCCTTCTCGGTGTTCGTGTTCAACTCGCGCGGCGAGATGCTGCTGCAGCGGCGGGCGCGCGCCAAGTACCACTCCGCCGGGCTGTGGACGAACACCTGCTGCAGCCACCCGCGCCCCGGGGAGAGCGTGGACGCCGCGGCCCACCGCCGGCTGCGCGAGGAGATGGGGATGGAGTGCGAGCTGCGCGGCGCCTTTCCCTTCGTGTACCGCGCCGAGCTGGACCGCGGGATGACGGAGCACGAGTACGACCACGTGTTCGTGGGCGAGTGCGACCGCGACCCGGTTCCCGACGCCGGCGAGGTGGAGGAGTGGGCCTGGGTGCACCCGGACGCCGTCCGCCGCGACGTGGCGGAGCGGCCGGACCGCTACACGTACTGGTTCCGCGTGGCGCTCCCCGAGCTGCTGGAGCGCATGGCCGTGTAGACGTCCCCGCCCGCCGGCCGCGCGCGTCCGTCGTCGCACTGGTCCGGCGGCGGCACGTTGGGTATCGTTGTGCGGCCGAAAAAGCACGGGTGACGCGCCCGCCCCCGGGCCCGTCTCCCGGAAGTGCCCCTCCCGCTCCGGTCCCGCCCTCCTCCTCCCCTCCCCGATCCGCCCCCCATGGCCCCGCCACGCCCCCGCACGACCCTGCCCCGCGCGCTCGCCGTCGCGGCCGCGATCCTCGCCGCGTCCCCCGGTGCCGCGCAGTCCGGCAATCCCGCCGTGGCGGAAGCGCTCGCCCTCCGCGACGCGCGGGACTTCGCGGGCGCCGCCGCGGCGCTGCGCCGCCACCTCGCCGAGCACCCCGGCGACGGCGAGGCGCTGCGGCTGCTGGCGCAGACGCTGTACTGGGACGGCGAGCGGGCATCCGCCCGCCGCGTCTACGAGCAGGCCCTCACCCTCCACCCCGACGACACCCGGCTGCGGCTGGACTACGCCCGCATGCTCGCCGAGACCGGGAACGCGCGGAGGGCGCGCGCCGTGCTGGAGCCGGTTCCCGCCCAGGGGAGCGCCGGTGCGGAGGCGGAAGCGCTGCGCGGGACCCTGGCCAACTGGTCGGGCGACCCGGCGACCGCCGCCGCCCGCTTCCGGGCCGCGCTCCGCCTGGACCCGGAGCGGACCGAAGCGCGCCGCCAGCTCGACGAGATCCGCGCGGCGGCGGCGCCCCGTGCCAGCGTGGCCGCCTCCGCGCGCCGCGACGGCCAGCCGCTCCGCCGCGCCGCCGTGGCGGTCGAGGCGGAGTGGCATCCGGGCGTGGCCCACGCCGTCTCGCTGCGCGCGGAGCCGCAGCGCTACACTTCCCGGGGCGTGGAGACGAGCCTGTTCCAGGGCGAGGTCGGCGCGCGGAGCGCCTGGCCCGGGAGCCCGCTGGAAACGGAGGTCGCGGCCGGCGCGGTGCAGCGCACCGCCGGGGCGGACTGGACCGGCCGCGCCGCGGTCGGGCTCCGCCTGCCGGCACACCTGACCGCCCGCCTCCGGGCGGAGCGGGCGCCGTACCTGTGGACCGTCGCGAGCCTGGAAGAGCCGGTGACCACCCGGACGGGAGCCGTGCTCCTGGAGTGGAGCGACCCCCGGGGGTGGCTGGGGCAGGTGGGCGCCGGGGTGGACCGGTACCCGGACGCGAACCAGGTGCGCTCCGCCCACGCGTGGATCCTCGCCCCGGTGGCGCGCACGCGCGCCGCGACGCTGCAGCTGGGCTACGGCTTCGGCGCGCAGGACGCGGACGAGAGCCGCTTCGTCCCGCTCGCCGGGACGCCGCCGTCCGGCGGGTACGCCCCGTACTACACGCCCATGGGCATGCAGTCCCACAGCCTCACCGGGGCGCTGGCGGTGGCGGGCGGGGGCGTCGCGCTGCGCGCCGGGGGCGCGTACGGGGTGGCCGCCCGGGAGGACGCCCCCGTCGCGGTCGGCGGGCCCGGGACGCAGCCGGGCTGGTACTCGCGGAGCTTCCACCCCTGGAACGCGCGCGCCCACGCGGACGTGCGCCTCGCTCCCGGCGCCTCCGTCGCGCTGGAGGCGGAGCACTTCCGGACCGCGTTCTACGACTACACGGCCGGGAGCGTGGGAGTCGTCCTCCGCCGCCTCCCCCGCGCGGGCGGCGGCGCCGCCGGGTGGTAGCGCCGCTCCCGCGACGCCACGCCCTGGACGACCCGTGGGTGCGGCGGCGCGCGGCCCCGGTGCGCTTCCGCGACCGTCTCGTCCTCACCGTGCTGGTGGGCGGGGGAGCCGCTTCCTGCCTCCTCCTGGCGGACTGGTGGTTCCGTCCCGGCCACGTGGCCCAGCCGGCTCTCTTCGTCCTGCTGTCGCTGGCGTTCTGGTACGGAGCCGGCAGGATCGTGGTGGGGTGGGTCAACTACCTGGGCGTCGCCCGGCCGGAGCACGTGGCGGCCCCCGGCGGGCTGCGGGTGGCGGTCTTCACCACCAGCTCCCCCGGCGAGCCGCTCTCCATGTTCGAGACGACGCTGGCGGCCTGCGCGCGCATCCGCTACCCGCACACCACCTACCTCCTGGACGACACCCGCGACCCGCGCTTCCGCGAGGTGGCGGAGCGCCACGGGGCGGTGTGGCTGGAGCTGGTGGGCCTGCCGGGGGCAAAGGCGGGAAAGATCAACCGGGCGCTGGAGCTCACCGACGAGGAGTTCGTCCTGGTGCTGGACCCGGACCACGTCCCCTTCCCGGAGTTCCTGGACCGCACCCTCGGCCACCTCGCGGACCCGCGGGTGGGCTTCGTCCAGGTGTGCCAGGCGTACTACAACCAGGGCCGCTCGTTCGTCGCCCGGGGCGCCGCGGAGCAGACGTACGCCTTCTACGGCCCGGGCCAGATGGGATTGTTCGGGCACGGCGCGGCCCTCGCCATCGGCGCCAACTGCACCTTCCGGCGCGCGGCGCTGGAATCGGTGGGCGGCCACGGGGTGGGGCTGGCCGAGGACCTGGTCACCGCCATCCGGCTGCACGCCGGGGGGTGGACGTCGGTGTACGTCCCCGAGGTGGTGAGCCGCGGGCTCGTGCCGGAGGACCTGGGCTCCTTCCAGAAGCAGCAGCTCAAGTGGGCCCGCGGCGTCTACGAGATGGTGTTCGCGGAGCTCCCGCGCGCGTTCGCGCACCTCACCTGGCGGCAGCGGCTCTGCTACGCCACGGTGGGGACCTACTACCTGTTCGGCCCCACCACCCTGCTCTTCCTCGTGATCCCCTACCTCTACCTGTGGACCGGAGTGCAGCCCGCCTCCATGCGCTTCGCCGGATTCCTGACCGCCTCCGCCCCGGTCTCGGCGTTCGGGGCCGCGGTGTACCTGTACGTGCAGCGCTGGCTCTGCCACCCCGCCGCCGAGCGCGGGATCCACTGGCGGGGGCTGGTGCTCAAGGTGGCCTGCTGGCCCGTCTTCCTGGCGGGGACGGTGCTCGCCGTGGTCCGCGCCGAGATCCCCTACGTTCCCACCGCCAAGCAGGCGGTGCGCGGGCGCGTGCTGCGGCTCGCGCGGCCGCACCTGGCCCTGCTGGTCCTGTACCTGGCGACGGTGGCGCGCGTGGCGTACACGCGCCTGGCGGAAACCCCGGAGGGGGCGCTGGAGCTGAGCGGCGAGGCGGTGTGGGGGATGCTGGGGTTCGCCACCGTCCCGGTGCTGATGGCGTGCGGGGCCGTGTACGCCGCGTGGCGCTCGCGCACCCCCGCTCCGGGTACGCCGTGGGAGGCCGTGCCGGTGGACCGCCTGGGAGGGGAGGCGCGATGAGGCGGACGGGACGGATCGTCCTGACGGCCGCGGCGCTGGCCGGGTGCGCCGCCGCGGTGCTGGGGCTGACGGCCCTCGGCACGCGGGCGGAAGGGCCGCTGACGGGGGCGCTGGAGCGGGCCGCGGGGATGGTGGGGGTCGTGGAGGGACGCGTGGCCCGGCGGGTGCACGGCCCCGGCCGGGAAGCGCGGCTCGCCTGGTTCGCTCCCATGCGGACGGCGGCCCGCCTCCGGCGGCCGGAAAGGGTGCTGCTCGGCGCGTACGACCAGGGCCTCCCCGCGAGCCTCCAGGGAGTCCTGGACCTCGAGAATCGCCTGGGGACGGTGCTCCCGCTGGTCGCGCTGTACACGGCGTGGGGCGACCGGCCCGAGCAGCAGTTCCCGCTGCGGCAGCTGCAGGCCGTGTGGGACCTGGGCTCGGTTCCCGTGGTCACCTGGGAGCCGTGGCTCACCGACTTCGAGAACCGGCTGCACCCGTCGCTGCCGCTCCGCGCGGAGCGGGACCGCGGCGGGCTGGCCGCCATCGCCCGCGGCGAGTACGATTTCTACGTGGACGCCTGGGCGCGGGACGCGGCCGCCTGGGGCAGGCCGGTCCTCGTGCGGTGGGGCCACGAGATGAACGACCCGTACCGCTACCCGTGGGGCCCCCAGAACAACGCCTCCGCCGACTACGTGGCCGCGTGGCGCCACGTGGTGGAGCGGTTCCGGCGCGCCGGGGCGGACAACGTCCTGTGGGTGTGGTCGCCCCACGTGGCGTACTCCGGCGCCGCGAGCTACTACCCGGGCGGCGACGTGGTGGACTGGGTGGCGACGGGCGCGCTCAACTACGGCACCGTGGCGTACTGGTCGCGCTGGTGGAGCTTCGAGGAGATCTACGGCTCCAAGCGGGCCGCGCTCACCCCGTACGGCAAGCCGGTGATGATCGCCGAGTTCGGCTCCCTCGCGGTGGGCGGGGACCGCGCCGCCTGGTATCGCGAAGCGCTCGCGGACCTTCCCACCCGCCATCCCGAGGTCAAGGCGGTCATCGTCTACGGCGCCTCGCGCGACGCCACCGTGACGCAGCAGACGCTGGACTGGTCCGTGACGCCCGACTCCGCCGCCGTCCGCGCCGTGGCGGGCGAGTTTGCCCGCTGGGCGCCCGCGCCCGCTCGCGTCCCCGCGAAGCGCTGACCCGGGCGCTCCCGTGGACCGCCGCTTGCGGCACGGGACCCGCTGCTCTTCCCTCCTCCAAATCCAACCGGGAAACGCCATGAACCACCGATCCTTCCTCCTCCCCTGCGCGGTGCTGCTCCTGGCCGCGTGCTCGGTTCCCTTCCGGACCTCCAGCGACGAGAAGAAGGCCGCGTGCGACCGGATCGCGGCGCGCGCCATCCAGACCACCTCGCTCGAGGAAGCCAAGAACCGGGCCGCGCAGGCCGCCGAGTGCTACGCCCGCGCCCAGCAGTAGCGGCGTAGTCTCCCGCGGACGCCCGCCGGCGCGGGAGGCGGCGGGCGTCCGCGACCCTGCTCCGCCGCTCTCCCGCACCGTAGCCGCCACGCCTCGCCGCTTCCGCCGCCGTCCTCGAACGATCGTCCGTACACGCGTTGACACCCCCCGCCGCGCCGGGTAGTGTTGTGGTCCGGAACCCACACGCGCGGCGGCGGTTCCGCGCGCGCGAGCCCCCTCACGGAGCCCACATGAAGGAGCTGGTCACCCTCCGCGTCAACGGCGACGCCCACGAGGCCGCGGTCCCCACGCACTGGACGCTGCTGGAGACGCTGCGCTACGTGCTGGCGCTCACCGGCTCCAAGCAGGGGTGCGACAAGGGCGACTGCGGCGCGTGCACGGTGTGGCTGGACGGCGTCCCCACGCTGGCGTGCATCACCCCGGTGTGGGAGGCGGCGGACCGCGAGGTGACCACGGTGGAGGGTCTCGCGGGGCTGCGCACCCCGCCGGGCGTACCGCACCCGCTGCAGGACGCCTTCGACGTGTGCGGCGCCGCGCAGTGCGGCTTCTGCACGCCGGGGATGCTGATGAGCGGGGTGGCGCTGCTGGAGGAAAACCCGTCGCCGACGCGCGCCGAGATCCAGGAGGCGCTCGCCGGCAACCTGTGCCGCTGCACCGGCTACACCAAGATCCTGGACGCGGTGGAGCTGGCCGCGGCGCGGCTGCGGGGGGAGGAAGTCGTCTCGGGAATGGGAGCAGAAGCATGACCACCGACCCGCGCGAGCCCCGCGACCCGCAGTCGCCCGGGGGCGACGTCGAAATGGAGAGCGCCCGCGGCGGGGTGCCGCCCGACCAGCCGGAGGTGGCCGCCTCCGGCGTCCCGGTGGTGGAGCACGACCGCTCGCACGTGGGCGAGCCCATCCCGCTGCACGGGCGCCGCGAGGACCAGCCGCGCAACCTCAACGTGATCGGGACGCGGCAGCGCAAGACCGACGGACTGGAAAAGTCGACCGGGCGCGCGCGCTACACGGACGACATGGTCCTGCCGGGGATGCTGCACGGCAAGATCCTCCGCTCGCCCCACCCGCACGCCCGCATCCTGTCCATCGACACCCGCGAGGCGGAAGCCCTCCCCGGCGTCTTCGGGGTGGTCACCGGGAGCGAGATGCCCATCCCTTTCGGCATCATCGTGTGGACGCCGGACGAGCAGGCGCTGGCGACCGACAAGGTGCGCTACATCGGCGACGCGGTGGCTGCGGTCGCGGCGGTGGACGAGGACACGGCGAACCGCGCCCTGGAGCTGATCCGGGTGGAGTACGAGGTGCTGGAGGCGATCTTCGACCCGCACCAAGCTGCCCGCCGCACGGACGTACAGGTGCACGAGGCCAAAGCAAGCAAAGCCGGCCACAACCCGGAGGAGCGAAGCTCCGGAGGGACTGAGCAGGCGAAGCCTGCGAAGAACGGCAACATCTCCAAGATGGTGAAGCTGGAGTTCGGCGAGGTGGACGCCGGGCTCGCCGCCAGCGACGTGGTGGTGGAGGGGGAGTACTTCTTCGAGGGGACCACGCACACCCCCATCGAGCCGCACTGCGCCATCGGCCAGTGGGAGGAGGGGGGCGCTTCCGTGGGGCGGCTGACGGTGTGGTCGAGCACCCAGGTGCCCCACTACCTGCACCGGGAGCTGGCGCGGGTGCTGGAACTGGACCCGGCGCGGGTGCGCGTGGTGCAGCCGCACGTGGGCGGCGGCTTCGGCGGCAAGAGCGAGCCCTTCGACCTGGAGTTCTGCGTCGCCAAGCTGGCGATGAAGACGGGGCGCCCGGTCAAGATCCTGTACACCCGCGAGGAGGTGTTCTACGCCCACCGCGGCCGGCACCCCTTCCACATGCGCTACCGGGTGGGCGCCGCCGCGGACGGCACGCTGCGGGCGGTGGACGCGCGGACGCTGCTGGACGGCGGCGCGTACTCGTCGTTCGGGCTGGTGACCACGTACTACTCGGGGCAGCTGCTCACGGCGCCGTACCGGATCCCGGCGTACCGCTTCGACAGCACGCGCGTCTTCACCAACAAGCCGGCGTGCGGGCCCAAGCGCGGGCACGGCAGCGTGCAGCCCCGCTTCGCGTTCGAGGTGACGCTGGACAAGCTGGCGGAGCGTCTGGGGCTGGACCCCATCGAGCTGCGCCGCCGCAACTTCATGGGGGAGATGACGCGCACCGTCAACGAGCTGCGCATCACCTCCAACGGCTTCCTCCAGTGCCTGGAATCGGTGGAGCGGGCCAGCGGGTGGAAGGGCAAGTTCCGCCGGATGGGCCACGGGCGCGGGGTGGGGGTGGCGGGTTCGTGCTACATCTCCGGCACCAACTATCCCATCTACCCCAACCGCCTGCCGCAGTCCGCCGTGCAGCTGCAGGTGGACCGCTCGGGGCGGGTGGCCGTGTTCTCGGGGGCCAGCGACATCGGGCAGGGCTCCACCTCGCTGGTGGCGTACATCGTCTGCGAGGAGCTGGGGGTGCCGCTGGACTACGTGCGCGTGCTCCCCTCGGACACGGACTTCACCCCGGTGGACCTGGGCTCGTACTCGTCGCGCGTGACCTTCATGCTGGGCAACGCGTGCCTGGACGCGGCGCGCCGCCTCAAGACGCTGGTGCAGGAGGCGGTGGGCGAGGAATGGGGGATCCCGGCGAAGCGGGTGCTGCTGGCCGGCGGCCGAGCGATGGACGGCGCGGACACGGGCCGCAACATGGCGATCGCCGAGGCGTTCCGCCTGGCGGAGGCGCGCAGCGGGACGCTGGGCTCCACCGGGTGGTACCACACGCCCACGGACGTGCACGGCGAGTACCGCGGCGGCACCATCGGGGCGTCGCCAGCGTACTCGTTCACCGCGCACGTGGCCGAGGTGGAGGTGGACCCGGAGAGCGGCTTCGTGGAGGTGAAGACCATCTGGGTGGCGCACGACTGCGGGCGCGCCCTCAACCCCACCATCGTGGAGGGGCAGATGGAGGGCTCGGCGTACATGGGCTTCGGCGAGGCGCTGATGGAGCAGCACGTCTTCAAGGACGCCGACCACGGCCGCGCCGGCCTGCACGACGGCCCCTCGCTGCTGGACTACCGCATCCCCGCGTCGGTGGACACGCCGGAGCTGCGCTCGCTGATCGTGGAGTCCATCGACCCGGAGGGCCCCTACGGCGCCAAGGAGGCCGGCGAGGGCCCGCTGCACCCCTCCATCCCGGCGATCGCCAACGCCATCTACGACGCCGTGGGCGTGCGCATGGACTCGCTGCCGTTCTCGCCGCCGCGCGTGTGGCGCGCGCTCCAGGCGAAGGCCGCCCGGGAGGAGCAGCGCGTGGCGGCGGACTGACCGGACGCAGGACGGGGAGCCCGCATACGCCCAGCCGAGCCGGGACGGCGACGGCTCCCACATCGGAGCAGATTGCCGACTCATACACGAAGCCCTCCGGTGGATGCGACCCATCGGAGGGCTCCTGCTTCATCTCCCGGTCCAGACTCCGGGATGACTCGTGCCGATGGCCGGTCGAACCGGAAGCCGGGTGGAGTGCGGCCAGCGGTGCAGGCAGCATCTCCGCCGAATCAGCTCTAGCACCGGAGCGGGTTGCAGGTGTACGCGCAGGTGACCAGCGTACAGGCGCAACTGGCGTCCTGCGATGGCCCGCAGCCTTCGACGCAGGACGCGCGCGTGCATAAACCGGTGGCCTCCCTGCCGTGCACCGTTCCCCGCGTTTCCAATTCCGCATCCAGGGTCGCGAACGACTCCACGAGCAGCGCGTCCAGGTCCAGCTTCAGCTTGTGCATGGACTCCTCCATCGTCGGGGGTTCACCCTTGCGCGGCGGGCACACGCCGCCCGTACACAATAAGACATTTTTCACACGCGGTCAAACCGGATCACGGGCCGCCATCGCGCGCGCGGCAGGATGCGCGCGAGGGGCGGCGCGCCCGGCAGTGCCGAGCCCGAGCGGCAGCTCGCGGGGCTCGGACCGTGGGGGGGCGTTGCCCGCTCCCCAGGAGACGCGCAGCCCGACACGAGTCATCCCGGACTGCGGCATGTTTTTGTTGCCGTGGTCCCGCCGGGGTGCGGCTGCGGCCGGCCACACCGGCACCCCGCGTCCACGAAGGGGAGACGATCGGCGGCTCGACACTTATATTGAGGATCAGCCGTTTCCGCCCCTGCGGACGCCAGCGCGAGCCCGCGTGAGGGATTTCGGCCCGAAGGGGCGAGACCCCGCGGCAGTTTGCGGGGGCTCGACTCCGTTGCAGACGGTCGTTTCGTCTGCTACGGAGCCGA
>Ga0207662_10000827_pt1 | contig 14248 bp, 8 predicted proteins | sample KBSS33LmetaG_FD_184338 | JGI IMG/M metagenome (GOLD analysis project Ga0207662, IMG submission 184338) | Switchgrass rhizosphere microbial communities from Kellogg Biological Station, Michigan, USA - KBS S3-3L metaG (SPAdes) (version 2) | ecosystem: Host-associated > Plants > Roots > Rhizosphere... | reverse complement strand
GAGCCGCACGCTCTCGGGCGTGGGGCTGTGGTCGACCACGGACCTCTATCTTTCCGCGGGCGATTCGCCGCGCCGCGTCGAGGCCACGTTCGGCAGCGACGGGCTGGTGAAGACGCTGGGCATGTCGCCGCTCCGTGGGCGCTGGTTCACGAGCGACGAGTGCAAAGTCGGCGCGAACCTCGTACCCGTGGTGATCGGCGCCCGGATCTGGCGCGAGGAGCTCGCGGCCGACCCGAACGTGATCGGACGCACGCTGTCGATGAACGGCCGCGTACGCACCATCGTCGGCGTGATGCCCGACGACTTCCGCTTCCCCGAGGTGAGCGACGTCTTCATCCCCCTGGCGATGAACGACCCCGGGGACAACCGCGGCAACCACTACCTGAAGATGGTGGCCCGCTTGGCACCCACGGCCACGCTGGCCGGCGCCGCCGCAGAGCTGAGACAGATCGCCGCCGCGATCGCCAAGGACCACCCCAACACGAGCCGCGACCAGTCGTTCCGTCCGCTGCCGCTCCACGAGTTCCTCGAAGGCGAGGTGCGGCCGTTGTTCGTGGTGCTTGTGCTGGCGGTGACGTTCGTGCTGCTGATCGCGTGCGCGAACGTCGCCAGCCTGCTGCTCGCGCGCGGGAACTCGCGGACGCGTGAGCTGGGCGTGCGCCAGGCGATGGGGGCGACGCGCGGCCGCGTCATCCGCCAGCTCCTCACCGAGAGCGTGCTGCTGTCCGTGGCCGGCGGCGTGTTCGGTGTGCTGCTGGGCACGTGGGGGATGGGCGTCACCGTGGCGAGCATCCCGGTCCAGACCCCGTACTGGATGCACTTCGGGCTCGATCCCACGGTCATCGCCATCGTCGCCGCGGTCTCCGTGGCCTCGGGCATCGCGTTCGGTGTCGTGCCCGCGTGGCAGGTCACGTCCGGGAACCTTCTGAGCCCGCTGCGCGAGGGAACGGCGGGTGGCGGCGATACGCGGGCCCGCCATCGCATGCGCGACCTGCTCGTGGTCGGCGAGGTGGCGCTCGCCGTGCTGCTGCTCATCGGCTCGGGCCTCATGGTGAGGAGCTTCCTGCGCATGCAGGACCAGCGCACCGCGTTGCGCAGCGAGCGCGTGCTCACCGCAACGCTCACCCTGCCCGGCGCGCTCTACCCGGAGGCCAGGGACCGGGTCGCGTTCTTCCGCGAGTTCCAGCACTCGCTCGCAGCGCTGCCGGGCGTTCGCGCCGCCGGCGGCGTGCTCAACCTGCACCTCGGCACCGGCAGCTACACGGTGAGCGTGAGCCGGGAGGGCATCGACCCGCCGGCGAGCCCGGAAACCCCGATCACCAGCTTCAACGTGGTCACGCCGCACTACATCGACGCCGTGGGCATCCCGCTCGTGCGCGGACGGGACTTCACCGACGCCGATGGCCGCCCGGGCGCGAATGCGGCGCTCGTCAACCAGTCGGCGGCGAGGAAGCTGTGGCCGCACGAGGAAGCGCTCGGCAAGCGCATCCGCCTGAGCCCGGACTACGAGTGGTCGACCGTGGTCGGCGTCGTCGGCGACGTGCGCCAGCACATCCATGGCCCGGCGGAGAACGTCCCCGAGATGCTCATCCCGGAAGAGCAGTGGAACGGCCAGACGCTCACCTGGGCGCTGCGCACGGACGGCGACCCCGCGGCGCTGGCCGGCGCGCTGCGGGCAGCGCTCCGTGCCCAGGATCCGCGCCTGCCGCTCTACGACGTGCGCACGCTGCGCCAACAGATCGCGCGCTCGATGTGGGACACGCGGCTCACCGCCCAGTTGCTGGGCGCGTTCTCACTGCTCGCGCTGTTCATCGCCGCGCTCGGCCTCTACGGCGTCATGGCGTACTCGGTGTCGCAGCGCACGCGCGAGATCGGCATCCGCATGGCGCTCGGCGCCGCCCGCGCCGACGTGCAGCGGCTCGTGGTCGGCCAGGCGCTGCGGCTGACACTGGTCGGCGCCGGGCTGGGGCTCGGAGCCGCCTGGGCGCTCACCCGGTTCATGGAGGGCATGCTGTTCGGGGTGCGCGCCAACGACCTGCCGACGTTCGTGTTCGTGACGCTGATCCTCGCCGTGAGCTCGACGGCCGCGGCCTGGCTGCCCACCGCGCGCGCCGTGCGCGTGGATCCCGTCGTCGCGCTGCGGCACGAATAGGAGCGATCCCATGGACACGCTCATCCAGGACATCCGCTACGCCGTTCGCTCCCTCCGCCGCACACCGGGGTTCACGTTCACCGTGATCGCCCTGATGGCGCTCGGCATCGGTGTCAACGCGATGATCTACACGGTCGTGCACGGCACGCTGCTCGCGGAGCTGCCGTTCCCGCACGTGGAACGCATGGTGCGCGTCAAGAGCCACACCCCGCGCGACAAGGGCGCGTTCTCGATGTCGATGCCGAACCTGCGGGACGTGATCGCGAGCGTGCCATCGCTTCGCGGCACGTCGGCGTGGAACGACATGAGCGCTTTCGTCGCCGCCGGCGACGAGCCCCAGCGCTACGAAGGCACGCTCGCGACCTCGGGGTTGTGCGAGGCCCTGGGCGTGTATCCGCAGCTCGGTCGCTGGTTCACGGCCGACGAGTGCCGGGTGGGCGCGGCGTACGGGCCCGTGGTGCTGAGCGGCAAGCTCTGGCGCGAGACGTTCCACTCCGACCCGAAGATCCTCGGCACGACGCTGCGCGTGAACGGCCGCCCGCGGATCGTGGTCGGCGTGATGCCGGTGGCGTTCCGCTTTCCGGAGACGAGCGACATCTTCGTGCCGCTGGCGACGAACGACAGCTCGGACACGCGCGACAGCTACTACCTGAGCGTGGTCGCCCGCCTGGCGCCGGGGCGCACGCGGTCGCAGGCGCAGGCGGAGTTGGACGCGCTTTCGAAACAGCTCGCACACGACTACGCGGCCACGAACGACAAGCTGGCGATGCTGGCGCTCGACTTCCGCGACGAGGTGGTGTCGGAGGTGCGGCTGCAGATGATCATGCTGGCGCTGGCGGTGACGTTCGTGCTGTTGATCGCCTGCGCGAACGTCGCCAACCTGCTGCTCGCCCGCGCCACCGCGCGCCAGCGCGAGGTCGGCGTGCGCATCGCGCTCGGCGCCAGCCGCGCCCGGCTGACGCGGCAGATGCTCACCGAGAGCCTGCTGCTGGCGCTCGCCGGCGGCGCGATCGGCGTCGTGCTCGGGGACTGGGGCATGCGGGTCACGCTCGCCAGCATCCCCGAGCCGCTTCCCTACTGGATGAAGTTCCGCCTCGACCCGGCCGTGCTCGGGGCGATCCTCGCCGCCACGGTGTTCGCCGGGCTCGCGTTCGGCCTCGCGCCGTCGCTGCAGGCCACCACCGGCGACGTGCTCACGCCGCTGCGCGAGGGCAGCGCCGGGTCCGGCGACAGCCGCGCGCGACACCGCCTGCGCGGCACCCTGGTGGTGACGGAGATCGCGCTCGCGGTCCTGCTCCTCATCGGATCGGGGCTCATGATCCGCAGCTTCCTGTGGCAGACCGAGCAGCGAGCCGCGCTCCACACCCACGGCGTGCTCACCGGCTCGCTGTTGCTGCCGGTCGCGCTCTACAAGGACGACGCGGCGAGGATCGCATTCTTCCGTGAGTTCCGGGACGCCCTGCGCTCGCTCCCGGGCGTCTCCGCCGTGGGCGGTGCGGCCAACCTGCATCTCGGAACGGGGCAGTGGCGGACGTCGATCCAGCGCGAAGGGATCGACACGGACGATCTGCCCGAGAGCCAGATCCCGCTCGTGCCCTTCAACACCATCACCCCGGGCTACTTCGATGCGGTGGGCATGCACATCATCGCCGGTCGCGACTTCGGCGACGCCGACGGGCCCGACGCCCCGCGCGTGGCGATCGTGAACAGCGTCGCCGCGCGGCGGTTGTGGCCCGGGCAGGATCCGATCGGCAAGCGCTGGCGCAACGACAAGAACGACAAGCGGGGCTGGGCCACCGTCGTGGGCGTGGTCTCGAGCGTGCGCCAGCACGTGCGCGCCAATGACGACGGGCTCGGCGAGGTCCTGGTGCCGCAGGCCCAGTTCGGCAACCAGACGCTGACCTGGGCGATCCGCGCCACCGGGTCGCCGGCGGCGCTGGCGACACCGGTGCGGCAGCTGCTGCGCGCGCGCGATCCCAACCTGGTGTTCGCCGAGGTGCGTACGCTGGACGAGCACGTGCGCCGCGCGGTCTGGGAGCCGCGCGTCTACGCCCAGCTGTTCGGGGTGTTCTCGTTCGTGGCGCTGATCATCGCCGCGCTCGGCATCTATGGCGTCATGGCGTACACGGTGGCGCAGCGCACGCGCGAGATCGGCATCCGCATGGCGCTGGGCGCCGCGCGTGCGGACGTGCAGCGGCTCGTGGTCGGCCAGGCGCTGCGCCTCACCCTGCTGGGCTCGGGGCTGGGGCTCGCGGCGGCGTTCGCGCTCACCCGGTTCATGCAGAGCCAGCTGCACGGCATCCGTGCCGACGACCCGCCGACGTTCGTGGGCGTCACCCTGATCCTCGCCCTGAGTTCCGCGGCGGCCGCATGGCTGCCCACCGCGCGCGCCGTGCGCGTGGACCCCGTCGTCGCGCTGCGCCACGAATAGGAGACACCGATGGACATCCTGATCCAGGACGTGAGGTACGCGATCCGCTCGCTGCGGCGCTCGCCGGGCTTCTCCGCCGTCGTGGTGGCGGTGCTGGCGCTCGGCATCGGCGTCAACACGATGATCTTCTGCATGGTCTACGGGCTCATGCTCCGGCCCTGGCCGCTGCCGCAGTTCGACCGCGTCATGACCATCACCGAGGCGAACAAGGCCCAGGGGGAAAAACACAGCGGCGTGTCGTGGCAGAACTTCCAGGACTTCCACCACGAGGTGAAGTCGTTCGAGGCGATCGGCGGCTACTGGCAGATCGGCGGCCAGGTCACGATCGGGGACGAGCCCGAGCAGCTGCACGCGGCGAACATCACCGAGGGCCTGTTCCCGGCGCTCGGCTTGAAGCCCCAGATGGGCCGCAACTTCACCGAAGAGGAGTCGACCATCTTCGACAAGAGCCTCGGCGTGGTCATGATCAGCGACCGCGTCTGGCGCCGGCGGTTCCATTCCAGTCCGGACGTGCTCGGCAAGACGGTCAAGCTGAACGGCCTCACGCGGGAGATCGTCGCGGTGACGCCGCCCGGCTTCAACTGGCCGGAGATCTCCGGCTTCTTCATCCCGTGCAGGATTCACGACGAAGACAAGGTGGCGCGGGAAGACCACATCTTCTCGATCGTGGCGCGGCTCAAGCCGGGCGTGTCGAAGCAGCAGGCGGACGCGGAGATCGCCACGATCTACTCGCGCCTGCGGAACGAGCACCCGAAGGAGCTGAAGGACTGGAGCGCCAACGTCACCGGATTCGCGGACAACTGGCGGCACGGCCTGCTGGTGATGATGACGATCATGTCCATGGCGGTGGCGTTCGTGATGCTGATCGCGTGCGCGAACGTCGCCAATCTCATGATCGCCCGCGCCGCGACGCGCAAGCGCGAGATCAGCGTGCGCCTGGCGCTCGGCGCCTCGCGCGGCCGGGTCGTGCGCGCGCTGCTCACCGAGAGCCTGATCCTGTCGTTCCTCGGCGCCGCGCTCGGCGTCGTGCTGGCGATCCTCGGCAACCAGCTGTGGATCGGGATGATCCCGCTCGAGCTGCCGTTCTGGCTCAAGTTCCAGGTCGACCTGCCGGTGCTGGCGTTCACGGTGCTGGTCGCCACGCTGTCGGCGGTGCTGTTCGGCCTCCTGCCGGCGTTCCAGGCGTCGGACACGCGGCTCGCCGAGGCGATCCGCGAGGGCAGCGCGCAGGCGGGCCAGGGCCGCGCCCGGCACCGCGCCCGCAGCGCCCTGGTCGTGGCCGAGGTGGCGCTGTCGCTGACGCTGCTCGTCGCCTCGGGGCTCATGGTCCGCAGCCTGTTCGCGAAGATCGACAGCGAGAAGCTGGTGCGCACCCAAGGCGTCCTCACCGCGAACTTCCTGATGCCGGTCGCGACGTGGAAGACGGACACCACCCGCCTCGAGTTCTGCGACCGCCTGCTGCCGCGGGTGCGGGAGCTCCCCGGCGTGCGCAGCGCCGCGTTCACCACGATGCTGCCGCTCAACCGCAACGACAACGGCCGGCGCGTCGTGTCCGAGACCGGAAAGCACACCGACGTCGAGCACCCCCTGCGCACGAACTTCACCGAGGTCTCGCCGGACTACTTCTCGACGCTGGGCATCGCGATCCGGAGCGGCCGTGACTTCACCTTCGACGACGGGCCGGGAGCGCCGGCGGTGGCGATCGTGAACCAGTCGCTCGCCCGCGCGCTGTGGCCGAACGAGGACCCGCTGGGCCGCCGGCTCAAGTTCCCCTCGGACGACCGCAAGCTCGGCTGGCGGACGGTGGTGGGCGTGGTCGCCGACGTGCCGCAGAACCTCGAGGACGAGGAACGCGTCACCAACGCGGTGTTCGTGCCGCACCGGCAGGAGCCCGACCAGTCCGTCACCATCGTGCTCCGCGGCGAGGGCGACCCACAGGGGCTATCGAAGCCGCTGCGCAAGCTGATGCACGACGAGGCCGCGGACGTTCCGCTCACCGAGGTGCGCACGATGCACGACCACGTCCGCTTCTCGGTGTGGACGACACGGCTGTTCGGCTCGCTCATGGCGGTGTTCGCCGTGCTCGCGCTGATCATCGCCGCGGTCGGCCTCTACGGCGTGATGGCGTACTCGGTGGCGCAGCGCACGCAGGAGATCGGCATCCGCATGGCGCTCGGCGCCCAGGCGCGCGACGTCGTGGGCCTGGTGGTGGGGCAGGCGATGCGGCTCACGCTCATCGGCTCCGGCATCGGGCTCGCGGCGGCGTTCGCGCTCACGCGCGGCATGGCGTCGCAGCTCTTCGGCGTCTCCACCACCGACCCGCCCACCTATGCCGTGGTGGCGATGATCCTCGTGCTGTCGTCCGTGCTCGCGGCCTGGGTGCCGGCCTACCGCGCCACACGCGTCGACCCGATGCGCGCGCTGCGGGTGGACTGAGGCGCTGCGCACCGACTAGCTCACGTCATGCCGTCACCGGAGGGATCAGCGCCATGAACCACGCACTCGACCTGCTGCTCCAGGACGCGCGCTACGCGCTGCGCTCGCTGCGCCGCGCGCCGCTGTTCGTGCTCACGGTGCTCCTCATCGTGTCGCTCGGGACCGGGGTCGCGAGCGGGCTCTTCGGCGTCGTCCACCGCCTGCTCGTGCGGCCGTTCGCCGTGCCGGGCGCTGAGCGCGTGGCGTTCTTCGTCGATCGCGACGCGAAGCGCGGCGAGTTCCGTGGTGCGATGTCGGCTGCCCGCTTCCTCGCCTACCGCCGGGGCAGCACGCAGCTGGACCACATCGAGGCGTGCGCGTTCGAGGACGCGGTGCTGGAGGGGCGCGACGGCTCCGAGTGGCTGATCGCGGCCCGCGCCACGCCCGGGCTCTTCAGGGCGCTCGGGGTCATGCCGGGATCGGGACGCGACTTCAACGCCAGCGACGCCGTCGCGGGCGCGCCGGCGGTGGCGATGGTCTCCGAGCGCTTCGAGCGCGCGCACGTCGAGCCCGGGGGCTCGATCGTGGGCACGACGCTGCGCGTGGACGGGAGTCCCACCCTCGTGGTGGGCGTGGTGCCGACGGCAGGCGAGCTGCCCGTCGGCTACGACGTGTGGCGACCACTGGCCCTGCCGTCCGACACGTCCCGCGTCGCGCGCTCGCTCGTGGGCGTGGGGCGCCTGCGCACGGGCGCGAGCTTCGCCGCGGCGCGCGCGGAGTTGAAGGCGATCGCCCGTGACGAGTCGGCGCGGTTCCCGGCCACCGAGTCGGACCTGGTGCTCGATCTGAAGCCCATCTCGCAGGGCGTGCAGGACCCCATCTCGCCGATGTTCGAGCGGGTGGCTTCCGCGGCGGTGCTGCTCACGCTGCTCGTGGTGGCCGCGAACCTGGCCGGGCTCCAGCTCGCGCGCGGCGCGGCACGCCGTCGCGAGTGGGCGCTCCGCGCCGCGATCGGCGCCACGCCCGCGCGGCTCTCGCGCCAGAGCATGGTCGAGAGCCTGATCCTGACCGGCGCCGGCGGGCTGATCGCGTGGTGGGTCGCCGCCGCCACCGTGAACCTGATGCGGGTGAGCATCCCGCCCACAGTCACGCGCTTCATCCCGGGCTGGAGCGGCATCGGCGTCGACGGCACGCTGCTCGTGCTCGTGGTCGGCGTGTCGCTCGTCACCGGCCTGGCGTTCGGCTGGGTGCCCGCGCTGCACGCGGGACGCGCGCCCGCGGCGCTCGCGCTCCGCGGCGGTGGCCCGGGCATGCTCGCCTCGGTGCACGCGCGCTCGCGCGCCGCACTCGTGGTGGTCGAGGTGGCGCTGTCGCTCGCGCTCTTGGTGGGCGGCGTGCTCATGGTCGACGGCTTCCGCCGGCTCGGCGACAGCTCGCTCGGCTTCGAGCCGCGCGGTGTGCTCACGTTCCAGGTCACGCTGCGTGCGCCGGCCTACTCCGACGACGTCGCGCGCGTGTCCTACCACGATCGCCTGCTCGAGCGCCTCGCGGCGCTGCCCGGCGTGGAGAGCGCGGCGATGATCAACCGCCTGCCCTCGTCCGGGAGCATGGGCACGCTGCCGGTCACGCCCGAGGGTGGGGACGTGGCTTCGGACCGTCCCTTGCGGGCGTCGCCCCGCATCGTCACGCCGCGCGCGTTCGATGTGCTCCGGCTTCCCGTCCTTCGCGGCCGCGCGCCTTTGGCGTCCGACGACCACGCGGCGCCCGACGTGGTGCTCGTGAACGAGTCGCTGGCGCGGCGCGCCTGGCCGCGGCTCGATCCCATCGGCCGCCGGCTCACCATCGACTCCCGCTCGGTCACGGTCGTGGGCGTGGTGAAGGACGTGAAGCGCAACTGGTACGAGCGCGACATCGCGAGCATGGTCTACCTGCCCGACGCCCAGTGGGGAGCGTCCACGATGCAGGTGCTGCTCCGGGCCCCGGCGGGCCGCGATCCCGGCCTGCTGGGTGCACCCGCGCGCCGCGCGCTCGCGGCGCTCGACCCGCTGGTCCCGGCGCAGCGCATGGTCCCGCTCGAGGAATACCTGGCCGAGCAGACGTCGGGGGTGCGCGTCGGCGCACAGGTGATGTCGTGGCTCGGCATCTTCGCGCTGGTGCTCGCCGCGATCGGGCTCCACGCGCTCATCGCCTACCACGTTGCCCAGCGCTCGCCCGAGTTCGGCGTGCGCATGGCGCTCGGGGCGCGACGCGAGGACATCCTCACGCTCGTGCTCAGCGAGGGCTGGCGGCTGGTGATGGCCGGCTTCGCCATCGGCCTGCCGCTCGCCGTGTCGCTGGGCGCGGTCATGACCGCGACGTTGTTCGGCGTGGTGCGACCGGATCCGTTCGCGCTCTCCGGCGTGCTGCTCCTGCTGGTGGCCGCGGCGCTGCTGGCGCTGGCGGCACCGGCATGGCGCGCGAGCCGGCTGGATCCGGTCGAGGCGCTGCGCCGTGATTGATCGCTCCCCTTAGCCGCTCCCCGATGGAGTCACCGATGACACACCTGCGCGTCTGGAAGTTGACGTTGTTCGCTGGCGCCCTGCTCGCCGCGGTGCCGGTCGCCGCCTCGGATGTGAAGCAGCTCTTCGACCACGGCTACCTGCGGAAGGCGGCCGCCGAGTGCGAGCAGCGACTGGCGGCGAATGCGAAAGATTCCGAGGCGGGCGCGCTGCTGGCGCGCATCCGCGCCGAGCAGGGCGACACGGACGCCGCGCTCAAGCTGGCGAACGCCGCCGTCGCGGCGGACCCGAAGAGCGCCGACGCCCAGTACGCGCTCGCCGAGTACTACGGCCGCGAGGCGCGCGACGCGAGCGTGTTCCGCCAGGCGGGCCTCGCCAGCAAGATGAAGAAGGCGTCCGAGGCGGCGCTGGCGATCGACCCCAACCACATCGACGCGCTCGAGATCTCGTCCGACTTCTACCGCTTCGCGCCCGGCATCATGGGCGGCGACAAGAAGAAGTCGGTCGAGTACGTCGACCGCATGGTGAAGGCGGACCCCGTGTCCGGGTGGCTCAAGCGCGCCGAGGTGGCGATGAGCGGCAAGGACAAGGACAGCGTGCGCGCCGCCGAGTGCTACCGCCAGGCGGCGGCGGTGCAGCCGGTGAGCCCGCGCGCCGAGGTGGCGCTCGCGTTCTGGCTCCTGCAGCCGTGGCGCGATCCGGCCACCTCCGAGAAGCTGGCGCTCGCCGCGGTTCAGGCCGAGCCCTGGCGAACGGGCGGCTGGCAGTGTCTGGCCGCGCTCTACGCCTACCAGGAACGCTGGGCCGACCTGGACGACGTACTCAAGAAGTCGGAGGCCGCCGAGCCCACGCACCTGGCACCCTGGTACACGGCGGCGCGACAGCTCCTCAACGCGGGCAAGGATCCGGCCCGTGCCGAGAGCTACCTCCGGCATTACCTCACGGTTGAGCCCGAGATCGGCTCGCAGACCTGGGCCGCGGCACGTTGGCGCCTGGGGCAGGCGCTCGAGAAGCAGGGCAAGAAGTCGGAAGCCGTGGCGGAGATGGAGACGGCGGTGAAGCTGGACCCGAAGCTCGAGGATGCGAAGAAGGACTTGAAGCGGTTGCGCGGCTGAAAGGAGCGTTGTCGTGAACACATCGGTCTCGGCGCAGTCGAGCACGCCGCGCCGGCAGGACGTGGAGCCGCTGGTGCGGCTCCGGAACATCGAGAAGAGCTTCGATCACGGCGCCGGCCGCTTCCACGTGCTGCGCCGCATCGACCTCGACGTGCGGCCCGGCGAGTTCGTCTCGGTGATGGGGCCCTCGGGCGCGGGCAAGTCCACGCTGCTCCACCTGCTCGGGCTCCAGGACGGCGACTGGACGGGGGATTACGCGCTCGGCGGCGTCCAGGTCGGGCCGCTCGATTCGAAGGCGCGCGCGCGGCTCCGGAACGAGAACATCGGGTTCGTGTTCCAGAGCTACCACCTGCTGGACGAGCTCACCGTGGCGGAGAACCTGGACGTGCCGCTCTCGTACCGGGACGTCCGCCGCAGCGAGCGCGAGTCGCTCGTGGCGGAGACGCTCGACCGCTTCGGCCTCGCGGCGCGCGCGAAGCTCTACCCGCGGCAGCTCTCGGGCGGACAGCAGCAGCTGGTGGGGATCGCCCGCGCGCTCGTCTCCAAGCCGCGGCTGCTGCTCGCCGACGAGCCCACCGGCAACCTCCACAGCGAGCAGGCGCGCGAGATCATGCAGCTCTTCCGCGAGCTGAACGCCGCGGGCATGACCATCGTGCAGGTGACGCACTCGGAGGAGAACGCCCGCCAGGGCACGCGCGTGGTGCGCCTGCGCGACGGCTGGATCGACTCGGACGAGCAGGGCGGATAGCGAAGCGGGTTTGCCCGAAGAAGCGGCCGCGCTCACAGTGCGCCGCGTGAGCGACGAGCCGCGTGACCCGCTGCCGCCGGCGGGCGAGCCGGGGATCGATGTCGACGAGGCGGGCTACGTGCCGCCCGATCCGGAAGAGCCGCCGCCCGTGGAGTTGGGCCGCGTCGGCGACGTGCTGCCGTGGAGCACGTCGTCCGTGCTCCTCGCCTGGGCGCTCGTGTTCTTCTGGTTCGCCTCGCGCGCGCAGATGGAGCTGAGCCCGGCCTATCTCGCCTGGGGTGCCAACGTCGACGGCCGGCCGCCGGGGGAGACCGCGTGGCGGCTCTTGGCGTCGACGTTCCTGCACGCCGGCGCCGCGCACGTGGGGATGAACGCCGTGAGCCTGCTCCTGTTCGGCTCCAGTGTGGAGGCGGTGTTCTCGCGCTGGGCGTTCTGGATCGTGTACGCGTTCGGGGGTGCCGCCGCCTCGGCGGGGAGCCTCGCCTGGCACGCGTGGCGCCACCCCGGGACCATGCGGATGAGCGTCGGCGGCTCGGGCGCGATCTTCGCGTTGGGCGGCGCGCTGCTCGCCTCGGCGATCCGGCTGCGCGGCCGGCTCGCCGTGGGCCGCGCGCGCGCGCTCGCCGCGGGCGCGCTGTTCCTGCTCACGCAGAGCCTGGTCGCCGGCTTCTCGCACTTGGGCACCGACAACGCCGCGCACGCGAGCGGGCTCATCGCGGGCTTCGCGATCGGCGCGATGCTGCCGGTCTCCGAGCGGCTCGGCGGCCCGCGTGCGGGCAACGCCGTGCGCGTCGCCGGCGCCGTCGCGGCGATTCTCGCGGTATTCGCGCTGGGCGCCGCGGCGATCCGTGGGATCCACGACGGCTTCTGACGCCGCGCCGCGGTCACAGGCTCGAGGCGCGCACGACGTACCACGTGCATCGCTCGATCCGGGCAGCCCCCGCAGCGGTTCAGCCCAGCCTGGCCGCCGCCCGCCTGCAACCTCTCGTCCCCGCGGAACGAGAGCCGCTCGTCGTCGCGCCCCGCGACGTATCGAAGCGAGAAGACTCCGGAACGCTGGGACCGGGCCGCCAAAGGGTCTCCCGTGCTTTCTTCCATGTCTTCCACGTCCAAGCGCACCCTGTCCGCGCTCGCCGCCGTCGTGTTGTTTTCCGTGATCGCCTCGGTGGCGAGCGCCCAGAAGGAGCCGCCCAAGTGCGGCATCACCGGGCCCACCGAGGCCATCTGCAGCGCGACGCTCTGCGGACCACCCGGGGTGAGCTCGTACGAATGGTTCGCCAAGGTGAAGGGTTTTCCCGGCGCCAGCGCGCAGTGCATCACCGTGAGCGAGTCCGGCACCTACACGGTCGTCTGGGTGGATCCGAGTACGGGCAGGAAGCTCCTGTGCTCGCAGACGGTGCTCATCGAAAAGTGCACGAAGAACAACCCACCCGACTGTAGCGGCGCGCACGCGAAGGACCCCGTCCTGTGGCCGCCGGACCACAAGCTCGCGCCGGTGGAGATCGAGGGCGTCACCGATCCCGATGGCGACCCGATCTCGATCACCGCGTACGCCATCACCCAGGACGAGGCGCTGGACGCGAACGGCGACGGCGAGACCTGCGGCGACGGTGACATCACCGACGGCCAGGCGTATGTGAGGGGTGAGCGCACCGGCGACCCGGAGAACCCGGGCAACGGCCGCGTGTACGTGATCTCGTTCGTGGCCGTGGACAGCCGCGGGGGCAAGTGCTCGGGGCAGGTGACCGTGCGCGTGCCGCACGACATGGGCATCAGCGACACCGCCCTGGATGACGGCCAGCTGTACGACTCGCTGGGCGATTGCCCGCAGTGAGCGGGGAGCGGAGGTCATGCGCCGGCGCTGGACGGGATGGCTGCTCGGGTGGCTCGCCCTGGGCGGGCTCGCCCTGACGCCCGCGCGGGCCTCGCTGCTCGACTCCGTGCGCGACGCGGTCCACCGGGTGCGCGAGGTACTCCCGGTCCGCGTCGCGTTCGGGTCTTCGGCATCGCTGACCGCCGCGCAGCGCGACTCCGTCCGGCGCGTCAGGCTCGCGCGGCTCGAGAGCCTCGCGGGCGAGCAGCCGCCGGCCTGGGCCGAGGATTTCGCGGTGCTGCCCCGCGGCGTCCAGCTCACGTTCCGGATCGCGGACACGGTGTCCCGCGACGTGACGGTGAAGTGGCGCGGGCCGGCCGGCGAATGGAAGTCGCTCGGTCGCGTGCGCGCCGACAAGCTCGGGCGCGCCACGTGGCGGGACTCGACGACGCGCTTCGGGAGGCTCCTGGAGCTCGGGCTCGCGCTCCGCACGGCCCACGGCACGCGACTCGTGCCGATGCCAGCGGAGCGCCTTGCCGGGCCGGGGCTCACGCTCTCGGCACGGCTCGAGCCCGACGGCGGCACGACGCTCTCGTTGCGGTTGCCCACCGGGTATCCGGCGACGCTCGAGCTGTTCGACGTCGCGGGCCGAAACGTGGGCTCGATCGACGTCTCGCGCCTCGTGGCCGGCGTGCACGAGGCCCGTGTGCCGCCCGGGATGCTCCGCGGTCGCGGCGTGTACTTCGCTCGACTGTCGCAGCGGGGCGAGTGGACCACGGAGAAGTTCCTGGTGACGCGCTGAGGCAAGGGCCGCGAGGATCGGCGCTCTGCTAGACTCGTCCGCGGCCGTCCGGTCTCGATCCGAAAGCGCATCCAACTCATCCGCGACGCTTCCGGCCGTCTCTCGTCGTTGATCGCGCCCGACGGCACGGTTCTCCGCTACAACTACGACGCGCAAGGCAACCTGAGCGCGGTCAAGCAAGGCCGCCGCGACATCCGCTACGGCTACAATCAGCAGCGAATGTTGACGCAGTCCGCCGTTGACGGCCAGAACGTCGTGAGCAACGAGTACGACC
>Ga0207662_10000825_pt1 | contig 14254 bp, 9 predicted proteins | sample KBSS33LmetaG_FD_184338 | JGI IMG/M metagenome (GOLD analysis project Ga0207662, IMG submission 184338) | Switchgrass rhizosphere microbial communities from Kellogg Biological Station, Michigan, USA - KBS S3-3L metaG (SPAdes) (version 2) | ecosystem: Host-associated > Plants > Roots > Rhizosphere... | reverse complement strand
GATCAGCAGGAACTGCACGACGAACGCGTTCCACGTGAACATCGGCATGCGCATCAGGTTCATCCCTGGTGCGCGCATGTTGATGATCGTCGTGATGAAGTTGAACGCCGCGGCGAGCGAGCTGACGCCGAGGATCTGCAGGCTGAGCACCCAGAAGTCGATGTTCAGCCCGGGCGAGTACGGCATCGTCGTGAGCGGGGCGTAGCCGAACCAGCCACCGTTCGGCGCCGCGCCGACGAACCACGACGCGTTCATGAAGAGACCGCCGAACAGGAACACCCAGTAGCTGAACGCGTTGAGCCGCGGGAAGGCGACGTCGCGCGCGCCGATCTGGAGCGGGATCAGATAATTGAAGAACGCAGCGGACAACGGCATGATCGCGAGGAAGACCATGGTCGTGCCGTGCATCGTGAACATCTGGTTGTACGCTTCCGCCGACAACACGTGGTTGTTCGGGACCGCGAGCTGCCAGCGAATCATGCCCGCTTCGAGCCCGCCGAGCAGGAAGAAGAAGAGTGACGTGAAGAGGTAGAGTGCGCCGATCCGCTTGTGGTCGACGGTCGTGAGCCAGCTCCAGAGGCCGCTCTCACCGACGTAGCTGTCGGTGGGGGCGAAGGCCGGGGCGGCAGCAGTGGTTGCCATCAGTCCGTGTTCTCCGGTGTCTCTGGCGGTCTACTTGAGCGCCTGCAGGTAGGCGACGATGTCGGCGATCTGCTCGTCGGTGAGCCCCATCGGCGCGGGCTTTCCAGTGGTCGGGTCCAGCTCGCCCTTGCCGAGCGTCGGCATGATCACGCCGGGCTTCATGGCGCGCGCGTTCTTGATCCAGCGGGCCAGATGCTTCGTGTCGTTGGGGAACAGCCCGCCGGCGATCGACGAGCGAGTGGCGACGTGCGTGAGGTTCGGGCCGGTCACGCCCATCATGACCGGATTGCCGTTGACCATGTGGCACCCGATGCACGCACCCGCACCGGTCGACAGAAGCGCGCGGCCACGCTCGGCGTCACCGACGAGCGCGTCGTTGTAGCGGAGCGCTGCCGGCAGCGGCGTCTTCGGCACGGTGTGAGCCGGCATCCGCTCGCGCGGGAACGCGACGAACCCAGCCTGCTGCACGGTCGCGGGAGCGGCCGGGGCCGGTGTCGCAGGGGCCGCCTGCGCAGGCGCGCTCGCGGGACCCTTCGTGCTGTCCGTCGCCGCCGGAGCGGCCGCGCCAGCCGGTGCGGCGACCCCTGCCGGCGCAGCGGCGCCAGGTGCAGCCGGCGGCGCGACGGCGCCGAACGCGGCGGGCGACGCCTGATGCGCTGCCCACGCCGCGAACTCGTCCGGCGTCACCGTGAACGTGCGGAAGCGCATGTTCGCGTGCGACGCGCCGCAGTACTCCACACAGAACCCGTTCCACGCCTGCTCGCTCACCGAGTCCGGCGTGAACCACAGATAGTTCGGGTGGTTGGCGATGAGATCGCGCTTGCCGCCCATCTGCGGGATCCAGAACGAGTGCAGCACGTCCTGGGTCTTCAGCGTGAAGTTCACCATGCGGCCGAGCGGCAGGTACAGCTCGTTCGCCGTCGTGACCTTGTACTGCGGGTAGCGGAACTCCCACCACCACTGGTGACCGATCACCTCGACCTGCAACGCGTCGGCCTTCGCCTTCGCCTGGGTCTTGAAGATCGTGCGGACCGTCGGGACGGCGATGAAGGCCAGGATGAGCGCGGGGATCGCCGTCCAGAGGATCTCGAGCGTCGTGTTCCCGTGCACGTGCTCGGGCCGGTCGTTCTCGCTCCGCCGCCGGTAGCGGAACATCGCGTAGAGGAGAATCCCCTCGACGAAGACGAAGACGAACGTCCCCAGCCAGATGAGGATGCTGAAGAGAGTGCCGACTTCTCGGTTGAACTCCGTGTGGTTATGGAAGATGGAGTTCGGGTAGTCTGCGTTGCACGCGGTGAGTGTCACCGCGGCGACGGCCGGCAGCGCGGCGGTCAACAGCCGGCGCAGTCGGGAGGTCACGGGCATGCGAGATCCTTGTTCCGGCAGTGTGAGCAGGAGCGCGGCGGCGCGAATCCGTCACGCTCTCATGCGGGCGTACAGCCTCGGAAAGCTACGGAGCGCGAAAGGGCAACGCAACGCGCGCGCCTACGGCGCGACTCGTAGGACTTTTCCCGACACGACGTTACGCTTCGACGCGCGAACGCACGGCGCGCACGCGCCGTGCGGGGGGCTCACACGGCCTCGCTCTTCGTCGCCTCGCCTGACTCGTGGGCCTCGTCCACGGTGTGGTTCTCCTTCACACGCACCATGGCGATGTCGATCGCGATCCGGGCGGAACCGACGCCCTCGCGCAGAACGCGAAGCCGCGTCTGCTCGTTCGAGCCGCGGGACGCGATGAGATTCAGCGCCGCGATCTGATCCGCGATCATCCCGAACTGGCCCTTGAGCAGGCCGATGAGAGGGGGAAGCGCCCGCCGGATCTGCTGAATGGTGAACGACGTGGGCTGCTTCTTCTTGACAGCCATCGCGTACGTCTCGACGAGGCCATGGATGCGATGGAGCATCGTCGTCGCGTCCTCCAGCGTCTTCGCCTTCTGGATGCCGGCGCCGTCGAGCTTGGGACCTGCTGCCATGGGAGTCGGTCTCGGCTGAGAGTGGTCTAGCCTGAGGACGACTCAGTGGTGGATCGCGCAATGCGCCGCGCGCATTGCGCGACGCGATCGCCTACTTCACTCGCTCCAGCCTCGGATTCGGCCGAAGCTCGCGCCCGGCCTTCGCCTGCGGCTTGCCGTCGAGCTGGACCACGTCGCCGGTGAAGTCCCAGCGCCCCTCGTGCGCGCTGGATCCGATACCGTAGGCATCGACGGGGGCGCCCTCCTCCTCGAAGGCGCGGATGCGGTCGAGATCGACGCCGCCCGATACGACGATCTTGACGAAGCCGAACCCCTCGGCGTCCAGGGCGTTGCGGACGTTCCAGACGAGCGGCGGGTTCACCCCCGTCGGGCGGAACGCGCCCATCTGCCCGATCACGGAGCGGTCCACCATGAACTCCGAGGTGTCGAGCCGGACCCCCCACAGACGGTCGTCGAGGGCGCGCGCCACGGCGAGGCTGGTCGCCACGCAGTCGTTCTCGTAGTCCACGAGCGCGATGAGCGGGACGTTCTCCGGCGTCACCGCCGCGACGGCGCGTGTCGCCGCCACGGTGTCGCCGTCGCAGGCCGCGATGAGCGCGTGCGGCACCGTGCCGACCCCCGGCTTGCCGATCAGCATGCCGAGCGCGTCCGTGGAGACGGACGCCACCCCGGCCGCGTTCGCGCTGAGCCCATCGCCCGGCTGGAGCAGGGCGTGGTCGTTGCGCGCCCCGAAGTAGTAGACGGGGGTAGGGCGCGCCGCGTCGACCAGCGTGCGCAGGTTGGTGCACAGCCGCGTCCGGCGCGCGACGGTGCCGAGGATCAACGTCTCGAGATGCGCGAAGCTGGCGTAGTCGCCCTCGACCATCATGACGGTGTCCCACGCATCGATCCGGTCGCCCTCGTAGAGCGCGTGCACCTCGAGCGCGGCGAAATCGTCGCTGCAGAGCTTGAGGAGCGCCACCGCCTCGTCGATGCCGCCGAGCCACCCGTCGCTCTTCACCGAGAGCTGCCAGGTGACGCGGGCGACGCGTCCTTCGGCCCGAAGCGCGGCTCGCGCGCTGTTGAAGTACGCATCGCTGTACGTACCGGCCCTGATCTGCTCCACGGGGAGCCCGAACAGCGCGGGGTCGATCCGCTTCCGTCGTCGAGCCGGCATCGCTAGCGCCCGTCGGCGGCGCGAGGGAAGTCCCGCGGGCCGGTCATCGCTTCGGGGTTCAACGCGCGGTCGAGCTCCTCGCGCGTGAGAAGCTTGCGCTCCATCACCAGCTCGTAGACGCCGCGCCCGGTCTCGAGCGCCTCGCGCGCGATCTCGGTCGACCGCTCGTACCCGATGATCGGCACGAGCGCCGTGATGATCCCCACCGAATGCTCGACGAACCAGCGCATGCGCTCGGGGTTCGCCGTGATCCCGTCGATGCACCGCTCGCGCAGCACGACGCACGCGTTCGTGAGCGAGCTGATGCCGGCGAGGAGCCGGAAGGCGATGACGGGCTCGAACACGTTGAGCTGCAGCTGGCCGGCCTCGGCGGCCATCGTCACCGTGAGGTCGCCGCCGATGATGTCGAAGCAGACCTGGTTCACCACCTCGGGGATCACCGGATTCACCTTGCCCGGCATGATCGAGGAGCCGGGCTGCATGGCGGGCAGATCGATCTCGTTGAATCCCGCGCGCGGTCCAGAGGCCAGGAGCCTCAGGTCGCTGCAGATCTTGGACAGCTTCACGGCGCAGCGCTTGAGCACTCCGCTCAGCTGCACGAAGGCGCCGGTGTCGGCCGTCGCTTCGACGAGGTCCGGCGCCGTGATGAGATCGAGGCCGGTGATGCGCGACAGGTGGCTGCGCACCGCTTCCGCATAGCCCGGCGGCGCGGTGATGCCGGTGCCGATCGCCGTGCCGCCCATGTTGATCTCGCGGATCAGCGCCTGCGCCTCGCCCAGCCGCTGCACGTCCTCGAGGATCGTACGGCCGAACGCGGTGAACTCCTGGCCGAGCGTCATCGGCACCGCGTCCTGCAACTGCGTGCGCCCCATCTTGATGAACGGGGAGAACTCGTCGCCCTTCGCGAGGAACGCGGCGGCGAGATCGCTCATCGCGCGCGCGAGACCCTCGATCTGCGAGTGCAGCGCCAGTTTCATCGCCGTCGGATAGACGTCGTTGGTGGACTGGCTGAGGTTGACGTGGTTGTTCGGGTGAACCGTCTGATACTCGCCGCGCGGACGTCCGAGCAGCTCGAGGGCGCGATTCGCGATCACCTCGTTCGCGTTCATGTTGGTCGACGTTCCTGCGCCGCCCTGGATCATGTCCACGAGGAAGTGCTCGTGGTGGCGTCCGGCGCGGATCTCGCGCGCGGCGCGCGTGATGAGCTCCGCGAGCTCCTCCGACAAGAGACCGCGCTCGGCGTTCGCGAGCGCAGCAGCCTCCTTCACGGCGGCCAGCGCGTCGATGAGCGAGGGGAACTCGCGCAGCGGTACGCCGGTGATCGGGAAGTTCTCGAGCGCGCGGAGGGTCTGGATGCCGTACAGCGCTTCGTCGGGGACCTCGCGGTCGCCCAGCAGATCGTGCTCGATGCGCGTGTGCTTGCCGCCGAACCCGAGCGCGCGTCCCCGGCCGAACATCGTGGCGTCCACGGCGGAGAGGCGCTGCGCGATGGCGCGGGCCGCGCGCCCCACGAGCGCCGCATAGAGCGACGGGGTCTCGCGGAGCATCCGCGCGACGTCCTCCCTGGTCAGCAGCAGCACGGAGGTGTCGGTGAGCGCGCGCGCGGTCGTGCCGTGGGTGGTGTCGTTGAGGAGCAGTCCCTCACCGACCGCCTCGCCGGCGCCGAGCGTGGCGACGCGGATCGGCCGGCCGTTGAGCGGCTTCTCGATCGCAACCGCTCCGCTCACGACGATCGCCATGATCCGCCGCTCGTCGCCGCGCGAGTAGAGCAGCTCGTCGGAGACGTAGTCGGCCGGTTGGAGCAGGTGCGAGAGCTGGTGGAGCGCCGTATCGGTGAGCCCCTCGACGAAGGAGAGGGTGCGGAGCTGTTCGCGGATCGTGGTGGACATGGGGAGCGAAAGCTAAGCGCGTGCAGAAACGACGTGGGGGCGCGCCGGCTCGAGCCGGTGCGCCCCCACGCGTTACGCTTCCGTCCGGTTCGCCCTACTGAACCTGCACCGAGCCGGACATGCCGCTGTGGAAGGTGCACGTGTAGGTGTAGGTGCCCGCCACGGCCGGCATGACGAGAGCCTTGGCGGTGCCCGCCGCCATGGTGCCGGAGGGAGGAACGGCCGAGCCGGCGAACGTGACGTTGTGCGCTTCGCCGTCCGAGTTGGTCCACGTCACCGTGGAGCCAGCGGCCACCTTGATAGCCGGCGGGGTGAACGCGCGGCTCTGCATGGTGACGGCGTTAGTTGCCACCGGTGTGGTGCCGCCACCGGGATTACCGGTGCCGCCGGTGCCGGGACCGGTGCTGTCAGACGAGCCGCCGCAGGCCAGGATGGCAGCGGCGAGAGGAACGATCATCAGGCGAGAGCGCATCGGAACTCCTTAGTCGTGTGGCCGATCGAGAGTGTCGGTGCCGTCGCGACCATCGGCGACGAGCCGAACATGATGAACAATTTGCAGGTAGAGCATCAGAGCGGACCTGGCCCCAAAAACGGAAGGCGGCTCGTGAGCGAACAGCGCCGCCTGGTCCACCCGATACGCCGTTCGCGAGAGTAGACGGCGCGAGGCCGGGAGCTATTCCCTGGGCGACGTGGTGCGGGCGGCTGTAGCTGGTACCTGTAGCGGGTACCTGTAGCTGGTACCTGTAGCTGGTACCTGTACGTGGTATTCGTACCGAGTACCCGTACGCTCGAGCCGGCGCATCGAGGCTGTCGCCGCGGTACACGGGGATTTCCAGCAGTACCGGTACCGATGTACCGACTACCGCTACCCTGTACGCCCGACGCGGCGCGCAGGGGCGCCCCGCGCCGGGAAAGGGTCGCGCCTGGACGCCGTACAGGGTCCCGGTACAGGGTACATCGGTACCGGTACTGTCACGAACCCGCGGCTACCGGCACGAGAGCCGTTGATCACCGGCTCGAGCGTACCTGGTACAGGTACCAGCTACGGGTACCGGTACCGGGAGGGTGGAGCAGTACCCTCGACGGTACCGGGGGTCTCACCCCGCCGTCGCCAGGGTCGGGGCAGGGGCGCGGCCGCGCGACAGCCGAACGGGCGTCGGCGCCGCCGGGGGCGGAGGAGGAGCCTCGTCGCTTCCGAGCTTGAGGTTGGCGACGAGGCGCTGCAGGCGGTCGGCGGCGGTGGCGAGCGTCGCGGCCGCGGCGGCGATCTCCTGGGTGCTGGCGCTTTGCTGCTCGCTCGAGGCGGCGACCTGCTCCATCGCGGCCGCGAACGATTCCGTGCCGGACGACAGGACCTCGAGCCGCTGCGTCATCTCCATCACCAGGTTGTTCGTCTGTGCCGACGTCTGCTCGACCGACTCGGTCCAGGCCTCGGCCTCCACCACCGCCATCTCGATCTCGGTGAACGAGTCGGAGGCACGAGCGGTCATCCCGCGCACTTCCTCGGCGGTCGTCACCGCGCGCGCCGCCGAGGCGCGCGACTCCTGGATCGCCGAGAGTACGCCGCCGACGATCTCCTCGGTGCGCTCGGCCGCGTCGGACGACATGGCGGCGAGACGTCGCACCTCGCTGGCGACGACGGCGAATCCTTCGCCGTGCTCGCCGGCGCGGGCCGCTTCCATCGCCGCGTTGAGGGCGAGCAGCTTCGACTGGCGTGCGAGCTTGCGCACGAGGCCGACGAACGACCGGATCTCCTCGGACGCGGCGCCGAGCGACTCGATCGCCGTGGCGCTCGCGGAGACGTCGTTGGACAGGACGCCGAGCGACTCGGCGCTCGCATCGAGACCGGCTCGGTTCTCCATCGCCAGGGCGCGCAGCGTCGTGTTCCTCAGCGAGCCGCCGCGTGCGCCGTCGTCGAGCGTGGTGGCGAGCTCCTTGAGCGAGGCTGCCGACTGGGCCAACGCCCCGATCGTCTCGGCCATCGTCGTGGCCTGCGCGGAGAGGTCGCTCGCGGTGTTGGCGATCTCGCCAGCCGTGGCCGCCATCTCCTCCGAGCCGGCGGTGATCTCCGACGACATCGCCGTCGTCTCGTTGGCCGATCCGGCGAGCGCCTGCGCCAGGCGCCGGAGCTCGAGGATCATGGCCGCGACGGCGCGCCCGAGACGGCCGATCTCGTCGTCCGACCCGGTGTGGCCGATCTCGACCGAGAAGTCGCCCGCGGCCACTGCTTCGGCGGCGACCGCAAGCTCCGTGGCCGGCCCGGAGATCCGCCGCGCCAGGTAGCGGTGCATCGCGATCAGTACGACGCCGAGGAGCGCGAGCAGCAGCGAGGCGACGACGGTCAGCGAGGTTCTCGCCGAGGCAAAGGGTGCGGCGAGCAGGCCGGAAGACTGGTGCGCCAGCAGCCGCCACCGGCCGCGGTTGGCGCGCGACGCCACGGCACGCTCCGAGCCCGACTCGAACGCGGGAGAGAGCCCATCGGCCGGAGTCCGACTGGCCGCGACCCCGGTCAGGTAGTGACCGAGCATCAGCGAGTCCGAGCTGAGGACGATCCGGTTGGTGCTGTCCACCACGTCGATGCGGACGCCGCCCCCAGCCCTCTGGAGCGCGGCAACGAACGGGGTCGCGTCGAACGAGACCGCCAGCACTCCGAGACGCGTGCCGCCGTCCTTCACCACGGCGGCGACGGAGACGACGGAGTGGCGGAGGGTCGAATCGTAGGCGGCGCTGGCCGGGGCCAGACCATCCTGCCATGCCGCTTGCCACCAGCTCTCGTCGCGTTGCACGAAATCGGCGGCGCGTCGGGTGGTGACGGCGTTGAAGCCGTGGGCCTCCGTGACCGAGATCTCGGCGGCATCGAGGCGTGGCAGCACTCCGGCGAGGAACGTCCGCGTGGCCGGCGACGCCTGCAGCGAGCGTTCGAGGTCGAAGCGCGCCTCGAGGTCCAACGCAGAGGTGGCGGCGATGTTCAGGCTCGCCGCGCGCGCGCCGCCCTCGCGAGCCGCCTCGATCACGGCCGGCGTGAGGGCGAGCACCTGGGCCTGGCGCTCGCGGTCGGCGAGTAGCTGGTCCACGAGCAGCTGCGAGCGCTGCGCCGCGTCCGCGAGGTGCGCCTCGCTCTCGCGACGCGCGAAGCGGTCGAGCGCGAGACCGCTCCCCCACGCCAACGCGAGGATGAGGCCTGCGCCGCCGAGACCCGCCGCGAGCAGGAAGCGGCGCTGCAGCGTGGATGAGGGGCCGGACTTGTCTGCGTTGGAGACTGACGACATGAGATGTCCCGAGCCGAGGGAGCGCGGGGCGAGAGGGGCGCGGACGCGCGGGGCGCGCGGTTGATAGCCCCTCCCACCGTACTAGATTGCGACCAGAGAGCCACTTCCGTCTGCAGGCGTCGAGCGTCGTCCTGCCCCAGCTCCGAGCGCCGAGCCGTCACATCATGACCGAGACTGCAGCAACCCAGCCCGTCGGAGGAGAGCAACCGGCTGGCTACGACTCCGCCGCCGTGGAGCGGCGGTGGCAGGCGCGATGGGAAGCGGAGGCCACCAACGTGGCCGACCTGTCCGACGGCCCACGGCCGTTCTATGCCCTGATGATGTTCCCGTATCCGAGCGCCGAGGGGCTCCACGTGGGCAACCTCTTCGCGTTCACCGGGAACGACATCTATGGACGATTCCAGCGGCTGAAGGGGCACACGGTCTTCGAGCCCCTGGGGTACGACGCGTTCGGGATCCACTCCGAGAACTTCGCCATCAAGGTCGGGGTGCACCCGGGGGAGCTCATCCCCCGGAACATCGACAACTTCCGGCGGCAGCTGAAGCGCGCGGGGCTCATGGTGGATTGGACCCACGAGCTCTCGACGACGGACCCGTCCTACTACAAGTGGACGCAGTGGGTCTTCCTGCAGCTGTTCAAGCAGGGGCTGGCCTACAAGAAGCGGGCGGCGGTGAACTGGTGCCCGTTCGACAAGACCGTGCTGGCCAACGAGCAGGTGGAGCACGGGCTCTGCGAGCGCTGCGGCACGCCGGTGGAGCAGCGGTTCCTGGAGCAGTGGTTCTTCCGGATCACCGACTACGCGGGGCGGCTGCTGTCGAACCTCGACCGGCTGGACTGGTCGGAGAGCACGCTCACGGCGCAGCGCAACTGGATCGGGAAGTCCGAGGGCGCCGAGATCGTGTTCCGGGTGCAGGACGTGATGTCGTTCGCCGGCAGCGCCACGGTGAGCGCCGGGATGTCGGGTGAGGTGGTCTCGACGCCGGTCGAGATCCGCGTGTTCACGACGCGGCCGGACACCGTGTTCGGCGCGACGTACCTCGTGCTGGCGCCCGAGCATCCGCTGGTGGACCAGATCGCGGGCGACGAGCAGCGCGCCGAGGTGCGCGCGTACGTCGAGCGCGCCGCGAAGCAGGACGTCGTGACGCGGAAGACGTCGAAGGAGAAGACGGGGGCGTTCACCGGCGCGTATGCCACCAACCCCGCGACGGGACAGCCGATCCCGATCTGGATCGCCGACTACGTGCTGATGGAGTACGGCACGGGGGCGATCATGGCCGTGCCCGGCCACGACGAGCGCGATTTCGAGTTCGCGACGGAGTACGACCTGCCCATCGTGCGCGTCGTCGCGGGCGAGGGAGAATCCGCCGAGACCCCGCTCGCGCAGGCCTTCTGCGAGACGACGGCGTGCACGCTGGTGAACTCCGGGCGGTTCGACGGCCTGACCGTCGACGAGGCACGCACGGCGATCGTGACCGAGCTGGCGGTGCATCACGCGGCGCGCCCCGTGATGAACTATCGCCTGCACGACTGGTGCATCTCGCGGCAGCGCTACTGGGGGCCGCCGATCCCGATCGTGTACTGCGACGCGTGCGGCACCGTCCCCGTTCCCGAGAACCAGCTGCCCGTGCTGCTTCCGATGATCGAGGACTTCCGTCCGGACGACTCGGGGGTGAGCCCGCTCGCACGCCACGAGGAGTGGTACCACACCACGTGCCCGCAGTGCGGCGCGGCGGCGCGCCGCGAGACGGACGTGAGCGACACCTTCCTCGACAGCGCGTGGTACTTCCTGCGCTACCCGAGCTCGGAGCGCGACGACGTGCCGTTCGACCAGGCGCTGACGAAGAAGTGGCTGCCGGTCCACAGCTACATCGGCGGCAACGAGCACGCGGTGCTGCACCTGCTGTACTCGCGCTTCATCACGATGGTGCTGAAGGACGCGGGACACATCGACTTCGAGGAGCCGTTCACTCGCTTCCGCGCCCACGGGCTGATCGTGCGCGAAGGCGCGAAGATGTCGAAGAGCAAGGGCAACGTCGTGAACCCCGACCAGTACATCGACCAGTGGGGCGCGGACGCCTTCCGCACCTACCTGATGTTCCTGGGCCCGTTCGAGGAAGGGGGCGACTTCCGCGACAAGGGGATCTCGGGGGTGAAGCGGTTCCTCGATCGCCTGTGGAAGTCGGTGCACGATGCGAGGCGCGACGGCGACGCCGACGTCGAGGTGCTGCGCAAGCTGCACCAGACGATCCGGAAGGTGGGCGACGACACGGCCCGACTGAGCTACAACACGGCGATCGCGGCGATGATGGAGTACATGAACACGCTGCGGGCGGGCGAGCGGACGCCGCACGTGGACGAGGTGCGCGCGCTCGTGCAGCTCGTGAGCCCGTTCGCGCCGCATATCGCCGAAGAGCTCTGGTCGGTGCTCGGCGAGACCCGCAGCATCTTCGACTCGGGGTGGCCGGGCTACGACGAGGCGCTGCTGGCGGAGGACCGCGTCACGATGGCCGTGCAGGTGAGCGGCAAGACGCGCGGCACGATCACGGTGCCGAAGGCCGCCTCACAGGAGGAGGCAGTCGCCGCGGCGATGGCGGAGGCGAACGTCGCGAAGTTCGTGACGGGGGAGATACGGCGCGTGATCTTTGTGCCGGGACGAATGTTGAACCTGGTCGTGTAGCGGCGCGGAGCGCCGCTACGTTCACGGTTCACGGTTAATGGTCGGGCCTCGGGAAGCTCATGCGTCCCGAGGCCCGACCATTAACCGTCAACCAAGAACCGGACACAGCGCGCTTCGCGCGCCTAGAACTTCGCTCCCACCGAGATCGGCAGCGTCAGGATCGGCTTGTTCTCCGCCAGCATCACGTGGAAGCGGATCTCGGCGAGCGCGGAGAAGTCGGTGAGAGGGAAACCGATCCCGGTGCCGATGTTGAAGCCGGGGCGCGTGCCGCCGCCGCGCTCCACCGTCGTGGTGCCGACGGTGATCTCCTCCGTGGTCGCGTGATAGATCGCGATGCCGCCGGTGAGGAAGGTCGAGCGCTGCGTGCGCTGAAACTGGTAGACGATCGTCGGCCCGAACGCGAACACGCTCACGTCGCTGCCCGCCTTGCCCGACTCGAGAGGAAACCGCTCGAACATCGCTTCGCCGCGGAGCGCGTACGGCTGGTTCGGGACGGCGAACTCCACGAGCCCGCCGATGTGATAGCCGGCGGCATGCTCTTCGCCGAGACGGCCGGCGGGGATCGCGATGCCGAGGGTCGCACCGTACAGCGGGTAGTACTGCACGGGCTGGCCGTTCGCGCCCGTGGGGCCGGAGACCTGCGCGGAGAGTGGTGACGCGAGACAGCCGAGCAGCGCGACGAGCGCCAGCGGGGAACGGGATTTCATGTGGGGGGTGACTGAGTCCGGGGCCGAGCGCGCGGCTAGAGCAGTCGCGCGATCCATTCCCCAACGTAGTAGCCGACGACCGCTACGCCGAGTCCGACGACGAACATGTCCATCCCGGAGCGGAACACGCTGCGTCCGGTGAAGACGGACCGCGCCGCGCCCACGAGCCAGTGCGAGAGCATCGACACCGCGAACGAGACGATCACCGCGGTGCGACCGTCGAGGAAGAAGAAGGGCATCACCGGGATCAGCGCGCCGACCGCCGTGGCGAGGCCGGTGATCCAACCCTCGCGGAACGGCGAGGTCGCCGACTCGGAGATGCCCAGCTCCTCCTGCACCTGCTCGGCGAGCATCTTCTCCGGGTCGGCCATCACCTGCGTGGCGATGCGGAACGCCGACTCGCGGTCCATCCCCTTGGCCTCGTAGATCAGCGCGAGCTCGTCGCGCTCGATCTCGGGCATCAGCGCGATCTCGTCGCGCTCCATCGCGATCTCGTGCGCATACACCTCGCGCTCGCTCTGCGCCGCGAGGTATCCGCTCGAGCCCATCGACAGTGCATCGGCGATGAGGCCGGCGACGCCGGCGACGATGACGTGATGATAGGTCTCGGTGCTCGACACGGTGGCGCCGAGCACGCCGGCGACCAGGCCGAAGTTCGCCGTGAGGCCGTCGTTGAAGCCGTACACGACGTTGCGCAGGAAGCCGCCAGCGCCGGTGCGATGCCAGGGCTCGCCGGTGCGGCCGGCGATGGTGTTGAGCGTCGTGGCGTGCTCCGCCGATTCCTTCGCCAGCGTGAGCGCTTCGTCGCGGCCGGCGACGCCGGTCTGCGTCGTCCGGTGCATGTCGAGATACGCCTTGACCTCGCGCCCCTCCTCGGCGAGGAGCATGGGCAGCAGGAAGCCCGGGCCGAACAGCTTGCCGAGGAAGGCGAGCAGCCGTGTGCGACCAGTCGGCCGATGCGGACCGAGCTGCCGGCCGTGCTGCGCCAACAGGCCGGCCCACACCTCGACGTGACGATCCTCGACCTCGGCGAGCCGTTGATAGATGTCGCGCTTGGCGGCGTCGGGCTCAGATGCGGCGAGCCGGCGGTACAGGAATGCTGCGTCCGCCTCGTCCTGCCAGTGGTGCGTGAACTCGTCGAGATCGGGCGTTGGGGAGAGCTCGGCGCGGGTCGTGGTAGCCATGCGCGAAATATGGCGGGGAGCCGCCGTGGCGCGCGACGACGGGGCGGGAAACCCTTTCGGGCGGGGCCCGTGTCAGAGGGGTGTACCGACTCAACCGTATCGAGGAACCCATGAGACATCTCCCACTGCTCGCGACCGGCGCCGCGATGCTCGCGATGACTGCGCCCGCCGCCGCGCAGGTCCGGACCGCGCCTGCGCCGCGCCCCGAGATCGCCGGCCCGGAAGCGCGCACCTACTACTTCGACCGAGACGAGAGTCCGCGCGCCGCGCTCGGCCTCAACACGTCGTCGACGGGCACGCGTCGCGACACGCTCGGTCTGCTCATCACGTCGATCGTGCGCGGCGGCCCCGCCGAGAAGGCAGGATTGGAGGAAGGCAACCGGATCGCGTCGATCAACGGCGTGAGCCTGCGCGCCAACGCGGCCGACATCGACGACTACGAGAGCGCGGGCACGCTGTCGCGCCGCCTCGTGCGGGAGCTGGAGAAGTCGAAGCCGGGCGACGAAGTGACGCTGCGCATCTACCGCGAGGGGCGCACGCAGGACCTTCGCGTGCGCACGGTGAGCTCGGACTCGCTGTTCAAGCGTGCGACGACGTTCAGGCGCGCCTCGCGCGAGGAAATGGACGAGCGGCCGGCGCTCGGGATCGGTCTGGGCAGCACCGGAAGCCGGCGCGACACGCTCGGCGTGCTCGTGATGAGCGTTCAGGATTCGAGCCCGGCGGCGCGCGCAGGATTGGAGGAAGGCAATCGTTTGG
>Ga0207662_10000823_pt1 | contig 14267 bp, 11 predicted proteins | sample KBSS33LmetaG_FD_184338 | JGI IMG/M metagenome (GOLD analysis project Ga0207662, IMG submission 184338) | Switchgrass rhizosphere microbial communities from Kellogg Biological Station, Michigan, USA - KBS S3-3L metaG (SPAdes) (version 2) | ecosystem: Host-associated > Plants > Roots >... | reverse complement strand
GGAAGGCCGCCTGTCCTTGGGAGACCTGCTGCTCCTGATGGCATACATGGCCCAACTGGCGGGTCCGTTGGATACCGTCGCAAAGAAGCTCACAGAATTGCAGTCTCACCTGGTCGGGTTGCGCAGGGCCATCGCCATTCTCGATACGCCGCCTCTCGTTACGGACCGCCCGGACTCGACCCCGCTGGTCAAGTCGAAAGGCCACGTGGCCTTCCGCAGAGTCACTTTCGCCTATCCGTCATCGCCAGCGGTGCTGCGGGACGTCTCGTTCCATATTCCGGCAGGTACACGTGTTGGCATCATCGGGCCGAGCGGCGCCGGAAAATCGACAATCGTCAATCTGTTGACCCGGTTCCATGATCCAAGCGCAGGGGTCGTGCTGCTTGACGGAAGAGATTTGCGCGATTACCGCGTGACCGACCTGCGCAATCAGTTCGCCATTGTGCCGCAGGACCCGCAGCTGTTTTCGACAACGATCGCCGAAAATATCCGCTACGGAAACCTGCATGCCACGGACGCAGAAGTTGAGGCCGCCGCCAAGGCCGCTCATGCGGCTGAATTCATCCGTGCCTTGCCGGATCGGTACGACACCCAGGTCGGCGAGCGGGGATCCCGTCTCTCCGGTGGGCAGCGGCAACGGATCGCGCTGGCTCGAGCATTCTTACGGGATGCCCCGATCGTCATCATGGATGAACCAACCAGCGCGCTGGACGCCGGCACGGAGGCAGATCTGGTGGAGGTCATGGACCGGTTGACGGCAGGCCGGACGACGATCATGATCGCCCATCGCCTCCACACACTTCGCCACTGCGACCTTCAGCTCGTGCTACGGCAGGGCCGCGTCGTCGTCCAGGCCCCTGCGTCGGCGCGAGAGGAGCTCGCGACCGAATTGGTTCCGGGTTGAGCCTCGGATCGTATCCGTTACCGCTCGGAGCGTTCCGACGAATCCCTGATTTGTCGCTCCGCCTCCAACCAGTGCTCCAGATCATGGCCGTGATCGTAGCCCCCGGCCTCAAAGAGCATATAGGCCCGTTGCTGGATGCTGGCAAGGACCTCGGGATCTCGCGTCGCCGTAGCTCCTGAGTCTTGCACCATCGCGGATCGGTTCCCGGAAGGACTGCCCTCGACGGGCATGTCCTGGGGAGACGCAGACACCCCTTCGGTCTTCCCCCGTTTGATAATCGCCCTTCCTTTTCCCCCTTTTCCCCCCTTGCCCCGAGTCGCCTCTCCGCGCACCTGCATAACGCCGTCTGGTTCAGTCATTCTTGCCCCCAAAATTCCTGTGAGATTGTTTCCGACTGTGTTGAAATCTCGATATTGGAGCCTGTCTCGTCGCACGGACTGAGGCAATATAAATGCGACCAAAAGGCGACGCGACTCGGGATACCCCCAGTATGGGACATCGAGCGGATCGTGGGATGGTGGAAGCCTCCCTCTTGTCACAGCGGTGTAGCCGGCGCCGGTGCGAAGATCGAACGGAATTGCGGAATGGGTACCCATCATGGTACCGTGTGGCGACTTCCCTAGAGATAAGGCGTCATGCTCCGTACGTTCGGTCAACGTGTGCTTCTACTCTTTTTTCTCGTCTGCGCAGTGCAGCTCTTCGGCACCGCTTGGTCTGATGAGTGCCCGCGCCAATGGTCCGCCAGCCCGCTGCAAGCGCACGAGCAGATGCCGGGTGCAGCTGACGGACAGACGGATCAGGGCGGCGAACTTGAGGAACTCGTGTTCGCCCAGGGAGAGGCGTTTCGCATCATCCATCTCGCACGGCTGTGCCCCCTGGCTAGCGCCTCCTGTCCGCGGACAGACTTCGTTTCAGACTGGTTCCGCCCCCCAGCTCTTTCCTAGGCTCCCCAAAGCGACTCTTTCGGCCAGTCCCAAGCATCACCGTTCCTCAAGGAACATGAGCGAGGCTTGCTATGACACCATGGTTTCCAGCCATCATCTCTTTATCTGTCCTGTTCACCGGTCTGTTCTGCCGCAGTGCGGAGGCTGAGACGGGGCGCCAGCTTTATGCGCTTCCTGAGATTGTCGGGCTCGCCATCGAGCGCAATCCGTTGATTGCCGGCGCAATGGCGACGATCGATCAAAGCACCGGACAGCGCACGGCGGCAGGCGCCTACCCCAATCCGATCATCCATGGGGACAGCGGCAAAGGCTATCTGAAGGATGCCGGTCCGCTGACCAATGAGATCCCACGGTCGGCGACCGAATACATGGCCGGTTTCAGCCAGCCGCTCGAATGGCCGGCCAAACGGGCTGCCCGTCAGCGCGCGGCCGAAGCCGGTCTCGCCGGGGCGTCTGTCGGTTTGATCGAAACCCGGCTGAATCTCACCTCGGACGTCAAAGTCGCGTTCTACGACTTGCTGCTCGCACAGCGCGATCTCGAACTGTCGAAAAACAATCTCAGCATTGTGGAGGATGTGCGTCGCGTCGTCGGCGCGCGGGTCAGGCTGGGGGAAGCGGCTCAGTTCGAACTCGTAAAGGCCGAAGTGGAGGTCCTGAAGGCCAATCAGGCCGTCACTCGCAGCGAAAACACCGTCCGCGTGAATCGTGTCATCCTCGATACCTTGACCGCAGGCGCTCTCGGGCCGAGCTTCGCCGTCACCGGCGATTTCCTGGTCTATCCCCCCGGTCTCGATCTGGACCGCCTCACGACGCGTTCGATGCAGGAACATCCGACGATTCAGCGTTTGGCCCGGTCCATCGATCAAGCCGACCGCACCATCGAACTCGAGCGACAGAGTCGCGTGCCGGACGTCAGCTTGAATACCAGCTACACCCGCGAATATGGCCGCGAAGGATTCGATGTGGGGCTCAGTGTCCCGACCCCGATCTGGTACCAGCGGCAGGGACAAATCGCGGGCTCCTTGGGTGCGAAACGGAAGGAAGAGGCCGAACTTCTCCGCACGCGCAATGAACTTTTGAGACAGATCAACCAATATTATCAGGATGCACAAACCACCGCGAAACTGATCGAAGTGCTCGAAAAGGGGTTGATGCGACAGGCAGAGGAAGCGCTACGGATCGCCAAATTCAGCTTCCAGCAAGGCGCCGCAAGCCTCTTGGACGTGCTCGATGCCCAGCGGGTGCAGCGGCAGATTCTCTTCGACTACGCCCAGGCACGTTTTGAGCTGTCGGTCGCGTTGACGCGTCTGGAACGGGCCGTCGGCGGTCTGCTGTGAGGCGATCGATCAAGAAAAGACATGACGCCTTGGTTTAGAATCACCGCATAGAAGGAAACGCATGACAAAGTATGCATCCCTTTCTCCCCTTCTTCTCACCGGCATGCTCATGGCGGCCGGATGTAACAGCGCGGCGCAGGAATCACCGCCGCAGAAACCTGCTGCCAAGCCACATGAGACCGGACTGGTGACGCTGACGACCGAAGAAATGAGGAGCGGGGCCATTGTGGTTCAGCCGGCCGTGCGCGGCGAGTTCAAACTCCATCGGGATTTTCCCGCCACAGTGGTGCCGGACCACCATGCGACCGCGGACATCACCGCTCTCGTCAGGGGCCGCGTTGTCGACGTCTATGCCGACCTGGGACAGCAGGTCAAAGGCGGCGACCTCCTGGCCATGCTCAACAGCAGCGAGCTCGGCATGGCTCAATCGGCTTATCTTAAGGCCGTCGCCAAGCTCTACGTGGCCGACCGGGCCTATGAGCGCGCCACGATGCTGCTCAAGGAAAAGGTGATCGGGCTCGCAGAGGCGCAGCGACGGCAGGGCGAAATGCTGAGTCTCCGAGCGGAGAAGCGCGAAGCCGAAGATCGTTTACGTTTGTTGGGGATGAGCGACGAGCACATCGCCAAGCTGAACCATGACCAGAAGATCCTCTCGTATGTCCCCATTACTGCACCGTTCGACGGCCGCGTCATCGCGCGGAATCTCACGAAAGGCGAGGTTGTCGAGGTCACAGAAAAACTCTTTACCGTCGCCGATCTCTCGAAAGTGTGGGTGCTGGCCAACATTCCCGAAAAAGACATCACGTTCATCAGGGCGGATGCGGGCACCGAGAGGTCGGGTGTGGAGCAGTTCGTCGAAGTGCTGCTGAGCGCCTATCCCGGCGAGGTCTTCCACGGCAAAGTCACGTATGTGGGCGACGTCCTGGACGTGGCCACGCGCACGATGAACCTGCGTCTGGAACTCCCCAATCCCCATAGGAAGCTGAAGCCCGAAATGTATGCGACCATCCGGGTGCACTCACTCCCCGAGCCCGGGATCCTAATGGTGCCGGAAGGCGCGGTGCAACGGGAACGGGACCGCCGGTTCGTGTTCGTGCAGCGGGATTCCCACACGTTCGAGGCCCGCGACGTGACATTGGGCGAGACCAACGGAGAGGCGGTAAAGATTCTCGACGGATTGAAGGAGGGGGAACCGATCGTAGTCAAGGGCGCGTACGTGCTCAAGTCCGAGCTGCTCTCCGATCAAATCTAACTCATGTCCTCCTTTCTCGCATTGGCGCTGAAACAACGCGTCTTGGTCATCGCCCTGGCCTGTCTCATTGCTGCCGGCGGCATCTATTCCTTCCGCACGATCGCGATCGATGCCTTTCCCGATGTGACCACCGTGCTCGTGCAGGTGGTGACGGAGGTCCAGGGGCTATCCCCTGCAGAGATCGAACGGTTTGTGACCTTTCCGCTCGAGCTTCAATTGACCGGCGCGCCGGGCCTGACGGATATCCGGTCCTTGTCCAAAGTGGGCTTATCCATGATCACCGTCGTCTTCCGCGACGACGTGGACATCTATCTGGCCCGCCAGCTCGTGCTGGAGCGCGTCTTGGAAGTACAAGACAGCTTGCCGCCCGGCGCCCGGTCCGAATTGGTCCCCAATTCGCCTGGCCTTGGCGAAGTGTTCCAGTTCTATCTGGAGGGTCCGCACGACAATGAGCCGGACTATCGCCTCACGGAGACCGAACTGATGGAGCGGCGGACGCTCGAAGACTGGGTGATCCGCCCGTTACTTAAGGGATTGCCGGACGTCGTGGACGTCAATTCCATCGGTGGCTTCGTCAAACAGTATCAGGTCATGGTCGATCCGGGTCTGCTCCGCAAGTACGATCTCGCGCTGCACGACGTGTTTTCCGCAGTGGCGAACAACAACGCCAATGCCGGCGGCAACATCCTCGAAAAAGGCTCGGAAAAATACATCGTCAGAGGTCTCGGGCTCATCAAGACCCTGCAGGACATCGAGAACATCGTCGTCAAGGAGGCGCGCGGGACTCCCATTTACGTGCGGGATGTGGCCGAGGTGCAGGTCGGCCATGCCGTGCGGCACGGCGCGGCCGTCGTGAACGGGCAGCACGAAGTCGTGGCCGGCATTGTCCTCATGCTCCGCGGTGGAAATGCCCGCGAGGTCGTCCAAGCGGTCAAGAAGAAGATTGAAGACATTCACGAGGAGAAGCTCCTCCCCGGCGGGCTTCACATCGTGCCGTTTTACGATCGTCTCGAATTGATCGTGGCCGCGCTTCGAACTGTCTATAAGGCGCTCCTCGAAGGCATCGTGCTCGTCATCCTCGTGTTATTCCTCTTCCTCGGCAACGTGAGAAGCGCCCTGATCGTGACGGCGACACTCGTTGTCACGCCGCTGGCCACCTTCATCGTCATGGACCAGGTGGGCTTGACCGCCAATCTTATGTCGCTGGGCGGTCTCGTCATCGCGATCGGCATGATGGTTGACGGTTCAGTGGTCGTCGTGGAAAACGTCTACCGCCACCTGAGCGAACAGCCGCCCGGTTCGAACACCAGCCGAAGCGCGATCGTCCTCGAGGCTGCGAAAGAAGTCGCCCAACCCGTCCTCTTCGGCATTCTCATCATCATTCTCGTTTTTTTGCCCATTCTGTCCCTGCAGGGGATGGAAGGGAAGATGTTCAAGCCGCTCGCCTACACCATCATGATCGCCCTGCTGGTATCACTGATGCTGTCGCTCACGCTGTCGCCGGCTCTCTGCTCGATGGCGCTCACCAGGGGAACCGAAGAGGACACCTGGCTGCTCCGCAAGGCCAAGCAGTGGTATGCCCCATCGCTGACCTGGGCGCTGACCCACCGCCGAGTCGTATTGACCGCCGCTCTCATGATGTTGGGCGCCAGCCTCACGCTCTTTCCGTTTCTCGGCGGCGAATTCATTCCGATCCTCAACGAAGCCGCGATCACGCCGCAGACGATCCGCTTGCCCAGCATCTCGCTCGAAAAATCCATCGAGATTGAGATGGAGATGCAGCGGGCGGTGATGGAGTTCCCGGAAGTCCGCATGGTGGTGTCCAAGATCGGACGCTCCGAACTGGGCAACGACCCGCAGGAGCCCAACGCGAGTGATCCGGTCGTCTCCCTCAAACCGATGGACGAATGGAAGACGGCCAAGACCAAACCCGAACTGGACGATGCCATCCGCCGCCGCATCGAGCGCGTGCCCGGGGCGAACTTTTTGCTGAGCCAGCCGATTCAGCAGCGCGTGGATGAACTGCTGTCGGGCGTACGCTCAGAAGCCACGGTCAAGGTCATCGGGGAGGATCTGGATCAGCTGCGCAAGACGGCCGAGCAGGTGCAGACCATCATGACCGGCATCGCCGGCGTCAAGGACGTACGCGTGGAGCAGTTGTTCGGACAGACCTATCTCACGATCGACATCGACCGGGGAAAGATCGCTCGCTATGGGATCAACGTCGCGCACATCCGGGAGATCATTTCAACGGCGATCGGCGCCGAAGCGGCCACGCGCGTATATGAAGGCCAAAAGCGCTTTGACCTGATCCTCCGTTATCCGAAAAATTACCGCGACAGCGTCGAAACGATCGGCAATATCCTCATGACCACCTCCACAGGCGCCCTCGTCCCCCTGGGCGAGCTGGCCAAGATCGAACTGCGCGAAGGCCCGGCCCTGATCAGCCGGGAAGGCCTCCAACGCCGAATTTATGTCGGCTTCAATACGCTCGGGCGTGACATCGAGAGCATCGTCGTGGAAGCGCAGGCGAAAATCGCGCAACAGGTACAGCTGCCGACGGGCTATCACCTGACCTGGGGCGGATCATTCGAGAATATGCAGCGCGCCATGTCACGTCTGAAAATCATCCTCCCGATCACCATCGGCCTGATCTTTCTGCTGTTGTTCGCGTCCTTCGGCTCCGTGCGCCATGCGGCCCTCATCATCTTGAATCTTCCATTCGCCTTGATCGGCGGGATTATCTCGCTCTGGCTCACGGGAGAATACCTCAGCGTTCCGGCGTCGGTAGGATTCATCAACCTGTTCGGTGTGGCTGTGCTCAACGGCATCGTCCTCGTGTCCTGCATCAATCAGCTTCGCGCCGAAGGCCTGACCGATGGCGAGGCGATTGTCCGCGGCTGCCTGCTTCGTCTGCGACCCGTTCTGATGACGGCCTTGGTCGCCATGCTGGGACTGATCCCGCTGGCGTTTTCTCACGGCATCGGATCGGAAGTGCAACGACCCTTGGCCGTCGTCGTCATCGGCGGACTGGTCAGCTCCACTCTGTTAACCTTGATCGTGCTGCCCACCCTCTACGGAGTCTTCGCAGGCGCGCGACAGCCCGCACCAGCTCCGGACGCTCGCACGGCTTCACGCCAACGAGCTGCGATTCGTACCGACCACCCAGCCACGGACCAGCCGGCTCCTAGCCGCTGACAACTTGTCCCGAAATTTTCGGTCTCAGGACACCTTGTCCTGAAACCACGGTCCCTTCCTAGGGGATCACCGCGCTAGTAAACGCCATGGCTGCACTTGCATCTTGGTGCGGTTCTTGCTGACGCCTGTTGTCGCCTGCACCCTGCTCACACGAGTGAGCGCGCGAGCCCAGTGCAGGCCTTACATCATGTATTTCTTGATCCAGGAAGGTCTTGTCATGCGCACTTCTCTCTCGTCAAAGGCGACTAGTTTCGGTCTTGTCCTGCTCGCCGGGATCGGTCTTTTCGCGCAGATTCAATGCAGCAGTGGCGGCGGCGACGACGGCGGCAGCACGGCCCCGCCGCCTGCCGGTGTGACCGGGGACGTCAAAGCCATCGCACGGGAGAATGCCCTCCCCGGGACTGGCGCGTGGCTAATCAGCAACGCTGCAGCGAGCAGTCAGTTTGCCGCGTACAGCAACCAGGAGAGTTATCCGGCAGGCTCGGATGTGAGCATCTCCGTCTCCGCCAACCCCGCGGGGCAATTTACGTGGCGGGTGTTCCGCATGGGCGGATATGGAGGGACGGGCGGCCGTCTGTATGCGGAAGGCGGCCCGGTGTCTGCACCGACGCAAGCCAGCCCGTCGTTCGACTCGGCGACGGGTCTGGTGCGCGCCGGCTGGCCGGCCACCTTCTCGTTTTCCACGAGAACCAGCGATGGGAATCCATGGCTCACGGGCATCTATGTGGTCCTGTTGACGAAATCGGACGGCCTGCAGACCTATGCGATCTTCATCCTGCGCGACGACACCCGGAACGCGGAAGTGGCGCTGCATGTGCCGACCGCCACCTGGCACGCGTACAATGAATTCGGCGGCGAGAGCCTTTACATGACCACGCACGGTCTGTCGGGAGGCCATGCGCGGAAGGTGTCGCTCGACCGGCCAATCACACTCGGCTTCGGATCGGGAAAATTCCTCTACGAGGAACACGAAGGTGTCATCTGGCTCGAGGACATGGGCTACGACGTCGAGTACTTCGCAAGCTCGGATGTTGGCGGAGCGGTCAATCGCCTAGGCGGTCATCGTATCTACGTCACGCTCGCCCACGACGAATATGGCACGATGGCCACCCTGGACCGCCTGCAAGCAGCGGTGGACAGCGGCACCAGTTTGGCCTTCCTGACGGGCAATACACTGGCCTGGCAGATCCGGTACGAAGATAACGATCGCACCATCGTCGGCTACAAGGAGATGGCAGCCCAAGACCCGGTGCAGGGCAGGACGACGACGGGGCATTTCCGCGATTCCCCCGTGAATCGGCCGGAAAATGGCCTCATCGGGGTGCTCTCCGATGGAAGTGATAACGTCACGAATTTTACCGGCTCGGCCGGTGACTGGGTCGTCACCAATGCGAACCACTGGGTCTACGCCGGTACAGGCCTGACCAACGGAGGGACGATTCCCGGTCTCATCTACTATGAATGGGACGGGCTCGTGAACAACGGAGCAACTCCCGCCGGGATCACCGTGCTCGCGTCCTCCGTGGTTCCGAATGCTGTGAATCCGGGGAGCCGGCACGAGGCCACGATCTACGAGCGTGGACCAGCGGTCGTGTTTGCTGCAGGCACAATTTTCTTCAATCAGCACTTACGGACACAAGCGGCCGTCGCGCAAATCGCGAAGAACGTGCTCACGCGAGCGGGCGCGACGCCCTATGTGCCATGAGCATGACGATGGATGAAGGTGAGGACGCTGAGACAGAGAGACGTCGAACGACGCTCAGGCGGCGCGAGGCGTGGTCCGATCAGGATTGTCCTTCACTCCGATGGACCAGGCGTTGGCTTGCTGTTCGTAACAGACTGGGCAATAGGTATGACTCAGTCGGACATCGACCGGTTGAAGATGGTTCCGCTCGAGAAATGTCGACATGGGCATCCACGGGGAAGAGGGCGAGTCATTCTGCGTGACATGCTTGCAGACACAGCAAACGGTCAACGTGGGAACGATCGCCATGGACACCTCCTCGAACGGCCCTCACTGTAACGGTCTCCTCGAGCTCGTCCAACTAGGCGCTTCCCTAGGTGCCAATGATGCAGATGGTGTGACAGAGTGACCTGGTAGGATAATCGTGAACGGTTGCTGATCTCCTGAGCTCAGAAGGATCGTTCCAAATGCTCGGCGGAATAATTCGCCGAGATGTCCAGGGGTTATTAGGGGGCGAAGGATTGCAACGAAAGGAGCTTTGCGTGGTCTCTCGCAGTTCAGCACAGGTCATGCCGCCGTTGCGGACAAGCCGGCTCGAGGGCGTCGAGCCTGCCCCCTCGCTCGTTTCATGCCGCTTGCTCCTGGCCGACGATCACACGTTACTGAGGCAAGGGGTCAAGGCCCTGATCGAAACCTATGGTGTGAGCGTGGTCGGTGAGGCGGCCGACGGACGGGAAGCCGTCCGCATGGCGGAAGACACCCAGCCCGATGTGGCGGTGATCGACGTCATGATGCCGCTGTTGAACGGACTCGACGTCGTGCGCGAAATCCGACGGGTTTCTCCCGGGACGAAATCCCTTCTTCTCACGATGCACACCGACGATGCCTTCGTGCTGGAAGCGCTGAAAGTCGGCGTCAAAGGGTATTTGCTGAAATCCCAGCCGGTGACCGACGTCGTGCATGCCATCCGCGACGTCTCGAAAGGATCGTTCTATCTGAGCCCGGGGATTTCCCAGACCGTGATCCAGGCCTTTCTGGCCAAGAGCGATATTCCCTCCGACCCGTTGACCACCCGGGAACGGGAAGTGTTGCAACTAGTCGCACAGGGAATGACGACGAAAAAGGTGGCGGGAATGCTGGGTGTGAGTGTGAAAACGGCGGAATCACACCGCCATCGCATCATGGACAAGCTGGATCTCCACGATACCGCGAGTCTGGTGCGATATTCGATACGCCGCCGCTTGATCGAACCGTAAGACCTTCCATGGCAAAAATCCTCGTCGTCGAAGACATGGACAGCGTCGTCGACCTCCTGCGCACCCTTCTGCAGCGCGAGGGATTCGACGTGGCCGTCGCGCAGGACGGGCTCGAAGCGCTGGATGCCGTTCGCCGGGAGAAGCCCGACCTCATGCTGCTCGATCTCATCCTTCCCGGTCTCGACGGGCTCGAAGTGCTCCGTCGTGTCCGGCAGGATCCGATGACGGCGCATCTCCCCATCATCGTGCTCAGCGGAAAGGATGAGGAGCGAGACAAAGTCATCGGCCTGGAGATCGGCGCCGATGACTACATGACGAAGCCGTTTCAGGCCAACGAGCTGATTGCTCGGGTCAAAGGCCGACTGCGGCGTTCAGCACCGACCGATCCTGCCCGCGTTTTGCGGGTAGGCTCTCTCGAGATGGAACTGGACCGTTATCAGGTGACGCTTCGCGGGAAGCCGATTCACCTGACCTCGAAGGAGTTCAGTCTCCTCCGTGCATTGTTGATGACCAATGGGCGGGTCCTCAGCCGCGATGCGCTGTTCGAGTCCGTATGGGGCGCCAGCAAGGATGCGGATCTGCAATCACGAACGATTGACGTGCACATACGCAGCCTGCGCAACAAGCTGGGCGCCGAGGGACGACGCATCTTCACTGTACGCAATGTCGGATACCGGCTCGATCCTGCTCTTCCCGAGTGACGTCTCCCTCCCCCATCGCCCTGCCCGCCTCTGATCGCTCCGCTGCCGAGACGTTGGCATAGTTGTCGCCAGCCGACGGCGGACGCTGCACGCCCATCCCCTGACGGTCGGGATAATCCGTGCGGTTCACGTAGCCCACCGATCCTTCAAACGAGATCACCCTTCCGGGAACGCCGACGACCACCGCATGGTCCGGCACGTCGTCGGTCACGACGCAGTTCGCGCCGATCGCGACGTGATCGCCCACATGCACCGCCCCTACGATTTTCGCCCCCGGTCCGATGTAGACGTTGCGGCCAATCACCGGCGTGCCTTTACGGCGCCCGCGATTGGCCTGTCCGATCGTGACCCCCTGGCTGATGTTGCAGTTCTCCCCGATCACCGCTCGTTCATTGATGACGATGTCGCGAATGTGCCCGATATAAAAACCCCGCCCGATTGACGTGGAATGCGGGATCGAGCAGCCGAATTTGTACTTGTACTTCGTGAACACCCGCATGGCGACGCGGTACAGGGGCCAGAACAGCAGCCGCGGCCGCTGCGTTTTCAAATAGCGGCACAGCCGAAAATAAAACATATACTTGACGCCGTCGCTGAAGCGCTCGCCACCATCAGAGCAAAGCACATGCGTCAACAGATGTCGCCAGGACGTTTCACCGGTATGGCGATAGAGATCGGCCCTCCAGAATTCACACAATTCCCCCAGCGTCGTCCTGACCAGCGGTTCCTGCACTTTTTACCTTTTTCTTACGTAATGTTTGCCCAATTCACACAATCGATTTACCCACCTTCACGCTCCGTTTGCCCATCGATGCTAGGGTCCTCCCTAGGCATCTCTCACGCGCCTCCAGGCGCTCCGTGGACTGGGACAAACGGAGGATGGTCATGTCGAAACGCTCGCTCTGGCTCTTGTTGGGAGGATTGTTGATTGCTGCGGCTACCGGAGCCGTCGCCCAAACGACCAGCTCCTTTCCCGGCGGATGGCTAGAAAAGGATGCCGCCGGCGTTCGCGCCAGATACAGCACAGCTCAGATTCTGTCCTTCGTCCCGTCCCTGCGGGGCACCTTTACCTTCCCGGCACCCTATAATACCAGAGGCGTGCGGATCACCGACGCTTCGGACTGCGCAGGGGGGGCCGATTGCGTCAACTATGTGGGCTACTCCTACTGGCGCAACACCAACGCCCATCAGAATAGCAATGACATGCTGATCTTCATCGGACTGGCCACCAACCGCGGGGGCGCGGGACCGATGCTTTTCAAATTGAACAAGACTACGGACACCATCACGAAAGTCGGGCCCCTGTTCGCCGCCGGCAGCAAATTCGTCAACTACACGGGAGAAGGCTGGTACTTCAGTGCAAATGCCAGCCGTCCCAACACCCTCTATATGTACGACGGACCCAAAATGCTGCGCTACGACGTCGTGAACAGGACGTTCGAGACCGTGTTTGACATTACCGCCCAGTTCGGGAGCGACCGCCACATCTGGCAGATGCACAGCAGCAACGACGATCTCGTGCACACCGCCACGCTGCGGGTCGCGAGCACGGGTGAGTTTCTGGGCTGCCTCGCCTATCTCGAAAGCACGAAAACCTTCCGCTGGTACCCCAAAATCGGGGTGTATGACGAATGCAATCTGGACAAGAGCGGCCGCTGGACGATCAGCCTCGAAGACATCGGCGTGCCCAACGACCTCGCGATGCGCATCTTCGATAATCAGACCGGTCAAGAGACGAGAATCAGCGGCCCAAATGGAACGCTGGGCCACCTGGATACCGGATACGGGTACGCGATCGGCGCGGACAACCACAATGCCCTGCCGAATGCCTCTATCCTTTGGGCATTCAATCCCTCAATCGTCCAAGGTCCGGTGGTCCAATACAACGTGAACTGGAACGTGGCCGCGGTCAATCACATCTCTCATCCGAACTCGAAGCCCGGCGTGCCGGCCTCGCAACAGCATGCCTGCGGCAGCGACGCCTCGACCAATTACTCGGTCCAGAATGAAATCACCTGCTTCCGCATCGACGGCACCACCAACCAGCTCATCGTGGCTCCGGTGATGACCGATCCGAATGCGAGCGGAGGCTGCTGCGATTTCTACGCCAAGCAGCCCAAAGGCAACCTGGACATTACAGGCCGATACTTCATTTGGACCACCAACCTCGGCGGCAATCGCATGGACGCCTTCTTGGTCAAAGTGCCGTCGCAGCTTTTGGTCACGGGCAGCGATACCACGCCGCCCGCGGCTCCGGTGAACCTCCGGTTTCAGTAGCGTCATGCGGCCGGCGAGTCCCCCCGGGACCGCGCCGCCGCTTTCATGCGCCCGCGATGCGCATGAAGGCGTTGCGTCCGTTCTGCAGCGCGTGAGGTCCGTTGCCAGACGGGAGCTGCACGTCCGCTCAGATACTTGATGGTCCCCAGCAACAGTGCGGCGTTGAGGACCATGAAATACCACACGCCCGTCGCGATGCGTCCGATCGCCGGGACGCTCCTGAACCAAGACGAAGCGAATCCCAGGGCATACACGGCGACTTGACCGATCAGCAGGGCGCGTCCCCACACACGGTCCGCAAGAAACACATTCGCGATAAACGCCGTCATCAGCAGGACCGGCCCCATCCACCGGATGATCTTGTGTGACCAATAGCTGAACGCCAGCATGCCGTGCTGGGGCAGGAGCAACGGCCACGTATGCCGGAGGGCATGCGCATCGCCGGCGCCGATGCGCACTCGCCGCCGGAACTCGTCCCGCACGGTCTCCGGCACCATTTCCCAGGCCTTCGCCTGCGGCCGGAAGATCACTTTTCCGCCCCGCTCCAACCGCATCAGCATCGGAATGAGAAAATCATCGACGATCGTGCCGGCCGGCAACTCACGGAACCATGCCCGTTTGACGGCATAGATGGCGCCATTCGCCCCGAGCACAGCACCGAACCGGGATTCCAGCGTCTTGAGCAGCGTCTCATACCGCCAGTAGAAGGTATCC
>Ga0207662_10000822_pt1 | contig 14270 bp, 23 predicted proteins | sample KBSS33LmetaG_FD_184338 | JGI IMG/M metagenome (GOLD analysis project Ga0207662, IMG submission 184338) | Switchgrass rhizosphere microbial communities from Kellogg Biological Station, Michigan, USA - KBS S3-3L metaG (SPAdes) (version 2) | ecosystem: Host-associated > Plants > Roots >... | reverse complement strand
TCCGGGAAGAAGTAAAGAAGGCGCCACCATGCTCAATGAGTTTTGGGCAAAACGAGATCTCGCCGCGAAGAAAGGAATCAAAATTCTGAGCGGATACGTGGCCGTCACGGAACACACCTACTACATCACTGTCCAAGCGAAAGACTATCAATCCTTGCTGGAGTTTTTCGAGCCATTGGCCCCGACCCAAGTCGGGGGGATTCATCCGGTCACGACGATGGATGAATGGACAAAGCACATTGATCCCAAGAGAAAGAGATAAACCGACGGCAAACCAGGGAGAAGCATCCGGTGCACATTGGGGTAGGGCATGGTTGGGAACGTGTTCTTCCGAATGACCACCGCCGACTCGAGGCGCTGCTTCGGTCAGCTGTGACTCCCGTGGCGAAATCGATAGAGCTCGGGATTTCCCTTGCTCCTATGCCACGCGCCCGATGATAGATTCGAACATCGAGCGAGGACACATAATGACGACGAATCAAGTGGCTACGTTACAAATGAATTGGAGACGACGAGCAGACCGAGCACCCTGTGAGCATTCCAATTTAGAGTTGGAATGGAATGAACGAGGGCATTCGACAGGCCGCTATGCCTGTAGTCTTTGCGGTGAACCCATGGCCGCTAGGCCCCGTACCATCTCTCGATCAACCCGGTTATTCACGAATACAGAGGCACGCCGTGCATTGATGACCGCGAGTCCGATGCTACTTGTAACCGACCGACGGGAATGAGTCTTCATGAGCAAGTCACTCGAGATCATGTACTGTTTTGAGGCGTGTTCCGCTCCCCATTGATGCACGGCGTCGACGGGCTTCAGGCCCTTGCATAGGTTTTCGCCCACCTAAGTGAAGTCAGAGTCTGAGGAAAAACTTTAATGTTAATTCTCGGTTACAGGCCCCTCTCCAAGAATCCAGTTATGTTACGTTTGTGTGCGAGGGATGTAGATGTTTCCATCCTGGAGGCCCATGCACATGAGTACGCCTGTCTTGACGAGTGCGCAGATTGAGCAGCGCTCGACCAACTAAGGGAAGCCGATGATCTCGTGCGGCACGATCCATATATGAAAGCACGACTTCACGAAGCAATGAACATAGTAGGTCGAACATTAGAAGAAGTTACAAGATAAGAATACCGTCAGTGGCTGCGTCGCTGTAGCTGAACCCCTGTCCATCTGCCCGGCGGTGAGAGTTCTGGTGGACACCTTTATTCAACTCCTATCGGACAACTTCAGCTCACTGACCCCTTTCATATCTCATTGAACAAGACAGTCCGGCGCATTCTGCAGTCATGATCCAGACTCAGTTGATGGATCCAGTAGTACTTTTTACACTTCGGGCAATTCTTTTCCTTGTTCATCATATGGAGAACGAGGGCTTCACCGACCAAGGCCTGCCTCACAACTGGCTGTTCCTACTTGTATCACGCTGCCGAGGAATGGACTTTTGTGCGCTCTCCGAGATCAACAATGTAATGAGAGGCAACACCAAGACAATCGCCTCCACAGGACAAGATACCGTTTATAGCTCGCTCCGCTTCTGCTCTTGTGACCCACAGAGAGAATGCACGCTTTCCGCAGGGCGTGACGACGGCAAATGGTCCATCCCCTTCGACATGGATAGTCCGACTACCGAGCAACCGCTTCGCTTTGTATTCCCAATCCATTGTGAACCTCTTATGCTGCAAACCATTTTGCATCAAGCCTGGCAGTTGTGCATTACAGACAGATAGAAACTCGATCAAGGTTGTGTGACATGGTCTCACCGCTGAAGCTGGCTGGAATCTGGAAGGGTTGGCACTACCTATCTCCTCGCCGCCTCAGTGGAAGTGTCTTTTCCCCCGCCCCACAACACGGGCCGAAGTCTTGCCGGCGGAAGCGGCGAGGGGTATGATTGATAATTCAACCGAGCTAAGGCCCGGTTAGAGATGAAGGCAATATGGAAAGACTCCTGCTACTCGGAATAGCGACAGTCATGGGATTGTGGCCTGGAGCCGCTCTGGCGGGAGATCTTACGCCACGTGAGATCTATGAGCGCAGCTCGCCAGCCGTCGTGATGATCATAGGGTATTCCAACAGTGGCCAACGGGGCAGCGGCGGCACTGGCTCCATTATCCAACGGGACGGCCTCGTATTGACGAACGCTCATGTCGTGATTGAGGAGCGAACAGGAAAGCCCTATCCCCGCTTGACAATCTATCTTAAGCCAGACCGTGTGACCGGCGATCAGAAGATAGATTTGTCGCGGGGAGACAAGGCTCGTGTGGTGGCCTTTTCACAGACGCTGGACCTAGCGCTACTCAAGTTCGATGGGGCCCCCGGACCGTTTCCGGTTCTCGAACTGGAGAACTCCGATAGGGCCGAGATCGGCGATCGCGTTGTGGCAATCGGGCACCCGGAACAGGGCGGGCTCTGGACCTTGACGACCGGCACGATCAGCGCACAGTTTGACAACTTCAACGCCACCAAGGGCAAGTCGGTGTTTCAGACGGAAGCTGGCTTGAACCGCGGCAACTCCGGCGGACCGCTGCTGGATACCGGCGGCCGCATGATCGGGATCAATACGGCGATCGCCCGGCTCGCGTCGGATGGCGTGGCGATCACCAATATCAGCTTCTCGCTGAAGTCCAACGTGGCCAAGCGGTGGTTGCAGGATCAAGGCGTTTCGTTCCGGGAGGTGCTGGCAGCAGACAGGCCTGCGCCGGATACATCCGCGAGTCGCTCGATCCCCCCACTGGGGGAGTACCATACGCTACCTCAGAATCCGCCTGCCTCTGCAATGACCGCTCCCCCATCTCCGCCGATCGCCGCATCTGCCAAACCCTACAATCTGGATCGACTCATCAGCGAGCGAAGCCGCGCCGAGGCAGATCTCGAAGAGATGATCAAGGACATGCGAAACAAATTCGGCGGGCGATGAGAGCACCCCACCGCAGCCATTGACCTCTGTTATTTCGAATTCACGTCCCGGTAATCGATGATAAACCGCCCCACAGCCTCAAGGATCCTGGCGCGGAGGTCCGGGACTCTGAGATCGTTGGGCGAATTCATCTGCATAGGCCCTTCCCACGTGGTCGCAAAGAGTTCCGTGGCCGGGTTCCGTGAGAGTTGAACCAGTTGCTTCAAGGTGAGCGCAATTGCGTACGCGTTGAGATTCATTGAGGGACTGGTGATGGGGTATACGGCGACGTAGAGATACGGCGCCCCCGGCGAAGTCGCCACCTCTGAGATGGTCAGGACATGCAGGCCCGCCTGTCGAAGTCGCACTTCGATGTCACGTTGGAGATACTCCCGGTTCAACCCTTCCCGCTCAACATCGTCAGGAAGATACTCAACCAGTACCGACACCTCTCTGAGTCCTCGTAGCGTGTCACGTTTGTCGGCAGTAAAGCTGAAGCCGCACGTTGGCCAACAAAACGTCAACCCCAACAGCATAAGCACCCTCAGGCTCATCGGCCACCTCCTCGTCGGTGGCTCGCACAATAGCCGCCCCTCCCCCAGAAACACAAGAATATGCTGGGATTGTCAGCAGATATGGCCGAAACCCGTGGTCAAGGAAGAGGCATCAGGACGGCCTAATTCCAATTATCGACTTTGAGATCGTTGGGCGAGGGCTGACTGTTCCCGGTTTCCACAAGTGCTCTGAGACTTAAGAGGAAGGTTGCCCATTTCATGCTGCAATGGGAACTGAACTCGCTTGCCTCCCGCCATTTCTTATGGCCGAAGAGCACGATGGTGTGCTCACTGTCTTGGAAAAGGTCGAAGATCACTTCAGTCCCCACCCATTCCTCCGGGCCGTCCGTAACACGCCACTGCACTTTCTTGTTGGGCTCGAGCGCGACGACCCTCCATCTTCATACTCCCGATTTCTTTCCCATCAGCGGAATGGAAACGCACTTCAACCGTTCCGCCGATTTTAGACGAGCCGGATGTGTCCCTTGTCCACCAACCGGCCACGCCCTCGACCGACGATAACGCCGAATACACCTGAGAGATGGCCGCCCTGATTCCAACTCGATGAATGATGTCTACCATGTTTTCCTCCATACGGCTTTTTGAACGATGTGCACTCGATCGCGACGGTTCGCATGACTCATGAGCAGGCTCGCTACCGCTGGAGCGGAACCGTCAGCACAAGCCCGCCCATCACATCTCGGGATTTGAAATCCCTCCGGGGACTATCCGGGTGCGCATTGTGGCAACCGACACAGCTCTGCGAGACGGCCCGATCAGCATAGATCGCCTGGAAGACGGGCGTGCCGTCTTGGATCGTCACCGCAGAATACGGGTGCTCGGGGTTCACGAGAATCTCCGTCAATCCCCTTTGCTCGAACTCAGTCACCGGTCTGTTCGCTTTGTTGATCGCCCAATTGCTGATCAATCGGAATCGCAGTCCGGTGCCTGCCTGCGACATGAGTCGTCCTGCTTCCATCAAGAACTGGGCGGGCAACGGAAGTTTTGCCGTTTTTCTCCAGTTTTCCGAGGCAACGACAATACCGCGCATCTGCATCCGTTCGACGATCTCCGTCGTGTAAAACGTCCGGTCTGCTTGAATGACGCTATGGAGATAGTCCGCAACCGTTGTCGCGGCAATGCACCTGGGAGGATCCGCCGCTTTCTCCGCGGCAGAAAGCGGCCACTGCGTGAAGAAGCACGTGGCAATCGCTCCGACGACAAGCCCCGCTAAAAAACTTCGATTAGCCATGGCGCATTCTCCTTGTTTTCCGATTCCCATCGGCTTCCAGTGATCATCAGCACTCTTTTCCTCCCATACCAGGATAAGCGCCACGGCGGGTGAAATCGAGCCAAGGATGCTCCAGGCACCTCTTCATGTGGCTTGGGGTTTGCCGAGTGCGCATTCACTGACTCTCGCGAGTACCATAAGGCATTACACAGGGACACTGGCGCCTCAGCCGCGCTGGGAGGATGCCTCTCCCGCCTCGTGGACTCCGGCCAGGGTTAGGAACGATATGGAACAATGGATCTCTAAGGACATGCTCCTCTGGATCTCGATTGCTGGCCTGGTAATCGGGATGGTCCTCGTTCCCTGGCTTATGGTCAAGATGCCGGCTGATTCGTTTTCGAATACGCAACGACACAACTGGCTCGACAGGAAACCGGCAGCAGTACGCGTCCCGCTTCGCATTCTGAAAAACCTGCTCGCACTCGGACTCATCGTGCTCGGCGCCGTGATGTTCGTCACCCCCGGACCAGGCATCTTTCCAATCGTGCTAGGGATCTTTCTCGCAGATTTCCCTGGAAAGAATACACTCCAGCAATGGATCTTGTGCCGACCCAAAGTCATAAACAGCATGAATTGGTTCCGACGGCAATTTCGACGCCCGCCTCTTCAAGCGCCGTGTGCAGCAGGTTCGCGCTAGCAGAGGGAGCGGAACGAGGTTACGGACTAGGTTCGAGGGTTGTCGGGGGGCGCAGCGGCTTTCTCTGTTTCTCGCGGTCCTGGTCGATGAGTTTTAAGGCGTCCAGTTGAGATTCTAACTCTTCGATACGCTTGTCGCGCTCCTCAATGAGCTTATCTCGCTCTTGAATTTGCCGTTGGAGAGATTGCACTTTCCCTGACCGATCGATCGCGGCATCATTCTTATGTGCCGCCGTCGTGGAGTTTTGGCATGCAGTCACCGCGACGGACAAGACTGCACCTAATAGACTGCTTGTCAACGTGACGCGTAACAGATGCATGTTCAAACGTGTCCTCACCTCTCCCTCCGCTACGGGGATTTTGACAGACTAGACCGCAAGGTGCCAGCAATCCCTTCGCCGCCGCATGACGCGACAGGCAATCACTCCTTGGCAGGACGCTCGGCGGATGTGATGCACCCGGCGTCAATAGCCCTGTACGTGTCCTCCTCTTCATGGGAAAGACCTCTCCTATTGCGACCATCCTTCGCTCCTACTAGAATTCCCTGCCTTTGGTGGAGGCGCATTCAGCAAAAGGAGAGCTTCAATGACGCATTGGCTGGCTCCCGCGGTGACCCTCACTGTCACGATGTGTCTGTGGGGATGTCAATCCAGTCCCACGCCAAATTGGGCTGCCGAGAAAATCGGATTTACCCGAGCACACCAGCTGGGAAGCTCCGATCAGCTGTGGATCATGAACGGCGACGGATCAGGCCAGACGCAACTGAATGTCGGTGCAGACGGGAACAGCTCGATGACGTGGTCCCCGGACGGCGCCTCTATCGCGTTTGAATCCGTCCGGGACGGCAATCTCGAGATTTTCACCGCGCGGATCACCGACAACGGCGACGGCACCTATGCGGCCCAGGACATTCAGCGAAGAACGACCGCCCCGGGGGACGATTTATCTCCGGCCTGGGCACATAACTGCGCATGGGTGGCATTCTCGTCCAACCGAAACAGCCCGCAGTACTACAACCTCTATCTCCTCGATGTGACCACCAATGCCGTCACCCCGGTGACGAGCGGCAACTACGAAGATTTGTCTCCCTCGTGGTCGCCCGACGGCTCCAAAATCGCGTTCACGCGAAAGGTTGGTGATGCGTCTCGAGAGATTTACTTGCACCTGATGAACTCCGGACAGGATATTCGACTGACGAACAATACGGTGAACGATACCGATCCGTCATGGTCCCCTGCCGGTCGGATCATTTTTGCGAGGAATTCCGAGGACGGCAGTCGTGCGGCGCTCTTTGAAATGGATGCGGTGGACGCCGATGGCGATGGAAACGGCGACCATCTCGCACAACTCTCTACTCCAACCGCGAGTCAATACGATCAGAAGCCAGAATATTTTCGGACCGGCAGGGCGATCGTTTTCTTCCGAAGTCAGGAGGCCGGCGGTGGAGGGCCGGGGGATGTGTGGAAACTTCTCATCCAGGACGGAACCATCATGAACACCGTTTTGAACCTCACCCAGACCACTCCACAGCACGAGCATGGCGCCACGTGGATGCGGCATGGAGCCTGCGTGAGCAAAGGGAAGTAATCCGTGGATTCAGTTCTCCCGGCAACAGGGAATGGCTTCGCGGTACTGCCGCTCGGAGATGCGGCAATCACTGTGGAGTTCGGCCGCACCATCGCGCCGGAACTGAACGAGCGCGCACTCACGTTCGCGCAAGCCGTGCGCATGCATGAGTGGGAGGGCGTGCTCGACATTGTACCGGCCTACGCATCTGTCAGCATCCATGTCGATCCATTGCGATTGCCAATCTCTACCCTGTCGGAACGACTTCGAGATGTTTCCTGGGATGTTAACACCGCGCTGTCCGGTCGGACACACCGCATCCCCGTGCTGTACGGGGGTGAGGCCGGTCCGGATCTCCTTGATGTTGCAGCCTTCGCCCGGCGATCCCTCGCCGACACCATCCGTCTGCATCATGAGACCCTGTACCGCGTATATATGCTGGGGTTCAGTCCAGGATTTCCGTACATGGGCCTGGTCCACGCCTCTATTGCCCTGCCGCGTCTGGCTACACCCCGTACTGTGGTCCCGGCCGGCTCTGTCGGCATTGCGGAATCGCAAACCGGCATCTACCCGACTGCGACTCCCGGCGGCTGGCGAATCATCGGACGAACGCCTGTGAATGTCTATCAGCCGAACTCCTCGCAACCGTTTCTACTCAGTCCAGGGGACAGCGTTCGGTTTTACCCCATCGACGCGGATGAATTCACCAGGTTGTCTCATCATGCTGCGCCGGCTTGACCTGAACAGCGACATGGGCGAGCGCGACAGCCCCGAAGGGTTGGCCCTCGACGCCGCATTGATGCCGCTCGTCACCTCCGTCAGTCTCGCCTGCGGCGGCCATGCCGGCAGCCCGGACCTGATTCGCCGAACGGCCGTGATCGCGCAGAAACACAGTGTGGCCGTTGGTGCGCATCCCGGGTTGCCGGACCCGCAGACGTTTGGTCGCGCAGAACGCCCCCTCGCTGCCGCTGAAGTCCGGGATCTCATCACCGAGCAGGTCATGACTTGTCGCTGTGTGTTGCAGAGCCAGGGCCTCATCCTGCGGCATGTGAAGCCCCACGGGGCTCTCTACAATATAGCCGCCAGGGATGAAGGCGTCGCGAAAGCCATTGTGGCGGCGGTGCAGGCCATCGACGCCTCGCTCTTGCTCTATGCCCTGGCCGGGTCCGTGCTGGCGCGTGTGGGCGAGACCGCGGGACTGAGCGTCGTGCACGAGGGATTCGCCGATCGTGCCTATCGAACCGATGGTCGATTGGTGCCGAGAGGCGAAGCGGGAGCGGTCATTACGCGCGAAGACCGCGTGCGGGAACAGCTTCGTCGGTTAATCGCCGGCACCGTCATGACGGTCGAGCAGAAGGTGATTCCGGTCTGCATCCACAGCCTGTGTCTGCACAGCGATACTCCCCAGACGCTCATGCTGGCGCGCCTGATTCGTGAAGAACTCGAACGGAACGGGATCGAAGTGTTGGCAGCCAGACATGCCGACTGCTGAAGCGACCAGGATTCGAGTGATCAAGCCCGGGTGGTGTACCACCGTCCAAGATCTCGGCCGTCATGGCTGCCAACAGTACGGCGTCTCGGTCAGCGGAGCGATGGATCGGCTCGCGCTCGTCATCGCCAATCGCCTGGTCAACAATCACGACTCGGCCGCGGGCCTCGAAATCACCATCGTGGGGCCGGAGTTCCTCTTTGAGCAGGACGCGGTCCTGGCAATCACCGGCGCCGATCTCTCCCCTGCCATCAACGGCCGCAATGTCCCACTCTGGACCACGGTCGCCATCCCGGCGGGAGGCCGCCTGACATTTGGCCGGCGGCAGAACGGTGTCCGATCATATCTGGCGGTGGCGGGGGGGCTCGATGTCCCGCTGCGGTGGGGCAGCCGGTCCACCCACCTTTCATCCAAGACCGGTGGTCACGACGGACGTGCACTCGTCGCCGATGATGGGTTGCAGGTGTTTCCCGGTGCTAGTGGGATCGAGCGACCGCTTCTCGGAAGCGCCTTGGCCCATAGTCGCCGGCCGATCTATGCCGATTCGCCGACCTTGCGTGTTCTCGAAGGTCCGCAACACGTGAGTGCCGAGGCGCTGTCCGTCCTCACGGCAACGGCCTATCGGCTCACCGGCCAGTCCGATCGAATGGGCTATCGCTTGGAAGGAGAGCCGATCCCGTATGTCCCAGGACATGCCCGGGTCTCAGACGGGGTCACGATGGGCGCATTGCAAATTCCACCGGACGGTCAACCGATTCTGTTGATGGCGGACCGGCCGACAACCGGTGGGTATCCGAAGGTCGCGACAGTGATTTCCGCGGATTTGCCGCAAGCCGCACAATTGCAACCGGGCGACACCGTCAACTTTCGCACCACCACCCTGCCGGAAGCCGAAGCAGCGTTGGCGAACCAATGGCGTCAGATCAATGCGGCGCTTCCCCGCCAGAGACCTTGAGGGAGTGACAAGCAATAAAGATCCGTCTCCACCATGTCAGAGTACGTGTCATCGCTATGAGGAATTCGTAGGCGCGCGAAAGGAACATTTTCTGTCTGCCATGATCATTTTTTGGGTCTCTCCTGTTGCGCTTTTGGGCGGTGCCGGGGAAATATTCCCTAAGCCTTTGAATTTGCATTAGGGAGATCGACGTATTCATCGGCCCAAGGATTGCTTCTTCCCGCCGCGACTCAGCACAGACCAGGCGAAAGGAGGTCAAGCGGTCATCTTGGGTTGGGCACATGATCATGCGGATGGAGTGGACTGAAGTTCTCGTCCCGCTCTCTACCTAGATTCTGACTTTTTCCAATCAATCAACGATCAACATCATTACCCAGCAGGGAGGGAATCGAATGAGTGTGATTTCGATGGCGGGTCGAAGACTGTGGATGACAGCAGTGGCAATGGGTCTTGTCATCGCGCTTGGATACACAGTCTCGCAGGGCGCCACAGCGAGGCCAGCGAAGGATGTTGCGGAGCAAAGCAGGGCCGTCACAGCATCTGCGCAGTATCTGCAAGGAAACGGTTTTACCGATCCCATGGTCTCTGCCGAGAACATCGACAACCGTCTGCTGACGGTGACTGTGGATAATAAGGGGTGGACTCGAATGAGCAAGGCTCAAAAGATGGAATTTCTTGAGCGAGTCAATGGCTCAGCCTTAAGCGCCAACGGCGGGATCGCCATCGACATTCATGTGTCCATGAGCGGAGCGAAAGTGGCCACGTCCACGTTTGTTGCAGGGCAACAATCGTTCCGGTTGCTCGAGTAGTACGTCTCAGCGGCTCTCCTCCTCATGTTGGAGGGGAGCCGCCTCTCACACATTTTTCCCGCTGACCTTGTCCGTTGACATGCCCTATCTCCTGGAGCCATCATACCTCTGCCGTTCCTCCACACTGAAGGAGTGATCGTGCGCGTCGGAAAGGCCGTGGCCGTCTTATCGCGATTCCTCCTGATTGGATGGGCCAGTGTGTGGATTGCGGCCCTCCCGTTGTTCCACACCCACTTACCCGGCATTTTCCAGCAGCCTTTTGGTATCCCCCACACGGTCTTCTCTCCGGATTTACCGGGCGAGTACTCTGCCTTCAGTCATCAGACCGTGCCGGACGAATCCAGATTGTCAGTCCTGGCTTTACATTCCCCCGAGCTCGGGTTTGTGGCGTCAGCGGCATCGGTCGACGAAGACGGCAAGAGGAAGCCTCGATCGGATCGGAGTATCTCCCTCGTTCCTGCCCTGATAGCTCCGACGCTCGCGTCCCAACGGATCCAAGTTCTGCCTCCCCTCGATCCCCATACCCAGTGGTCACCTCACAGCCACGGGATTCGTGCCCCGCCGGCTCCCGTCTCGTTATAGCGGACGTTCAGCGCCGCGACGCACATGTCTCGTCGCGGTGCGCCAAGAATCCCATTGATGAGGAGGCCGGTATGGATGGTCTCTGCCGAGAAGTCCAAAAATTCGTCAGCGCCTGCGAGGCGCTCCACTGGATGCTCGCCCAGGGAAGCGAGCTGAGTCCTGATGAGCGCGGGGTGGTTGCCCTTTCGGCCCGGGATCTTCTGGCGCATCTCGATCCGGTCGCGGAGCGCGAGGGGCACACCTAGCCGGAAATGTCACGTGGGTGTGCCTTGACGCGGTGGAATGAGAGGCGTCAGGCGGCATTCCTGACGCCCCTCATCGCGAAGATGGCGGCATTGACGGCTTGGAGCGAGAGGCGGCAAGGGGGCGTGAACAAGGCGGCGAGCAGGACTTTCGTCATTGACGATGCTCCCCCGCTCGTTGACGATTGCCACGTTTTTCGGCATGTCCTATACCCACGATCACACACCATAACACTGACAAAGTTGACAGGTCGTTACGATTCCAAGGACACAATCGATCACCGAACACCTTCATCTGCCTGCCAGCGTGGTATGCTTCTCCTAGAAGGTGAATCCATGAACGACGAGCTCTTCCAGCTGGCACAACGGATGCCCAAGGCCGAGCTGCACCTTCATATCGAAGGCAGTCTTGAACCGGACATGGCATTCCGTCTCGCCGAGCGCAACGGGGTGAAATTGCCCTATCCCGATGTGGAAACCCTGCGGGCAGCCTACGCCTTCAACAATCTCCAAGAATTTCTGGATGTCTATTATAACGGGATGTCGGTGCTGAGAACGGAAGAAGATTTCTACGATCTCACTCGGGCATACCTGAAACGGGCCCATCGAGACAACGTGGTGCATGTAGAGATTTTTTTCGACCCGCAGGCTCATCTGGAGCGCGGCGTTCCGCTAAACGTGCAAATCGGAGGCATTCGCAGGGGGTTGGAGTACGGCAGGGAACAGTTGGGCATCAGCTTCAGACTCATTTTATCCTTTCTGCGTCACCTGTCGGAGGAGCATGCCTTCAACACCTTGGAAATGGCCGCGCCCTTTCTCACACAGGTCGATGGATTCGGGCTGGACTCCTCGGAGCTCGGTAATCCGCCCGAGAAATTTGCACGCGTGTTTGCTGAGTGTAGGAAACTGGGCTTCAAGATCACCGCCCATGCCGGCGAGGAAGGCCCGCCGGGCTACGTGCATCAAGCCCTGGATGTGTTGTCGGTGGATCGCATCGATCACGGCAATCAGTCGCTGGAGGATGCTGCTCTCGTTCAGCGGCTGGCGGATGAAGGGAAGACTCTTACCGTCTGCCCTCTGTCCAACTTCAAACTACGGGTGGTGAAGAGCATGGATCAGCACCCCATACTGACCATGCTGAACCAGCGATTACACGCGACCGTTAACTCGGATGACCCGGCTTATTTCGGCGGGTATATCAACGACAACTACCGCGCGCTCCTCGAACACCTGCCGGTCACGCGCACGCACCTCTATCAACTGGCACGCAATGCCTTTGAAGGGGCCTGGATCAGTGCGGAAGAGAGGGCCGAGCACCTCCTAAGGCTTGACCGGGTGTTTTCCCCGAGATGAGATACTGCTGCCGGCATTTTCTTGCCTCGTGAACGCCTTCACTCCGTAATCTCCGATTCATCCTAGGGGTTTGAAGAGTGGGACAGTCGAGGCCGGCTTCGTAGAATGTGGTCCTCAACCTGAAGCCGCGGAGGGAGGTTTCACCCATGGCTGCCATCGTTTCAAACGGAAAAGTGATCTCCTTGGAGTACACGCTCAAGTTGGAAGACGGCGAAGTTGTGGACACCAACGTTGGCAAAGCTCCCCTGACCTACACCCAGGGAGCGAATCAGATCATTCCCGGCGTGGAGGCGGCGGTAACGGGCATGGAAGTCGGACAAGCCAAGCAAGCCGTCGTGCCTCCGACGGAAGGCTATGGAGACCCAGACCCGGACGCGTTCCACGAGGTACCGAAGGAAAAACTTCCACAGGAAATTCGAGTAGGCACCCAACTCCATGGAAAGGACTCTGCCGGCAGAGAGATTCGGCCCATTGTGTCAGAAATCAAAGATGAGACCGTGTTGTTGGATTTCAACCATCCACTTGCCGGCAAGACGCTGTACTTCGACTTAAAGGTCGTCAATATCCACTAACTGAGACCTCCATCGAGGGCCACCCGTACGCGCACCTCCTAGTCGGCCAGATGGATTTGCTGCGCGACGTTTTCTCTTGCCACGATTCCTCTATCGAGGAGTTCCTGCCGGACGCGCGGCGAGACCGTGCCGGTTACCCACACGTCGATGCGGAGGTTGTCCTTCTTGTGCCGTAACGCACTCGACAGGTGGTCGAACAGCGCTTCGGTTTTCTGCATCCAGACGGCATGATCAATCGGTGCGGGGAAAAACAGACTGCGCTCTTTGGAGCGGCCAAGAGGAATTCGTCCTATCGTGGTGATCTCCGCGATCGGCAGCACCTGCTCATGGTACGCCCGCAACAGCTCGGCGGCCTGCTGGTAGAACAGCGCCTCGTCTTCAGATAAGGCGTTCAAGGCCACCGTTAAGAATCGGTCACGACGCTTGGACTTTGACAGTGCTGTGAGACACGAGACGATAATGGATTGATGCCGCGGCGAATAAAACGGATGATCCAGAAATTTCGCGGCGAGCCCATCGCGCACGCCCATGGACTTCAGCTGCCGGAGATTCATCACGCGCAAATCGGCTGGCCCATATTCTTCAAGCGCACGGTTGAGGATCTCGACGCTGTTCAGACTTATGAGTGCCAACGGGAGCGGGTTGGGAACCGGAACCAACATCATGGCAAAGGTCGATGTATACCCCGCGAGGCTGGCCCACCCGACCCGATCCAGCTCCCGCTGCAGAATGGGGTTCGATGAATACACGTCCACATGGTAGTACGCCGCAAATCTTCTCTTGTAGGCCGAAACCCGAGCCAGACTCTTGACATAGGAATCTTCGTACGGGCCGGATTCACGGAAACTTCCTGTGACAGTCGACTCCAGCAGGCGATAGGCGCCTCGAGGAATGCCGACGATGGTATTTTTCGGTTCGGAAGCCAGACGGCCGACGGTCTGAATTGGCTCGACGAGCACCTTGGCCGCTGACTCGACCGCCACCCCCGTCGAATAACGTTCCTGCATGTCAGCGATGGCTGTCAGTTCTTGGCGCAACCGGCGAAGCATCGCGTCGCCATGGGCGAGGAACACACCATAGTCGGTCTCAATCGTGTAGGTGTACATGTACCCGTCATGCTGAACCGGCTCCTCGACCCGGTAGTGTGGACCACTTCGGAGCTCTTGGGAGAGCGCCTCTTCGATGGTTCTCGGCGTAGCCACCTCATACTCCTTGCCGTGAGATGGTGATGGGAACATCCCCACGCACAGCAGAATCAGGCTGGTAAGCAGCTTTACCATTTCGTCCTTACAAGACACTTCATGGCTGCGCTCGTAACATCGGATGA
>Ga0207662_10000820_pt1 | contig 14275 bp, 9 predicted proteins | sample KBSS33LmetaG_FD_184338 | JGI IMG/M metagenome (GOLD analysis project Ga0207662, IMG submission 184338) | Switchgrass rhizosphere microbial communities from Kellogg Biological Station, Michigan, USA - KBS S3-3L metaG (SPAdes) (version 2) | ecosystem: Host-associated > Plants > Roots > Rhizosphere... | reverse complement strand
GCCGTCGCGGTGTTGCGCGCCGTGGGGCTGATCCTATGGGTGCGTGACCAACGGGGTCGTGAACTGACCCCGGTATACGCCCATGGATATTCGAACGAAACAATGTCCCAACTCGGGTCGGTCTCGCGCGATTCCGATAACGCCATCGGGTCGGCGTTCAGAAACGCAGAGGCCCGGGTCGTTGATCGCGGAGAGATGGCAACGGGGGCGGTCGTCGTTCCCTTGCTCACGCCGACCGGATGTGCCGGAGTGCTGGCACTCGAACTATGCCATGGGGGAGAACGGCTTGAATGTGTGCGCGCCGCGGCGGCAATCCTTGCCGCGCAGTTGTCGACGCTTGTCGGCATCCCTGTAATGGCCGAGGCCGTAAGCGCCTGACGGCTCACCAACCTTTGCAGTCTCTCGGTGTATTTGCCTCATCCGTAGTCACGAGTTGCTTGCAGGGGGATTTACATGAAACACCAGATACTGATGCTGACGCTGTCCGGAGCCTTGACGGCTGTGCCCGCCTCGGCGCAAGACTCCGCAGCGGCTCGAACGGAGCGCCCGGCGACCGCCACGTACTGGGGCGACACCGGCTTGTGGTTCGTGCCCACCGCCGAGACCGTAAAGCCAGGTGGCTTTTCGTTTAGCGTGTATCGCACTGAGTTCGACTTCAGACAAGGGGTGACCGATCTGTCGGATTGGCCGATCACCGCCGCGGTTGGCGCCGGCCCGCGAACTGAAATCTTCGGCGCGTTACGCGTCGTGACCCGCATAGACCGCGATCTCCGTCCGCTGTTTGAACCTGGCAACCAGGAGGATGGGGGAGTTAACAACGACAACCCATTCGTGCGCGATACGTGGACCGGCAACAAGTTCGGCGATCTGCTTCTCGGCGGCAAATTCAACCTCCTCACCGAGCATCGTCAGCAGCCGTTCGCGCTGGCCTTTCGGGGTACGGTCAAGTTGCCGACTGGCGACCAGGACGGCGGTGCGAGCACGGGGCAATTCGACTACTTCGCCGACGCCGTGATCAGCAGAGAGATCAGTCAGCGTGTCGAAATCAGCGGCTACACCGGTTACGCCTTCAGGGGCGACCCTGACGATGTGAGCATCTCGGATGGCGTTCGCTGGGGGCTCGGTGCCGCATTCGGTGCCCGCTCGAATCTGCGCGTCACCGCCGAAATGTTTGGCGAGCATCTGAACGACGACAGCGTGATCACGGTGCCCGGAGCCGTGACCGGGACTGACGGATCGCTCGCTCCGGTTTTTTCTCAGATCAAGAGAGGTGTCACCACCGCATTAGGGCTGACGTGGCAGCACTCCAACGGCCTGTCACTCGGAGCGGGGGTGACATACCAGTTTGGATTGGAGGATGAGAGTACGGTCGAGGCCCTCAGTGGTCAGAGTTCAGGCGCCGGCCACGCCGTGGGCATGCAGTTCCGGCTTGGCTTCCACAACGGGGTCAGGATGTATGTGCCGCCTGCTCAACCGCGTGTTGCTGACGCGGCACCAGCGGCACCGGCGGCGCCGGGGACCACGGCGAAACCCACACCACCTCCACCTCCTCCGGCTGCGGCCGCAGCGGCTCCGGCAAGGGGCGCCGAGCCTGCCGCGGCAAAGGCGCTCGCCTTGGACGAAGTGCGCTTTGATTACGACATGGATCAATTGCGCCCGGACGCCATCGCGGTACTCGATCGTCTCGTGGATGGACTCAAGCAGAACCCGGGAACGCGGCTGCGCATCGAGGGGCACGCGAGTTTCGAGGGGACGGCCGAGTACAACCTGGTTCTTGGTGAACGGCGAGCGGCGAGAGTTCGTGAGTACCTCGTGAGCCGCGGCATCCCGGCGTCGAGTCTCGATACGCTCAGTAAGGGCGAGGAGAGCCCCAAGTACGACAACTCGAAGGAAGAGACGCGCGCGCTCAATCGTCGCGCGGAATTCATCATCGAGGGCAGGTAGCGCTCACAACCCAAACTGGCGAAGGTGATGGTCTGTGTGCAGATAAGCCCACCGTAGCCACGCGGCTTCGGACATCGGTCCGAAGATCGGATGCGCCGGCCAGCGAAAATCGCTGACCGGCGTCGTGACGGTCTCCAGCAGCAGTTCGAGCTCTGCCAGATCGGCGGCAAAGTCGCCCGGTGACGTGCCGCCGACTTCCTGATCCACTTCCGGCCGTGTAGGAACGCCGGCAGGCCAGGGGAGCGGAGCGTACAGCGCAATCCATTTGATCAATGTCGACTGCAGGACGCCCGTCGCGGGACTGGTTGCCTTCTGACGCGTGACCATCCGGAACGAATCACTCAGATGGCAGACCATCTGGTGAGCTGACATCCGTCCCCATTTGCGCCTGCAGTCCGGGCGCACCATCTTCAAGCGCCGGACGATCTCGGCCTTGTCGCGCGGACGCGCCATTGTTTTCATGACGGCGAGCCGAGCAGACGTTCGCCGCCGGCCTCGCGGAAAGCCGTCAGTGCACCATCGCGACCTGCAGCTGCATCCGCCACCAGCGCCTGGAACGCCGCGTCCCCGCGCACTCCGTTGAACTCGCGAGCGTGTTGAAGCGTGGCGAGTGGCCAGTACCCTTTCGAAATGGCACGACCGAGGTAGTCGAGTCCGAGTCGATACTCGCCAACGTCACAGAAGAACCGTCCTTCCTGGAAGATCGCTTCAGGATCGTCGCGAATTTTCAGTCCATCGAACACCGACATCCTGGCACGCATGTCCTCCGTGCGGCGCTCGAGCCACGCCATCAGGTACTCGGTCCACGACTGGAACGCGGGAATGTGTGCCCGTCGCATGCGCAGCAGCGCGCGGCGGGCTTCGTCGCGGCGGTCCGCGAGGCCAAGGCCAATGACCCTGATGCCTTCATCGGCGCCTGCGACAAGTGAAGGGGGCTCGAACGCGAGCAACTGATCGAGATTGCCGTCCATGAGCCACGTCTGCTCGATGCTGGTGGGCACGTTCGGGTCGAGTCGGCGCGCCTCGGCATGCGCCGCGATGGATTCATCGAAGAGACCGCAGTACCGGCAGGCGTGAACCAGGCCCGCGTAAAGCTCGGGATCGTTGCCATGGCGCTTCGCTTCGCTCAACAGACGCACGAGTGCGCGCTGCGCCAGACCGATGTCCGCTTCGAGGTTCGCGTAGAACTTGTGGGCCACGGACAGATGCGGGTTGAGTTCGAGCGCGCGGCGAAGAGCCTCTTCAGCACGGACTTCACTGTCTGAGGAGCCGCTGACGTACTTGCCGATCACACGGTGACAACGCCCGAGGTGCGCCCAGGCCGGGGCAAAGTCCGAGTCCAGATCCAACGACTCCCGGTACAGGTCGCGCGCGCGTGCCATCCCGTCGTACGTGCGAGCCATCTCGTTTCCGCGGAGGTAGAGCTCATACGCGCGGGCATTGCCAGGCGCGTCGGCAGCGGGTGCGGGTGCTCCCGTCAACGGAAGTGACAATGCTTCGACAACGCGCTGCGCAATGTCATCCTGCAGTCGAAACAGATCACCCAGAGAGGCTTGCACGGTCTGCGACGTGATCAAGGTGCCGCTTGGCGCTTCGACCAGTTGCGCCGTCGCACGCAGCTGATCGCCGGATCTCACGAGCGTGCCCATGACGACGCGGTCGACGTCCGCTTCCGCCGCGAGCGCCTTGAGGTCGGGCGCATCGCCGGGAAAGCGCGCGGCTGTCGCGCTCGAGCGGACGATCAACGATCCTGCTCCCGATAGCGACGTGGCAATCGCGTCCGGCAGACTGAACGCGAGAAAGTCGGTCTCGGGATCCGGCCGCAGGACACGGAACGGCAACACGACGATGCGAGTGAGCGCCTGGGCCAGCGCTCGCGTGCCATCGCTGTCCGTCCCACGCACGCCGCGCAGTTCCTCGGCCATCGTGTCGGCTGTCGGCGGTCGATCCGCCGGGCGTTTCGCCAGGGCGCGACGGATCACGCGGTCCACGGCGGCGATGGCGGGAGAGCCCGTGAGCGCCGGCGGCTGCTCGGACATCGTGGCGTGCAGCACCTCGCCAACCGTGCGGCCCGTGAACGCCGGCCGGCCGGCGAGCATCTCGAACAGGATCGCGCCCGCCGCGAAGAGGTCACCGCGTCCGTCGACGGGATCGCCCATGACCTGCTCAGGCGCCATGTACCGCGGCGTGCCCATCACGAATCCGGTGCGGGTGAGTTCGATCTCCGGGCTCATCGTCTCGGTCGGCTCCGGCCGGGCGAGGCCGAAGTCGAGGAGCTTCACACCGTGTGGCGTGAGAAACACGTTGGACGGCTTGAGGTCGCGATGGACGATGCCGCGGCTGTGCAATGCCGACAACGCGGCCAGCATCTCGAGGCCGATCGGGACTGCGTGAGACACGCTCATCGGGCCCTGTCGCAATCGCTCGGCGAGCGGCTCGCCCTCGAGCAGCTCCATCGCGATGAACAGCTCACCACGATCCTCGCCGATCTCGTAAATCTGGCAGACGTTGGGATGATTGACGCTCGCCGCCGCTCGGGCTTCGCGCCAGAACCGTTTGCGTGCGGTCTCGTCATCGGCCAATGACGACATCGTCTTCAACGCGACCGTGCGCTCGAGCCGTTCGTCGCGCGCTGCGTAGACGACGCCCATCGCGCCGGCTCCCAGCTTGTGCGCGATTGCATAGTGTCCGATGCGATCGGGATGCGACGGGTCGCGTGGCGCGGCGGCGCTGGGCGAAACGTCGGGCGGCGAAGACGCTCCCGTCAGCCACTGGAAGAAGGCACTCAGTCGTCCTCGAGGTGGCTTCTCAACCGGACCGCCGTGCGGCTCGTTGTGTGAATTTTGTTCCGGTGGTTCCCCCATAGCGGCAGCAGGTCGTCGATCATAGGATATTGCCTGCCAGATCCGGGATTCGTCACTCCTGGCTCTTGCCTAAAGTGAGATTCAGTCCAGATTTGAGCCTGGACGCGCGCAGTGGTACGCTCTGGCCGGCGTTCGTATTCTTTTTCGGGGCGACGTGATGGCACCGGGTGCCGTTCACAAGTTCACGGAGGCGCAGCAATGGTAAGGCGAATTCTCGGATGCGTCGTCATGTTCGGGTGGCTGTTGGCCGGTGTCTCATTGCAGGCTCATCACTCTCTTGCCGGCGTGTACGACATGCACAAGGAAGCGGAGGTCTCGGGCTCGGTCGAGAAGATCCAGTTCGTGAACCCCCACGGGTCGTTAACGCTTGCGGTCAAGAACCCGGATGGTACGAAGACCGAGTGGGTATTTACGCTCGGCTCCGCAACCGCGCTCGCGCAGCGGGGCATCGGGAAGACCGGAGAGAACGCCCTTCACGCCGGCGACGAAATCAGCGTGAAGTTCATCCCGGCGAGGAACGGCAGTCCGCTCGGATTCCTCAAGTCTGTGACCATGCCCGACGGGCGCGTGATTCAGATCTCCGCCGGCAATGCCAATGATTAGGCAAGAGCGAGGGGCCATCATGGCCTTTCGACGAAGGCACATCTGGACGGGGGTCGCGATCGGCGCGGTTGTCACCATCGGCGCGCTCGTGACGGCCAGCGCCCAGGCGCCAGCGGGTGCGCAGGCGCCGGCCGGCGCGCAGGCCCCGGCAGGTGGGCAGGGGCGTGGTGACGTCCGCGAGCCACCGCCGCCTTACCGACCGGCGAAGGATGCCAAGGATCTGCGGTCGGTGCTGTTCAACTGGACTTGGTACCTGGGCATGCTGCGCGGCGTCGACGAGCACGAACTGATCGTGTCGCTCGAGTATCAAGGGAAGGGCACCATCCAGGTCGACGGACAGCCCTGCACGGCTACGAAGTATCGTGTGAGCACCAACTACCAGCTGCCTGGCCAGCGAATTCAGTACACTTGCACCCGGGCCAACGGACAGGCGTATTCGGCCATCGAGGTGCTCAGCGAGGGTTACGCCTGGAACGAGGACATTCCCGGAGCTGAGATCGTTGCCGGGAAGGGAAAGGCCACGCCCATGCCCGCCGCGGTACAGGAGCGGATCATCCGCTTCTGGGCCAGCCCGCAAGGCGCGCCGAAGGCGGCGCTTCTCGCCGCGGCGGAAATGAAGGAACTCGGTCCCAACCCCGGCACTCTTCTCACCGACGGCACGAACACGGCAGGCAAGACGTCGCTGACGTGGGAGGGAAGCAAGCCCGTCGTGACGTTCCCCATCCCCGGCATTCCTGACGCGACCGCCACCGCCACGCTCGATGCGAAGTACATGGCCGAACGCGTCGTGGTCAAACAGGGCGCGACGATTACGGAGTTCGCCTACAGCGACTACGCCGACTGGAACAACCCGCTGAACAAGGTCGAAGTGTGGTATGCCGGCAAGACCGTGGAGCGCAAGAATGGCACCGTCGTCCGCGACCTGACGACAACCGAGACGGAGACAGGCAGCGTGTACGTCGTGATGCCTATCCCGGCGAGCGTGAAGAAGGCCATGAAGGCGGTGCCGCAGCCGGCAGCGCTGGCGCCGGCAGCGGCTGCCGCAGGGCAGGAAGCAACGCCGCGTGCGGCCAACGGAAAACCTGACTTGACCGGAAACTGGAATTCCAACGGCATGAACTGGCGCTATGGAAATCGCCGCTGTGCCCCGACTCAGGTCGAGTGCACACGCCAGATCAATCAGACAATGGACTTCGAGTTCGAAGCGCCTTCCCGCTTCGGGCCGAGCCGTCCGCTCTACAAGCCTGAGTTCTGGGACAAGGTTCAGCAGCTCGATATGTGGACTAACAAGGAAGATCCGGTGATGACCTGTCAGCCACTGGGGATTCCGCGCCACGGCCCGCCCCGGCGTATCGTCCAGACGGCGAACGACGTCATCTTCTTCTACACGCAGTACGCCGATGGCGGTGGCGGACAAGGGGAATATCGCATCATCCCGACCGACGGCCGCAAGCACAACCCGAGCAGGTTGGAGACCACGTATATGGGATATACCGTGGGCCGCTGGGAGGGTGACACGCTGGTTCTCGACTCTGTCGGCTTCGTCGATTCGACCTGGCTGGCGCGCGGCGGCTTCTTCCACTCCGATCAGATGCGGGTGGTGGAGAAGCTCACGCGACAGGGGAGTCAGATCAAGTACGAAGTCACGGTCGAGGATCCCGAGGTGCTCGTAGAGCCGTGGGTGATGTCGCCGAAGATTCTGCGGCTCAACTCGAATGCGGACGCGGGACTTCTGCCAGAGCGCGGCAACTGCGAAGTTTACGAACTGGAGGATATTACCTCCCAGATTCGACACTAGACCGGGAGACGCAACACGAGAGGAGGGAGATCACGCTCCCTCTTCTGCGCCGCCCCACAGAAGCAGACCAATCAAAAACAGAAGACTCGCGCGGAGGGACACGCGATGAAGACACGTCTTTGGATCGTTGTGACTGCGGTCGTGGCGGCAGCTTCGGCAGGTCTTCACTCGCAACAACAGCCGACGGCTCCGGCCAGCGCGCTTCCGTCGCCGCCCCAGCGCGAGCCGGCGTGGGCGTTTCCAGTGCAGGCCGGGGCACTCCCGCCTGAAACTCCGGAGCCGAGGTCCGTCGAGGGCAGCAGCAAGAAGTACACGTCGAAGGAAATCGACGATCTTCTCAATCCACCGGATTGGTTTCCCGAAGCGCATAAGCCCGCGCCGTCGATCGTACAGAAGGGTCACGGAGCCGCGCTTGCCTGCGGTTCCTGTCACCTGATGTCAGGTCTCGGCCATCCCGAGTCCGCCGATCTCACCGGGTTCACCGCCGACTACATCGTTCAGCAGATGCTCGACTTCAAAGCCGGCACGCGGAAGGACTACGCACGGATGAATGGCATCTCGAAGGAAGTGTCGGACGAGGAAGCGCGCCAGGCGGGAGAGTGGTTTGCCTCCTTGCCGCGCAAGAAGTGGTCGAGAGTTGTCGAAGCAGCAATGGTCCCGAAGACGTTCGTTGGCCAGGGACGCATGCGTTTCCTCGATCCGAAAGACAAAGGCATGGAGCCGATCGGCAGCCGGATCATCACGGTCCCCGAGGATCAGGACAAAGCGCGGATGCGCGATCCGCGGTCGGGTTTTGTCTCCTATGTGCCACCTGGCAGCCTGAACAAGGGCAAGGCGCTCGTCGAGACCGGCTCCGGTGGCAAGACGATCGCCTGCAACATCTGCCACGGCGACGGCTTGAAGGGACTCGCCAACGTTCCTCGCATCGCGGGTATGCATCCGATCTACATCGCGCGCCAGATGCACTTGTTCAAGGACGGCGATCGAAACGGCGCTGATTCGGCGCTCATGAAGAAACCGATGGCTCGACTCACCGACGAGGACATCCTGAACATCTCCGCGTACGTAGGGTCGTTGTCACCTGAATAGGAATGGGAACACAAGCGAGTTCTGGCGTATTCGCTCGTAAACCCATTTCCGATCTACAGCCTGTCGAAGGCGCGCATTCCCTCAAGCGCGCCCTCGGCGCCGGCGATCTGATCATGCTCGCGATCGGCGCCGTGATCGGCGCCGGCATCTTCTCGTCGATCGGCACGGCCGCCGCCGGCGAGATCCGTCCCGACGGAACGATCGTCCGCGCCGCCGCGGGTCCCGCGCTGATCCTGTCGTTCCTGTTGCTTGGCATCGTGTGCGGGTTGGCCGCGTTGTGTTACGCCGAGTTGGCCGCGATGATTCCGCAGGCCGGCAGCGCCTATGCCTACTCCTACGCCACGCTCGGTGAGCTCGTCGCCTGGGTGATCGGCTGGGATCTGATCCTCGAGTACGCGGTTGGAAATATCGCGGTCGCTGTCGCCTGGGGTGGCTACTTCACCTCGTTCATGAGCGGTTTCGGTATCACGTTCCCCGAATGGCTCACACACGGATACCGGGCAGTCAGCGTGAGTGCCGATCCGGCGGTGCGGGCGCTGCTCGACACGGCCCCTCGACTCGGTGGGATTCCGATCCTGCTCAACCTTCCGGCGTTCGCGATCGTGATGCTGGTGACCTGGGTCCTGCTGCTCGGCGTCAGCGAGAGCGCGCGCGCGAACAACATCATGGTCGTCATCAAGCTGCTGGTGCTGACGCTATTCGTCGTCGTCGGCGCCCTGCACATCGATACGGCCAACTACATCCCGTTCGCGCCGAACGGCTGGGCCGGCATTCACCAAGGCGCCGCCATCGTCTTCTTCGCGTACATCGGATTCGACGCGATCTCGACCGCGGCGGAAGAGACGCGCAATCCGCAGAGAAACCTGCCGATCGGGATCCTCGGCGGGCTGGCCGTGTGCACGCTGATCTACGTGATTGTTGGCATCGTGGCCACCGGGCTCGTGCCGTACATGGAGCTCAGAGCTGCTGACCCGCTGGCCAAGGCGCTCGACGTCGCGGGGCTGAAGACGGCGGGATGGATCGTGTCCTTTGGCGCCGTGATTTCGATTTCGGCGGTGCTGCTGGTGTTCCAGTACGGCCAGCCGCGCATCTTTTTCGCGATGGCGCGCGACGGCCTGCTTCCCGCGTGGGCGGCGAAGATCAGCGAGAAACGGCGCGTGCCGCACATCACCACATGGGCAACAGGGATCGTTGTGGCACTCGGCGCGCTCGTGGCCGACGAGAACGAGATCTACGACCTCACGAACATCGGGACGCTGTCCGCCTTCGCCATCGTCTGCATCGGCGTGCTGGTGCTCAGATACACCGAGCCCGATCGCCCCCGCCCGTTTCGCGTGCCTGCGGTCTGGGCGGTCAGCCTGCTCGGGGCTTTTGCCTGCTTCTACACGATGCTCGGACTGCCGCGGACCGCCTGGGAGCGCTTTGGCATCTGGCTCGTGATTGGAAGCCTCATCTACGCCTTCTACGGCTATCGGAACTCGCAGCTGCGCCGGGTCCAACGAACAGGACCCGGCCTACGGTGACGCCGGGTCCAAAGGCAGGACCCGGCCTACTCCAACTCTCTGCTGCGTAGGGCGGGTCCTGTTCTTCGGACCCGCCGTCAGATAAAATGGTCGTTTCGAGTTCTTCGGAAATTCCCCACTGGGTGCCATGGCTCACGACTGGATTGCGGTGCGAGGGGCGCGCGTCCACAACCTCAAGAATATCGACGTCGATCTGCCGCGTGACCGGCTGGTCGTTATCACCGGCCTGTCAGGGTCCGGCAAGTCATCGCTGGCGTTCGACACGATTTACGCCGAGGGCCAGCGGCGCTACGTCGAATCGCTGTCGGCCTACGCGCGGCAGTTCCTCGAGCAGATGGAGAAGCCCGACGTCGATCTGATCGACGGGCTCTCTCCGGCGATCTCAATCGAACAGAAGACGACCGGCTCGAATCCTCGTTCCACTGTCGGCACGGTGACCGAAATCTACGACTATCTGCGCCTGCTCTTCGCCAACACCGGGACGCCGCATTGCTACAACTGCGGGCGCGAAATCTCGTCGCAGTCGCTCGAGCGCATCCTCGATCTCGTCATGCTGTATCCCACGGATGCGCGCATCAACATCATGGCGCCCATCGTGCGGGGCCGCAAAGGCGAGTTCAAGAAGGAGCTGCAGGCGTTGCGCCAGCGCGGCTACAGCAAGGCCCGCATCGACGGTCAATTCCGATCGCTCGACGAAGACCTCAAACTCGATCGCCGACGCAACCACACCATCGAAGTCGTCGTCGATCGATTGATCGTGAAGTCGGGCATCGAGCGCCGCTTGTCTGAATCGCTCGAGACCGCCCTCTCGCTCGCCGATGAGATCGTCGTCGTCAACACCTTTGAGGGAGGCGACCAGCTCTTTTCGCGACGCCTGGCGTGCGTGCGCTGCGGCATTTCGATGCCCGAGATGACGCCGCGTGCGTTCTCGTTCAATTCCCCGCACGGCGCGTGCCCGGCATGTCAGGGTCTCGGAGCGACCTACGACTTCGATGCGAGACTGGTGGTGCCGGACGAGTCGCTCTCATTGCTCGGCGGTGCGATCGCGCCATGGGTCCGCGGCGATCGCAAGCTGGTGAGAGAAGCGATTACGACGCTGGCGCGCACGTACGGCCTCGACCCCGACGCGCCCTTCAACAAGCTGCCCCGGAAACATCGCGAGCTGGTGTTGTTCGGACCGGCGGGCGCGGCCAAACAGGAGAAGGCGGCGGCGAAAGCGGTTCCCGCGGTGGCCGAGGATGACGACGAGGAAGACGACGAGTTCGAGCTGCCCCGGCGGCGCTCATCGGGAAAGTCGGCGGCTGAATCGGATCCATTCGGCCGCAATTTCGAGGGCGTCATTCCAAATCTCAGGCGGCGGTACGAAGAGGGATCGTGGGCCGTTCAGGAGGATCTCGAGCCCTATCGAACGCTGCGCGAGTGTCCCGTCTGCCACGGCCAGCGGCTGAAGCCACAGAGCCTCGCAGTCAAAGTGAAGCGTCGCGGCATCGCCGAGTACGTCAATCTCCCGATCAGCGACGCGTTGGCCGTGTTCGAGTCGTTCGAGTTGAGCGAACGCGAAGCGCTCGTGGCCGGGCGCGTGTTGCGGGAGATACGCGAGCGTCTCCGATTCCTCGATGACGTCGGCGTCGGATACCTGACGCTCAATCGAAGCGCTGCCACCTTGTCCGGCGGCGAAGGACAACGCATCCGCCTGGCGACACAGATCGGCGCCAACCTGACCGGCGTGCTTTACGTGCTCGACGAGCCGTCGATCGGCCTGCATCAGCGCGACAATCGAAGGCTGCTCACGACACTGTCGCGCCTTCGCGACCTGGGAAATACCGTTGTCGTCGTGGAGCACGATGAAGAAACGATCAGGACCGCCGATTACGTCGTGGATCTGGGCCCCGGCGCGGGCGAGCATGGCGGACACGTGATCTTCCAGGGAGAGCCGTCGCAACTGCTGTCGAACGGACATGGTTCGCTCACCGGGGCGTACCTTCGCGGCGAACGGTCGATTCCGACACCCACCGCCCGTCGTCCCAAGTCGAAAGGGGAGATCGTCATTCGCGGCGCGCGCGCCAATAATCTCAAGAACATCGACGTGGCCATACCGCTGGGCACCTTGACGGCGGTGACAGGTGTGAGCGGTTCCGGCAAGTCGACGCTGGTGAACGACATCCTGTATCGCTCGCTGGCCAAGACCATCTATCGCGCAGCCGCCGAGCCGGGGGCGCACGATCGCATCGACGGCATCTCGCTGATCGACAAGGTCATCGAGATCGACCAGTCGCCGATTGGACGGACGCCGCGATCCAATCCAGCTACCTACACGGGGATGTTCACCTTCATCCGCGAGTTGTTCGCGATGATGCCCGAGGCCAAAGCCCGCGGCTTCAGACCGGGGCGCTTCTCGTTCAACGTCAAGGGCGGACGATGTGAGGCATGTCAGGGCGATGGAGTGATCGCGATCGAGATGCACTTCCTTCCGGACGTGTACGTCACCTGCGAGCAGTGCAAGGGGCGGCGTTACAATCGGGAGACGCTCGACATTCAGTATCGCGGCAAGTCGATTGCCGAGGTCCTCGACCTGACGGTGGACCAGGCGTTACCCCTGCTCGAGAATTTCCCGCCCATCGCCAACAAGCTGCGGACGCTGCAGGATGTCGGCCTCGGGTACATCGAGCTCGGACAGTCAGCCGTGACGCTCAGCGGCGGGGAAGCTCAACGCGTGAAGCTTGCGCGCGAGTTGTCGCGCCGCAGCACTGGCCGCACGGTCTACATTCTCGACGAGCCCACAACGGGACTGCATTTCGAGGACACGCGAAAACTGCTCGATGTGCTGAACAAGCTCGTCGATCAGGGCAATACAGTGGTGGTGATCGAGCACAACCTGGATGTGATCCGATGCGCCGACCACGTGATCGATCTCGGGCCTGAGGGCGGCGCGGCGGGCGGTCATGTCATCGCTTCAGGCTCACCCGAAGCGATCGCCTCCGTATCGAAGTCGGCTACTGGACAGTTCCTGACGCCACTCCTCAACGGCCACTCGGCATGATGTGGCTCACGGGCCACAGCGTCCGGGGGCAGACTTGTGTCACAACGGCCACATTTGACTTGTTTGAAGTCACTGCCTCCGGCCACTCTGAGTAGCAGCAATATCTTGATCGTCAAGCAGTTGCTCCAGATTCACAGCCAATTTCTGCGCTGGTATGTGGCTTGCTAGACGGACCTCTAACACGTGACAGGTTTCTACTCTCAAAGAACGCTTCGCCGCGGCATTTCCTGCGCAGGCATTGGACTTCATTCGGGTCGCAAGGTGACCCTGTCTCTCCGTCCTGCTCCGGCAGGATCGGGGATTCGTTTCCGGCGCTCGGACCTCGGCGGTCTCGAGCTCCCGGCGCAAGTCAATCACGTTGGCGCCATCAACTACGCGACCGGGCTGATGCGCGACGCCGTCCAGGTGGATACGGTCGAGCACCTGCTCGCGGCCCTGGTTAGCCTGGGTATCGACAACGTGACCGTGGAGTTGAACTCCCCCGAGGTTCCGATCATGCAAGTCGCGCTCGTAATTCGACGCCTGCTGATCGACGGTGACGACGATCGCTCTGGCGCCATGCGTCTGAAACAGCTCCAGCTGCTCGCGCGCCGTCGTCAGGTTCTCGATCGGATAGAACTGCGACCACCGCGGTCCGGTGGCGGCTTCGGCGACCCGCTGGATCGGGATGCTGGAGCCGCTCGCGAGAATCATCGGCGTGCCGGCCGCCGTCGCGCCCTGGTACATCCCGGCGTCGCCGTCGGGATGGCAGTCGCGCTGCCGCGTGCTCGGCGCGATGAAGATCGGATACGCCAACTTGATGCCGAGCACTTCGGTGGAAGGGTCGACCGCCTCCGGCGGCACGCCAGGACGTTCGATCAGGTCGACCCATTCGAACGCTTCGCGATTGCGGCGCAGCGTGAACTCCGAGTCGCCGCCGTGCGCCATGTAGTCGTAGTTGCGCTGCGTCATGTTCGCGAAGCAGATCGGCTCGAAGTCGAATGCCGACAGCAGCTCGTCGAGGCCCGGCACGCGTCGATGGTCTTTGAGGGGACGCGGGTCGAGCTGTGCGGCCAGGAGCGGCGAGCCGGCGAGGATGCCCGCAAGACTCAGCAGCGCTTTTCGGCGCGTGATGTTGTGACGCCAGCGATCGTCGAACGTGCTCAGAAATCTCCTCCGCGCGATGCGCGCGCATATGTTAGCCTGTCCGGCCAGGCGGCGCGCGGCGTGTTGGATCGCCGCAAGTGGTTAGACCACAAGTGGTTAACCAGTTCGCGATCGGCGAATCTGGTCACCGCGCGAGTGGGTGCTTCATGAAACTGAGACGCCGGGAGTTCATCAGCGCCGCGTCGATGGCGGCCGCCGCAATCGCCGCTCCGCGCGTGTCGCGCGCGCAGGAAAACGGCGCCGGCAAGACGCCGCCGCCGCCGACGCG
>Ga0207662_10000818_pt1 | contig 14295 bp, 15 predicted proteins | sample KBSS33LmetaG_FD_184338 | JGI IMG/M metagenome (GOLD analysis project Ga0207662, IMG submission 184338) | Switchgrass rhizosphere microbial communities from Kellogg Biological Station, Michigan, USA - KBS S3-3L metaG (SPAdes) (version 2) | ecosystem: Host-associated > Plants > Roots >... | reverse complement strand
GGGTTTGCATCGCACACGTGGATTGGGAGACGGGTTAACAAAACCTCACAATCTGCTTTAGATAGTGACCTCAAGTGAGCCAATTGCAAATGAATGATCCAAAGCCGCCGGTCCACCTAGGGGAGAGCCAGGTTCTTGACGATCTTGCCCGTTTCCGCATCCACCCGAACGATGCGTGATCGATTGCCGGTATTGACGAGCTCGATTTCGTAAAAAACGCGAGCCCCTGACTGCTTCAGTTGGGCTCCCACCGCTCGACCGGATTCGCTTGCCTCAGCAATTTGCACGGCTTGTGCAAGGCTGACGGATGCGTGTCGCAACCAGTAGCCCTTTCCTTGCTCCTCGGCACAAGCGCCAAAGGTCAGGGCGGACAATCCGATCAGCAGGATCCAGAATACGCGCATAGATCTCCATCCATTCTGTACCGCATAAGACTGCATCAGGTCCCACCGCCGACAAGGCCCATCCTATTGGACTCCGCCGGCTGTCCCGGGCCGCATCCTCTACTCAGCCAGAACACTTTCGTGATTCGTCCAAGACCTTTCAATATCCCACGGTAAAGCGTTGCCGAATATGACTCGGTCTCTCCACCTCATCGAGCATCGCCATCGCATAGTCTTGGACCGAAATGCGGCTCTCGCCCTTGGCATCCTTGATCAATTGGTCCGTCCCGAGGCGGAATGTTCCGGTTCGTTGGCCAGGAAACAGGTCGGCCGACGGTGAAAGGAATGACCATTCAAGCCCCGTCTCCTGCCGGAGCAGGTTGAGCGTCTCCCGCATTGCCAGCGCTCCCTGTTTATATTCGGCCGGGAAGCCCGGAAGATCCACGGACTGGACACCCGGCCTGACTTCCAAGCTGCCTGCGCCGCCGACGACCAACAGACGCTTGATCCCGGCTTTCTTCACGCCGGCGATGATGGCGCTGGCGCCTTTGAGCTGTTGGCTATAGATGTCGGGGTTGCTCCAGCCCGGATTGAAGGCGCTGATGACCACATCGTGGCCCGCGACGACCCGGGTGATTGCCTCTTCGTTGTAGACGTCGCCCTTCCGGGCCTGAAGCTTCGGCTGGGCTGGCAACTTTTCAGGATTCCGCACGATGGCGGTCACCTCATGGCCCCGATTCAAGGCCTCCTGCAGAAGGGCGGCTCCAACATAGCCGGTTGCCCCGATCAATGCGATATTCATAGGGTTCTCCATTTCCTCGAAGCAAGGTACCACGCACAACACCCCCGTGAGGGGACTCAGTCTACTGCAAACTCCGTAGACGTATCCATCTGCAGCTCAAGGAGAGGCGTTGTCATGAGAGGAGGTGGGATGATGTTCGCGGCCTGCGTTACCCTGCAAGTACCGCAGTCGCCGGAACAGGTTTCCCGTCAACAGGACCGCCATCGGCAACGTGATAGCCATGCGGCAACTCCTTTCCCCGGCTACATGATCAAGTCCGTAAGCAAGTCCGTACGATTGTACGTTGTCGGTGACCCGAACGTTAACGTTGTTTAGGCGGGATCGTTCTTAGAATGGCTGCGAATGATTGATGGGCGGCCAGATCAACCGGCCGATGTTTCGTAGTCGTGCTCGCCGGATCTTTGCCGAGGTAGTTGTCACCTTTCCAATTCTTCGACGGCCTGAACGGCCGATTCACAAATCCCCCGCCACAGTTGGGACACACGTTTTGCAAGACGTGCTCCACGCATGCCGCACAAAACGTACATTCGTAGGAACAGATGCGCGCCTCGGTTGAATCTGGTGGCAACGCCTTATTGCAGTGTTCGCAGGTCGGTCGTAGTTCCCGCAGGGAGAGCTCCATTATCTGCAAAAAACACCAAGCCGGCACATTTTACGTCGCCGAAAGAGACGGGTCTATGGCGAGATGAAGGATACAGGCTCATGCTTCGGTGTTTTGGTTTTTCTTTGTGTTTATGGACTATTAAGGCATTCTCAAAGGGACACGGGGGCCTTGCACGCACGGTGATCAGATGACGGTGGAGAGCTGCATCGAATCAGTTCCAGAGAGGGCGTCTTGCGATGCCCCCGGCACGAGTCGAGATTCCAGAACGTCGTTCGGCCTTTTTCGCCCAGAATATCGACCCGATATCGATGGTCTTCGCGCTGTCGCCGTACTCGCGGTGGTCGCCTATCACGCCTTTCCCGGATGGATTGATGGTGGATTCATCGGCGTGGACATGTTTTTTGTGATCTCCGGGTTTTTAATCTCCACCATTCTCTGTCACAGTCTTGAGCAGGAATCATTCAGCTTCCTGGAATTCTATCGCCGTCGAATCCGCCGCATCTTCCCGGCGCTGCTGGTCGTCCTCATTGTCTCTTACGCCTTAGGCTGGGTTCTTATGCTGGCCGACGAATTCAAACAACTTGGCAAACACATGGCGGCAGGGGCTGGTTTTGTGTCCAACCTTGTTCTCTGGAATGAGAGCGGCTATTTCGAGACCGCTGCCGAAACGAAACCGCTGCTGCATTTGTGGAGCCTAGGCATTGAGGAGCAGTTCTATATCGTATGGCCAATACTGTTATGGGCGGCATGGAAGAACAAGTTTCCCATCATCACACTCACGATGGCCGTCGCAGCGGTCTCGTTCGCATTGAATCTTTCGCAATATCGCGTCGATGGTGTGGCCGCGTTTTACTCGCCGCAGACCCGCTTCTGGGAATTGCTTGCTGGTGCTGTACTTTCGTATGTATTGCTTCATCACGTCACGTTGGTGGCTCGAATGAACACCCGCGTACATGGGTGGTCAGCGAGAGTTAGTGCTGGGAACGCATGGGGACCAGGATCCTGGCGGGGTCTGCCGAATCTCTTGTCTCTGTGTGGTGCAAGTCTTGTCGTCTTCAGCCTGACCACTGTCACGAGTCACACTCCTTTTCCAGGCACGTGGGCAGTGCTCCCTGTGCTCGGCAGTGTGTGTCTGATTGCGGCGGGCTCGCGTGCTTGGGTCAATAGAGTGGTGCTGTCAAACCCCATGGTGGTGTGGGTTGGCGTCATCAGCTATCCACTGTATCTTTGGCATTGGCCTTTACTGTCCTATGCCAGAATCATTGAAGGCGAACTTCCTGTCGCGCCGATACGGATGGTTGTCGTCGCGGCGGCCATCGTGCTTGCGTGGCTCACGTACAAGCTCGTCGAGCATCCAGTGCGTTTCAACATGCGAGCACAGGGAACCGCGGTGGCATTGGTCAGTATCATGATGGTGACGGGATATACCGGTTATCGCACTTTTCACATGGATGGTCTGAAGAATCGAAGCGTGGTGGAAAGAAATGCTGACCCGGATGCGACCATCACCTATGAGGCAAATCGATCCGTGGATTGCGTCATCGCCGACGTCAGTGAGTATGTCGTGTGCGAGAAATATCTGGCTGAAAATCCGACCGGGACAGTGGTGATGTGGGGGGATTCGACCGCCGGCATGTGGCTTCCGGTATTTTTAGATGTCGCGAAGCCTCAACACCTGAATGTCATCAGGATCGAGCTTAAATCATGTCCGCCGCTCCTGGGTGTCAGAAAAACGCGCTTTGATTACCCGACGAGCAGGTTCTACTGTGACAAACAAACAAAGGAAGACATTCTGGACTTTATCAAGAGCGTGAAGCCGGATTCGATCGTGGTTCTCGCGGCCTGGAATTCATTTAGCCCCTACACCAATCGAGAGTTTATTACCGACGGCAGTGAGGGAGATGCGAATGCCGCGACCACCGCGCGCGCCATTGAGCGCCAGGTTCCCATGACCCTAAAAGCGTTGTCCGAGGTCGGTCGCGTTGTGGTCTTTAAGTCGTGGCCGTTCTTACCTGGGCAGCCTGTCTATCCCGTGAATCGGCTGCCATTCGTGAACGGAAACCAGAACATCGTTCGGGCCTCCTCTGGTGACTTCAAAAAGGACAGCGAATTCATCGAAGCGGTGTTCAAGAAGATTGATTTCCGTGTCGAGTTTTTTGATCCGGCCGCCAGGATATGTGATGCAGAGAGCTGCAGTTCTGTGTACAAGCAGGTCAAGCTATACAAGGACTATTATCACATCACCATCGCGGGTGCGATACAGTTCAGATCCGAAATAGAGTCGTTGATTTCCGCCAGACATTCTTGACGGCCGTGATGTGTCGCAACCACGGTGGTGGTGTCCGCCGACACGCACCGGCAAATGGCTCCTATTTCTTCAATACGGCCGGAGCGCATGTGCAGTTCGTGTATGGAACGATTTCCACAACCACCATCCTGTCAGAAGTGCGGCACCGGCGACGGCCAACATATATGCCCAGGTCGCCAGGTAGAGGTCGAGAAGCACAGCGGCCGCATTATCCTGAACCACAGCGGCTTGCGCGAGGATGAGGAAGCCACCGGCGCCGAAGAGCAAGACAAGAGGGATGCCCGCACTCCATTTAATCCACTGGCACGTCGTGCAGTCCAGCATGGCGCCACCTCCTGTGTAATCCCTTAAGCATCTGAGAGGAGGTATATTGTACTGCTTCCGATAGGTATGATCTATGGAGGCGAGACGGATGACGAAACGCGGCTATAAAGGCTCATGCGGGAGAACCGGTCCATGAGCTCTTTCCCTTTTTCTCAGGTAAAACGAGGGAGTGTGAGAGGAGAAGACTGCCTTGCCGCGCGCGTTCCTGATCTTCCGAGTTGGATGGAACATATTGATTCGGCTATGCGATTGATCTTTCTTGGGTCATATTTGGCGCGCTCAACAATGGAAAGATGGCTGTGAAATCATTCCGGAGAGACATCTTTATGATGGTAAGAGAAACATTGGGCTGGTACAAGCGCGCTAACTTAGCTAGGGGGTCAAGCCTGGAACGAGTACGATGAATTTCATCCGCATCGCCTCTAATTGCTGTCACAGTTCGGCCACATCCGACGACAACCTTGCGGCATGAAACGTAGGGCGAGATTCTTTTCGATTTGCTAAGCTCGTTTCCGTGTACAATCCGCGCGTGCCGTCGTACACCATCTCCGGCGATCTCCCAATGCTCTCTAAACACCAAGTCCGGTTCTCTGCCGCACTGGGCTGTGCCTTCCGGGTGGCCGACACGCATGCGTGGATAGGCAGCTCACATAGATGAACGGTTCACGTTACCATGGGTTGGATCGCTACGTTGGCAACACTCCGCTCGTCCGGTTGCGCCGCCTTTCAGAGCTGACAGGCTGCGAAATCCTCGGTAAAGCCGAATTCATGAACCCCGGAGGATCGGTGAAGGACCGCGCTGCGCTCGGCATCATCGAAGATGCCGAGACCAGAGGGCTTCTGCAACCCGGCGGCACCATCGTCGAGGGAACGGCCGGGAATACCGGCATCGGCCTCACGGTCATCGGCCACGCGCGGGGGTACCGTTCCGTCACCGTCATTCCAGAAACCCAGTCGAGAGAAAAAATCGATCTCCTGCGCACGCTGGGCGCGGAGGTGCTTATCGTGCCGGCGAAGCCGTATTCCAGTCCGGACAACTACAACCACGTTGCCCGGCGACTAGCGGAGGAGAAGGGCTGGTTCTGGGCGAACCAGTTTGACAACACCGCCAACCGTCTCGTGCACTATCGCACCACCGGCCCGGAAATATGGCAGCAGACCGCCGGGAAGGTGACTGCCTTCGTGTCGGCTGTCGGAACCGGCGGCACGTTGGGAGGAACCGCGCCGTACCTCAAAGAGCACAATCCACACATCGTCATCGGCTGCGCCGATCCTTATGGCGCGGCCATGTGGTCGTGGTTCACCAACGGCAACACTGATACCGACGACGGCGATTCCTTTGCTGAAGGCATCGGTCAGTCCCGCGTGACCAAAAACCTCGAAGGTCTTGCCGTGGACTGCGCGTGGCGCATTCCCGACCAGGATGCGCTCACCATCCTGTATCAGCTGCTTCGTGAGGAAGGGCTGTTTCTCGGTCTGTCATCGGGCATCAACGTTGCCGGGGCGGTGCGGCTGGCCCTCGAGCGCGGACCGGGTCAGACCATCGCGACGATCCTTTGCGACTGTGGTGCGAAGTACCAATCGAAACTCTTTAATCCGGAATGGCAGGCGGCCAACGGCTTGAGGGCGGATTTGTCTATCGAGCGTCTGCTCGCCAAGTCCTGATCCCACGGAGCGAATGGTCGCATGCAGACCGCTGCTACTCTCTCTCTTAAATGCCTGAGATAGATTACTTAGTTGGATGACCTCACAGTAATGTCATCACGGCCCTGTTGCCTTCTCAGCGGGTACTAAAGAATTCGAGCCAGCGCCTCAGTGATGCGATGACCCTGTGCCTCGGTGATCATGCTGTGCAGCAGCTTCCCAAATCGCGGTTGCTCGAACCCGGAGATGATGTATTGCCAACGATAGGCTTTGAGGATCACGGTCTTGATCTGATCGAATTCCTCGGAGCTGAATGAACGTGCACAGATGGTGAGAAAGTACTGGGTGTCCGCTTCGGTCTGAGCTTGCAGGATCTGGTCGAGGGCGCCTACCAGCTCGATCAGGTCGTTCACCGCGTGATCCCGCTGTTCGGCGGTCAGCTTCCCGTCTTCACGGCTCCATTCAAGTTCATCCAGAATCGCATGCTGAGATTCCTCTTTCCAGTGATAGAGAAAGACATCCTTGTAGAGAGGGGAAGTATCGCCGTTCGGTTCAATGCTTTGCAGGTAGTGTGTTTGAGTAAACAGTTCGATGTGACACGTGAGGGCCAGCACCGCCCACGTCGATTTACCCAACACGACAGAGGCCACGTCGTTCGGCGGGGATACGAAGCGGTAACCCCGTGGCATTCCGTCGGCGATCAGCCGATCAATGCGCCGGAAGAGTTCTTGATGCTTGAGCTCCTCATCGCTGAAACGCACCATGGCTTCCAGCGCGGTTTGGTCGCTCAACCAGTGATCACGGCTGAGGTCAAGAATCTTGGCATTGATGAATCGCTCCACCAGACCAAACATGTTGGCATAAGTCCGGCCCTGTATTTGGCTGATGAGTCGTTGCTCATCGTCATTCAAGAAGTCAAGTTGATGAACTTTCGACAGCCCATCAGGAAGGAATTTCTTTGAGAAATCAAATTGCCCGCCGCGAATGACATCTGTGTCGATGTCCCAACGGATGCGTTTTGAGGCTTCAATGCACTGTGAATACCGAGTGGGATCTACCCGGACGGCTGTCTGCAACACGTGGTGTGCTCCTTATGTTTGATCTGAAGCTGATGCTGTGGTCGCGATTCTTGCATGGATCCACGCGATTTGTCTCCTGCCGTCGACGTCAAAACAGGTGGGTTATCCGACCGGAAGTAATGCCCCGTTGATTTGGCTGGCAGCGTCTGAAGCGAGGAACATCAATGCCTGAGCGATGGAATCGGGCCGGGCCCATTTGGAGGGATCAGCAGCCGGCATCGCTCTTCGATTGGCAGGCGTATCGATCGTGCTCGGCAAGACCGCATTTACCGTGACACCTGATCCCGCCAGCTCTGCCGAAAGTGTGCGAATTAATCCGATCAGGCCTGCTTTCGAAACGATGTATGCGGCTGCCCCTGGAAATGGTTCAAGTGCGGCGCGAGCGGCCACGTGTACAATGCGTCCCTGGCCCCGCTGCAGCATGGGAGGCAACACTGCCTGTGACAGGAGAAAGGCCGAAGTCAGATTCATGGTGAGCATCCGCTGCCAGAGCGACACGTCGGTTTCCACTGCACGTCCTGTCGCGAAGCCGCCGACGAGATTGATCAGCGCATCGAGCCGTCCTGACGTCCGGATGACTTCATCCACGAGCGTTCGGACCTGAGCCTGGTCGGTGAAGTCGGCCTTAAGCGCAGTGACGCCGGGCACCTGCACGGGATTGAGATCTCCCAAGATGACCGAGGCACCCGTCGAAACGAACGCTGGAACGACAGTCTGTCCCAGTGCGCCAGCCCCGCCGGTGATCAGGACTACTTTTTCTTTCATGTGCACGTTGCCGTTGTCGAGGTCGTCCATCGTGTTTAGGGTATCGTCCATCTTCCCAGGAGGTGAGTCCGTCCGCAATGATCATTGTGTATCACTTGGCGAGAACGGTGCCCTGTTTATGTTCGGACCTCCATCGGGTGAGTAGCCATTCTTGAGAATTCATCACCGCACTGCCGTTGAGGGGGTGAACACGTTCGTAACTGCCGTCCTGCAGCAACCGCCTGGCCTGCACGTTATCCTGCAGCCCGACGGCGAGGATCTCATTCATGATAATGTCCCGCCATTGCGGATGAAGGACGGGGAAAAGAATTTCGACTCTGCGATCGAGGTTGCGCGGCATGAGATCAGCACTTCCTAAGAGCACTTCGTGCTCTCCGGCGTTCCGAAAGTAGTAGATCCTGGCATGCTCCAGGAAGCGACCGACCACCGAGCGCACCGTAATAGTCTCGCTCACTCCTGGAACGCCAGGGCGTAAGCAACAGATGCCTCGTACCTGTAAGTCGATTTTCACGCCGGCTTGCGACGCACGATAGAGCGCCTGAATGCATGTCTTGTCGACCAGCGCATTCATCTTGAAGGAGAGATGCCCATTACCATGTTCACGGTGATGGTGGATTTCCCGATCGATTCGCTCGATCATGTCCCGTCGCAATGTCGGTGGAGCGACCAGCAGTCGCTCGTAGGACTTCTTGCGCGAATACCCTGTCAGGGCGTTGAAGAGGTCAGACACATCACTCCCGATCACGGGGTCACAGGTGAAATAGCTCAAGTCGGTGTAGATACGGCTCGATACGACGTTATAGTTCCCAGTGCCGAGATGGACATAGCGCCGGAGTCCATCCGCATCGCGCCTGACAACCAGACAGAGTTTCGTATGGGTTTTGAGCCCGCGCACGCCATAGATGACGTGCACGCCTTCGTCTTCGAGCTTGCGTGCCCATTCGATATTGTTTTCTTCATCAAAGCGGGCTTTGAGCTCGACCAAGACTGCCACCTGCTTGCCGTTGACACGGGCTTCCATCAACGCGTCGACAATCGGTGACCGTGGATTGACGCGATAGAGCGTCTGTTTGATCGCGAGAACATTGGGATCGCTGGCCGCTTCGCGGACGAAATCCACAACCGGCATGAAACTGTCGTATGGATGATAGAGCAGCACGTCCTGTTGTCGCACGGCGTTCAGGATGCCCCCTGGTTTAGTTAGCAATGCCGGGATGGATGGCTGAAACGGCGGATCTTTGAGATCGGGTCGCTCCAGCGAGGTCAATTCCATGAGCCCTGCCATGCCGATCGGATCGTCTCCCGTATATACCAAGTAAGATGGCAACTGGAGGTTCTTCGTGAGGATCTCCACAATATGCTTTGGAGTCGTCATATCAACTTCCAGTCGCACGGCGGAGCTGAAATCTTGTAATTCGAGTTGCTCCTCAACCGCCATAATCAGATCGGGAGCTTCGTCTTCCTTGATCGGCACCTCAGCATCTCGCGTCACGCGGAATGGATAGGCTGCGACGATGTCGAGTCCGGGAAACAGAAGATCGAGATTGTCCGCCACGATCTCTTCCAGCCAGACAAAGCGCTGGATTCTTCGGCTCGCCTCCAGCTCTTTGTTCTTTGGCCCCCCGTCGTCCTGACCGGGAATGGATACCAGACGCCGAAACACGTCAGGTAATTTGACGCGAGCGAAGCATTCACCTCGCTCGGAATCTTTGACGACGACCGCCAGATTGAAACTGAGATTTGAGATATGCGGAAAAGGGTGCGTAGGGTCAATGGCCAGCGGAGTAAGCGTAGGGAAGATTTCCCGTACGAAGTGCTGGCGCAGGATGTCCCGTTCCTGTTGGTCCAGTTCATTGATATGGAGGACATGTACGCCGGCCTCGCGCAGCTTGGGCGAGAGATCGAGCTTCCAACAGTTTTGATGCCGCTCAAGATGTACGGTCAGCTCACGGCATATCGCCAGCATTTGTTCCGAAGGTGTCATGGCGTCGGGGGGAGTCTCACCCGCCCCTCCCGCGATTTGGCGACGCAGGCCAGAGACTCTGACCATGAAGAATTCGTCGAGATTTGTCGCGAAGATCGCCAGGAATTTGACCCGTTCCAGAAGCGGATACCTTGGATGTTCAGCTTCCTCCAACACACGCAGGTTGAATTGAAGCCAGCTGAGTTCGCGATTCAAAAATAAGCTTGGATTATCGAGGTTGGCGGATGTATCTGAAGTCTGCGCCCGGTCTGGCGAGGAATTGGTCATAGCCATCATCATCCTAATCATACCGGTTCAATGAAATGCAAGCAGACGCTTCTGCTTCTCACCCCGATCGATCAAATATAGACGAACAAGCTTGGCAATCACGTAAAGAGGTGTGGGAGGTAGATGGACACACTCTGATCCTAACGTAAGACGCTTTGTACGACTTTGGCCCCCAGGGCTTTCACCAGCTGCATTAACGAAGAAGGGGCCGGACTGCACCTTTTCCAGTGGGATTCACAAACTTGACACGTCTGTCAGAGCGGCATACCTTGCCAAGTTATTTGCCGATGTTGAGGTGGATATGAAATTATCCGCGCTGCGTAGTGGATGGATCCACAGTGAGAAGCTTCCCCAATGACCATACGCCAGCAGATGCGTTTTGAATCAGAGCTTCTCAAGATTGAGGCGAACGGTGAGTTTTCGCTGGAGGAGGCAAAATCGACCTTCTTGGAAATCCTTGCCGCTGTAGCGCAGTACCAGGCCAAGAAAGTACTTTTAGACGGCCGGAACGTGCTGGGAAAGCCCCGGGAGTTCGAACGGTTTCTCTATGGGGAATTTGCGGCTCAAGAATGTATGAGGCTTGTCGATACATACAGAATCGTTCCGCGGTTTGCCTATGTGCTCCATGAGCCTCTTCGTGACCCGCATAGGTATGGCGAGATCGTTGCTGCCAATCGAGGAATGCTTGTCAAAACATTTGAGACGCCGGAAGTCGCTCTCGAATGGCTTGGGCTCATTCCATCCATCGAGCCACCCGCAGGCGCTTGAACCGGGCTCACGCCGAAATGGTGTCTGACGCCGTGGTCTTCTTGCGTTAGGTCGGCGAAATTTCCAAGTGGTCACGCACGGCGATTCCTGTCTCAATCGAGACTCCCATCCAGACTCGATGAATGTCATTCTTGTCGCTGAGGTTCAAGAAGGGCTCTCCCAGGTTCCTCCCCCTTTTTCCCTCTCAGCGCGTGCGAACCTCAATCCTCTGGGATTCGAAAAAGATGGATGCTTTGATCCTTGTCTGAGCAACGGCCGGGCTGTCGTCTCTTCTTCCGGTCGGACACGGCGACCAGGGTGTCAGGGGCGAGCCACGCGATCCCCTCAACGTTGCCATAGCTCTTATGAGGGAAACGGTAGACGGCTTCAGACTCTCGTACAACTGTGCGGGCCTTTTCGTCGATCCGAGCCACCCACAGGCGGGCGGAAGCCTGCGAGACCACGGCAAGCTGCCCGTCGCGATACGCGAGTGCAGCATAGTCCTCGAACTCAGCCCGTGGAGGCAGTTGGATCCGGTGCGAGGCTGTCCATTCACCGCCACGGGCGCGAACGAAGACTTCGATCTGACCCTTGCCCTTGTGACCGGCCTCGCAGAGAGCGTACAAGTGCTCCCGATTGCGCCGCCACATGTGCGCGAGACCTTCGAAGCCCTTGTTGTGCTTTGCCAGCGGAGAAGGCAGCCGGGTACAGCGGATGAAGCGGGCGGCTTCATCGTACTCCGCGACGAATCCGCGGAGCAGCCCGTCGAAGTCTTCAACCGACTCGATGAGACAGAACACTTTGCGGTGACGGTGGTCGATGCAGACGTCCTCGAACCCCGACCCCAGGCTTGGCGCCGGAAGGAGCGCATTGCGCGCCTTGCGCTTGAGCGAAAGATCGATGCGCGCCACCTGATTCAGATTGTCGAACACGACCAGTGCGGTGTGATCGTCGATCAGTGCGACGCCGCTCGCCTCCAGCCGGCTGCGCTTCGTCCTGCCCGGGAGCAGCCGGAAGAGCTTTTCCTCACGAATCAATTCGAGTTTTCGACTCACGAGTGTTGAACCAGGAGGGGGTACCTACTCAGTGAACTTTTCACCAAACCTTCCATGCCACTTCCCGATTGCCGCGCCTTTCGGAAGGGGAGTTTGCCTCGGAAGCGGGCAGCATCTTACCTGACTATCTATCGGCTAAGAACTGTCAAAACTAACAGGCCTTCGAATGTCGAGCGCGACGGAGTGGTCAGATCCGCCTACTGGCGTGTGCAGTCGGGGTCGCTTTGAAGAAAGCTTCCGCTTGTCGAATATCCTCCATAGGCGTCTTCATCTGCTAATTCATGCGTCGGCTACGGCCGAAGGTTCGGGTACCGAAAACTAGATCCTGAATCATTTTGATCCGGAAGTACCACTTCCGATCCAGCTGTACGCAGGACAGTCCTCCTATACCTGCCTGAATACGGGTGTTTTCTCAAGATCGCAAGAATGGCACATCGTTTGCCATCCAAACATTTAAGGGCTCAATCGATCAGGGTGTTGGGAGGACCGCTTAACGGGGAAGTTAACAAAAGGGCAGATAAAAAGGATATTTACGTGCTGGCCACATCAGCCAACATCGTGATTGGCCGAACTAAAACGATAACCAAGGGGGGACTTTTTATCCTGCTTTGGCTCATCTGTTCTAGCGCTGCCGGGGCTGAGATAGCCGAAATCTGCGGTCACAACCACGCAACGGTGTTCGTGCTTCAGATTTGGAGAGCCTTTCACGGCGAAATTGATTTCAAGCTGTGTGAACATCAAGGGCAGAGCTTTCTCCTCGTGACGCGCGACCCGGATGAAGGGAAAAAGGATGACGATCAGGTGAAAATTCCTTTGAATGATGCCACGTATCAAAAACTGCTGATGCTTTACCAGAATGCCCACGCGTACTACCCAAAAGATGAGACTGGCGGTTTGGATGGTTCGACGTGGTGCCTTGAAACATTGAGAGAATTCTATTCAAAGGCATGTTTCTGGTCACCGGCATACAATGCTGAAGGGCGAGGTTTGACAGGATTGGAAAAGCTCGGACGAGAATTATGGAACCTCGCGGCCACAGAACCGAGAGATGGTCCACTCTATTGAATGAGCGACAGGACACAGGTGTGCACCTGCGATGCAACGGCTCCCGCCAATTCAGAGCGGCCGCGTTCCCTAGAAGCGTACACTATTGGCCGTCGCCAATTGTTTCTTCAGGTCAAAGGTAAGAATAAGCCGATCGATCCACTCCGTCCCTTGCGATATTGTCCAGGAACAGGCGGACCCCCCTTCGTCAAGGTCAACGCAACTGTCAGGTGGACCCAGTTCATGTCTTGCATCGTCGAGAGAGTACTGGCCAATCCTGCCTTGCCAATCGGATTTCCCGATGCGCCCAGCGCTCTCCGTACAGGCTGCCACAATCATGAAGTAGGTGACCATTGTCGGCCATCTCACATGGCCGTGTGATTTTCGCAGCATCCTTCTCTTTCTCCTGGAGGCGCCGAGCGGAATCGAACCGCTGATCGCAGCGTTGCAAGCTGCGCCCTTGGTCACTTAGGTACGGCGCCGTAGGATAAATTAGTGGCTGTTCGACACTATGGATACTAGGCTTTCCCCGAGTAAGTATGTGCTGATGGACCCCCCCATGAAGGCCGGCCATGCGCTGCAACCTGGCTTCTTTTGCCTCTGCAGGTTCAAGGGGGCTTACTGGTATGCGTTGTCCGGTCTGGACAGTACACTGGCTGTACAAACTGGAGTGAAGAACGCTCTTTCTAAGGAGCTTCAGCATGATCCGTCTTCTCTGCACTCTGCTCATTTCCTTAACAGCCGGTACTGTGCTCGCTGGCTGTGCCGATGACCCTTATCCCGGTCGACAACGACCCGCGCATAGCTATGAGAATGTCGACATGGGATCGCCGCAGCCGGGCCAGCAGTATCGTTTCGACGAACGTCCGCCGGCCTCAAGCAGTGATCCGTACAGCCGCAGTCAGCCTGGGCGTTATTAGCCGGGCACCGTTCACAACCCTGACATTCACGAACAGGCATTCCACGCTCTCTCTATTGCGTTCATGAACTGAGGGGGGTTGGTGTGCGAACGGGAGGATGAAACCTTTCGTGATTCCCAACACACTGCTGTGGAGGGTTTGTTCTTGCGGAAGTTGTATTACCCTTCGAACGGAAGGAGTGCAGTGTTCGGCGGCCTGAGCTTGACGCCAGCCGGCCAGATGCGACCACAACCCAGGCAGATAAAACGAAGGATAGAGAGTCGAGCCTGCGATTTGATCACGGGTTCGGCCTTGAGCGACCCCTGACACTTCCCGCACCGGAAATGCCGCGCTGTCACAGTTCACCTTAATGGTTAAAAAGCCTAGAGT
>Ga0207662_10000815_pt1 | contig 14326 bp, 21 predicted proteins | sample KBSS33LmetaG_FD_184338 | JGI IMG/M metagenome (GOLD analysis project Ga0207662, IMG submission 184338) | Switchgrass rhizosphere microbial communities from Kellogg Biological Station, Michigan, USA - KBS S3-3L metaG (SPAdes) (version 2) | ecosystem: Host-associated > Plants > Roots >... | reverse complement strand
CCGATGATGAGCGCGTCGATGGTGAGGCTGGCCGGCTTCCACTGTCAACGGCTCTAAAACTTGATCGTAAGCAAAAAAACGACGAGAAAAAGTCGAAGAGCGTGGAGAATGAGATACCAAACCCACCTACGCCATGGCGCAAAGAAAAGTCCGACGCAGACCTGGAAAATGACGAATTGATGGACAAGCAGGATAATACCGTCTCTTCACCATCAACACGATTACAAGAAGATAAAAGCTCTGCAGCCATAGTGTATAATGAGCCAGAAGAAGAAATCTGGAAAAGAGCAATAAAAATGACAAGTGCCTTGCAGGAACAAGGAAAGTCACCGGAGTTTATCATTGCAGAATTGAAATTAAACTTCGCTATCTCAAACCGTAAGTTGTAAAAACTTTTTGCACTTAGCGTCGTTGCCGTGATTTTGCATCGTTGCGACGCTCCGTTCAAATGCAGAATAAGAAAAAATCTTTTCACACAAAAAACACATAAAAAAATGAAAAAAGGAGACAAGGTATTAATAAGAACATATTCGGCTGGTGTTCATTTCGGCACAATGGAGGACCGGACAGGCCAAGAGGTGCATTTAAAGGCGGCGAGGCGATTATGGTCATGGAATGGTGCGCTATCTCTTTCGGAGGTGGCGTCAAAAGGGATTGACATAAAAAACAGTAAAATTTCTGTGCCAGTGGAGGAAATAGTACTCACGCAGGCAATTGAAATCATTCCAATTAGTTCCGAATCCAACCTGAATACTTTATGGAATTAAGGAATGTCTATTTACTAAAATTAAACGGTTCCGGTTCCGGTGACGGTTCCGGTTACGGTGACGGTTACGGTTCCGGTGACGGTGACGGTTCCGGTTACGGTGACGGTTACGGTGACGGTTACGGTTCCGGTTACGGTGACGGTTACGGTTCCGGTTCCGGTTACGGTGACGGTGACGGTTCCGGTTCCGGTGACGGTTCCGGTGACTACTATGTTAAGTTATGGGGTGAATGGTTTGAGATATCCGGTGAGATAGAAAACAGCCTGTGCCATAATATACCCGAGCACCACTACAATAAAATAGATCGCGAATTTCTATCAAAAGTAAATAATCTGGAGGCGCTTCGCATTCTTCGCGAGAAGATAGGGTTGGAACGATATATAGCCCTGTTTGATGCTAAAATCATTCACGAAGAAGTGGACAACCAAGGCAATCAAATGAAACTCTATAAGTACGATGAAAAAGGAGAAAAGGTTATACTTTTAGAAGTAATTTGTCCATCCACGAGCCGGATGTATCATCTATACCCGCCTAATCAAAAAGCAAAGACATGTGCGGAAGCAAAAATATCTACGTTTGCCAACAAGCCACTTTCATATAGGCACGGAGATGTGGGGTTGTTTCAAGTAGATGCCAAGGGAAACATTACGGTACCATTTTCAGAAACATAAATTCAAACTTTTAAAAACCACTTTTATGAATAGCGAACAAAGAAAGAAAAGAATTATTGCCCGTGGCGAACATTCAAACCATTGCCATGTAGTTGTTGGTAGTGTACAATTTGATGCACAGGGAAGGATTGTTGTTGGTGAAAATAGCGATGCTGTAATGAGGCATTTGCTTGAAACCGACTGGATGGAAGGAAAAGAGGTGTGGACGGGCGAACACCAGGACATAAAACTACAGCCCGGCACCTATGAGTATGTTCCGCAAATGGTTTACGATCCGTTAGCCAAAAGAATAGAAGCCGCCAGAGATTAAATCAAGGGACCGAACCGTGAACGGAGCGTCGCAACCGGCGCTCCATCACGGTAAGGAAAGCTAAGTACAAAAATCACACACAACAACTTCTAAGCACAATGGCAAAAATAGGAATGAAGCCCGGAGGCAGGTACCAGGTAAAAGTAACCGACATAAAGGTAGCCGTAAAAAAGTTCAACAAGGTAAACATAGGCGACGTGGTACGCCATGATATCCACATAGAGGACAGGGCTGGAAACACAGCCGTTTGCGAATTCATAAGCAAGAGCGAGATAGTGACAGAATTCGCACAAGGCGTCTTCCAGTGGATCAAGTGCATTTACCCGGATGGCGACGGAGGGACCATAGAGCCCTGCGAACCACCGGATGAAAATACAAGGCACGAACCTGTTAGCCCACCATCGTCACCTTTACCACAAACGTATGTGGACACACCCAATGTGGATTGCAGCGCAAAGAATGTCAGCGGGTCCACCCTAGCGTTTTCAGTAGCCTACGCCAAGGATATAAAGGTAGCGGAAATCGGCAATCGCCCACCCAGCTCCAAGGCCACAACAGATGACATAGAAGATGTCCTTAAATGGGCAAAAATGATCAATAAATCTCTTTGCAATAATCTTATTTAATAACCTTTTAAAAATTACACACGCTCATGGAACAACAACAACCAGAACAGGTAATGTCCGAGATCACTACGATCCTTATGAACAAATACGGATGCTCTTCCGATGAAGTAACAAGAGAAGCAAGTCTTTATAATGACTTAGGAATGGACTCCCTGGATGCTCTTGAGTTCTCTATGGAACTTGAAACACACTTCGGAGTAAAAATAGATGACGACAGAATACCAGAAATGGAAAACTTAGGAAAAATAGTAGACTACGTAAATCAATTAATAGAAGATAAAAGGCCTTATGGGGCCGGCATTGGTCGCGAAGATTAAGCATCGTTGCGACGCTCCGTTCATCGTTCGGTTAGTAATTATTCTTTTCACACAAAACATATAAAAATGCCAAAAAAATTAAAATCCGAATCAGTTCTTCATACATGGGTGTGCGAACTAACATTTCAAATGCAGGCACTATTGCTTACGGCTATGCGAGGGCCAGATGAAAATAATAAATTCAATTCAGCCAAAGGGATTGTGCGATATCTGCGCGGAGTTGTAATAAAGCCCGCAGGAGATTGGAATGGAGAAAACAATAACGATTTTATGTGGGGCGATTATATGGGCACCCCATCGCATCCCCTAGGACCAAAGCCTGCTGGTTTTGAAGCGTATGCTAATGGATTTTTTGATGATCACGATGAATACCCACACCATTTTATAATGCATTTGGTGCATTGCGCTGAAGTGGTGGGATATAAACACCCAGATAGTAGCATAGCAAGATATTGGCTAAACTTCTACAACGAAGCGTGTGGCGCATTCCACATGAATCCCGAGACGGAGGAAGAGATGGACATGCGCCTTAATGACTTTGGGTGTGGTTGGCATAACGAAAGGAGTAATGACGAGCCATATGAAGCGGGTCCCGGAATCAGCACAAAGCACACGAGCCAGTGTTTGAGGAAAGCCGGAGACGATGAGCCGATATTTGTTCTTCGCGCAAAAGACCCAACAGCGCCACCGTTGATAAGAAAATGGGCTGAGGCAAACCAAAACTGGCAGCCGGAAGCAAAAAGAAAGGGCGCGCTGGAGTTGGCGACCGAAATGGAGGTTTGGAGAAAAGAAAACATTAAGGCATGAGCGATTTGTTTGAAAATAATGGTGCTGAATTTTCCGAGTGCGGTAAGTATCGCTACAAACTTTGGCGCATATGGGATAATGAATTACCCATTGCAATGTGCATAGGGTTAAACCCATCTACTGCTAATTCCCAAAAGAACGACCCTACAATTATTATTTTGAAAAAAATGCTTACAAAGTTAGGATATGGCGGGTTTTATATGACAAACCTATTTGCTTTTATTTCTTCAAAACCAGAAGATCTTCTGACTTGCGACGACCCTTTGGGCGACAATGATAACAAATTGAAAGAAGTAAAATTATTATGCGATGATATAATTGCTTGCTGGGGAAGTTTTAAACAAGCAACCAATAGGATAAAGCATCTTTATAATAATAACGACTTTCCAAATACAAAATGCTTTGCAATAAGTAAAGATGGCAACCCCATCCATCCGTTGGCAATGCAGAAACGAAACGGACGAGACCCCGATAACCCACGATTAATTAAATTTTAATAAAATATTCAGTTCACCCCTTATAAAAACAAAATGACCACAAGACAGATTGCGCAAGTCGCACACGAAATCAATCAGGCCTATTGCAATAGCATAGGCGACAATTCACAGCCTTCATGGGATGAGGCTCCCGAGTGGCAGCAATCCTCCGCTGTTAACGGCGTAATATTTCACCTGGCCAATCCGGATGCATCCCCTTCCGCCTCGCATGAGTCATGGCTGAAACAAAAACAGGATGAGGGATGGAAATATGGACCTGTTAAAAACCCCGACACAAAAGAGCACCCTTGTTTTGTGCCGTATAATGAGTTGCCGGTGGAGCAAAGGTCAAAAAACTTTCTGTTTAAACAGATCGTGCACAGCCTAAAGCCGTACCATACGCCAGAAGGGTCAAACTAATCAGGGAACCTAACCGTGAACGGAGCGTCGCAATCGGCGCTCCCTCACGGAGCGGTAAGCTAAGTACAAAAAAGAAAAACAATGCGTCGTCGTTACATCATATACTCAGAACCATTCTCTGAATTTGTCTTTCGAACAATGAAGGAAGCTACTGTAGATCAGAAGAGAAATCTTTCTGAAGAAGACAGAAAAGCCTTTGTTTCCGAAAAAACAATGAGAGAACTTGTCCATAGCGAGCCAATGGAACGTTTGCTCCTGATGCTGGCAAAACTAGGCAAGACCTGGGATGTACGAGTGTATAATGACGTGGCGGACGCAAATCACATAGAGGCGGTATCAATCAACCAGTTTCAATTCCCGGAGCTCAGGTCAGATGTTATAGAGGCTCAGGTAAAATACGGAACCCACCATTTATCTAGCCGGGAGATAATCCACGCCATGCACATGTGCTCCCGGAATATGCATTCACCTATATACCACCTGTCCGCCAATGTGAAGTACTTGCTAAAACGCACAAAAGGTCTCAAAAAGGTAAAATTACCCTACCAGGAGCAGATAAATGAAGCAGGAACGGCAATGGATGACCTCAATAACCTGCAGCTAACGATGTTAAACTCCTTTGGCTGGGCAAAAGACGTACTTGGGTTAGACCAGGAAGACATAAGGGTGTTATCCGCCTTATTTGGTAAAAGACATGGGGCTATGACGCTTTATGATATAGCTCAGGGAACATTGCTGGAAGGAAAAATGGCATACCTGGGAAAAAATGTAGAAAAACTAGAGGCTGCAGGATTGGTAACAAGTGACAAGGACATAGCAACACCAATAAGTGTAGGAAAAAAGAAGATAACAAACAAAAAGTATTTCTACATGATAACACAAAAAGGAATAGGTAAAATAATGGAGTATCTTAATCATGTTCACGAAACAACTTTTGGTAACAAGGGCTAACGCTCCGGTTAAACATCGTTGCGACGCTCCGTTCGTCTGTTTTATCACGATTAAACTTTTAATATGCCACCAGTAGAAAAGATAATAATGTATGATGCGCCAGAGTGCGCCCGTAAGGTAACAATGCTAATGGATGGCAAGGAGATATCCGGCGGCTTTCTTTCAATAGATAATTACTTTTTCAACAAAGAAGAAGATGCACGGTATCGTAGTTGCACCCATAAGGTTTGTGATTGCGGTGAAATTATGGGAAAGGGTAGAACAATATGCGATAAATGCTCTTCAAAAAAAGTAAGAGAAAGATATTTTGCTATGCCTTTTCAAGAGTGGGATGGGAAAACCTACTTGACTGTGCAAGATGATGATGTTTTCTTTAGTGATGCAGAGTCGCTAGAAGATTATTGCGAAGACCATGAAATAAAAGCAAGTGATTTGATGTTGGTTATCTGTAGTCCGAATAAATTGTGGGAAGTCACTTCCGAATACTGGCAGGATATAGCCCCAGAAGAAGATGATTTTCTACCCAAAGAGGTTGCCGAAGCACTTGCGGTCTTAAACGAAAAAATTTCCACAGCACCAGTCGTAAGCTGGGGTGCTGGTAAATTCAGAACATCGTATGAATATACTCCGGAATCATTGAGGGATCAGGGTGAAGGTGACGAACGGAGCGTCGCAACGAAGTAAAATCGGAGAAAATAAATTCCGCTACAAAAATAAACACAATGGAATCAAATACACTTACTCTCACTCAAGCCTTAGGGCAGGGATATACTCACTTCCGCATTGGACAGGGAGACGAAGAGCGATTTAGGATATTCCCACTCACAAAAGAAATGTTGATATGGGCTAACCAAAGAAGTGCTGACGAAGCATTTGATATCGCAGAGGGTGCAAATGAGTTTGAAAGTTTTTTCGGCCAGCAAACATATTTATGCGATAAGCCTAAGTCCCCCGAATTAATAGTTCGGGATCTCGCTGAATTAATAGCTGACAAGGTAGAGGTAGACGATGAATTCAGTGTATTTGATGAGTTGCCGGACAACCTAAAGAAAGGATTGCCCGAGTCTGAAAACTTCCGCAAGGCAGTTGAGATGATCAACAACGAATTGAAAGAGTATAAAACCTATACAGACACAGACATATTAGTTACTTTAGAGTAAAAACACTTATGATAGAGACGATCACACACCAAGGCAATAAATACCCTAAATTTCAATCCGAAGGCTTTGCAGCAAAGTTCATATTTCCAGTCGCCAGAGAAGTGTGCGTAGGTCGTGGGTGCGATATCGGATGCAATCGGCCAGAATGGGCTTTTGTAGACCGGACCGGCAAGTGCGCGATAATGGTAGATCCGATTATTGACCCACAATTCGATGCCTATAAGTTGCCAGAGGGGGAGTTTGACTATTTATTCAGTTCCCATTGCCTGGAGCATTTGCGCGACTGGGTGGGAGCACTTGACTACTGGGAGACAAAATTAAAGGCAGGAGGCACACTATTTTTGTACCTGCCCCACTTCAATCAATCATATTGGCGCCCTTGGTTCAACCGGAAGCACACACATTGCCTGGACCCCGTTATTATTCAAAATTACCTGATCGATCGCGGATGGAATAATGTTTTCGTTACTGGGGCTGATATGAATTCCTCATTTGCCGTTATGGCCGAAAAACCTAAAGATGTCTTATAAAGAAAAAATTGTCTTCTGCTGCAATGTAAATGACGAATACTACCACTCTATGGGTGCAGCTAAACTTGTTGCCTCCGCAAGGTATTTCCACCCCGATATTCCTTTTGTTGTCTTCGGCACCGAAGAAATGAATAACCGGAATGTCCCGCTGGAAATAATGATGCCCTTCATAATGCGCGATCTCATAAACAGGTATGAAAAAGTGGTGAGGTTTGATGCCGACTCTATGATCGTGGGGCCGCTGGACGAACTTATAAATGCGGAAGGGTACGATATCATAGGGGTGCGCAACAATAATGACTATGACCGCGCCGGCAAAGACAGCCCAATAACGCAATTTAATGTTTCAGTATCCGACTATATGAATGCCGGACTGGTTGCCACCACCAGCGAGGCCTTTCTCGCGGAATGGATGGATGTTAATTTGTCGGTGGGCACCCTGCTTCCTTTTGTTGAGCAAACAGTGCTTAACGGCATAAGGAGAAAATACAAAACGCTTATTCTGGACCCCAAAGAAAGCGATGTGTATTATGGTGTATCCTGCCTGTTTGGAGAAGACACGCACTGGGATAGCTGGAAACACATTCATGTGGTAAACAAAGACCTATACCTAAACGGAAAAAAAGTAAAGGTACTTCATCACGGAGGGGGATTCAATCCAAATAAACTGGGATTTTACATGTTCAATAAAGAGACAAGAAAACGCTTAATAGAAATCACATCTTAGCCATGACAGGAGTAGTTATTCCAATATTTAACCGACCAAAGTATTTAAGGCAGTGTCTTGACAGTCTTAAAAAATTGACCACCAAGCCGGATATTTATATACTGGTGGACGACTGTAGTATTGACCCCGAAACACACCAGTTGACGTGGGAATTTACTGCATCCGAAAGGAACGTACATCTTATAAAGTCAAGGCAAAACCTCGGCGTTCGCGCTTCTCTTGCTTCGGGTATTGAAGTGGCCTTTCAGTGCGGATGCGATTTCGTCATAAACCTGGATTCCGACATGATAGTAAAGCCCCACTTCATCCGGGTAATGGCTGATCTGAAAAAGAGATACCCGGCTAATATCGTGAGCGGCATAAATTGTATGATGCGTCAAAAAACAGGAGAAGAGAGAAATCCACTTCTTTATGAGCATGAAGACCATTATTTAAAAAAATACGTTGCCGGCCAATGCCTGGGTTTTTACGCAGAGCAATACGCAAAATTCATAAAGCCCGCATTAAAAATTAACGGGAACTGGGATCACAATGCGTCAATAGCCTGCGATCACCAAGGGCTCGCAATGATAGTATGTAAGCCATCGGTTGCGCAGCATATTGGCATGGAAAGTAGTATGGGCCACAATGGCTATGGAGAACTTCCGGACCGGGCGGAAGACTTCGACGAAAAAATAAACCTGCCTACCGTTACCCTGTTTGGCATAGACGCAAACAATCCTGCAGGATTGATAAGGGCTGCGGAAGCCTGTCAGCAACGCATAAAATTCGCAGATGTAAAAATAATCACGGATCGCTTGTTCCCCGGCCCTAACAGAGAGGTGGGCCGGAAGAACTATTCCGAGTTTATGATCAAGCATTTGGCGGATCACTTCAAGACCTCCCATGTTTTAACCATACACGACGATGGCTTTGTGCAAAATCCGGACGCATGGAACAATGACTGGCTCCAGTGGGATTTTATCGGCGGTACATGGGATTGGTATAATGAATACCTGGTTGGCAATGGAGGCTTCTCCCTGCGGTCTTTAAAGTTATGCCAGGTATTAGCATCGGACCCCGAGATAAACGATTTTCATCCAGAAGACGATAAAATTTGCAGGAAATACAGGCCATATCTTGAAAAAAAGTACGGAATTCGATTTGCGCCGGTTGAGGTGGCAAAAAAATTCTCTATTGAAGGGTATGGGCTAAAGCCGGAATTTAATGTTTACAACGGGGAATTTGGGTTTCACGGAAGGACAGTAAAAAATTTGTTGATAAAAATATAAGCAACGCATATGATAATTTATCCAATTCAGAGTTGGGGACTTGGGGACGTGATATGGGAGCAAACGCTGGTTAAAAAGATAGCCGACGGCAACCCGATAATCTGGCCGGTCGAACCGCAATTCGTGGGTGCCCTTAACCGCGCCTATCCGGACGTATTATTCATTCCAAGGAGCTTGGATGAATTGAAGCGCACCCGCATGGAGGATTATATAGAGGACGGCATAAGGTATCTTCCGCTCCGGTGGACGGACTCATTATTAAAAGTTCCCTTCAGCCAGTGCATGGCCTCCAAATACATGTTTTACGGCATGGACTACCACATATGGAAGACGCATGCGATGTGGCATCGGGATACGGAAAAAGAAGAAAAATTGTTTAATTTATTGGGGTGCGGACAAGGACCATATGCATTTGTGAACTGTATTTTTGGCAGCGAAAATCAATTAAAGGTGCAGATACCGCCCATGGAAGGGTTGGATGTAGTAGAGATGAGGCCAATCGCCGGCTTTTCCATGTTTGACTGGGCTGCGGTATTGGAAAGGGCGGATGCTATCCATACCGTTTCCACCAGTAATTTGTATATGCTGGAAATGCTGGAACTAAAGGCGCCGGAAATACACATTTACGTCAGAAAGCCAAACGAAAGAGACCTCACCACCGTAGATTACATTTTTGAGAAACATAAGTACATTCAGCATTTATAAAGTATATTAGTCCACGCAAGATCATGCCCCGGATAAACGTCTTCAGGAATAAAAAGAATCTTCGCATCTACATAGATGAGAAGCTGCACCTTTTAATAAAAAGAAAAGGGTTTGTAGGTATGCAGTCGTGGTATTGTAATACAAGTGAAGCAGAAAGGCAATGTGGTTTTTTTGAAAAGAAATATGTAATAGAATACGTAACAGATAAAAACAGAATAACCACAGAGTATAATAAAAAAGAAGTGTGGGAGGAAATGTTAGGGTTGTTGGATTTGCACTTATAAATAATTTGGTAGCCGTCGCAATTGCTACTATTTAGCTTCATCGGAGAAAGAAAACCCTGCTACAAAAGAATAAAACATGTCTTATCTTCCTCTTGTAACCATAATAGTACCTACTACCCGAGACAGAGTAGTAGAGAATGAGTATATCCTAAGCACAATATGTCGCCAGGATTATCCTCATAAAGAGGTACTATTTGATTTTGAAGATGGAACAATAGGCATGAAAAGAAACAGGTTATGTGAAAAAGCAGCAGGAGAAATAGTGACGCATTTCGACAGTGACGACCGGTATGCCAATGACTGGGTTTCAAAACAAGTACGTGCACTCATTGACAACAAAGCAGATATCGTAGGGCTCAGGGAATTCTACTTTTATGACGCCATAGCTGCAGAAGGATGGAAGTACACCTATCCCCCAACTGGTCTTCCCTTTGTGGCAGGAGCAACAATGATGTACTGGCGTAACTTCTGGTATCAAAACATGTTCCAGGATATAAGCATGGCAGAAGATGTAGCGTTTGCCTTTAAAACAAGAAACATCTGGGCCCATGACTACATAGAAGGATTTGTAGCTTCAATACATGGAGGTAATACATGTGTTAAGCCGGTAAATAGTGATCCTTATTACAGGAGATGTAGTGTGGAAGAAAATGAAGGAATAAGAAAAAGATTTTTTCGGTAGCAGAAGCAACGACCTCCGATTGCAGTTCGTTGCGACGCTCCGTTCATCGGTTTTATCACGATTAAACTTTTAGTATGGAGAGGCTAATCAAATTCAGGGCGTGGCACAAGAAACGCAAAAAGATGTATAAGGTATTACATCTGCATATTGAGTCCGAAACGTGGGCAACGTGCGAGGGGTTTGATATTATTGAAAATAAAGGCATCCACATAAGAATACAGCCAAAAGAAGGTGTTATTATGCAATTCACCGGCATAAAAGATAGCCAACAAAGGGAGGTGTATGAGGGGGATATAATAAAGGTGGGGTTAAAAGTGATGCCTGTAAAATATCAACGGGGCGGATTTTATACGCCTTACAACAACAGCAACTACCGATTGGGCGGCTGGGATACAGATGTGATGAATATTATCGGCAATCTTTACGAAAACCCAGAGTTAATCAAGGCACCAGCCGACGAACGGAGCGTCGCAACGATGCAAAATCAGGGAAAACCAAGCTAAGTACATAAACTTTCAAAAAAACACTATACTTTTATATCCGTTATGCCTAACCTCTTACCCAGCGACGAGAAGACCGCCTTCATAGCATTGGTGAACGCAGCCCCTTATCCCGGAGGCCCAAGCGAAGCAGCAAGACTAGAAGACATCCTTATCTACTGCGAAGATGTACCTATGGCAATAACCCGGCAAATAAACCTGTTTGCCGGTAACAATGCGTACCTTACAGAGGCATTGGGCGTATTCAGCGAGAATACACTGGAATTCGCCGGTATACAGTTCGGTGTCACAGAAACAGAAACACCCGTTCAGGATCCGCTAATAATAGCAAACTCCACTATCTCCAATGTGGTACTCAATCCAAATACAAGTTCACCCCCCACAGAAAAGGGAATTGTTATAATCGGAACAAGCACAATTGCCACCGTAACACTTAATGCAGGCACCGTCGTGGATAATTTCTTCATCGGCGGACCCGCTACCGTAGATCAACTGGACGCATCCTCGGGCGTGGCGTCCCCGCCAAGTAGCCCACCAGCGTATACGGCCGTGAATAATTTGTGGCTATCAAGTCTCAGAAGTCAAACAGCCAGCCTTAACAGGGTGACCTACGGCAGTATGATCAACCAGGTTATAAAAGATCAGGACAGCTACTTCGGCGGAGTGTTGGGCTATGACCCCGAACTACCATGCAGCATACCAGTTACAAACATGCGGGCGTCCGAGGTTACGAGCAACGGCATATTGGTTTCGTGGACCGCGCCCTTGTCTGGGTATTTATTCATCAATACGTATTACCGGCTACATAGTTCTTCGGATTGGATCAAAGCAACGACGGAAGATGGCGACTTTACCGGCAATGTAGGTTTCATATTCCGCCACCTGCAGAAAGATACCTTTTATGATTTTAAAGCAGAGGTAGAGTGCAATAATGGTGGACGGATAAGCACGGAACTTACCGTGCAAACAGTTTGTTGCGGGGCCGGGTCAAGGCTCCCGCAATACATTACGTGCCCGCTGACGGTAAATATCACTGCCGAAGAGAATTCACCACCATATGGTCTGGAACTATGCAATGGCGCAAAGATCGCATTGAACTATCCGCCCGGAACAACGCTTACGATACCACTTCTGGCTTCGCTCAATGCCGTGCCGGGAGACATATTTACGGTAGGAACAACACCATATCAGGATGTGCCATTTGATAGCGAAAGGGGTAGGTGGGATGTATCAACTACCGCACTGGGAACACTGGAAGAGGGGAATATAGTTTCAACGGAAGTCACCTTTCGTGTTTAATATATAATTGTATAAACTAATATAAAACCATTAAAATTGAAAAATAGAAATGGCAACAATAAACAATTACTTACCTGTCATTGATCTTGATAATGACAGGGTTACCCAAGAGGATGGTAACATGCATAGCCCATCCATATCCATTGCGGACCTCGTGCAAAATAACCCACGATATACGATCCAGCAGAATTCGGACGGCCAGGATAAATTGTGCGTAACCAAAGAAGATACGCAACCGTTGTGGATGACGCTGCAGCCAAGTAGCGGCCCCGCGTATTCGATAAAGGCTATAAATTTTGAACCAGTAGACTACGTAGGCGGACATCCCATCCATCGCCCCGGAGGAAAGCCATGAGAAAAAAGAGCAACATCCAGACAACCACATACTTAATGTGGGCCGTGCTCCTTGCGGCTATACTGGGAAGCGTGAGTATTCCGAGGTTTGACGGTATAGAGATCGGTTCTGCTGCGGGCTACAAGGTCATGCTAAACGACCTTATTTACTTCCTTTCAAGGGATATGATATTGTTGATATGGGCGCACATTGGCTGGTTATTCAGCCGGAAGATCATTGCCGGTATTCTGGTGCGCCTGGCTATCGGTAAAATAATAGATGAATTCATTCACCCATATGGCTATTGGTATGGGGAGTTAATATGGAATATAGTGGTTTTTATCTGGGCAATCCATAGGTGGGTACAAATAAACCGGAAATGGGAATAATTGTGAAACATTATCGTTCCACGTGACATAAAACCCCTACCTTTGCATTATGAGAATACGGAATAAGAAAGGTATTCGATCTGGCCTTTGCAAGTGCGGGAAGCCCGCACGTCCCGGACAAAGAAAATGCAAGGAGTGTCACGCCGAGTATATGGCCAACTGGCGCAAAAATCCGCCAAAGGAAGTCGCCCCTACCTTTGTTTTGATTGGAGAAAGTGTGATCAGGCTACCACGGTAAAACCATAAAATCCACCATAAAATGAAAACGCTTCTATTTTTTATTTCAACCTCAATGCTATTCATTAGCTGCTCCAAAAAACAGGGGCCGAAGCAAACCGCATGTATGTGCAACTACAATAACGGGAGACAGGATACGACCGTTTATTTTAAGTATCTGGGATTGACTCCGCAGGATGCTCAAAATAATTGCACGGACGAGGATAAAGCGGTAAGATATACTTTCAATAATGGTGCCTGCAGAATAATACAATATTAAGGTGCCCATGTAGACAAATCAGTGTGCTGCTATTGTTAAGTACAAAAATATATATAGTTTTGTGCTTGTGAAATACATACCCATTAAACACTGGCTATTAATTGTTGGATTAATTCTGGCACTTATGGCATGCGAGGCAAAAGCGTTTAGCCAGCAGACGTTTCCGCTCGGAGCCAAAACCGGGTTAAGTTTGGCGCTCGGTTTTTTAACTTCCGATAGTGCCTTTCAGCTACCCACGGCAAAAGTAAGATGGCCGTGGCGAGACAGTATCGGTAGGTTGCGATATAACAAGTCTGATAGCTGCGTAGAGTTTCATAATGGTGTTGTATGGGTTAAGATACCCAATTCAACATCTGGCGGTGGCGTAACCTCAGTGTCGGGTACAGCGAACAGGATAACCTCATCGGGAGGGACGACGCCTGTTATTGATATTTCTTCGTCTTATGTAGGGCAAACATCTATAACCACATTGGGGATAGTTAGCCTCGGCACATGGCAGGCGGCCCCGCTGGATTTATCATCTTATGCCGCTGGAAATTTATCAGTGTCACATTTAAATGGTGGGACCTCTGCCGGAGCAACAACATTCTGGCGCGGTGACGGT
>Ga0207662_10000812_pt1 | contig 14365 bp, 16 predicted proteins | sample KBSS33LmetaG_FD_184338 | JGI IMG/M metagenome (GOLD analysis project Ga0207662, IMG submission 184338) | Switchgrass rhizosphere microbial communities from Kellogg Biological Station, Michigan, USA - KBS S3-3L metaG (SPAdes) (version 2) | ecosystem: Host-associated > Plants > Roots >... | reverse complement strand
GCGCAGGTGAACTATCCGTGGCTCCCTAAGGGCGCCGTCGTGCTCGAAGCGCGTCAACTCACCGCGGCACAACGGCAAAATCGGAGGCTTGTGTTATGGATGCTCAATCCCAAAAAGAATCCAAACAATTACAAGAGCGACGACCCTTATACCTGTCCTGACGAAACCCGTGGCAGCCACTACTCTGGACCAACTCGCGTTTCGCTGATCGACTCGTCCACAAGCACCTTAATCAATACCCTTAAAGTTTTGAGAGACTACGAGGAACCAGATGACGAAGTCGATCTGCCTTACGCGATTCGTAAAGGTTATTATTACCAGGTCCCAGGCCGGGCTCCAGCAACTATGGAAGTGAAGCCAACCATCATGTTGTTGAAAGACTACAATGGCGATGGAAAAGCTTTAGAGTTCGCTCTCTTTGACGCTGAGGCGTGTATGGGGCTGGCAACGACACTCATTGGCTACAGCGAAAAGCAGGATCGAGTGATCCAGTACCCACTCCAACTTGAGGTGATCGAAAAGGGAAAACACTCAACCACCACAAACTTGTGGCCCGATTATTTGATGAAGAAAGATCCGGTGAAACCGGGTTATTGGAAATACGAAATCGACTATCGAGGTCGTGGTGGTTCGTTAGACAAGTGGGAAGTAAGATACAACGCTGAAAAGGAATGGTTTGAAGGAACTCTGACTCAGCTCGCTGACGAACCATAGGATAGGAAAAGGTAGCCAATGCTGGAAAACAAAAAAGGCATAATCTTCGGAGTAGCAAACAAACGTTCAATCGCCTGGGCCACCGCGCAGGCGCTTCACGACGCTGGAGCGACCCTCGCTTTCACCTATCAAGGCGAACGACTTAAAGAAAACGTCGAGAGTCTAACTGCCGGTTCAATGTCCGACTCGCTCTTGCTGGCGTGCGACGTGACTAACCAGGCGGAGGTTGACGCAACGTTCAAGAAGGTTGGCGAAGAATTTGGCAAACTTGATTTCTTAATTCACAGCATCGCTTACGCTCCACGCGAAGCTCTCGACGGCGAATACCTCGACACCAGCCGCGACGCTTTTTTAACCGCACTCGAAATCAGCGCTTATTCACTACCGCAGCTCGCCCGTGCTGCAGCTCCGTTGATGACTGAAGGCGGCAGTGTAGTTTGCATGTCGTACTACGGCGCTGAGAAGGTTGTTGCAGGCTACAACGTGATGGGTGTAGCAAAGGCGGCACTCGAAGCAAGTACTAGATATCTAGCCCACGACCTGGGCCCCAAGAACATTCGGGTGAATGCAATCAGCGCCGGTCCCATTCAAACGTTGTCCGCCCGCGGTGTCTCTGACTTCACCACAATGCTCAAGCATCACGCCGCGCGCGCCCCGTTAAGAAGAAACGTAGAAGCGCGGGAGGTTGGAAACACCGCTGTCTTCCTTTGCAGTCAGATGTCGTCCGCAATTACGGGCGAAGTCATTTACGTTGATTGCGGCTACAGCATCATGGGCATTTAGTTTCACACACTATGGCGGACGACAAACAAAAAACGCATCCACCGGGAACCACGCAGGACGAGCAACTACTCGAAAGCCCTCGTCCAGATGAGTTCACGCACACCGACACGTGGCGAGTGTTTCGCATCATGGGAGAATTCGTCGAAGGGTTCGACGAACTTGCGACTCTGAACCGTGGTATATCGATCTTTGGTTCGGCGCGCTCAAAGCCCAATGACCCTGACTACAAAGCCGCCCAGGAAACAGCGGCGTTGTTAGCGAAGGAAGGGTTTGCCGTAATCACCGGCGGTGGCCCGGGGATTATGGAGGCAGCTAATCGCGGTGCATTCGAAGCAGGCGGTCTCTCGATTGGGTGCAATATTGAGTTGCCGTTCGAACAGCGACCCAATCCTTATCAAACAAGGAGTCTGACTTTCAAATACTTCTTCGTTCGCAAGATGATGTTCGTGAAGTACAGCCTCGGCTTCGTCATCTTCCCTGGTGGTTTCGGTACTTTCGACGAACTCTTTGAAGCGCTAACACTCATTCAAACAAAGAAGATTCGAGACTTTCCGATCGTGCTATTCGGATCAAGCTATTGGTCCGGCCTCTTGAATTGGATACGCGATGTCGTGTTAGTGGATGGGAAGATCGGTGACCACGATCTGAAGTTGTTTCACGTGACGGATTCTCCGGAAGAGGTAGTGAAGATCGTTACGAGCAGTCAAAGTGCGCTGACCGCCGACAAGCTTGTTTCGGACGAGATCAGGCTTCCGGGGTAATGTCCGATATGCTTTAGCTTGTCGTTTCCGAAAAGAATTTAGCCGCAGATGAACACAGATAAGTGGAATAGACTTGAGCGAGCCTCGCTGTCTAAACACTAATTCTGATCTGTGCTTATCTGTGAAAATCTGTGGCTAGATTCAAGCTAAAGCATATCGGACAACCACTTCAGATATGGTTCTGAAACTGCTGACGCAGACACGGCCAAGATCTCAGGCGTCTCGTAACTGTGCACTGCTCTTACATTCCGTTCCAACTCATCAAACTTTTCACGAGTTGTTTTCGCCAGCAGCAACGTTTCTGACTGCCGTTCAATCTTTCCTTCCCAACGATAAATAGATTCGATTTCAGGTAGGACCTGGACACACGCAGCAAGGTGAGCGCCTACAAGCATGTCCGCAAGACGAGTCGCTTCCTCGCGGTTGGGAGTTGTCAGGAAAACTATTATCGCTTCCGCCGCCATGATCTTATGTCCGATATGCTTCAGCTTGTCGTTTTCGAAGGGAGTTGAGCAGATTCACGCGGATGAGCGCAGATCGGGGTGATAGACCTGAGTGGGTCTCGCTCTAAATACTAAATTCTGATCTGTATTCATCTGCGTGAATCTGCCTCTTAAGTCGCTTCGGAAACGACAAGCTAAAGCATATCGAACATCTCACTCTTCCGTCTCTTCAGGAATTCCGCCAGTCAGCGGTGTAGTATCGGCGCCAAAGAAAGCACTGTAAATCTCTTCCGCTTTGTCGACATCTCGTTCATCAACGACGATGACGGCCGCATCCGAAGTCGACGCAAGCAACGGCGCGAACGCGTCATTACCGCCGGACTGAACCGCCGATCGAATACCGTTGTTGCGCAAAATGTCATTGACCATTTCTGCTTCAGCTGGTGAACCCAACGAGAAGAGCGACACAAACCTGGCCTCGCTGGGATCGTGCAACGCATTTTCCGTAGTTAAGTGATTCACCAAAGGCGTGTCGTCATCCGGACATTGAGTAATGCCGGCTTCGTATTCAGCTTCACAGACTGGACAAAACATAGAAGACTCCGATGGTTGAAAGAACAATTAGGGGCTTTGTGCTTTGCAAAGGCGGTGTTCAAGCTAAACCACAAACTACCAAGCACCAAGTTCACAGCACAAAGTCCTACCCGTGCACCGCCCGCTCAAACGGTATCTCTTCAAAGTTTGTCATTCGCTTGAATGCTCTGAAGCGATCGTTGATTTCTGCATGCGTTAGCCGCCTTACTCGATCCGTTCCGAACTCTTCAACGTTGAATGACGCCATAACGGATCCAAAAATCATCGCCCGGCGCATCGCGGCCTCGTCGAGCTTTTCCTGGCTTGAAAGATAACCCATGAAGCCGCCGGCAAACGTATCACCTGCACCCGTTGGATCAAAGACAGACTCAAGAGGATAGGCAGGGATTGCAAAGTAATTATCTGCGGTGAACAAAGCTGCACCGTATTCTCCTCGTTTCACGATCAGCGCTTTCGGTCCCCACGTCAGAATTTCACGCGCAGCTTTGATCAGGTTCGGAATGTTGGTTAACTGACGCGCCTCAGCGTCGTTGATGATCACAACATCGACGCCTCTAATCGTTTTCAGCAACGAATCGCGCGTATTCTCGATCCACAGGTTCATCGTGTCGAGCGCAACTAACTCGGCGTTGGGCATCTGCTCTCTAACTTCGCGCTGGAGATCAGGCTGGATGTTTCCCAGGAACAACAGTCGCGACGATTTTGATTCTGCAGACAGCTTTGGCTTGAACTCGGCAAACACGTTCAACTGGGTTTCGAGTGTATGGGCAACGTTGAGGTCGTAGTCATAACGTCCTCGCCAGCGAAAAGTCTTCCCTTCAGGAATCCTCTCGAGATCGCGAGTATTAATGTTGTGTTGTTTGAATACCTCACCGTCGGCGTCGGTAAAGTCACCACCGATAACACCCACGATACTTACGTTCGTAAAAAAGCTTGCTGAGATTGAAAAGTGTGAAGCGGATCCGCCGAGCATTTGATCGCACTTACCGAAAGGCGTTTCGACGGCATCGAACGCCACAGAACCGACTACTAAAAGGGACATAATTTTTGGTCTAGTTTTGGTGTTGGTTTCTTAGAGCTTTGTACTTTGAACTTTGTTTCTGCGAACCGCCGCGCACTACGGATTAGGTTTAGCGGCGCCTAAGGCGCGCAGTTCGTCTTCCGCTTCTTTCGCAAAAGGACTGTTCGGATACTCTTTAGTTAATTTCGTTAGGTAGTCGCGGCCCATATCGCGGAACTGCTCCGGCGTCGTCGACTTGTTGTATAACGACGGAGCTTGCTTACCTTTACTATCGGCGAGCGAGAGACTACTCCGACCAGCAATCAATAATACTTCTTCGATCTTCGCAAAGTTGGGATTGCCGGCGATGATTTCTTCACAGCGTCGCAGCGCGGCAACGTAGGCCTTCTTCAACTTGTAGTAGTTTCGAGCGACCTCAAGGTTGTGTAACGAGTCTTTCTCCAGATCGGGATCACGCATTGTGGATGGATCGGGACCACTTTTGACCCCACCCTGGCCGTAAACTGCCGGCGCACTTACGAGAACCGCACAGAACAGAAACGACAGTAATACGAACTTATTCCTCATCTCTTACCTCACTACCGATTTAATGCTTACTGGTACTTTTTGATGATAGCTTCCAGCTTCTTAGTTGTCGCCTCGGGCCAGAGTTCCCGCGGAGTAAAAATGGCATTCTTCAAGGCCGAACCGCATTTGCACGTTCTTTCTGTGCCTTTCAATCGTCTAACAGACTCGCGCATGATCGTTTGAGCGTTCCGAACATTTTTGTTCAGGTACTCAATCACAGTCTCTACGCTAACTGCGTCGTGACTCGGATGCCAGCAATCGTAGTCAGTAACCAATGCCAGCGTCGCGTAACAAATCTCCGCTTCGCGCGCCAACTTCGCTTCCTGGAGATTTGTCATCCCAATGATGTCCATGCCCCACGAACGATACACGTTCGACTCTGCCACACTCGAAAACGCCGGACCTTCCATGCAGAGATAGGTTCCCCCGCGATGCACCTTTACGTCGGCTGCGCCACATGCTTCCTGCAACACATCACCCAATTCTCCACACACCGGATGCGCGAACGACATGTGCGCAACAATCCCATCGCCGAAGTAGGTCGACTCTTTAACCCGACCCCTGGTGCGATCAAAGAACTGGTCAGGAATTACCATGTCTAGCGGTGCGTACTGCTCTTGTAGTGAGCCAACCGCGGACGCCGATAAGATTCGTTCAACACCAAGCGATTTCATCGCGTAGATATTTGCGCGAAATGGAACCTCGGTTGGCGTAAAGCGATGGCCCCTCCCATGACGAGGTAAGAACGCTACTCGTTCACCCTCGAGAGTTCCGACGATAAACGCGTCCGAAGGACTGCCAAAAGGTGTGTCAACCTTTACTTCCTCAACCTCACTCAACTCGGGCATCTGATAAAGGCCGCTGCCACCGATGATACCTATTCGCACTTCGCTCATTATTTGTCCTTACAGTTATTTGCTTTAACGTAATCCGCCAGAGTTCCGTCAGTCCTCTTCGCCACCAGACTATCCATGAAAGCGTCCTGGGCCTTGGGCTGTTCTTTCAGAATGGCCTGGTAGGTGACGACCGTGCTCTCAACACCGGCTACTTGCGCGGCGTCCTCCTCACTGGATTTATCAGGATGGGCGAGTTTGAATGCAGCCATACCAATTGTGTACTGACCAAAGAGTTCACTTTCATACTTGTACTTCTTCTTCACGCCGCTGATGATCAAGGAACAGGCCTTAACGCTAACCTTGTCGGTTTGAATAATCCAAGTTATAGCCCAACTACGAACGTCTTTGGCTTGTTTGTCCAGGGGCTTTTCCTCCAGGAATCGAGCTGATTTAACGAGTGTCTGCGATTCGCTTTCCTTTTGAATCGAACGGCCAATTGCCAAGCTACTAAGCAATACAACCACAACGACAAGATAGATCGCTCTGCGCAAATTCATCAGCAATGTTCCTTTCTATTCCACGGGTACAGCTACCAGTTTTTCTTCACCAACTAGTCGGCAAAGCGGAGCTTCAGGATCGTGATAGAACAAGCAATACCATCCTTCGCGAGCCGCTTGAGGCAACAACTTCTTCTTCGATTCAAGCGTCTCAACGGGATAAAGATCATATCCCATGATCCACGGCAGCTTTATGTGCGCACGCATGGGAACTAGATCCGCGAAACCAAAAACTGTTTGCGACTTCGTTTGCAAACGCCAGCACTGCATTGATCGGTTGTGTCCAGGCCACGTCTCCATTCGTAAACCGGGAACCACTTCGTAGTGCGATTCCTTTGGTTCCAACTGACTTGATTCGCGCAATGGCTCCCAGTTTTCGGATAAATAACTCGCACGGTCACGTTCGCTGGGATTCTCGGCGTGCTCAAGCTCAGCTCTCGAGACGAAGTATCGAGCGTTTGGAAATGTTGGAACGGCACTACCTAAGCTATCGAGCGTGGTATTACCTCCGGCATGATCGAAATGCAAATGCGTGTTTACAACAATCGTTATTTCTTCAGGACCAATTCCCGTTTTAAGTTTTAGTGTTTCGGTGAGGGGTTGCTTGCGATCTATCCCATACATCGCTACTTGTTTCGATCCCCACTTATCACCGATTCCCGTTTCGATCAGAATCTTGTCTTTGCCAGTATCTACAAACACACAATTCATGTTCATCCGAATGCGATTCTGATCGTCAGGCGGACAAACCTGAGCCCAAAGGTTACGCGGGATCACTCCAAACATCGCTCCTCCGTCGAGATGGAATTCGGTGTCTGGAATGATCTCTACGCGATAGTCGCCTAACTGCATCGACTCGTATTATTTCTGTTTCTTAGGCTGCGTCTTGGGAGCTGGCTGACCTTTAGGCTTGGCAGGCTCCTCATCTTCACCGGTGGGTGCGGCTCCAGATGGCGGGGCTCCAAATCCCGGTGGCAGTCCCTGTGGATTCTGTTCCGGTTCCGGCATCTTCACAGCATACGTGTCAGGAACTTTCACATGCGAATGAGCAACGATTTCATCCAGTACTTTCGAAGCTTTCTCTTGCTCAACTACGCTCCGGGCTTTGTCGCGCGGCGACTGGGGTGGCGCGAATGGGTTCGCGTTGGTATCGCCAAACAGGATGTGGCGCGCGTGGACCTTCTCTTCAGGTTTGCCGTCCTTCGTTTCCGTCTTTCGTTCTTCAAGCTTGATGATGTGAAATCCAAACTTACTTTGAACAATATCACTGATCTCGCCGGGCTTTAACGCATACGCTGCCTTCTCAAACTCAGGCACCATGTCGCCATGGCCAAACCAACCCAGGTCTCCACCTTTGTCTTTGCTGCCATCGGTTGAAAACTCTTTCGCCAGCTTCGCAAAGTCTTCACCGGCACGAAGGCGTTTCAGCACGTCCTCCGCCTCGGCGCGTTTCTTCTTGTCGGTATCCAGCTCTGGGTGGCTGGCTATATATGCGTCCACCTCAGCGTCTGTCGCCTTCATCTTGTCTTTCAACGAATCCTGAGCGTACTCCTGCGCCAAAACTCTCGCTTCCTGCAATATCGTCTGAAGTCTAACGGCGGGCTTCTTGTCGAGACCTTGTTCTTTTGCCTTCTTCTCGGCGATGTAGATCCGACCGAGCCGCTGCTTCAGCATGTCGAGCTGCTCTTTGGGAATTTCCTGTTTCGCAAGCTGAGGATCTTTGCTCTTGGCATCGCTGATAATCTGGTCAAATTTCGCCTGATTAACTGGTTCTTTGAAAAACTCTTCGACGTCCTTGTCAGGAATGTCCGCTCCCTTTTCGCCCTGCTGCTCGAAATAGAACTGCGCCAGAACACTCGCACGTTGAAATTCTATTTGTCGCTTGATGTCGGCTTTCTTATCGACACCATGCGCCCGAGCCTCTTCGGCGACCGCCAGCAATCGACGCACGTCCTTGGCGAAGTCTTTGCGAGCAGCCTCATCGGAGGCCAAACGCGCGCGCATTTGTGCAGGCTGATCTTCGGCTATCAACGCCATGTCTTCAGCCGACAATTCAACGGGTCCATTATTCCTATACTTGACCTGCCAGAAAATCAGGGCGCCTGCAAAAACGACCGCGACTGCGGCGGCGATGTATGCTTTTTTTGTTGAGTTCAAAATTACTTTCCTTTCCGAATATGCTATCGATGCTGCACTAGTTCAAGCAACACTCCATTAGTCGTGGACGGATGCACAAAAGCAACCAGGCATCCACCCGCGCCAACGCGCGGCGTTTCATCAATTAATCTCGCACCTTTATTTTTAAGATCGGCCAGCGAAGCGTTTATATCGTCAACCTTGATCGCAATATGGTGAATGCCGGGACCACGCTTGGCCAAAAATCTGCCAACTGCTGAATCGGGACTCAAAGCTTCTAAGAGTTCAACATGCGTATCGCCAATTGCGAGCATCGCAACCCGCACTCCCTGCTCGCTAATCTCCTCCGTGGCGTCGACAGTCAACCCTAACGCGTCTCGCCAAACTGCGAGACCTTCGTCCAACTGACGAGTTGCGATTCCGATATGATCAATTTTCATCGATTGGGTGTCAGGTGCCGGGTGTCAGAGGTTGGTGATCCTGCCGTCTGCCCCTGTTTGGTGCCCCTGTCCCTTCATTATCTCTTCAACTGCAGAATAAGGGTCTCGACGCCGTGTTGCAACTTCATCCGCCAAGCGTTCCAGCACCTCTTCCGACCCCTTCGATTCTAAGGCGGAGGCGAGAAGACGCTCCCTCAACAACTCGACAATTCGCCAGCGCGCAATTGCCCGCCGCCGCTCACTAGTCATGTCGGCACTTCTTTGGACTTGGCAAAATCGTTCAATCGCCTCGGCCAGTTCAGAAATTCCACGGCTTTCCGTAGCCACCGTCTTTACAATCGGAGGATCCCACCCATCCGCTCGAGCAGACAACGACAGCAACGACTCAAGCTCCTTTTCGGTGGAATAGACGCCGTCGCGATCGGCCTTATTGATTACGAAGATGTCGCCAATCTCCATTATTCCGGCCTTGATGGCTTGAATGTCGTCACCCATTCCGGGAACCAGAACAACCACAGAGACCTCAGCAGCTTTGACTATTTCAACCTCGTCCTGCCCGACTCCCACTGTCTCCACGATTATCTTCGCGTATCCTGCGGCATCAAGTATTGCCACTGCATCGACGGTTGCTCGCGACAGCCCACCCAGATTCCCACGCGTGGCCATCGAACGAATGAAGACTCCCGGGTCGAGTCCCAAAGTCTGCATTCTGATGCGATCGCCAAGAATGGCGCCGCCTGAAAAAGGACTCGAAGGATCGACGCATACGATGCCCACACGCTCATCGGCCCCACGGTAGTGCAACGCTAGCTTGTCGACTAATGAAGATTTGCCGGCCCCTGGTGCACCGGTGATACCGATTACCAGCCCACCACGAGACGACTGATAGATGTGCTTCATCAGCCCAGCCGCGTCAGAAGATCCATCCTCGATTTTTGAGATAGCCCTGGCGACGGCCGCTGCTTCTCCAGCACTGACACGCTCGCTCAAACTATTTGCTGCCGACACCATCTCAATAGAATCAGAACTGCCGCAAAACTTCCCGAGCGATGATTATTCGTTGAATCTCTGAAGTGCCTTCGCCGATTGTGCAAAGCTTGGAGTCGCGCCAGTACTTCTCTGCGGGGTAGTCTTTGGTATAACCGTAGCCGCCGTGTATCTGAATCGCTTCTTCGCAAACCTCCACGCTGATCTCAGAAGCAAAGAGTTTTGCCATTGACGACTCCTTCGTCGTCTTCTTCCCTTGATCCTTCAACGAGGCTGCGCGATACATCAGCAACCTGGCAGCATCAATCTGGGTCGCCATTGTTGCCAACTTAAACTGGATTGCCTGAAATTCTGAGATAGGCTTGCCAAACTGCTGACGCTCTTTCGCATAACGGACCGCTGATTCGAACGCGCCCTGTGCGATGCCAACAGCTAAAGCCGCGATTGAAATTCTGCCGCCATCAAGGATCTCCATGGCATTAACAAAGCCATTGCCTTCCTCACCGAGCAAGTTCTCGTCGGGAACAAAACAATCTTCGAAAACAACGCTGGCTGTTTCCGAGGCACGCAGACCAAGCTTGTTTTCTTTCTTTGAAGGTGAGAAGCCCTGCCTGCCTTTCTCGAAAATAAAAGCCGATATGCCTTTGCTACGTTGCGCTCGATCAGTAACAGCCATTGCCACGCACGTATCAGCATGAATTGCATGAGTGATGAAGTTCTTAGAACCGTTAACAATCCAACCACCATCAGTTCGCACCGCAGTTGACTTAGTGCCGGACGCGTCCGAACCAGCACTGGGTTCAGTCAGTCCCCATGCACCGAGGTGGGCTCCGGAAGCGAGCGGAGTCAAAAACTTCTTCTTCTGATCATCAGAGCCGTACTTAAAGATGTGGTTGGAACAAAGAGAATTATGTGCAGCGACCGATATGCCGACCGAACCGTCCACGCGAGAAAGCTCTTCGATGATCGTGGCGTATTCCACGTAGCCCATTCCCGCGCCGCCGTACTCCTCCGGGAAAATGACACCTAGAAAACCAAGGTCAGCCATCTTCGGTTGCAGTTCGACGGGGAAATGCTGCGATTCATCCCACTCCATCACGTGGGGCGCTATCTCCGCTTCGGCGAACTCGCGCACACTCATCTTGATCTGCTGTTGTTCTTCGCTTAATTCAAATTCCATTGTTTAGTCTCAACTGCTTCTTAAAAAATCCATGAGAATCATACTTACAATTTTGAACAAAGAACAAAGCACTAACTATCTTTACTGCTGCGCGACTTTGCTGGCGGTCGAGGCTTCTTCCGATCGTCTCGATTTCTCATTAATCTGCTGACTTCAGCGGGCGCCAGATAACGCCAGTAACCTGGCTTAAGAGTCTCATCAGTCAAAAAGCCAATACGTACTCGACGAAGTTTAACCACTGAATGGCCAATCATCTCAAACATGCGGCGCACCTGCTGATTGCGTCCCTGGTGCAACAGGACTTCGTACCAGGCATTTGTATCAGTGTCCTGTAGAAATTTGATTTTCGCGGGGGCTGTTCGTGTGCCGTCGTCGAGAGTGACACCTCGTCGCAAACGAGCGATCGCGCCATCAGTCGGCACGCCTTTAACCTTAACTTCGTAGACTTTCTCAACGCGGTTTCTGGCCGCCGTCACAAAGTTGGTTAGATCTCCATCGTTGGTAAGAATCAGCAGTCCTTCGGTGTTGAAATCCAAACGACCAACGGGATGAAGCTTGCCAAGCGCAGGAGGAAGCAACTCAACCACCAGCGGACGTCCTTCCTGATCGGAAACGCTGGAGAGGTAACCTTTCGGTTTGTTTAGCAGGACGTACGTTTTCTCGCGAGCTTTTAACTTCGGGTTGATGAGCTTTCCGTTGACCTTGATGTGGTCTTTGTCTGGATCTGCTTTAGTGCCGAGCTCGGTTACAACCTTGCCGTTGAGTGTAACCTTCCCCGAGCTGATGAGGTCTTCCGCATGTCTGCGGGAGGCAATCCCCGCGGCGGCGATTAGTTTTTGAAGTCGCTGTTCCATTGTAGGTAGTGAATCGTAAATCGTTAATCGTAAATCGAGGGTGGAAATGTAAATCGACGATTAACTATTCACGATTTACGATCCACGACCTACGATCCGCCGCTGAGATCCTGGAAGTCTTCAACACTCGGCAATTCTGTAAGGTCTTTGAGTCCAAACTGAAGCAGGAAGTCTTTCGATGTGCCGTACATCATCGGTCGACCAACGGCTTCTTTTCTTCCTTTGGCTACAATCAGTTTCTTGTCGAGGAGAGTTTTGATTGCTGAAGGTGATTGCACGCCTCTAATTTCAAGAATCTCAGGGACCGTAACTGGCTGACGGTAAGCGATCACTGCCAACGTCTCCAGGGAAGCAATTGTCAGTTTAGCGCTGGGCCGTGTTCGCAATAAGCGACGAACGTATTCGTGATGCTCCGGACGAGTTGCAAACTGCCAACCGCCCGCGACCTCACGCAGTTGAAGACCGCCGTTGCGAGCATTGAATTCCTCAGCCAGCGCTTTGACAGACTCCTCTACCAGGGCCTTCTCTTCCTTCAACACGCCCGCAATTGTTTTGAGAGTTAACGGTTCATCCGATACGAAGATCAAAGCCTCGATAATACCGGAGCGCTCAGCTTGACTCTGCGGCGCTACGTTCGGATCCTCTTCCTCTTCGGACCCACTCTCCGCACCCGTCGCCGCTTCAACTTCAGCAACCATGGCTGCAAGTTCTCGGCTCGCCTCTTCATTCAGCGCGGCTTCGTCCGGGCTCTCCGCCGGTTCCTGATTTTCTATCTCTTCGTTCGTTGCCATTCTTTAGCCTGCCACACGCGCGACAATGTCACCAAAAGTTTCGCGCTGAAATAATTTGATCTCGGTGGTTCGCACCAGTTCGAGTATCGATAAGAACGCGAGTACAAGTTCACGTCGGGATCGCGCGCGCTCAAAAAACACTCGCAGGTTTAACTCGCTCGCGGACATCACCATGTTACGCAACCGTTCAAGCATCTCTGTCATGGAAATCTCTTCACGTTCGATTTCCATCATTACTTCTTCTTTGTGTCGCGCCAGGATGTCCTGGAAAACTTTCAAAAGATCAAAAACTCCCACGGCGACTTCAGGATTGTTTTTGTCTGTCTCGATTTCTGCACGTCGAAAGACTGCCTGTTCAACGGTAGCTCGAGACCAAAGCATCTCCGCCGCGGCTTTGTACTTCTGATATTCGAGTAACTGATTCACGAGATCCGAGCGTGGATCTTCGAGTTCATCCGGCGCCGCAAGCGGATCTCGCGGCAGCAGCATCTTGGTCTTTAGTTCGATTAAGGTGGCCGCCATCACGAGGAAGTCGCCAGCCACTGCTATATCGAGTTCCTGCATCACGCGGAGATAACGCAAATACTCGTCGGTGATTCGAGCCACCGGTATGTCGTAAATGCTGACCTGCTCCTGCCGTATCAGATGAAGCAACAAATCGAGTGGGCCTTCAAACTCACCCAACAGGATCTTGAGGTCGTCTGTAACGTCGTCTTCAACAATCCTCGGCATTGCGCCCGCCACATTAAGCTGCGTCGCTGCTTGTTCAACTTTCTGCGGGAGAGTTTCTGGAGTCTCGTCGTCCATTTAGCTTCCTGCTCCGGTTAACCCAAGGTTGCTGAAGGCTTGTTTCAAAGTGATGGAAGCAATGGCCTCCGCCTTTTCACGACCGATGCGCAGAATGTCGCGAAGCCGATCATCGGTTATTTCCCTGACTCGCTGTTGAATCGGGAGCAGAAACTCAATTGTAGCTTCGGCCAATTGCCCTTTCAGGTAGGCATAACCTTGACCGGCAAAATGATCCTCAACTTCAGCCTGAGTCTTTCCGGTCATTAAGTGATAAATCTCGAGCAAATTGTTTATGGCGGGACGCGATTGATCGAATTTGATATCAGTACCCGAATCCGTTACTGCACGTTTGAACTTACGTTGGATCGTATCGGCGTCGTCCATCAAAAGTATGCAGCCGTTTGGATCGTCATCCGACTTCGACATCTTCTTAGTCGGATCGGACAGGGACATGATGCGAGCGCCAACCTTGGGAATGTACGGCTCAGGAATGCGAAAGGTGTCGCCATAATCGCGATTGAATCGTATAGCCAGGTCTCGGGTCAGTTCCAAATGTTGTTTTTGATCGTCACCAACCGGCACCAGATCAGTCTGATAAAGCAGAATGTCCGACGCCATCAAAACAGGGTAATCAAACAACCCGACAGTAACATTCTCTTCCTGGCGTCGAGACTTATCTTTGTACTGAGTCATCCTCTCGAGTTCTGACATTCGGGCAACGCAGTTGAGGGCCCAGGTTAACTCGGCATGTTGTGGAACGTCTGACTGAACGAAAATCGTAGAGACAGTCGGGTCGATGCCCACCGCCAGGTAGATGCGCGCCAGGTCGCGAGTTTTCTCTGCCAGGAGTTTGGGGTCCTGAGGCACCGTTATGGCGTGAAGATTCACGATGCAATAGAACGCTTCATACTC
>Ga0207662_10000809_pt1 | contig 14394 bp, 11 predicted proteins | sample KBSS33LmetaG_FD_184338 | JGI IMG/M metagenome (GOLD analysis project Ga0207662, IMG submission 184338) | Switchgrass rhizosphere microbial communities from Kellogg Biological Station, Michigan, USA - KBS S3-3L metaG (SPAdes) (version 2) | ecosystem: Host-associated > Plants > Roots >... | reverse complement strand
ATGCCTGGATCTGCTCGACGTGCTTGTTCTGGTTGGCGAGCGTCTCCTTCGCGACGCCCACGGCGTCGCGGGTCGCGCGCGCCGTGTAGAACGCCGACCGGATCGTCAGGTCGGTCGTGAGCTGCGTGGCGCGCTCCGCGTCCCCCTGGGCCTCCGCCGACGCCTGGGCCGCCTTCCGCTTCTGCCAGGTCTGGCCGAAGTCGTAGATCAGCTGCGAGACGCCGAGGCTGTTCTTGAAGAAGTTGAACGTGTCGAAAGACGGCGCCGGCGTGGCGTTGTTCCCGATCTGCATGCCCGCCCCGGTCGGCGCGAAGTTGTTCGTCGCCCGCTGGTAGTTGAGGTTGAGGGTCACCTGCGGCAGCAGTCCCGCCCGCGCCTCGTCGACGCGCGCCTCCGCCGCCTCGGTGTTCGCGCGCGCCTCGCGGCGCAGCGGCTGCAGCCGCCGCCCGATGCGCAGCGCCGTCTCCAGCGACAGCTCCGCCGGCAACGTCGTATCGGAGTCCCCCTGCGCGCGCGCCGCCAGCGGCGCGGCGAGCGAGGCCAGAACCGCCATCGCGGCGGCGACGGCGCGCCTCATTCGAACCTCAGCGCCTCGATCGGATCCAGCCGCGACGCCTTGCGCGCCGGGTAGAGGCCGAAACCGATGCCCACCACCGCCGAGAACCCGACCGCGATGACGATGATCTGCGGACGGATCAGCAGCGGCCAGCTGAAGTGCGCGGCCAGCTGGTGGGCCACCCCCAGCCCGGTCGCGACGCCCACGATGCCGCCCGCGATCGACAGCGTCAGCGCCTCGACGAGGAACTGGGTGAGGATGTCGTAGCGGCGCGCGCCGACCGCCATGCGCAGCCCGATCTCGCGCGTCCTTTCGGTGACGCTGACGAGCATGATGTTCATGATGCCGACGCCGCCCACCAGCAGCGACACGGCCGCGATGCTGGCCAGCAGCGTGGTCAGCGTCTTCGTCCCCTCCTGCTGCGCGCTCGCGAGCTCGGCGAGGTTGCGGATCGAGAAGTCGTCGTCGACACCCTTGGGCAGGTTGTGCCGCTCGCGCAGCAGCGCCGTGATCTGCCGCTGCGCCTTCGCGGTCACGTCCGCCGACCGCGCGCTGGCCATGATCGTGCCCTGCAGGTACTTCTTGAGCCCACCCTGGATCTTCGTCATGTACGTCGTCGACGGGATGAAGACGTTGTCGTCGAAGTCCTGACCGCCCGGCGACTGGCCCTTGCGCGCCAGCACGCCCACGACCTGGAAGGGGATGTTGCGGATCCGCACCATCTGACCGACGGCGTCCGCGTTGGGGCCGAACAGCTTCTCGACCACCGTCTGCCCCATGACGACGACCTTGGTCGCGCCGTCGATGTCGGACGGCCCGAACGTCGTTCCCGAGGCGAGCGGCCAGCTGCGCACCAGGAAGTAGTCCGCCGTCGTGCCCGTGACACTGGTGGTCCAGTTCTGCTCCTCCGTGATCACCTGCGCGGTCGTGCGCAGCTGCGGCGCCACGTACTGGACCGACGCCACCTCGCGCTGGATCGCCGCCAGGTCGTCCCAGGTCAACGTCGGCTGCGTCCCGAAGCCGCCGTGCGCGCCGCCCGCGGTCGTCGTCCCCGACATGACGACCAGCAGGTTCGACCCCATCGCCGCGTACGACTGCTCGACCATCGCCTTGGCGCCGTCGCCGATGGCGACCATCGCGATCACCGCGCCCACGCCGATGATGATGCCGAGCGCGGTCAGGAACGACCGCAGCTTGTTGCGCATGAGCGCCTTGCCCGCGATGCGTATCGTCTGTAGTCCGGTCATGCCTGCTCCCGCGCCTGCTCCTGTTCGCGTTGCTCGATCGCCCGCGCCAGCGCCTGGCGCGCGTCCTCCGGCTGTTGCGCGCGATCGAGGCGCACGCGGCCGTCCTTCATGCTGATGACGCGTCCCGCGAAACCGGCGATGTCCGGCTCGTGCGTGACCAGGAGGATCGTGATGCCGGTCGACCACAGGTCCTGGAACAGCGTCATCACCTCGACGCTGGTCTCGGAGTCGAGGTTGCCGGTCGGCTCGTCGGCCAGGATCACCTTCGGCTGGCTCACCAGCGCCCGCGCGATCGCGACGCGCTGTTGCTGGCCGCCCGACATCTGGTTCGGATGGTGGTGAATCCGGTCGCCCAGACCCACGCGCTCGAGGGCCTCGCGCGCCCGCCTGTGGCGCTCGGCCGCGGGAACGTCCGAGTACAGCAGCGGGAGCTCGACGTTCTCGAGCGCGGTCGTGCGCGACAGCAGGTTGAAGCTCTGGAAGACGAACCCGAGCGTCTGGTTGCGAATGCGCGCCAGCCCATCGGAGTCGAGCCGCGACACCGGCGTGCCATCGAGGCGAAAGTCGCCGGCGGTCGGCTTGTCGAGGCAACCGAGGATGTTCATCAGCGTCGACTTGCCCGAGCCGGACGAGCCCATCACCGCGACGAACTCGCCCTTGTTCACGGACAGCGTCACGCCCCGCAGCGCATGCACCTCCACGTCCCCGAGCTTGTAAACCTTGGTCACGCCCTCCAGCTCGACGATGGACGAAGTCATTCTTTCTTACCCGTGAACCATCTAGAACATCCGCCTGAACGCTCCGCTGCCCGCGGGTCCCTTGTCCCCGCCGCCGGGTACCTCCGCGTCGGTGACGACGCGGTCGCCCTCGTGGAGCTCGGTCGTCTCGATCTCCGTGTTGGTACCGTCGCTGACGCCCGCCCGCACCCGCACCGGCGTCGGCGTCGGTCCGCGCAACACCCACAGCGTCCGGCGATCGGGCGTCTCGCCACCGCCGCCGCCCGGCCGGCCGCCCCCGGGCCGGCGACCGCCGCCCTCGCTGCCGCCGCCGCGCGGGCCGCCACCGCGCGAACCGCTGGCGCCGCCGCCGCCGCCCCAGGCCGCCCGCGCCAGCTCCGGCGGCGGCTGAAAACGCAGCGCCGCGTTCGCGACGCGCAGCGCGCTGTCGCGATGATCGTAGATGAACGTCACGTTCGCGGTCATGCCCGGGCGCAGCTCGAGCCCGGTGTTGCCGACGTCGATGACCGCGTCGTAGGTGACGACGTTCTGCTGCGTCTGGGGCGCGTTCCGGATCTGGCGGATCTTCCCCTTGAACGTCCGCGACGGAAACGCGTCGACCGTGAACGTGGCTTCCATGTCCGGCTTCAGCTTGCCGATGTCGGCCTCGGCCACGCTGGTGTCGACCTGCATCTTGGTCAAGTCCTCGGCGATGAGGAACAGCGTCGGCGCGGACAGCGACGCCGCCACCGTCTGCCCGACGTCCACGCTGCGCGAGATGACGACGCCGGTCGTCGGCGACACGATCGTCGTGTAATTCAGGTTCACCTGCGCCTGGTGCAGCGCCGCCTTCGCCTGCTCCATGTTTCCGCGCGCCGCGACCACGTCACCGTCCGCGGCCCGCATCGTCGCCCGCGCCGTGTCCAGGTCCGCCTGAGCGATCGCCTTGCGCTCGAACAGCGCCTGGGCGCGCTCGTATTGCAGCTTCGCGTTCTCTGCCTGCGCCTCCAGCTTCGTGACCGTTCCCTGGCCCGCCAGGTAGTTCGCGCGCGCCGACTCGAGCGCCGCCTCGAACAGCGCCGGCTCGATCTTCGCGATCACCTGCCCCTTTTGCACCGGCGAGTTGAAGTCGACGTTGATCTGCTTGATGCGCCCGGACACCTGCGTCCCGACCTGGACCGTCACCAGCGCCGACAGCGTCCCGGTCGCGGTCACCTTGGCGATGATGGGGCCGCGGTCGATCGCGACCGTCTCGTAGCGCGGCGTCGCGGACGCGGCGACGGACTGCCGCCACTTCCAGAAGCCGACGCCGCCGGCCGCCAGCACGCCGAGGGCGACCACGATCCAGAGGGGCTTTTTCATACGCGTCGCTGGGCGAAGACCCGAATCATATCGCGGAAGTTAAGCTCCAGTTGACGGAAGACCCGTTCTCCCATTCAACTCGGGGTACAGCGGGTGAGCTCCAGCGCGACAGAGCGGCGACGCGGTCGACCGGAACCGGGGATGCGGAGATCGCCTCTGCTTCTGCTGCTCGTGGCATCGGGCCTCGCGACGGCCGTCGGCTGCATCGACGTCGGCTCCGTGATGATGTTGTCTGGCAAGGGAGGGACCGGCGGCAAGGCCGGAGCCGGCGGCGTCACCGGCGCAGGTCTGGCCGGCGGCGGCAGGGGAGGCGCCACCGCCGGCAGCGCCGGAACCGGATCGATCCTGCTCGGCGATTTCGAGAACCACACCGCCAGGCCGCAGGACACGCGGTTCGCCAACTACCAGTTCTACGCCTACAACCCGAACAGCCCGCTGCCCGCCGGCGCGTTCGTGAACTCGCCGCTCGTCGCCCCCGGCTACAACAGCAACTACGGCCTGGGCCTGAACTGGGAGGTGATCGACGTCAAGGACAACGCGCCCAACTATCCTGGTGTCGGCGTGCGGACGCTCGCCACCGGTTTCGTCGACCTCTCCGGCTACGACCGCATCGTCTTCGCGCACCAGTACACGCACACCGGCACCTGTCAGGCGGTGCAGATGCTCTCGGTTCACATCGGTTGCGACGAGCTGCACACGTCCTTCGAGAAATCGTTCCCCGTCTCCGCGACCTGGACCATCACGTCGATCCCCTTCAGCACCTTCGCCGAGCCGACCTACGTGGCCCCCACCGGCCATACGGTCTGGGAATGCCTGGCGCTCACGCAAACGGTCTATTTCCAGGCGCAGGTCGACCTGACCGACGGCGACTGCGCGTCGGGGAGCCTCTCGCTCGACAACATCGAGATCCGCGCCCCGGCCACCGACAGCGACGCCGGCGCGATGCGCGACGGCGCGTCGTTCGACGATGCTGCGCCCGACGGCGCGACGCTCGACGGCGCGACGCTCGACGGCGCATAGAGTTTCTGCCCGCTGGACGATCGCCCGCCGTTGGTTGGCGGCACGCGCGCGCCGGTGTACGTTCGCGGCCCATGGCGATCCCGCGCCGAAACTTTCTCGGCTGGTCCGCGGCGGCTGCGGCATCCTCGTTCGCCATGAAAAAACCGCGTGCCCGCGCCGCCAGTAGTCCGGCCGCCCGCCTCACCGAGTTCCCGAAGGGCTTCGTCTGGGGCGCGGCCGCCGCCTCCTATCAGATCGAGGGCGCCCCCGCCGCCGATGGAAAAGGCCCGTCGATCTGGGACATGTTCTGCAAGAAGCCGGGCGCGATCTGGAAGGACCAGAGCGGCGACGTCGCCTGCGATCACTACCATCGCTGGAAGGAAGACGTCGCGATCATGAAGTCGCTCGGCCTTCAGGCGTACCGCCTGAGCATCTCCTGGCCGCGCGTGATCCCGGAGGGAACGGGCGCGACGAACGCGAAGGGGCTCGACTTCTACGATCGCCTCATCGACGAGCTCGGCGCCGCCGGCATCACGCCCTGGGTGACGCTGTACCACTGGGACCTGCCGCTCGCGCTCTACCACCGCGGCGGCTGGTTGAACCGGGACGTCGGCGGCTGGTTCGCGGACTACGCGACGCTGATGGCGAAGCGCCTCGGCGATCGCGTGAAGCACTGGATGCCGCTGAACGAGCCGCAGGTGTTCCTGGGCGCTGGCCTGATCCAGGGGCGCCACGCGCCCGGCGACAAGCTGCGCTTCGCGGAGTTCCTGCTCGCCGCGCACAACACGTTGCTGGCGCACGGCCGCGCGGTGCAGGCGCTGCGCGCCACGCCGAAGCTGCCGGCGCGCATCGGCACCGCGCAGGCCGGCTACAACTACGTTCCCGCCACCGACGCTCCGGCCGATCTCGCCGCCGCGAAGGCGCGCTACTTCGCGACGGCCGACGATTCCTACAAGCAGAACGCCTACTGGATGGACCCGTTGATCCTCGGCCGCTATCCCGACGACGCGGTGAAGCTGTACGGCGCGTCGATGCCGGCCATCCGCGCCGGCGACATGGAGACGATCAAGCAGCGTCTCGATTTCATCGGGGCGACGCTCTACAGCGCCGATCCGGTGCGGCGGGGCAAGGACGGCAAGCCGGAGGTCGTGCCCTGGCCGGCGGGCTATCCAATCACCGGGTTCGAATGGGCGGTGGCGCCGTCGATCCTGCGGTTGATCCCGACCTGGCTGCACGAGCGCTACAAGCTGCCGATCGTGATCGTCGAGAACGGCCTGTCGGTCCGCGACTGGGTGGCCGCCGACGGTGGCGTGCACGATCCCGACCGCATCGACTTCATGGCGCGCTACCTGCGCGAGCTGGCGGCCGCGATCGCGGCGGGCGTGCCGATCGAGGGCTACTTCCACTGGTCGATCCTCGACAACTTCGAATGGGCCGAGGGCTACAAGCATCGCTTCGGCCTGGTCCACGTGAACTACGAGACGCAGGCGCGCACGATCAAGGACTCGGGCAAGTGGTACCGGGAGGTGATCGCGTCGAACGGCCGCAACGTGCTGGCGGTTACGGGACCCGACCGCCGGATGTACTGACGGCGGCGATCCGCGGCGCCGCCGACGGGAATACGAGAGGTCGTGAGCCTCTTCGTCGGGTCCAGACACACTCTAGGGCGATGATCCGGTACCCCGTGCTGACGACGCTCGCGTTGGTGGGCCTGGTTACGGCGCCAGGCGGGCGCGCTGCGGGCATGCCCATCCCTCCGGGGGTCGCCACCCCACCGCCGGCGCCGGCCGCGCGCGCCGCCGCCCGACCCGCGCCGATCATTCTGCCCGGGCCGGCCGGGTGCACGCTGCGTGCGACGAAGCCCCGCGATCCGGTGACGCTGGAGATCGCGCCGGGCGTTCCCTACGCGCGCGCCGCCGAGATCGACTCGCTGGAGGTGACGCTTCCGATCGGCCGCGACGCATCGGCGGCGGGCGTCCAGCTGGCCGTCGGCCGCGTGAAGCTGAGAGGGCTGGCCACGCCGGCCGGCCTGGCGCTGTACCCGGCGCGGCCGTTCGTCGTCGGCGAGGTCTTCGTTCCGGGGCCGCACAGCCGGCTGCGCTGGGGCGAGGTCGCCGCCGACCGCGTCGCCGTCGAGATCGAGCTGGGCAAGGAGAGCCGGGCGCAGGTCCGCGACTTCAAGGGACCGCTGCGCGCGTCGCGCGGCTGCGCCGATCTCCGGCTCTCCGGCCGCGCCAGCTTCGACAGCTACGACGCGTTCGGCGGGCGCGGCTCCGACCTCTCGGCGGGCCTGAAGGCGGCGTCGGTTCCGATCTCCGCGCAGCCGAACGGCCCGGCGCTGGCGAAGCTGGTCGTCGGGCGGAAGGCGGGCCCGAGCGAGGTGACCGTCATCGACGAGGACGACGCGGGCTGGTCGAAGATCGCGCGGCCCGCCATCGGCGACCTGCTGGTCGTCGGCTGGGTGAAGCACAAACAACTCGGCAAGGCTCCGGCGCGCGAGACGACCTTCGCGACGTTCAACGCGCCCGGTCTGGTGCCGGCCGCCGGCGGCACGCGCGCGGGCGGCGACGCCAGCGCCTCGTTCGCCTGCCCGCACGAGATCCCGCTGGTGGCCGAGGTCGGATCGGTGCGCAAGGTGGTGGGCGGCGTCGGCGGCGGCGTCCATCTGCTGACGGGGCCCGCGGACGCCGAGTTCGTGACCGTGCAGTTTCCCGACGGCGCGGCGTCGTGGGTGACGCCGTACAAGGGCGCCCGGTTTCTGGTCCGCCGCGCCGACGTCGCCGGCTGCCCCGGCTTCAGGACGCCCTGACCAGACGTCGATAGCCGTCGATCAATCGACGATGATGATCGTCTTGCAGCCGAGCAGGATGTCCACGCGGCCGACCGGATCCGCCTTCATCTGCGCGCAGGTGGTGTCGCAGATCGAGATCGTCTGCGGCGTCCCGCCGGTCGTCGGATCGGCGTCGTAGTACCAGCCGCCCTGGGTCGCGCTGCAGCCCGCGCGGTTCTTCACGTTGCCGACGGTCACCGGGATTCCGTTGCTGGGCGTGAACTGGACGTTGACGCTGAAGTAGTCGAGCTGCCCGCCGTCCCCCGTGGCGGCCGGCAGCATGTACTGGCACGAGAGCCCCGAGCTGCGCACGGAATTCAGCGCGTCGACGAATGACTGGCTGACGTTCTGGCTCGTGTTGATCACGAACGCGCTGCCGGTGCCCCCGGCGGCGGCGAGCGCGTCCAGGTTCATCTGCGCGGCGGCCTGTTCGTCCGGCGTGAACACGCCGATGACGTAGGTGGCGATCGACGGCGTGCCCGCGAGCGCCGCCGCCGCGAGCGAGGCGATGCCGCCCGCGCCGGTGATGTCGGCCGGCGTGCACTCGCTGGGAAGACCGTCGGTCGCCAGCAGCACCGCGACCTTGTGCGTCGGGTTGGCGCGCGCCAGCGCCTGCGCGTGCTGAATGGCGCCCGACACCGCGCCGGCGGTCGGCGTCAGCCCGTCGACCATGTGCATGGTGAGCGAGTTGATCAGCGCCGGCGCCGCGCCCGGCAGCGTCGCCACCTCGACGGCCGGCGCGGCGTAAGGGGCCGGATCGCAGATGTCGCGGCCGGTGCAGTAGCCGGCGATCGGGATGCAGCTGTCGTTCGCCATGGTGGTGCAGAGGTACTGGGGTCCGGCGGGCGAGCAGTAACTCGGACTGACGCCGCAGACTCCGAGGCGCACGCACATCCCATTGCCGCGGCAGTTGGCGTTGGTCGTGCACGGTGTGATCGTCGAGCCGCCGCTGCACGTCCGCAGGATGTCGCAGGGACCGAAGCCGGCGCAGGCGCTGTCCATCTCGCAGGTGCCGGGAACACCGGGGCGCAGCTGTGGGAAGTACTGGATGCCGACGCCCAGCCCCGCCGAGTCCTGGTCGCCGAGGAACGCCGTCAGCGCGCTGCGGACCGCGTCCCACTTCGTCTGGGTGGTGCCGGCGACGGTCCCCGACATCGATCCGGAGCTGTCCATCATGATGTAGAGGTCGAGCGGGACGCGCTCGGCCGACTGCGTCGCGACGGCGCAGGCGGCGTCGCCGAGGGCGTCTCCGCCGATCACGCGCCCGGGGCCGTCCGCGGGCGCGTCGATGACGACGCTCGCGTCGCGGCCGGCGTTCCCGGCGCCGCCCATGGTCCCGGCGGTGCCCACGGTCCCGCCGCCGCCGCCGTCGACCTCCGTCGGCTTCTGCTTCGTTCCCGCGCAGCTCGCGACGCCGAGGAGAACACCGACCAGTGCCGCCCGATGATCCATGAAGACGCTCCCGACCGTTGATTAGGGTTCCGGGCGGGCGTTTTCGTCAAGACGATCCGAAATCGAACCGCCCGTTTACGCCGCGCGCCGCGAAACACATCTGGCTCGAGAGAAAAGTTGAGCCGGTTTGTGACGTTCGTGGATCTAAACTTTTTCGTCGATTCGGGTTCCCGCCCGACTTGAATTCGATCGGCCTTCGCTCTTAGGCTGCTGGGCGTGAAACAGGCGGCAGCGTTTACCTGCCTGGCGCTGGTTGCCGCCGGGTGCGGTGTGAAGACCGTCTACCTGCACGACGGAAAGCAGAAGCTGTCGGACGTCGCCGTCGTGGTCTGGTCGTCGCCCGAGCCAGCCGCGGAGGAGCCGTCGATCGCGCTCGCGAAGATCGACGAGACCAAGCTGGCCGCGCACGCGGCGCCGGTGAATCGGGCGGAGGTGTTGCCCGGCACGCACGACTTCATGGTCAAGGCGAGCTACCCGAGCGCGACGGCCATCGGCGCGCACAAGCCGCCCAGGAAGGCGCTCAACGCGGACGGGTCGGCGAAGTTCGCGGTCAAGAGCGTCTCGCTGCAACCGGGCGCCTGCTACGTGGTCGCGTCGGATCTGCTCGGCGACGCCTGGGGGGAACCGGTCGTGCGCGACGCCCGTCCGACCGACCCCGGCTTCAAGTTCTGCGAGAAGCGCTAGCGCTTCAGCGCGACATCGTCGGGCCGTAACCGCGGCCGGTGTGGAACGCGATCGAGAAGAATTGATTCGTCCCGAACTGGTAGAGGTCGCCCGGGTCGTCGACGATCGGGAAGCCGACGCTGTACTCGAACATCACGCCGCGGCCGCTCCAGGTCGAGAGCTCCACGCCCGCGTGCAGCATGAGCAGGCCGTCGCCCGTCCCGGTCCGCGGGGCGTAGCTGACGCCGGGCTGTGGCTCGCCATAGTCGATGATCCAGTAGGTGCCGTAGCCCACGGCGGCGTAGGGCGTGAACCACGGGCGGACGGCGTGGCTGACGCTCACCGTGAGCGGGACGTGGATGACGGCGCCCTCGGCGGCGGCGGCGCCGAAGCCCGCCGACAACGAGAGCGCGGTCCGCCGCTCGGGCGAGAGCAGGTTCCACTTCAGGTCGCCGAGAAAACCGATGGCGAAGAACGTCCGGATCCCCATGTCGACGTGGTCCGAGAAGCCGTGGCGGACCATGAAGTCGATCGGAATGATCGGGAACCCTCCGGCGCTGAAGCCGCGATCCCCGGCGTGCACCAGGCTGATTCCGGTCGTCCGCTGGGTCTCGCCGCGGGGGACGGTGCGCGCCGTCTGGAGGCGCGTCATGCCGCAACCGGCCGACGAGACGAGCGCGATCGCCAGCGCGCAGCGGCGGCCCGTCACCGCGAGCCGAGCGCCTGGACGATCGCGTCCTTCGTCGCATGCGCGTCGCAGACGGCGCGCAGCTCGTCGCGCGTGGGAGGCGGCGTGGTGGTCGGCAGCCGGACCTCCGCCGTCTCCTCGACCAGCATCGTGTACCGGTGGGGCACGAGCTTGCCGGTCCAGCAGGGCGACGGCGTCACCACCGGTTCGTGCCCGGCGACGAACTCGGCGCGCGAGACCAGCGCCTTCACGCCGATGACCGCCCAATAGGTTGTCATTCCGGTGTCGTCATGGAACACGGGGACGATCACGCGGGGATCGCGGACCACGTCCGCATCGATCTTCCACCCGGCGAGCCAGGTGCGTGCGGCGGCGATCGCGGCGGTCGGATCGATCTCGGCCAGCTCATCGGCCATGAGGCCGGTCGTGCGGTCCATCCCCACGGCGTCGGCCTCGATGAACGCCAGGCCGTAGAGCAGGCTCACGCGCTGATCCAGCTCGTGGGCGAGCGGATCCGTCCCACGACCGCCCGACTCGACCAGGCGATCGGTGCCGGAGAGGAAGCCGGAGCCGAGCACCGCGGGGAGGAACGTCCGCAGGAAGCGGTAGGCGCGTGCGGTCCGCAGGTAGAAGGTCGGGAACGGCTCGGCGGCGTGGAGAGGATAGGCGTCGACGGGCTCCGCTGGCCCACCTGCAGACCCCGCGGTGCCGACGTTGAGCTGCTTGACGTGCGTCTCGCGCGTCTGGATCAGGATCGACTTGAAGGTCTCGATCAGCTTCTTCTTGTAGCCGGCCGTGAGCAGCAGGTTCTGGCTCTCCGGGCCGCGCTCCGGCAGCAGCAGCGTCTCGAGCGCGTAGATTTGATAGTCGTACCAGCCGGAGTCAGCGGCTGGCGTCAGGTCGACCGCTCCCGACTTGATGCCGTCGATGAGGACGCCGAGGAAGCTCGTTCCGTCCGGGACGCCGAGGCAGTAGAGCTTTTCGAAGTAATCCACCTCCTTGCTGCGAGAGGCGGGGAGGAACGCGACCGGCACGTAGTTGCAGGGCTCGCGCACGGGGTTCGCGGCACTGAAGCCGCTCTCTGCGGCCTGCGGGTTCGCGAGGGCGGTCGCGGCCGGGACGTAGGGGATGAGCGCGTCGATCGGGTAGCTCACGTACGGGTTGGTGAGCCCGGCGTAGAGCGCGGTGACGTGCTGATAGTCGGCGAGCAGCGCCGGGTCCTGGCCGAGAAGCAAGGCGATCGCGGCCAACGCGCCGGGCGTTTGGCCGCCGTCGCGGTTCTGGAGGAACCGGTCGCGCGTGAAGATCCGCTGGAGCGCCTGGGTCCAGGTGTAGAACCCGATCGGGCGGGCGATCGCCGGCTGCGCCTGGAACGCGGCGGCCGCGCTCTGCGCCCGGCTCGTGACCGCCGGGTCGACGGTGGGCGTGTAGCCTCCGAGGATCTGCGCCGTACCGACCAGCTCGCTGGCGTCGTCGAAGGCGGGGCGCGTCGCCGCGTCCGCGGAGGCGGCCGCGGCGGCGAGGCGCGTGGCCAGCGTCGCGAAGAGCGCGCGCTTGCTCGTCTCGATCTCGAGCTCCACCGCCGCATACAGGCCGTCGTTGAACGGCTTCAGCGCGCCGTTCACCACCTCCATCGAGGGGATCGGATCGGCGGCGTCGATGCCCGCGATCGCTGCGAGCGCCTCGGTTCGGCCCCGAAACAGCTTCTTGTCGAGCGCGCTGTCGGCGCCCTCGAACGGGACGATGTCCAGCTTCGTCACCGCAGCGCTCTTGTTCATCGTGATCGGGCAGTAGTCGAACATCTCCGTGACCGTGCGCGCCGGATCGAAGACCGGATGCTTGTCCTCGATCCGATCGTCCTCGATCTGCATCATCCCCTGGACGTCGCTGTTCTGGATGACGTCTTCCTCGTGACCGAGCAGATCGAGACACCCGCCGCAGAGGCCGCCGATCAAGGCGAGGGGCGCGATGCGAGCTCGAAATCTGATCATCGATTGCATGGGACTAACGGCATTCGCCGAGGGGAAGGCTCCAGATTTCACTCTTCGTGCCCGCGTTGTACCCGTCGATCTGAACAAATAAGCGATCGGCGGCGGGATCGTAGGCCATCGGGTAGTTGCCCGAGACACTGGACCTTCGGGGACGGTTGCCTGCCGCGACCTCGGTGAAACCGCTGGTGGTGCCTCCAAGCGGAAGGCGATAGAGGTGCAGCGCGAAGTCGACGTTGGGATCGTCCGTCCGAATCGCGCCTGCCACCAGCAACGCGTCGCCGACGGGATCGTAGACGTCCAGTCGCGGCCCGGGCTGCCAATCGAGGTGCGTCAGCGCCGGATCTGCCAGCAATTGGACCCAGCTTCCACCGTTTCCCTCGGCCAGCGACCAGATCTGTCCGGAGGCCATGAGACGAACGAGCATTCGGGACCGCGCGGGATCCCAGATCGTCCCAAAGGGTTGATCGAGCTCGTCGGTGAACGGCGACGTCGCGTCGATGGACTGCCAGGTCGGTGCGCCACCACCGCCAAGCGCGAGCGCGGCGGTGTCATGAAACGTGTCCGGGTAGTGCGAGCCGCAACAAACCACCATCCGATCGCTCGCGGGATCGAGGGCGGCAGCGCTGCCGTTACGCAGCGACGGGATCGAGCCCGCCATGGTGATCTCCGACCACGTGGGCGTGTCGTCGAGGGTCAGTTCGAACAGGCGGCTGGCGGTGTCCGTACCGCCCGAACCGAACACCAGGATCCGGCGACGAGAGATGTCGTGCACCACGGACGCTCTCGAGTCGATGAGCAAGCTCGGTCTGGCTCCCGCAGCCGGCAGCACCCACAGCGAGGGCGAGGGGAGCAAGGTCAGAAAGTTGTCCGCGTGATCGATCAGGATGAGGCGCTGGCCCGGAGCGTCCCAGAACATCGGTCCCACCGCCCTGTACTCCTGATTGAGCAACGACCACGCGCACCCGCCGACGGGACCGCCGTCGATGCCGCCACCGCCGATGCCTCCCGCCCCGCCAAAACCGGCCGCCCCGCTCCCGGTCGTTCCGGCGGTTCCGACCGATCCCGCGGTTCCGGTCGTTGACTGCGAGGGCAGTCCTCCGCCGCAACCCGCGGCCAGCGCCATCACCAGCGCCGCGATCGGCTGGCCCGCTGTCCGCTTCCCCGACACGGCTCTACGGTAGCGCGATTCGGGGGTCCGGTCGTCCTCCGTCACCCTGCAGTCGATCATCGCCCGCATCGGGCGTGCAAACCTTCTGCCAGAGCGAAATCAATTAGTTACAGCCCGACTCCCGCAAAAATCGCGACATCCCTGTCGCTCCGATCTCCCTCTCCCGTCTTCGGGAGAGGGTCGGGGTGAGGGTCCGCCTCCGGTTGCGCGTTCGCCGCGCGCGGTCGCCTACGGCCAGAGCGCCTTGAGCGCCTTCAGATCCAGGTGCGTCGCCCATTCCTTGGCGGCGCGGGCCATGATCACCGCCTGGTCGCGGCGGCGGATCGCGGGCCGCTGCGTGAACACGTCGTAGTCGGCGGCCTCGATCTTGTCGAGGATCGTCGTGCCGACCAGCCAGATCAGCGTCAGCTCCAGCCGCAGATCGCGGTGCAGCTTCTCGAGCAGCGGCCGGCCCTTCTCGTACAGCGCGCGCGTGCGCGCAACCTCGAAGCGGATCAGATCGCGCATCGCCTTCTCGGGCTTGAGCGCCTTCACGTCCGCCTCGGCGACGCCGAAGAAGTGCAGATCCTCGGCGGGGATATAGATGCGGTCGCGGGCGGCGTCGCCGGCGACGTCCTGCCAGAAGTTCGTGAGCTGCAGGGCGGTGGAGATCTCGTCCGCGTAGCGCACCAGCTCGGCGTCTCGGTAGCCGAACAGCGCCAGCAAGAGGCGCCCGACCGGCT
>Ga0207662_10000802_pt1 | contig 14478 bp, 5 predicted proteins | sample KBSS33LmetaG_FD_184338 | JGI IMG/M metagenome (GOLD analysis project Ga0207662, IMG submission 184338) | Switchgrass rhizosphere microbial communities from Kellogg Biological Station, Michigan, USA - KBS S3-3L metaG (SPAdes) (version 2) | ecosystem: Host-associated > Plants > Roots > Rhizosphere... | reverse complement strand
CGCGGTGGTGATCTTGGTGCCGGGGACGAGCGGCTGGTGGTGGCATCCTCGATCGCCAACCGCACGCGCGTGGAGGTCGAGGGCCTCATCGGCTTCTTCGTCAACCAGCTCGCCCTGCGCGGCGACCTGTCGGGCGATCCCACCTTCGCCGCCCTGCTGGGCCGCGTCCGCGAAAGCACGCTGGGCGCGTACGCCCACCAGGACCTTCCCTTCGAGCGGCTGCTGGAAGAGCTGCGGGTGGAGCGCACCGCGGCGCACGCATCCGTCTACCAGGTGATGATGGTGCTGCACGCCGCCCGCGGGGACGACGCCGCGCTCCCCGGGGTGGAGGTGGCGCAGGTGCCGGTGGTTTCCGCCGCCGCGGCGGTGGACCTGGAGATCGCCTTCCGCGACACCCCCGGCGGGATCCTCGGCACGGTGGTGTACGCCGCCGGCCTGTACGACCGCTCCACCGTCGCCGCCCTGGCGGAGCACCTGGCGATGGTGCTGGGGGAGGCGGCCGCGGACCCGGGCCGCAGGCTCTCGGAGCTGTCGCCGCTCACGCCGGAGGAGCGGCGGACGGTGCTGGGGGAGTGGAGCCGCACGGCCCGCCGCTTCCCGGAGGAGCTGGGCGCGCACGAGCTGTTCGCGCGGCAGGCGGCGCGCACCCCGGGCGCGGCCGCGGTCGTCGCGGGCGCACGGGAGCTGAGCTACGCCGAGCTGGACCGCCGCGTGGAAGCGCTGGCGCGCCTCCTCCGCGCTCGCGGCGCGGGCCCGGAATCGCGCGTGGTGGTGTGCATGGAGCGTGCGCCCGAGCTTCTGGTGGCGATCCTCGGCGCGCTCCGCGCCGGCGCCGCCTTCGTCCCCATGGACCCCGCCAACCCGCGCGAGCGGCTGGCACGCGTGCTCGCCGACTCCGGCGCCTCGCTGCTGCTGACGCAGCGCCGGCTCCTCGCCGCGCTCCCCGCCGGCGGCGTGGAGGCGCTTGCGCTCGACGGAGACTGGGAGTCCGAGGTGCCGGAGGGCGGGGCACCGCTCCCGGCCCGGGTCGATCCCCGGAGCGCCGCCTACGTCGTCTACACCTCCGGCTCCACCGGCACCCCCAAGGGCGTCGTGGTGGAGCACCGCTCGCTGGTGAACCACGCCACCGCGGCCGCCGCGGAGTACGGCATCGGCCCGCGCGACCGCGTGCTCCAGTTCGCCTCGCCGGCGTTCGACGCCAGCCTGGAGGAGATCTTCCCGGCGCTGGCCGGCGGCGCGGCGCTGGTGCTCCGCGACGAGGAGTCGCTGGCCGGCGTCCCCGCGTTCCTGGCGTGGTGCGCCGCCCGCGGCGTCACCGTGCTCGACCTGCCCACGGCGTTCTGGCACGAGCTGGCGGCCGAGCTGGAGCGCGGCGGCGCGATGCTGCCGGCGAGCGTGCGCCTGGTGATCATCGGCGGGGAGCGCGCGCTCCCCGAGCGCGTGGCCGCCTGGCACGCCGCGGTGGGCGGCGCGGCGCGGCTGGTGAACACCTACGGCCCCACCGAGGCCACGGTGGTCGCCACGCTGGCCGACCTGCCGCCGGAGCGCGGGGCGGGGGAGGGGGCGGAGCTCGCCGCGGTCTCCATCGGGCGGCCGGTCGCCAACGCGCGCGCCTACCTGCTGGACGCCGTCGGGCGCCCCGTGCCGCCGGGGGCGCGCGGCGAGCTGTACCTGGGCGGCGCCGGGGTGGCGCGCGGCTACCTGGGGCGTCCCGCGCTCACGGCGGAAAAGTTCGTCCCCGACCCCTTCTCCGGCGAGCCCGGGGCGCGGCTCTTTTGCACCGGCGACCTGGCGCGCTTCCGCCGCGGCGGCGAGCTGGAGTTCGCCGGGCGCGCCGACGCCCAGGTCAAGGTGCGCGGCTTCCGGGTGGAGCCCGGCGAGGTGGAGGCCGCGCTCGCGCGCCTCCCCGGCGTGCGCGAGACCGTCGTCGCCGCGCGCGAGGACGAGCCGGGCGAGGTGCGGCTGGTGGCGTACGTGGTCCCGGAGACGGAGGGCGCGGCCACGGCGGAAGCGCTGCGCGCGGGCCTCAGGTCCGCGCTCCCGGAGTACATGGTCCCCGCGGCCTGGGTCCTCCTGGACCGGCTCCCCCTCACCCCCACCGGCAAGCTGGACCGCCGCGCGCTCCCCGCCCCGGACGCCCCCGCGGCGGCGGAGCACGTGCCGCCGCGCACCCCCACGGAGCGGGCGCTGGCGGCGATCTGGGCGGAAACGCTGCGGGTGGAGCGGGTGGGCGCCACGGACGACTTCTTCGCGCTGGGGGGGCACTCGCTCCTGGCGACGCGCGTCGCCGCCCGCCTCCGCCAGGCCCTCGGGATCGAGGTGCCGCTGCGCGCGCTCTTCGAGGCGCCCACGCTGGCCGGGCTCGCCGGGCGGGTGGACGCCGTGCTCGGCTCCGGCGCCGCCGACGAGGCGCCGCCCCTCGTCCGCATCCCGCGGGAAGGGCCGCTCCCGCTCTCCTTCGCGCAGCAGCGGCTCTGGTTCCTGGACCGGCTCGCCCCCGGGAGCGCCGCCTACGTCATGCCGTACGCGCTGCGCCTGCGCGGGCCGCTGGACGCCCGCGCGCTGGGGCGCGCCCTGGCGGAGCTGGTGCGCCGCCACGAGACGCTGCGCACCGTCTTCGTCCCCGCCGCCGACGGCGGTGCGGTGCAGTCCATCCTGCCGCCCGCCGCGCCTCCGCTCCCGCTGGTGGACCTCGCCGGGCTCCCCGCGCCCGCCCGCGAGGCCGAGACGCGCCGCCTGGCCGCCGCCGACTCCGCACGCCCCTTCGACCTGGAGCGCGGGCCGCTGCTGCGCGCCGCGCGCATCCGCCTCGCCCCCGACGAGCACGCGCTGCTGTTCGCCGTGCACCACGTCGTGAGCGACGGCTGGTCCATGGCCGTGCTCGTGGCCGAGGTGTCCGCGCTGTACGAGGCGTTCGCGCGCGGCGCGCCGTCGCCACTGCCGGAGCTGGAGGTGCAGTACGCCGACTTCGCCGCCTGGCAGCGGCGCTGGCTGGACGGCGAAGTGCTCGCCCGGCAGCTCGACTACTGGCGCGCCCGGCTGGCGGGGGCCCCCCCCGTCCTCGCCCTGCCGGTCGACCGGCCGCGCCCCGCCGTGCCCGGCGAGCGCGGGGACCGCCGCCCCCTGGCGGTCCCCGCGGACGTCGCGCGCGGGCTGCGGGCACTCGCCCGCCGCGAGGGCGCCACCCTGTTCGCCGTGCTGCTCGCCGCCTGGCAGCTCCTCCTGGCGCGCTGGGCGGACGAGGACGACGTGGTCGTCGGCAGCCCCGTCGCCAACCGCACGCGGCTGGAGCTGGAGCCGTTGATCGGCTTCTTCGTCAACACGCTGGCGCTGCGGACCGACGTGTCCGGCGACCCCACGCTGCGCGAGCTGGTGGGCCGGGCCCGCGAGACCGTGCTGGGCGCGCAGGCGCACCAGGACCTCCCGTTCGAGCGCCTGGTGGAGGAGGTGGCGCCCGAGCGCTCGCTCGACCACTCGCCGCTCTTCCAGGTGGCGTTCGCGCTCCAGAACGTGGAGCGGGCGGAGCTGCGCATGGGGCCGCTGGCGGTGGAGCCGCTGGACGCCGGCCCCGAGCCCGCCAAGTTCGACCTGGGCCTCACCCTGTCCGAAGAGGGAGACCGCCTGGAGGGAACGCTCGCCTTCCGTTCCGAGCTCTTCGACGCCGCCACCGCCGAGCGGCTGCTGGAGCGCTTCGGCGCCGTGCTCGCGCTCCTCGCGGGCGACCCGGAGCGCCGCGTCTCCGGCTTCGACCTCCTCCTCCCCGCCGAGCGCGCCCGGCTCCGCGCGGAGTGGGACGACCCCGCCCGCCCGCGCCCCGCCTCGCCGCCCGTCCACGAGCTGGCCGCGGAGCACGCCCGCCGCTTCCCCGAAGCACCCGCCCTGGTCGCCGCGGCCGGTACCCTCACGTACGGCGGCCTCCTCCGCCGCGCCGACGCGCTCGCCGCCCGCCTCCGCGCGCTCGGCGTGGGCCTGGAGACGCGCGTCGCGCTCTGCCTGGAGCGCGGCCCGGAGCTCGCCGCCGCCGCGCTGGCCGTGCTCCGCGCGGGGGGCGCATACGTCCCCGTGGACCCCGCCTACCCGGCCGAGCGCATCGCCTTCCTGCTGGCCGACTCCGCCGCCGCCGCCGTGCTGACCACGGCAGCGCTGGCCGAGCGGGTGCGGGGCTTCACGGGCGAGATCGTGCTGGTGGACGGGGAGAGCGACGATCCCGGTGACGCCGGCGTGGTTCCCGTCGACCCCGACAACGCCGCCTACGTCGTCTACACCTCCGGCTCCACCGGCCGCCCCAAGGGCGTCGTCGTCACCCACGGCGCGCTCCTCAACCTGGTGCGCTGGCACCTGGACGCCTTCGGCGTCACGGCGGCCGACCACGCGACGCTGCTCGCCGGCCCGGGCTTCGACGCGTCGGTGTGGGAGCTGTGGCCCTACCTGGCCGCCGGGGCCGCGCTGCACCCGGTGGAGGACGAGGATACGCGCACCGCGCCGGCCGCGCTCCGCGACTTCATGCTGCGCCGCGGCGTCACCGTCGCCTTCGCGCCCACGCCGCTCGCCGAGGGGCTGCTCGGGGTCGAGTGGCCCGCGGACGCGCCGCTGCGTACCCTCCTCACCGGCGGCGACGCGCTGCGCTCGCGGCCCGCGCCCGGCCTCCCCTTCGCGCTGGTCAACGACTACGGCCCCACGGAAACGGCCGTGGTCGCCACCTCGGGGCCCGTGGAGCCGGCCGGCTCCGGCGCCCCCGACGTGGGGCGCGCGATCGAAGGCGCGCGGACGTACGTGCTGGACCGCTGGCTCCACCCGGTGCCCCCCGGCGTCCCCGGGGAGCTGTACGTGGGCGGGGCGGGCGTCGCGCGCGGCTACCTGGGGCGGCCCGAGCTGACCGCCGAAAGCTTCCTCCCGGACCCCTTCGCCGGCCACGACGCGGCCGGGGGGCGGATGTACCGCACCGGCGACCGCGTGCGCCGCACCCACGGCGGCCGCCTCGAGTTCCTGGGGCGCGCCGACGCGCAGGTCAAGATCCGCGGCATCCGCGTGGAGCCGGGGGAGGTGGAGGCCGTCCTGGCCGCGGCGCCCGGGGTGCGCGAGGCGGCGGTCACGGTCCGGCGCGGCGGGGCGGGGGAGCCGCGGCTCGCCGGCTACGCCGCCGCGCGGGAGGGCGCGGAGGTCGCGCCCGCCGGGCTGCGCGAGTGGCTGCGCGCCAGGCTCCCCGAGCCCATGGTGCCGTCCACGCTGACGGTGCTGGACGCCCTCCCGCTGACCCCCAACGGCAAGCTGGACCGCGGGGCGCTCCCGGCGCCCGTCGGCGAGGAGGACGGCCGGGCGTGGGCCCCGCCGCGCACCCCCACCGAAGAGGTGCTCGCGGGGATCTGGGCCGAGGTCCTGGAGCTGGACCGCGTGGGCGCCCACACCGCCTTCTTCGACCTGGGCGGCCACTCGCTGCTGGCCACCCGCGTGGTCTCGCGCGTCCGCGAAGCGTTCGGCGTGGAATTGCCGCTGCGCGTCCTGTTCGAGGCGCCCACCGTCGCCGGGCTCGCCGCGCGCGTGGACGCCGCCGCGCGCGAGGGCGGCGGAGTGCAGGCGCCTCCCCTGCTTCCCGTCCCCCGCGACGATGCGCCCCTGCCGCTGTCGTTCGCCCAGCAGCGGCTCTGGTTCATCGACCAGCTGGAGCCGGGCTCCGCCGCGTACAGCATCCCGCGGGGGATGCGGCTGCGCGGACCGCTGGAGGTCGGCGTGCTGCGCCGCGCGCTGGACGAGATCGTCCGCCGCCACGAGTCGCTGCGCACCACGCTGCGCCGCGTGGAGGGCCGGCCGGTGCAGGTGGTCGCCGCGCACGCGCGGGCCCGGCTCCCGGAGGTGGACCTGCGCGCGCTGGACGCCGCCGCGCGCGAGGTCGAGGCGCGCCGCATCGCCGCCGCCGACGCGGCACTCCCCTTCGACCTGGCGCGGGGGCCGCTGCTGCGCACCTCCGTGGCGCGCCTGGGCGACGCCGACTTCGCCCTGCTCCTCAACATGCACCACGTCGTCAGCGACGGCTGGTCCATGGAGGTGCTGGTCCGCGAGCTGTCCGCGCTCTACGACGCCTTCCTGGCGGGGAGGCCCTCGCCGCTGGCGCCGCTCCCGGTGCAGTACGCCGACTTCGCCGCGTGGCAGCGGGCGTGGCTGGACGGGCCGGTGCTGGAGCGGCAGCTCGACTTCTGGCGCGGGCGGCTGGCGGGGGCCCCCCCGGTCCTTGAGCTCCCCACCGACCGGCCGCGCCCCCGCGTCCCCGGGGAGGCGGGCGGGGATCGGTCGTTCGTCCTCCCCGCGGCGACCTCCGCCGCGCTGCGGGCGCTGTCCCGGCGCGAGGGGACCACGCTGTTCATGACGCTGCTCGCCGCCTGGCAGGCGCTGCTGGGGCGCTACGCCGGGCGCGACGACGTGGTGGTGGGCGCCCCCGTGGCCGGGCGCGACCGGGTGGAGGTCGAGGGGCTGATCGGCTTCTTCGTCAACACTCTGGTGATGCGCGCCGACCTGTCCGGGGAGCCCGACGCGCGCGAGCTGCTGCGCCGCGTCCGCGAGGCCGCCCTGGCCGCCTACGCCCACGCGGACGTCCCCTTCGAGCGGCTGGTGGAGGAGATCGTGCCGGCGCGCTCCCTGTCGCACACCCCGCTCTTCCAGGCCACCTTCTCCCTCCAGAACGCCGACGCCGCGAGGCTGCGCCTGGGCGAGGGCGAGCTGGAAGAGCTGGACGCGGGGCCCGGCACCGCCAAGTTCGACCTGGTCTTCGCCATGGCCGATGACGGCGGGCGGCTGGGCGGGACGCTGGCGTACCGGGCCGAGCTGTGGGACGCCGCCACCATCAACCGCATGCTGGAGCACTTCGGCGTGCTGCTGGGCGCCCTCGCGGCGGAGCCGGAGCGGTCCGTGGCGGAGCTTCCGCTCCTCGCCCCGGCGGAGCGGCGCCGCGTGCTGGAAGAGCTGAACGACCCCCGCCACGACCTTCCCGCGGGGCTGCGCGTGCACGACCTGTTCACGGCTCAGGCCCGGAGCACCCCCGGCGCGCCCGCCCTTTCCTTCCGCGGCGCGACGGTGACGTACGCCGAGCTGGAGGAGCGCTCGGGGCGCCTGGCGAGCCACCTGCGCGCCCTCGGCGTGGGGCCGGAGACGCGCGTGGGGATCTGCCTGGAGCGCACGCCGGAGCTGGTCGTCGCCATGCTCGCCGTGCTGCGGGCCGGCGGCGCCTACGTCCCGCTGGACCCCACCTACCCGCGCGAGCGGCTGGGCTGGATGCAGGAGGACGCCGGCGTGTCGCTGGTGCTCACCTCCGGCCGACTGGCCGGCGCGCTCCCCGCGGGGACCCGCACGCTCGCCCTGGACGCCGTCCGCGCCGCGGTGGACGCGGCACCGGCCGGGACGCCGGAGAGCGGCGCGCTCCCGGAAAACCTGTCGCACGTCATCTTCACCTCCGGCTCCACCGGCCGCCCCAAGGGCGTGATGATCCGCCACTCGTCCGTGGTGGTCCTCCTGCACTGGCTGCGCGAGGCCGTATCGGACGCGGAGCGCGCCGCGACGCTGTTCTCCACGTCCGTCAACTTCGACGTGTCGGTGGCCGAGGTCTTCGGGACGCTGGCCTGGGGCGGCAAGCTGGTGATGGTGGAGAACGCGCTGGAGCTGGCGACGACCGCCGAGCCCGTGGTCCACGCCAGCATGGTCCCCACCGCGGCGGCGGAGCTGCTGCGCGCGGGGACCATCCCGCCCTCGGTCCGGACGCTCAACCTGGGCGGCGAGCCCCTCCCCGCCGACCTCGCGCGCGGCCTGTACGCCCTGGGGACGGTGGCGAAGGTGGGCAACCTGTACGGCCCCACCGAGGACACCACCTACTCCACCTACTTCGTGGTCCCCGGGGACGGCGGCCCCGTCCTGGTGGGGAGGCCGGTGGCGAACACCGCGGCGCGGGTGCTGGACGCCGGGCTGGAACCCGTCCCCGTGGGCGTCCCGGGCGAGCTGTACCTGGCCGGCGACGGCCTGGCGCGGGGGTATGCCGCCCGCCCGGACCTCACCGCCGAGCGCTTCCTCCCCGACCCCTTCGGGCCTTTCGGGTCGCGGATGTACCGGGTGATGGACCGGGTCCGCTGGCGCGCCGACGGGCAGCTGGAGTACTTCGGGCGGCTCGACTTCCAGGTCAAGGTACGCGGCTTCCGCATCGAGCTGGGCGAGATCGAGGCCGCGCTGCGCGCCCACCCCGCCGTGGGCGAGACGGTGGCCGTGGTCCGCGAGGACGCGCCCGGCGACCGGCGCATCGCAGCCTACCTGGTTCCCGCCGCGGGGGCCGAGGCGCCCAACGCCGGCGAGCTGCGCGCCTGGCTGCGCGATCGCGTCCCCGAGTACATGGTCCCCTCCGCCTTCGTGGCGCTGCCGGCGCTTCCGCTCACGCCAAACGGCAAGCTGGACCGGCTGGCGCTCCCCGCGCCCGGCGAGCGCGCCGGCGCCGAGCGCGAGTACGTGGTGCCCCGCACCCCCACCGAGGAAGGCGTTGCGCGGGCGTGGGCGGCGACCCTGGGAATCCAGCGGGTGGGCGCGCACGACAACTTCTTCGACCTGGGCGGGCACTCGCTCCTGCTGGTGCAGCTCCACTCCCGGCTCCAGGAGCGCTTCGGCGCGGCGCTGTCGCTGGCCGAGCTCTTCCAGCACCCCACGCTCGCCGACCTTGCGCGGCGGATCGACGAGCTGCGCGAGGAGCCCGCGGCGGCCGGGGAAGAGCTGCGGCGCACATTGGAGCGCGCCGGGGCGCGGCGCGCGCGGATGTCGCGCCCGCGCCCCGGCCGTCCCGGGGGGCGCGGCATCGCCCCGGACGACGGGGACGCGGAGGAGGAGCCGTAGGCGGCGGAGATACTGGCCGGCCGCTTCGGCTCGCATCGCCGCGCGGGCGGCCGTCAGGGTTGCACCCTGGCAGACAGGATGCGAATATTATATGACCCCTGTTGCGCAGGCACGTCACGGCGCGCGGTCCGCGGCAACCCGCCGGGGCCCGTCCCACGTACCGTCGCACCCCCGAGGAGCCGCCGATGAGAGCCGTCGGAATCGCTGCCGTCTTCGCCCTCCTCGTCCCCTCCGGGGCCGCTCCCCCGGCCCCGGCCAGCTCCGCCGCGATCCTCGCGGGGGACCAGGAGCGCGCTCCCCCCCGCCGCCCGTAGACCGCGGCGGGGCAGCCCCGCCGCCCGCCGGGCATCCCGCGCTTGTTAGGACAGGAAGCGGACGCAAGCCGCTCCGCCAGTGGCCGGCGTCGTCGCAGCACCGCAACCAGAGCCCGAGGGCGACCCCGCGTCGCCGCGAATCCATTCCAGGCAGAGGACAACCAACCATGGCCAAGATCGAAGAGGAAGTCGCGACCCGGAGCGCCGTCCAGCTCAGGGGCATCGACCACGTGGAGATGTGGGTGGGCAACGCCTTCCAGGCGGCGCACTTCTACCGCACGATCTTCGGCTTCCGCCCCGTGGCCAGGGCCGGGCTCGCCACCGGCGTGCGAGACCGCGCCTCGTTCGCGCTGGAGCAGGGGCGCATCCGGCTGGTGGTGTCCAGCGGGCTCACCCCGGACAGCGCCATCGCGCAGCACGTGCACCAGCACGGCGACGGCGTCCGCGACGTGGCCTTCACGGTGGACGACGTGGCGCAGGCCTTCGAGGCCGCGGTGTCCCGCGGTGCCACCCCGATCATGGAGCCCACCGCCTTCGCCGACGACGGCGGCCGGGTGGTCAAGGCCACCATCGGCGCCTTCGGCGACACGGTGCACTCCTTCATCCAGCGCGGCGACTACGCCGGGCGCTTCCTCCCGCACTACCAGCCGGTGGACCACATGGGCCCTGCCGCGTCGCTCGGGCGCGGGCTCGTCGCGGTGGACCACGTCGCCGTCAGCCTCCGCGAGGGCGACCTGGACGCGCAGGTGGACTTCTACACCAACGTGCTCGGCTTCCACCAGTCCAAGCACGAGATGGTGTGGACCGAGCGCAGCGCGATGAACTCCAAGGTGGTCGAGGATCCCACCGGGAGCATCAAGTTCCCCATGCAGGAGCCCGCCCCCTCCAAGGGCAAGTCTCAGATCGAGGAGTACCTGGACTTCAACAAGGGCGCCGGCAGCCAGCATGTGGCCTACCTCACCGAGGACATCTTCACGGTGGTGCGCGCGCTGCAGGGCAACGGCGTCAAGTTCCTGCGCGTGCCGCCGACCTACTACCAGATGCTGGAGGCGCGCATCGGCGCGGTGGACCCCGCGGACATGATCCCCGCCTCCGAGCTGGGCGTGCAGATCGACCGCGAGGAGGACGGCATCCTGCTGCAGACCTTCACGGAGCCGCTGGAGGGCCGCCCCACCTTCTTCGTGGAGGTGATCGAGCGGCGGGGCGCCAAGGGCTTCGGCGCCGGGAACATCAAGGCGCTCTTCGAGTCGCTCGAGGCCGAGCAGGCCCTCCGCGGCAACATCTGACCGGGGTGCCCGTGTCCGCCACTTCCACGATGCAGGCCGCCGAGGAGCTGACGCTCGCCCGCTGGGCGCAGGAGGTCCGCCCCTCGGCCCTGCAGACCATGCTGGTCCGGAGCTCACAGCCCGGAATGCTTTCCCTGGCGCTGGGCTTCCCGGCGCCGGACCTGTTCCCCGCCGCCGGCCTGTCCGTCGCCGCCGCGAGGGTGCTGGCGCAGGACCCGCTCGCGCTCCAGTACTCCCCGCCGTTCGCGCCGCTCAAGCGGCAGGTGGTGGAGCTGATGGCCCGGCGCGGCGTGGAGTGCCGCGAGGAGCAGGTGTTCCTCACCGCCGGCGGCCAGCAGTGCATGAGCCTGCTCACCCGGCTGCTGCTGAACCCCGGCGGCACGCTGCTCACCGAGCGGCTCTGCTACACCGGCTTCCAGCAGGCGGTGGAGCCCTTCCAGCCCGAGATCCTCACCGTCCCCACCGACCTGGACACCGGGATCGACGTGGACGCCGTGGAGGCGCTGCTCGCGGCCGGGGAGCGCCCCGCGCTGATGTACGTGGTCACCGACGGCAACAACCCGCTGGGCGTGAGCCTCAGCGCGGCGAAGCGGCGTCGCCTGGTGGAGCTGGCCCGCGAGCACCGCGTCCCCATCCTGGAGGACGACGCGTACGGCTACTTTCAGTACGTCGACGATCCGCTTCCCCCCATGCGCGCGCTGGACGAGCGCTGGGTGCTGTACATGGGCACCTTTTCCAAGATCTTCGCCCCCGCGCTCCGCTGCGGGTGGCTGGTGGTGCCGGAGGAGCTGATCCGTCCGCTGGGGATCATCAAGGAGGCGACCGACATCAACACCTCCACCTTCACCCAGCGGATCATCTCCGCGTACATCGAAGACGGGCTCCTCCCCGGCCACCTGGAAACGCTGCGGCGCGAGTACGGCGCCCGGCGCGACGCCATGGACGCGGCGCTCCGCGAGCACCTGGGCGGCGAGGCGCGCTGGCGCTCTCCCACCGCCGGCGTCTTCACCTGGGTGGAGCTCGCCGAGGGGACCGACGCCACGGCGCTCCTCGCCACCGCGCTGGACACCGAGGGCGTCGCCTTCTTCCCCGGGAGCGCCTTCGCGGTGGGCGGCGACGGCTACGCCTCCAACTGCATCCGCCTCAACTTCTCCCACTGCGGCCCCGAGCGCATCCACGAGGGCGTGGCGCGGCTGGGGCGGGTGCTGAAGGGGGCGCGGTGAGCGAGGCCGGCGTGCAGGCGCCCGCCCCGGCGGCGGTGGAGGTATTTCCCATTGAGCGGCTGCGCGAGTTCTCCACCCGCATCCTCCGGTGGCGCGAGGTGCCGGAGGAGGACGCCCGCCTGGCCGCCGACGTTCTGGCCACCGCCGACCTGCGGGGGATCGACACCCACGGCGTCGCGCGGCTGGCGCAGTACGTGGAGATGTTCGAGCGCGGGTGGATCAATCCCCGCCCGCAGCTCCGCGTGGTGCGCGAGACCCTCGCCACCGCCACGATGGACGGGGACAACGGGCTGGGGCTGGTGGTGGGCCCGCGCGCCAACCGCGTCGCCATGGACAAGGCGGACGCGGCGGGCTCCGGCTCGGTGGCGGTCCGCAACAGCAACCACTTCGGCATCGGCGAGTACTACGCGCTCCAGGGGCTCCCGCGCGACATGATCGTGTGGGCCATGACCAACTCGCCGCCGCAGGTGGCCCCGCTCTACGGCGCCGAGAAGATGCTGGGCACCAACCCCATGGCCATCGCCTTTCCCGGCGGCGAGGAGCCGGACGTGGTCATCGACGTGACCACCAGCGCCATCGCCTTCGGCAAGGTGGAGCACGCCGCGCGCAAGGGCGAGCGCATCCCCGAGGGGTGCGCCGTGGACCGCGACGGGCGCATGACCACGGACCCCAATGAGATGCTGGCCGGGGGCGCCCTCCTCCCGCTGGGCGGCGACTTCCAGCACGGCGGCCACAAGGGGTACTGCATGGCCGCCATGGTGGACATGCTCTCGGCGGTGCTGAGCGGCGCCAACTGGGGGCCGTACCCGCCGCCCTTCCCGGCGAACCTGCCGGCCCCGCCGCGCTACGTGGGCAAGGGGGTGGGGCACTTCTTTATGGCGCTCCGCATCGACGGCTTCATCGACCCGGCCGAGTTCAGGAGCCAGGTGGACGACTGGGTGCGCACCATCCGCGGCACCCGACCCGCCGCCGGCACCTCCGGCCCCATGATCCCGGGCGATCCCAACCGGCGCGCCGAGGACACGCGGCGCGTGGACGGGGTGCCGGTGATCCTGCCGGTGGTGGAACAGCTCCGCCGGCTGTCCGCGGCGTCCGGCGTCCCGTTCGACTGAGCCGTGGCGCTCGGCGCACGGCCGCCGGTACCCCTTTCCGGCGGTCGAGGCGACGTGCCGGATCCCGGTCGGGTGAGGGTTCGAAGCGCCAGTTATTTTGCGACAGGAGGGTTGCTAAACCTCGTTTCCGCGGGTAGCTTCAGGCGTGTGCAGGCCCTCTCAGGGCACCTCTCCGGCGCGCCGGGGCGGGCGTTCACGAGCAGCCGGTGGGCGAGCGGATCCGCTTTCCCCGGCTCCAACCATGTCAGGCAGTGAGCAACGCAGCCAGGAAGAGCTCCGTCGTCGAATGGGAAAAGCCCGGGCCCCGGGCGCGCCTTCGCCTGTTCTGCTTCCCGTACGCCGGGGGCGGCGCCGCCGTCTTCCGTGGGTGGGGGGCCGTGGCGCCCCCCGAGATCCACGTCGTCCCGGTGCACCTCCCGGGGCGCGGCAACCGCTTCACCGAGCCCGCGCTCACCCGCTCCGAGGCGCTGGTGGAGCAGCTGGCCGAGGAGCTGTCGCCGTACATGGACGTCCCCTTCGCCCTGTTCGGGCACAGCATGGGGGCGATGCTCGCCTTCGAGCTCACCCGGCACCTGCGCGCGCTCGGGAAGCAGCTCCCCGAGCACCTCCTGGTCTCTGGACGGCGCGCCCCGCAGCGCGCCAGCGACAAGCGCAAGCTCCACGGGCTGCCGGAGGACGAGTTCCGGGTGGAGCTCCGGAACCTCAACGGCACGCCCGACGAGATCCTGGAGCACCCCGAGCTGATGGAGCTCTTCGCCCCCATCCTCCGGGCCGACTTCGAGCTGTGCGAGACCTACGCCCTGCGCGAGGGCGAGCCGCTCGACGTCCCCATCTCCGCGTTCGGCGGGCTGGAAGACCCGGACGTGAGCCGCGACGACCTCATGGCGTGGAAGGAGCACACCCGGGGCTTCTTCAAGCTGCGCATGTTCCCGGGCGGCCACTTCTTTCTGAACGGCGCGCGCCAGCAGCTGGTGCACGCGGTGTCCGAGGACCTGCTTCGCCTGGCGCTCCGCTGAGGCGCACGACACACCCTGGACGAGCCATGCAGCTACCTCCGGCGCTCCTGGAAAACTGGATGCGCTACTACTACTTCGACACGGACGTCGACATCGGCAGCAGCGGGGTGGACGACTTTTCCATGGTCGACCTGCGCCGGCTGATCGGGATCACCGAGGCCGACTTCGACCGCGTCGTCTTCCAGGACAGCATGTCGCTGGGCGGCGACGGGCTGCGCCGTGCCCTCGCCGACCGCTGGCTGGGCGGCGACACGTCGCGCGCCATGGCGACGCACGGCTCCAGCGAGGCCAACTTCCTCATGGACCACGCGCTCCTCCGCCCCGGCGACGAGGTGGTGGTGCTGGACCCGTGCTACCCCCAGCTGTACGCCGTCGCGGAGGCGCTGGGGTGCACGCTCAAGCACTGGCCGCTGCGCTGGGAGAACGGCTTCGTGCCCGACGTGGAGGAGGGGGTGCGCCTGATCGGGCCGCGCACGCGCATGGTGGTGCTCAACTTCCCCCACAACCCCACCGGCGCCACGCTCTCCCCCGAAGGGCAGGACGCGCTGATCGCGGCCTGCGACCGCGTGGGCGCCTACCTGGTGTGGGACAACGCGTTCCTGGAGCTGACCTACGACGCGCCCCCGCTCCCCGAGCCGGTGCTGAAGTACGAGCGCGCCATCTCCACGGGG
>Ga0207662_10000801_pt1 | contig 14479 bp, 7 predicted proteins | sample KBSS33LmetaG_FD_184338 | JGI IMG/M metagenome (GOLD analysis project Ga0207662, IMG submission 184338) | Switchgrass rhizosphere microbial communities from Kellogg Biological Station, Michigan, USA - KBS S3-3L metaG (SPAdes) (version 2) | ecosystem: Host-associated > Plants > Roots > Rhizosphere... | reverse complement strand
GGCACGGTGACGCAGTACGAAGCGCGCAACCCGCACAGCTACCTCCACATCGCTGCCGTCGACGAGAACGGCCGGACGCGTGAGTACGTGTGCGAATCGCACGGCGTCACGCAGCTCACTCGCAACGGCATCAAGCCTGAGATGTTCAAGGCCGGCACGAAAGTGCGCGTCACTGGCTCAATGTCGCGGCACAGCCCGTACATGTGCTTCTTCGACAACGTCGAATTCGAAGATGGACGCACGTTGAACGTCAACGGCCCACGCGGAGCATCACCGACGACAGCGGCACCGACGGTGGCAAAGCGAAAGGACCTCTTCGGCACCTGGCTGCTCGCGCCGATCCCGAATAGAAGCACGAGCGGCCCGCAGCCGATGATCCAGTCGCTGACGCCCGCGGGCGAAAAGGCGGTCGCCGGCTACGACCCGTTCAAGGACGACCCGACGTTCCGCTGCGATCCGGTCGCGATCCGGCGTGTGTGGGGCGCGCCCGGGACACCACTCGAGATCGTGCGTCAGGGCGACGACATCGTCCTCCATCACGAGTGGATGGACGTCCGTCGCGTCATCCACATGAACATGAAGGACCACCCGAAGAACGGTCCGCGCAGCTCGCTCGGTCACTCGATTGGCCGCATGGAAGGCGACACGCTCGTCATCGAGACCGCGAACTACTCGAAGGGCGTCTTGAACCAGTACGTCGAGCAACCGGGGCAACCGACGAAGGGACTGCTCCACTCCGCCGCGCTCACTTCCGTCGAGCGCGTGCATCTCGACGCCGCGCGTCAGCGCCTCATCGTCGAAATCGATCTCACCGATCCGGAATACTTCAAGCAGCCATTCCCGCGTTCGACGAATGAGTACGCGGCGTCGGATCTGAAGATCGAGCCTTTCAATTGTTCGCCCGAAGGCGTCACCGGCACGCTGAAGAAATAGACAACAGCCGATATGGGAGGGAGATTTGGTCAGCCTTGTTGCGTTCAATGTCATCCTCATCGCTGTGTCGCTCGGTCTACTCGTACAGCGGCAACGCGACCTCAGACGCCTTCGATCTTTTGCTCTCGGTGCTGATCCAATGCCACCGAGTCAGAAGGAGCTGCTGCTGGATGTGGCGAGCCGCTGCTATCGGGTGCCGGCGATTCGCACAGACGCAAGCTTCTGTCCGCCGCTGTTCGCACTATTGGGCGCGACGCCAAGCGCGGTACTTCGTTTCGGCGACTGCTGTTCGGGTCGCGCCCGACTGCTCATTCTGGCGCTGCACGAGCTCGGGATTCGCGCATACCAGATCACGCTCTACCATCGTGTCGGACACGCACAGCACTGCCTCGTCGAGGCTTGTCTCGACAACAGGCGCATCATCGTCGATCCCACGTATGGGGTGTTCTATGAAGGGCCGAACGGCGAACCAGTCAGCCTGAAAGAACTGCAGAGAGGGATCGCTCCGAGGTACGTGCCGCTCCTCGACGATCCGGTTTGTGGATACCCTGCCAACGACTACTTCGACTTCGATTTCCGTCTGTCGAAGACCGCAAACTGGACCAAGTCGCCTGTCCGTAACTTTGCGTACACGCTACTCCACAAAATGACCGATGGCGGTATCGATCACCTGGAAGTGCCGGCCGTTCTCGAGTGGCCGCAGCATCTGTTCATCGCACTCGCGCTTCTCTGTGCCATGGCCGTGAACGGCACCGTTATGCTGGCCAGTTTCTGAGGCGCATGCGTCCCGCGGCATGCTGTTCGAGGACCTCGTTCAGACAAGCACTGCCGTGGCCGCGGCGAGCAGCCGGCTCGCGAAGATCGGCTTGCTCGCGGATCTGCTCCGCCGCCTCGCACCGGACGAGATCGAGATCGCCATCGGCATGCTGTCGGGCGATCCTCGTCAGGGACGCATCGGGATTGGCTACGCCACCTTGTGGGCTGCCAGGGATTCTCCAGCGAGCGAGACGCGAGGCTTGCTGCTCCTCGCCGTCGACGAAGCGTTCACACAGATAGCCACGATCAAGGGGCCAGGCGCTTCAGCCGCGCGCAACGAGCGGCTTCGCGATCTCCTTCGCCGTGCCACCCGCGCCGAGCAGGATTTCATCGTCCGCCTTCTGACCGGCGAGTTGAGACAGGGGGCACTCGAAGCCGTGCTGGTGGATGCCGTCGCGAAGGCCAGCGACATCAGCGCACCCGCCGTGCGTCGGGCGATGATGATGGCCGGGACATTGGCGCCGGTGGCCAGGGCTGCGCTCCTCTCCGGCGAAAGTGGTCTCGCGGGATTCGGCATTCAGCTCTTCCAGCCGGTTCAACCGATGCTGGCCCAGCCGGCGAACGATGTCGAAGACGCGCTCAGTCAACTCCGTCACGACTTGTCGCTCGAGTGGAAACTGGATGGCGCCCGCATTCAGGTTCACAAGCGCGGCAGCGAGGTGGCCGTCTTCTCGCGGAACCTGCGCGACGTCACGTCAGCAGTCCCCGAAGTGATCGATGCCGTTCGCGCCCTGGCCGTGCGCGAGGCGATCCTGGACGGCGAGGTGATCGCGCTGCGATCCGATGCAGCACCGCATCCGTTCCAGGTGACGATGCAGCGGTTCGGGAGAAAGTTGGACATCGAGAGAATGCGGGCGGAGATTCCGCTGACGCCCTTCTTCTTCGATTGTCTGTATGCCGACGGTGAGTCGCTCGTCGATGTTTCTCAGGAATCGCGCATCGCGCGGCTCAACCACGTCGCTCCGTCACTGATGGTGCCGATGATCGTTCGACCGACGCCCGAAGGCGCGCAGCAATTCCTTGACGAGACGTTGCAGCGCGGGCATGAAGGCGTGATGGTGAAAGCGCTCGGCGCCGGCTACGCGGCCGGCCGGCGCGGCCAGCAGTGGCTCAAGGTCAAGATCGCCCGCACGCTCGACCTCGTCGTGCTCGCGGCCGAATGGGGCCACGGCCGACGCACGGGCTTTCTCAGCAATCTCCATCTCGGCGCGCGCGACCCGGAGCACGGCGGATTCGTCATGCTGGGAAAAACGTTCAAGGGATTGACCGACGAGATGCTCGCCTGGCAGACCGATAAACTGCGCACGCTCGAGATCAGCCACGATCGCCACACCGTCTTCGTGCGGCCCGAGCTGGTCGTCGAGATCGCGTTCAACGAGGTGCAGGAGAGCCCGCAGTACCCCGGCGGCCTGGCACTCCGCTTCGCACGGGTAAAGAGCTACAGACAAGACAAGTCTGCGGCGGAGGCGGACACGATCGATGCCGTTCGCGAGATCTATCTGCGATCGATCGGTGGGTGAGCAGGGGCCCTGGACTCGGTCACAAGATTCGCCAGGATGATCACGATGACTGTGGGCCACGAAGAACACGAGGATCACGAAGTCTTATGGCTTCGTTTCTTCGTGGCCTTCGTGGCCTTCGTGGCCTTCGTGGCCTTCGTGGCTAAACCTTCGTGTTCTTCGTGGCCGTCAGATCTTCGTAGTCTTCGTGGCCTAGAAGCTGAACTCCGCCGTGAAGCGCACCATCAACGGTGTCGCCACAGTCAGCGGCTGCTCGTACACGCTCGGCGCCGTCGCGGTTGGCGGCGCATACGTGTTGTTGTAGGGCAGGATCGCTCCCGTGTTGAGCGCGTTGTAGAGATCGACGCTCAGCATCGTCCGCTTCGCTCCGAATCGCACGTTCTTCGCCAGCCGGAGATCCAGCTGGTTGATGCGATTGCCATACACGGTGCCCGGTTCGATCAGGTTGACCGTGATGTTCGGCGCGCCGCCGGCGAGCGGACGGCCGAGTGACTGCGCAACGACGGAGCTCGGGACGGCCCAGTTGGCGACGATCGCAGGGCCCGGCTTACTCTGGAAGACGGCGCTGACCTGCGCGTCGATCTTCTTGATCACGTAGGACCCGAGACCACGGAACTGCGTGAGGAAGCCGCTCGAGACGTCGCAGTACGGGCTGCCGAAGTTGATGTTCGACGTCTGCAGTCCCGCGCCGATCGCGAGATTCAACTCCGGCAGATTGTTGCGCACGTCACAGAAGTTGGACGTCGTCTGCCCCGTGCTCGTGCCGCCCTGGAGCGTCAGGCCACCCTGCCGCAGATTGACCGTGACATCGACGCCGTTGAAGACCTGCGACGCATCGCCAATCGTCTTCGAGTCGGTCACGTTGTTGAGAATCTGTCCGAACTTGCTCGGCGTGACGTCGTACAGTCCGGATACGACGTAACCGCCGCCGCCTGGCAGCACAGAATCGACCGGCGCCGTTACGCTGAACGCATCGTATTCAGCGTTGGAAACCAGCGTGTTGTCCTGCACGGTGAAGCCAGCGAACGAACGGCGGTGGTACGCCACTTCCACTGACATCCTTCGCAGGATCTGCTGCTGCACGGACACGCCGAAGTCCCAGTCCGACGGACGCACGCCCCAGCCCTTGAGGAGGTTCGGGTCGTACTGGTTCGTCAGGACATTCTGGCCCCACCGCGAATTCGAGACCGGCCCGCACAGGTCTCCGCCGGTCGGACGCAGATCCTGGTTGGCGAGGTTGTTGAGATCGCAATCGGGGAAGAAGTCGCCATCCGCGTCGATCCACGTGCGAGTCACACCCTGCACGCCAAACGGTCCCGTTGACGTTGGGATGCGCAGCGTGGGATTGGAGTTGGCGTAGTTCGTGGACACGCCCACGCCTTCGAGGTACTTGCCGAAATTGGCTTTGAGCGCGGTGCGTCCGTTGCCGAACAGGTCGTACGCGGCGCCCATGCGAGGCGTGAAGTCCTTGTAGCTGTCCACGCCCTTCGTCGCCGGGAACACGATCTGGTTCGGGAAGTACTTCGATGGTCCGAGCGTCTGCTCCGGGAACCAACTGGAGGCAACGTCGAACCGCAGCGCGCCTTGCAGCGTCAGCTTGCCGTGGCTCCACTGCTCCTGGACGAACCCGGCGTGCCATCCGGCGCGGCCGTCGTTCTGGTACGGCGACAGTGACATCTGCAACTGGTTGGGAACGCCGTTGCTGACGCGGTAGCTCAGCTCGGTGTCGTTCGTCATCCACAACCGGTTGTCCGTCATCCAGGTGCCCTGATACCCGACCTTCATGCTGTGCGATCCGGTCACGTACGAGACGTTCGCCTTCCAGCTGAACGACCCGGTGTTGTTGATGTTGAAGTCCTGCGAGCGGTAGACGAGGCCGGCGATGCCGCCGTTGTCGGCGCATCCCGCCGCGCACTGCTCGGTGACACGCGTGAGACCGCGCGTCGGATTCGGATCGCGCTCGAAGCTGCCCCACCCGTAGTACACACCGCCGAAGCCAGCATCGAGGAGGAGACGGCTCGTGACCGGCGACGACCAGGTCGCTTGCATCACGCGCAACGGTTTCGTGGCGCCGACGCTGCCGGCTTCAGGAGACACACGCGCCGGATCGGTGATGCCCGACGTCTGACCTTCGCACTTCCGGCACGTCGCCTGCTCGTCCCAGAAGCCGCTGATCTTGTTCTTCGCGTTCGCCTGCCACGTGACGCGGCCGCTGACGTTCTCCCAGGTGCGCTCGGAGAACCCCGGCTCGCCGCGCACGTAGAGCCACTTGGTCGGATCGCCAGCGTTCAGATTGAAGAACTGGTTGGCGTTCGTGCGCTTGCTGCCCTGCGTGCGGGCGTTCACGAAGTACCAGATCTTGTCCTGCTTGATCGGGCCGCCGACGGCGCCGTTCAAGTCGTAGATGTAGTCGTACGGCGTCGGAACCAGACCATACGATGCCTTCTTCGACTGCAGGCTGTCGTTGGTCCCGCTGAAGAAGGCAGACCCGGAGATGCGGTTGCCACCCGTCTTCGGAACGACGTTCATCGTCAGTCCGCCGGTTTCCGATTCACCGAGACCGCCAGATGTCGAGAAGGTCACTTCCTCGGCGTTGCCGACATCGGCAACGTAGGCCGGTGGCTGGTTGCCGCCGGGCGGGTTGCCGACGTTCAGGCCGTCGATCGTCATGCGGCCTTCGTTGTTGCGGCCGCCATGGATCGGAAACTGCGTCGTGGCCGTTCCGACGACCGTGTCATTGAGGTTGGTGACGACACCCGGCACCACGACGACCAGCGCGTTGTAGCTGCGCACGGTCGGAATCGCTTTCAGCACTTCATTGTCGATGGTGGTCTCGCGACGCGCGCTCGACACGTCGACGATCGGCGACTCGCCGGTGACGGTCACCGTTTCTTCCAGACCGCCGACTTTCATTTCCGCGTCGACGCTGGCGGTGAACGAACCCGTGAGCACGATGCCCTCCCGTTTCAGGGTCGCGAAGCCGGGCAGTGTGAACGTGACTGTATAAGTCCCGGGACGAAGATCTTCGATCCGGTAGACGCCGTTTCCGTCCGAAACCGCGTTGCGCACTTTCTCGATGAGAACGGGGCTGGTTGCCTCGACGGTGACACCCGGGAGAACCGCTCCCGACGTGTCCTTGACTGACCCCGCGATGACGGCCTGGGCCAGCGCGGTGTGTGGGATGACCAGGGCACTGACGACAAAGAGTACTCCTCTGACAATTCCTCGCATTCACTCACCTCGTTGTGCTCGTTCGCTCGTTACCCGACGCCTCGTACATGGAGGCATCCTTCCGACGCTACCTCAGAGGTCAGCGGGCAATCAAGGTCTCGACCGGTGCGCGAGAAACGCGCGGATCAGAATTGGCGCGAAAAGGCGAGGATTGTCTCCAATCAGGATGCCGCAATCGCGGCGCCGGCCGATGCCGCCGCGCGCCGCAATCCGCCGTATGTCGCCATGATCGACGGGAGCCGCGCCTCCGCCTCGCGTTCGCCGGCCGCGATGATGTCCGCGTAGCGATCGAAACTGAGCATGCTGGTATCCGGAGGGATATCCGGAACCAGGACGGCGTCGGCGCACGCCTCGACTTGCGCCTGCCCCATCTGATGACCCACGATGCGAAGGCATCGGGTGACGAAATCATACGCCCGAAACGGAAATCGCGTCGGGAGCGACCGCGCCTTGAACGGCCCGATCGCATTGACGGCGATGTTGAAGTGACAGTGCATCCGGCGCGTGAGGCTGACCGGCACGGGATCGATGAACAGCGCATCGATGAGCAGGCGTGAATTGCGTGTCGTCGGCGGGAGCCAGGCCGGCAGCGCCATCGAGGCGAGCAGCGCCGAGACCAGGTCGCCGTCGGTGAGCGCGATCTCCTCTGCGGTTTCGACGTCGAGCGCATTGGGCCAGAACGGGATATCGGTTCGATTGACGAGGCGATCCTCGAATCGTTCACGCAGTAAACGCGTCACCGCACTCACTCGCGCGAGGTGCATTCGCCAGATTCGGTACTCGATGAAGCCGGGAAAGCGCCGGCGCCACTCGCGAGCGGCATCTTCGAGCGATGAAGCATTGTGGCCGATCGAACGCAGCGCCCCGACGAGGCTGCCCATCGACGAACCGGAAATTCCATCGACCGGCAGCCCGGCCCGTTCGAGCACACGCAGGACGCCGATGTGCGACCACGCCCACGCTCCGCCGCCACCGAGCGCCAGGCCGACCTGCAGGCGCGCGATGCAGCGAGCGATGGAATCGACCGTGCGCAGGAATCCCGCCGCGACCGGCTGCTGTGACGCGTGCGCACGCTCGGCGTTGGCGACGTCGGGAATGAGTTGCTCGCGTCCCGAGAGGCGCAGTAACGCCGCGCCGGTCGCGTCCTGCACGACGAAATCATGCGCGGAGGTCTCCGAGTGCATCCGGTCCCAGGGCCCGAGGAGGTAGCCGTTCCAATCGCACACCGGCTCGAGCGCGTCGGCGCATGCCGTCAGGTCGGCGGTTGGATTGAGCACGATGCACGCGAAGATTCGTCGCCACGCAGATATCTGCGCCTTGAGTTCGACAAGGATCGCTTCTATTCCCTGCGCCGCCGATACGTTGGCGATCGAGACGCCTGCGTCGCTCGGCACAGGCTCGCTCGAAACCGCCGGCTGAAAGTCGACCCTGAGCACCTGCCATCCAACCTGGCGAGCAAGCGATCGCACCAGCTCCGCGGCGAACGCGAGTGGCGCGTCCCAACCCGGATTGTGATGCAGCAACACGACGCGCGGCTGCTCACCTTCGGCGCGGCTGCTGACGGAAGCGTGCAGACGCTCGGCGATGGGCATCGCCAGCGTTTCGAAGACCTGGTGCCGCGCTTCCGGCACATCGTTCAGCGCAGATTCCGAGATCTCTGCAACGGTCGCATCGGTCACCACGCGAACATCGGACGAGCATGCCCGTCCGGTGATCAGTGAGAGCTCACCGAACGGCGCACCGGGATGAAGATCCGCCGCGACGGTTTCGTTCGAGTCGCCGCGCGGCACCTGGACGGCGAGACGTCCAGACTCCAGCAGGTAGAGTGTGCGATTCCGCTCGCCGGCGCGCAGGATGACCTCGCCGGCACGGTACTGACGTTCGGTCGAGTGGGCAGCCAGCGCAGCCAGCTGTTCCCGCTTCAGCGATGAGAAGACGGGTACGGTCGAGAGAAACTGTTCGAGTCGGCTCACGCGTCCGCCCCTTTTACGCGGCAGCTCGCTTGTGTTGGAGGGCTCCCCCCACGATCGAGCTGACAAGATGGCAGGCCCCACTGAGAACGGGTGTTGGGGAAGTCACCGACACAAGCGAGTTCCTGGAGTGAAAGCCGCAGCATAGCTGGACTTGTGTGTGCGGCGCCATCGGTCCGTCGGCGCCGTTTTGCCGCCCGCGATCGCGCCGGCAGGGCGTAATATGTGCGTCATGCGGGCGATGGGCAACAGACTTCGGGTGACGGGCCGGACCTCCGGGCGACACCTCATCATCGGCGCGCTGATGCTTGCGTTCACGACAGCGGTTGCCACACTCGCCGCTTCCCAGACAGCGGCCTCCGGCGGCCGTGACAGCGTCAACCCGGATGGCACCACTGCCCTTCACCAGGCAGTTCGCAACAACGACCTTCCGACAGTTGAAGCGTTGATCAAGCGCGGCGCCGATGTGAAGGCTGTCACTCGGTACGGCATCACGCCGATTCATATCGCGGCGATGAATGGCAATGCGGCCATCCTGCGAAGACTCATGGACGCTGGAGCGGATCCGAACAGCACGACACCTGGTGGCGAGACGGCGTTGATGACAGCGTCCCGCACTGGCAGTGTCGAGGCGGTCACGCTGCTGCTCGATCGCGGCGCCAACGTCAACGCGAAAGACGTCGGCCGCGCGCAAACGGCGCTCATGTGGGCCATCACGGAGAAACACCCCGACATCGTCAAGCTGCTCGCGGCGCGTGGCGCCGATGTGAACGCACAGACCGCAATCACGGTCCCCAAGGGCGAGTATGTGCCCGCTCGTGCCGGCGGCGCGTCGGGAAGCGGCATCATCCGGCAGCGCGCGTTGCCGAAGGCGGACGGCGGAATGACGCCGCTCCTTTTCGCGGTTCGCGACGGCAATACCGACATGGTGCGGCTGCTCCTGGAGCTCGGTGCCAATCTGGAGCAAACGTCCGGCAATCACACCACGCCGCTGCTCATCGCGTTGCTGAACGGCCAGGTCGGGCTCGCAACCGAGCTGCTCGAGAAGGGCGCCAACCCCAACGCCGCGGACGACTATCACCGCGCCGCGCTCTTTGCCGCAATCGATCTCCGCAACTTCAACCACGACAAGTATCCGTTCATGTACAACGACGGGCGCGACCCGCTGGATCTGATCCAGGCTCTCCTGAAGAAGGGTGCGGATCCCAATCTCAGAACTGACACCGTACCGGTGCATGGGTTGATGCAGTTCGATGCGTCGTGGGTGAACTTCGATGGACAGACACCGTTCATTCGCGCGGCGCTGTCCGGTGACATCGAGGTGATGCGCCTCCTCCTCGAGCATGGTGCCGATCCGAATATCGCGACGGCGCAGGGATCGACCGCGCTCATGGCGGCCGCCGGCATCAACTGGATCCCGGCTCAGACATACAGCCACTCGGAAGCCGACTTTGTCGAAGCGGTCAAGCTGTGCCTCGATCGTGGCGGCAGCGTCAATGCGACGAATTCGCTCGGCCTGGCCGCAATACATGGAGCAGCGAACCGGGGATGGGTATCGGTGATCCAGATACTGGCCGACCATGGCGCCAAACTCGACGTCAAGGACAACGCCGGCAGGACGCCGATGACGTTCGCGGAAGGAATCTTCCTGGCGGTACGTCCGCCAGTCGCGAAGCCGGAAGCGATGGCCTTGCTGAAGAAGTTAACGGGAACCGAGGTCGCCGCGCCGTAGTGTCCGGTTTTACCCGGACCCAACTCGCAATATGCAGCGAACACTTCTGGTCAGCCTCATCGCCTTCATCGCCGTGGGCGCGTCCGTCATCGCGCAGCGACCTCCCGCGCAGCAGCCCACACCGGCGTCCGACCTGGCCTATTTCGCCCCCCTCTCGCAAAAGGCCCTGCTCGATCAGTACTGCGTGACGTGTCATAACGAGCGGCTGAAGACCGGCGGTCTCGCACTCGAGACGCTGCCGCTCAATCGACTCGGTGAAACGAACGCCGAAACATGGGAGAAGGTGGTTCGCAAACTTCGGGCAGGGCTGATGCCGCCGGCGGGAGCGAAGCGGCCCGAGCGCGGATCGCTTGATGCCTTCGCGAAGTCGATCGAGGACTCGATCGATCACTTCGCCGCCAGCAACCCGAATCCTGGACGGGCTCCGCTCCACCGCATGAACCGTGTCGAATACGCCAACGCGATACGCGATCTGCTGGCGCTGGAGGTCGACTCGAGCACTCTGCTCCCGGCAGATGATTCGAGTCACGGCTTCGACAACATCGCCGACGTGCTCGGCGTTTCACCCTCACTGCTCGAACGATATGTATCGGCGGCGGCGAAGATCAGCAGGCTCGCCGTCGGGGAGCGCGACGCCGCGCCGGCCCAGGTCACCTACACGGTGAAAGGCGATCTCAGTCAGAACCAGACCCTCGAGGGGCAACCACTTGGGACCCGCGGCGGGACGACCATCCGCCACAACTTCCCCGTCGACGGCGAGTACCTGATCAAACTCTCGCTTCTCAAGCTCAGTTTCGGCCAGGTCTTCGGCGAGGGTGCCGAAGGTGAAGAGCTCGAGGTCACGCTCAACGGCGAGCGCGTGAAGCTGTTCAAGCTCGATGAAGTGCCGATGTTCTTCATGCGCGAGGCGCCCGGTTCGCATCCGCCGAAGCCGCAACCGACCGACCCGCTCGAGGAGCGGGTCAAGATGACGCCCGACATCCGCCTCGAGTTCCGGGTCAAGGTGAAGGCGGGACCCCAGGCGATCGGTGTCGCGTTCCTTCAGAAGAGTTACGCCGCGAACGAAGATCTCGTTCGACGTCCCTCGTCGAGCACCTACGACGTCTTCATCGGCATGCAGTACGGCTACACGACCGCTCCGCACCTGTCGCGCGTCGTGATCACGGGTCCGTACAATCCCACAGGCCTCGGTGACACACCCAGCAGGCGGCGCGTGCTCGTCTGCCGGCCCGCGTCGGCTTCCGATGAGACGACTTGTGCGCGCCAGATCGTCTCGACACTCGCGCGCCGGGCATTCCGGCGCGTCGTGAACGACAATGACGTCGCGTCATTGCTCACGTTCTATCAGCAGGAGCGCGACAGGACCGGGAACTTCGAAGCCGGCATCGAGATGGCCGTGCGCCGGATCCTCGCCGATCCGGAATTCATCTTCCGATTCGAGCCGACGCCGGCAGGTGTGGCTCCGAGCACGCCGTACCGGATCAGGGACACCGAGCTGGCGTCACGCTTGTCCTTCTTCCTCTGGTCGACGATTCCAGACGATGAGCTGTTGCAGCTGGGAATCGACGGCAAGCTGCACGAGCCGGCGGTGCTCGAGAAACAGACCCGCCGGATGCTCGCGGATCCGAAGGCGCGTGCGCTCGTGACCAATTTCGCGAACCAGTGGCTGTTCCTGCGGGACTTGAAGAACGCCAACCCTGACGTCACGGTGTTCCCCGACTTCGACGACAACCTGCGTCAGGGGTTCCAGCGCGAAACCGAGATGCTCTTCGAGAGCATCGTCCGCGAGGATCGATCGGTGCTCGATCTTCTGGACGCCGACTACACGTTCGTGAACGAACGGCTCGCGAGGCACTACGGCATCCCGAACGTCTACGGCCCCGACTTCCGGCGAGTGCCGGTGGCCAACGATGCACGGCGTGGTCTGCTCGGACACGGCAGCCTGCTGCTCGTCACCTCCAACGCGAATCGCACGTCGCCTGTCATTCGCGGCAAGTGGGTACTCGAGAACCTGCTCGGCAGCCAGGCGCCGTTGCCGCCACCCGACGTGCCGCCCCTCGAGGAGAAGCCGACGGCCGCAGCGAGATCGGTCCGTGAGCGCATCGAGCAGCATCGCGCCAACCCGACATGCGCCGGCTGTCACAAGATCATGGACCCGATCGGGCTGGCACTCGAGAACTTCGACGCGATCGGACGATGGCGCACGACCGACGAAGGGGTCGCGATCGATGCCTCCGCCCAACTCGTCGATGGCACACCCATCGACGGTCCCGCGACCTTGCGCAAGGCGCTGCTGAACCGATCGGACGTGTTCGTCACGGCGATGACGGAGAAGCTGCTCATGTACGGCATGGGCCGGGAGATCAAGTACTACGACATGCCGGCGGTGCGCGGGGTCATGCACGTCGCCGCCGACAAACGGTATCGCTTCTCGGATCTGGTGCTCGGCATCGTGAAGAGCGATCCGTTTCAGATGAGAATGAACGGTACGCAGTGAACACTACGCCGTAGGCCAGGTCCTGCCGTTTGGACCCGGCGGGTCTAAAGAGCAAGACCCGCCCTACGCTGTCGGGAGACTGAGATGGCCTTCATCACGAAGAAGCACTTACCGCGCCGCACGTTCTTGCAGGGAATGGGTGTCACGCTGGCGCTGCCGCTGCTCGACTCGATGATTCCCGCGGGCACGCGCCTGGTGCACACGGCCGCTCTCCCCAAGAGCCGCTTCTGCGGCATCTACGTGCCGCACGGCGCCACGATGGACAAGTGGACGCCCGCGAAGGAAGGCGCCGGCTTCGAGTTCACCGAGACGTTGAAGCCACTCGACAAGCTGCGCGACCGCCTCACCGTGGTCACCAACCTCGCTCATCCGATGGCGGGAGGCAAAGGATCCGACGCGGGCGCCGATCACGCCCGCTCCGCGGCGGTGTTCCTGAGCGGCGCGCATCCCGAGAAGGGCACGGTGCACGGCGGCAAAACCATCGACCAGGTGCTCGTGGACCACATCGGTCAGGAGACGCCGCTTCCGTCGATCGAGGTGTGCATCGAAGAAGTGGCGCTCAACTGCGGCGCCGGCTACGGGTGCGCCTACTACAACACCATCTCGTGGCGAAACGACGCGCTGCCGCTGCCGATGGAGAACAGCCCGCAGGTCGTTTTCGAGCGCCTGTTCGGCGACGGCACCAACGCCGCGCAGCGCCTGGCTCGCAAACAGCAGGACCGCAGCATTCTCGACGCCGTCACCGACAAGGTCGGGCGGCTGCAGACCGGCCTCGATTCAGGAGACCGCGCCCGACTCGGTGAGTACCTCGACAACGTGAGGGAAATCGAGCGCCGTATTCAGAAGGCCGAGAAACAGTCAGCCAGTAATCCCGACGTTCCGGAGGCGCCCGTGGGCGTACCGGAAGCGTTCGAAGATCACATCAAGCTGATGTTCGACTTGCAGGTGCTCGCGTATCAGGCAGAGATCACGCGCATCTCGACGATGATGTACGCGCGCGATACGAGCGGCGCGACGTATCCCGGGAGCGGCGTGCGCGACGGCTTCCACACGGCGTCGCACCATTCGAACGCGCGCGCGCGCATGGATTCGTTTGCGCTCATCAACCGCTATCACGTACAGACGCTCGGCTACTTCCTCGAGAAGCTGCGCACCACGCCCGACGGCGACGGCAACCTCCTCGACCACTCAGTCGTCCTCTACGGCAGCAGCATGAGCAACGGCAACCAGCACGATCACGATCCGCTGCCCATCGTCGTCGCCGGCGGCGCGTCAGGACAGCTCAAGGGGGATCGCCATCTCGTGTTCCCGGCGCACACGCCGATGTCGAACCTGATGTTGTCACTGCTCGACAAGCTCGACGTGCATCAAGACAGTTTTGGCGACAGCACGGGGAAGCTAGAGATCTGAAAGTTCAAAGTGGAATGTTTAAAGTTGAGAAGTAAGTCCGAAGTACGGCCGGCCTGTTCTGCGGCCACTGGTGCACTTCCAACTTACTTTCCCACTTTGAACTTTTCACCTTTGAACTTAGTTACACGGCCGGCGTGACGTTCTCGTTCATCCGGAACACATTGTGTGGATCGTATTTGAGCTTCAGCAGCGACAGCCGTTCGAACTTCGCGCCATAGGCCGCACGTAATCCTTCCGCGCATCATGGTGTTGAACACCGCGCGCGCGGCATCGAACCCTCCGTCGACGGGCGTGAGCACCTGACCCGAGATCTCGGATTTCAAGCTTCGAATCGCTGCGTCTGAAGTCATCGGCGTTTCTCCAGGTTCGC
>Ga0207662_10000799_pt1 | contig 14502 bp, 11 predicted proteins | sample KBSS33LmetaG_FD_184338 | JGI IMG/M metagenome (GOLD analysis project Ga0207662, IMG submission 184338) | Switchgrass rhizosphere microbial communities from Kellogg Biological Station, Michigan, USA - KBS S3-3L metaG (SPAdes) (version 2) | ecosystem: Host-associated > Plants > Roots >... | reverse complement strand
CCTCGAAGAATCCGTCCGGATCACGTTCGACGAGTCCTTCCATCCGACGCGGCGCCGCCTCCACGTCGTGCGCCTCGATCGCTGCGAAGCCTGCGGGGGCGCGGGGGCGCGGGCCATCGGCCCCGTGGCCTGCCCCGAGTGCGCCGGCACGGGCCAGGTGCGGTCGCACCGCGGGCGCATGATCTTCAGCCGCCGCTGCGGCGAGTGCGGCGGATCGGGCACGCTCAGTGCCCGCGCCTGCGCCCGCTGTGCGGGCGAAGGCCGGGTCATGCAGAGCGACTGGATGGACGTCGAGCTGCCGGCGGGAGTGAACGAGGGCAGCCGCATCCGCATTCCCGGGGCCGGCAACGCGGGCCAGCGCGGAGGGGAGTCCGGCGACTTCATCCTCGTCGTCCACGTGGACCCGCATCCGCTCTACCGCCGGGAAGGCGAAGACCTGCACTGCGAGATCCCCATCACGATCACGGAGGCCGCGATCGGCGCCCATGTCGAGGTGCAGACTCCGGAGGGCTCCGTGGTCATCGAGATCCCGGCCGGCACGCAGACCGGGCAGCGCTTCCGCCTGCGCAAGCGCGGGATGCCCCGGCTCGGGGAGAGCGGCCGCGGCGACCTCTACGTCGAGGCCCGGGTGTGGGTGCCGCGCGTGCGCGACGACGAGAGCCGCGAGCTGCTGCGCGAGTTCGCCCGGCGCAACCCCGACAACCCGCGCCGGCAGGCCCCGCTCGCCCCCGCCGCCGGCCAGAAGGGATCCTGACCATGCCCCGCGGCCGCCGCCCCCGAGCCCCCGAAGGCGAGACACGGCCCGCGCCCGGCCGCGGCAAGTACTACATGATCAGCGTGGTGGCCAAGTCCTACGGCATCCACCCCCAGACCCTGCGCCTCTACGAGCGCGAGGGGCTGCTCAAGCCCTCGCGCACCGACGGCAACACCCGCCTCTACTCCGAGGACGACCTCCGCCAGCTCGAGGTGATCCTGAACCTCACGCGCGATCTCGGCGTCAACCTCGCCGGCGTCGAGATCATCCTGAACATGCGCCGCAAGATGGAGCAGATGCAGTCGGAGATCAACGAGTTCGTGGGCCACGTACGCCAGGAATTGCAGAAGACGAGCCAGGAGGACGGAGACGGGGACGCGAGCGAGCAAGCCCTCGTGAAGGTGGCGCCCGCGCCCATGGTCAAGGCCCCGGACCGTGCCAAGGAGCCCGCGGCCGGGGTGAAGGCCCGCGACGACGCCTAGCGTCTCCGCCCGGGAGGAGACCCTATAATCGGGAGGGCACCGTCCGTGTCCTTCGCCGCGACTCATGCCCGCGACCCGCAAGATCGTGCGGAAGAAGCCGCCTTCGCGCTCCGCGGGCGACGGCCGGGCCGAGCGCGCGCCCACCGGCGACAGCCTCAACGCCTACATCCGCGAGATCTCGAAGTTCAAGCCCCTGAGCGCGGACGACGAGAAGGTGCTGGGCCGCCGCATCCAGCAGGGTGACCAGGAGGCGCTGCAGCGGCTGGTCGAGGCGAACCTGCGTTTCGTCGTCTCCTACGCAAAGCGCTACCGCGGCCTGGGCCTCGCCTTCCTCGACCTGATCCACGAGGGGAGCCTCGGCCTCATCGAGGCGGCCAAGCGCTTCGATCCCGAGCGCAACGTGAAGTTCATCTCCTACGCCGTGTGGTGGGTGCGGCAGGCCATCTTCCATTCCCTCTCCGAGCACCATCGCATCTTCCGCCTCCCCCAGAAGCTCTCGGGACAGGTCTCCAAGATGGGGAACGCGCGCGAGAAGCTGGCGGCGGAGCTGGAGCGCCAGCCCACGACGGAAGAGCTGGCCAAGCAGACGGACATGACGGAGGAGGAGGTCGAGAAGCTCCTGAAGGTCTCGGGGGACGACCTCTCGTTGTCCTCGGCCGTGGGCGAAGACGGCAGCCTCGAGCTCGGCGACACCCTCGAGCAGGACACCGTTCCGTCCGTCGAGCTGCAGCTCATGAAGTCCTCCTTCGAGGAGCAGATCCACAACCTCGTGGCCGAGCTCGACGAGAAGGAGCGCGACGTCCTGCGCATGCGCTTCGGCCTGGACGGCGAGGAGCCGAAGACCCTGCAGGAGATCGGGGAGGCCCTGGGCCTCAGCCGCGAGCGCATCCGCCAGATCGAGAGCAAGGCCAAGGAGAAGCTGCGCCGCAGCCGGCACGCGCAAGGGCTGCGTGGCGCGCTGAATTGAGGCCGGGGGGGCCCGTGAAGCGATGGCCGGCGGCGATGGCAATGGCGATGGCGCTGATGCCCGCGGCGCTCCCGGCGCAGGTTCCCATTCCTTCGCCCCCGCCTCTCAGCGGTGGCGGTCCTCACGATCTCCCTCCCGTGGGAGTCGAGGACCAGTACGGCCGACCGGAGCCGCGCGACCTGGCGGACATCGCGAACAGCGGCAACGCCTACCAGAAACAGAACGTGCGGGTGAGGGGCCGGCTGGACGACCTCGCTCCCAACCGATTTCTCATGCTGACGGACGGTGCCGAGCGGGTCATGCTCGTCACCTTCTTCGACTCGGACTACCGCGAGATCGCCGTCCTCATGGGCCTGGAGGTCGAGGTGACGGGGATCCTCCGGAGGATCCCGGGTCGCCAGAAACGTGTCCCGTGTCACGGAGGGACGTACGTCGAGAGCAAATGCGAGGACTGGTCCCTGCCCGAGCTGCCGGACAAGGAGCTGGGATGGCCCGAGCAGTCGATCACGCTCCTCACGATCTCGGATCGCGGAAAGGGCCTGCCGCGCAAGGAAACGCGGGGGCTGGCCGACGCCGGGATCGACGCGGCCGCCGCCGACGGGAAGCCCGTGCGCGCGATCGGCCAGTTCCGCGGCGCCAATCTCTGCAAGGACCTTCCGGAGTCTTCGCGGCGCGACCCGCTGGACTGGGTGCTGCAGACGACGGAGGGGCCGGTGTGGGTCACGGGCCGGCGGCCGGCGGGCAAGGGCTTCCAGCTCGACCCCGCCTATCGCGCGGACACGAACCGCTGGCTCGAGGTGAGGGGCAAGGTCCTCATCCTCGACAGCGTGCGCTACCTGAAGGCGAGCAACGTCGCCCTGATCGCCCGGCCCGAGGACGCCGAGCCGGCGTCCTGTCCGCCCTGATCACGCCCGATTACGTCAATCCCGTCGACGCGAATCCGAGCAGCTTCCCGGCCAGCAGCGCCGTCGTTCCCGTGAACCGCACCCCCACCACGTGGACGCCGCTGGGGGCGATCCGGTGCCAGCGCACCTCCGCGCCCAGGGCCACGTGCGTCGAGTCCTCGTGCCCGTGCAGGATGATGCGCACGAGGTCGCCCGGGCTCAGCTCTTCCTTCAGCTCGATGCGGCAGCCGGCCCCGCTCGCGTCCACCAGCTCGCCGGCCACGCGCACCTTGCGGGCCCGGATGTCCACGTCCACCTTCATGAGCAGCGGACGCCGCAGGCGGCGGCGCTTCTCCGACCGATCGGCGTTGCGCTTCCAGTCGCACAGCTTCTGGGCCGCGGCCGTGAACTCGTCCGCGCCCACGGGCTTGATGAGGTAGCCGGCCGCGCCCTTGGTGAGCGCGCCCGTGTAGCTGTCGATGTCGTTGTCGTAGGCCAGGATCAGCAGGGGCACGCCCACGAAGGAAGGATGGGCCTGCAGCCGCCGCTGCGAGGCCTTGCGCTCCTCGCGTGAGCCCTGGTCGTCGAGGACGAGCAGGGTGGGCGGAACCCAGTCGCGGCCGCCGAGGATCTCGTCTTCGGTGGCGGCGGCGACTTCGAGCCCGTTCTGCTGCAGGGTCACCGCGGCCCAGTCACGGTCCGGCCCCGCGGGTCCCACGATGAGCGCGTAACCCTGGCGGGGGGACTCGGCGCCGCCGTCCTCGTCCAACGGACCTCCCTAGCGGCTAACGGCTCGGCCCTCCGGCGGAGGTGGCCTGGCCGGCCGTGGTCGCGCGCGCGGGCGGGGCAGCCGAAGTAGATGCGGCCGTGCCCTGGCCCAGCGTCATGAGGTATTGCGTCACCGCTTCGATCTGCTTGGCCTGGTCCCCGCCCAGCACCTCGGGATAGGCGTTTTCGGCCGCGTCCTTGGGGAAGTTCGCGGGCATGCGCGTGCCGGGCTGGATCTTGCCGGGGTCGGAGAGCCACGGATGCAGCCACTCCGCGCGCAGCCGGCGCGGCACGTTGGCCAGGTCCGGGGCCATGTTCTCCGGCGGCTGGTTCGGCAGCTTGCCCGCCACTACGTGGCACTTTACGCACTGCCAGCGCCCGAAGAGGTCCCGCCCGGCCGCGATCAGCGTGGGGTCGGGCTGCGGCTTCGCGGAGTACGGATAGGACACCTTGTCCATGGCCGCGAAGTAGCGGGTCAGGACGTTGAGCTCGTCCTCGGTGAACTCGAACGTCGGCATGCGCAGGTCCACCCACGGGCGGATCTTGTGCGAGGGATCGGAGAGGAACCCGTGCAGCCAGTCCGTCTGCACGCGCGCGCCTTCGCCGATCTTCGCGTCCGCGTTGTAGAGGAGCGGCGGCGAGAAGGCGACGGTCTGGGTGCGCGCGGTCAGGGTATCCAGGCCCTGGGCCTCGAGCTGGTCGGCCACGATGGCGCGGATGGCTCCGCCCTGCTCGCCGAGCACGTGGCAGGCGCGGCAGTTCTTGTCCCGCACCAGGCGCGCGCCCCGCTCGATGTAGCGCTCGTCCGCGCTGAGCTGCTTCTGCGCGGCCAGGGGCACCTGCTCCTTGGTGAAGGACATGACGGCGGTGACCAGAGCTTCCGCTTCCTCGTCGGTGGCGCCGAACTTCGGCATGCGCAGCAGCTCTTCCGGCCGCTTGTGCTTGCCCTCGTCGAACACGCGCGGCTCCATCACCTTCCGGTGCACCCAGCCGGGCAGGGTGTGCGGGATCTTGCCTTCCTCGAACCCGAAGTCGAGCCGTTCGACGAGCTTCGATCCCTCCTCCGTCAGCTCCACGCCGATGGGGCTGGCCTTCTCGAACCCGGAGATGGTGTGGCAGCCGAAACATCCGTAGCGGCCGATCGTCTTCTCGCCGACGAAGATCGTCTTCTGGTGATCGTCCATCGACTTGAGCTGGCGCTCCGCCTCCGCCACCGGCACGTTGGCGGCCAGGAGGTGCTCGGTGATGAGCTCGTTGCGGATGTCCTCCTGGAGGGGAGGCCGCGGCTGGGCCATGAAGGCGTCGTTCTTCAGGCTCATCAGGTAGGCAGTGAGGTCCGCCGCCTCCTTGTCCGTGAGCCGCAGGTTCGGCATCCGCGTGTCGTGCCAGTAGCCCTTCGGATTGCGGACCCAGGCGTAGAGCCAGCCCGCGTTGACCTTGCTGCCGGTGCCGTCGAGGTTCGGGCCGTGCGTGCGGAACGACGCCGCGTCCAGGCCCTTGCGCGTGGTGCCGTCGGGCAGCGTCTCGTCCACACCGCGCCGGTCGGGGCCGACGCGGTGGCAGGCCAGGCAGCCGATGGTCTCGAAGGTCTTGCGCCCCTGGGCCAGGTCGCCCGCGGGCGGATCGGGGTAGGTCTCGCGTCCGGACTTCTCGACGAGGTACGCGACGACCGCGTTGGCCTCGACGTTGTTCCGGACCTTCATCTTGTCGGTGTCCTGGTCCGCCGTGCGCACGTCCCACACCTGCGGCATGCGCGTGGGGCGGAAGGCGCTGGGCTTCTTGATCCAGCGGAAGATCCACTCCTCATTGGTCTTCGAGACGATCTTGGTGAGGTCCGGGCCCACCTTGCGCAGGTCCTCCCAGCCCTTGACCTTGTGGCAGCCGTAGCAGCCGTACTTCTCGAAGAGGAGGCGGCCGGTGTTGAGCGAAGCGGCCTTGGGGATCTCGACCTGGCCCTGATGGCACTTCACGCACTGGGCCTCCGTGTGGCCCTTGGCCATCATCGGGTAGTCCCAGAAGTGGAAGGGATGGTACGTGTCGGACTTGCTGTAGTCCTTGCCCCACTGCTTTTCCTGGGCGGCCGTGGAGGGGATGTGGACGGCGCTCATGAAGCCGGTGGCGCGGCCGCGTCCCTGGTGGCACGACGTGCAGCCCACCTTGTCGATGGGATGCGGGCCCTGCAGGTAGAAGGCGAGGTTCGGGTGCGTCGTGAACGGCTGCTTCTCGTTCTCGAACCCCTTCTTGTCGATGCCGAGGTGGCAGGTCGTGCAGCGGTCCACCTTGGGCGTGCCGGAGAAGATCACGTCGTCCTGCAGGTTCGCGGGCATGATCTGGTTGACCTTCAGCGACGGGTTGGCCAGATCCAGCACGGGCAGGTTGCGCACCGTGGTCACGAAGCCGGGCTTGATCTTCTGGAGGCGGTCCTCGAAGCGGTTGTAGTCCGCGAAGAGCTCCTTGCTCTTCTTCTCCGCGTCCAGGCGCGTGGCCTCGAGCTGCGCGATCTCCTTGTCCTTGGCGTCCTTGCGCGCGTTGACGTCCTCGAGCTTGAGGCGCAGGTCGTCCCAGCGCTTCTCGTAGTCCCGGAGGTCCGCGAACTTCTTGTCCTTGTTCCCCTTGTTCTTGTGCGCGGCCTCTTCGTATTCGTAGCGCTTGACGTCGATCTCCGCCTTCGTGAAGCGGTAGTCCTGGTCGACGGCGTACCACTCGCCCTCGAGCTTGTCCCGCTCCGCCTGCGCCTTCTTGATGTCGGCCCGGCGCTGCGCCTCTTCCTGCTTGGCCCGGTCCATCTCCGCCTGCAGCGCCTGCTGCTGCGCGGAGGGGACCTTGTCCCTGGCCTGCTTGGCCTGCGCCTCCGTCACCTGGACTTCGAGCTTGTTGAAGGCCTTCTGGTACTTCTTCCACTCGCGGTCGTAGTCCGCCCAGATCATGATCGTGAAGGCCACGAGCATGGCGATGGACGTCAGCGCGAAGACCACGTTGAGCTTGCGCGCGCGGTCCGCCATGTTGGCGTCGCGTCCGGGTTCCGGCTTGGAAGGAGCTGCCATAGGGATCAGATCACCGCCAAAAACCGAGCGAGGTCAGGGGGGTAGCCCGAAGGGCGTAGGGGGGTGCATCCATCAAGAGAGGCGCACCCCCCTGAATTGGAGGAAGAAATCGTACCGAGCAGCCGCAGCTTTCCATGTCAGATATTGAAAAAGATCTCTGGCAGGGAAACGATGTACTTCAGGTTCAACGTCCACCTCAGCACCATCTTGATCGGCAGCGCGATCATGCACAGCAGCAGCATGACGAAGATGCTGTAGCGCCACGGCCCGAGCTTCTCGAAGTACTTGCGCAGGCCGAAGGTCATGTGGAACGTGCGCGAGCCGAGCTTGATGCTCCAGGTCTTGCGCGTCATGGCCAGGATGCCCGGCAGCACGCCGATGTAGAAGAGCGTGAGCAGGATGCCGGGCAGCTCGCGAATCCACATGCCGACCGGGCCGCTCGGCAGCTTCACGTGGAGCAACTTGACCCAGAAGTACTCGGACAGGTTCACGTTGTTCAGGGCGAGCAGCTTGTGCAGGTCCCAGTACTCGTAGGGACCGAAGAAGTTCCAGTTCGGCCCGCGCAGGAACGTGCCCAGCGTCACGAGCAGGACCCACAGGATCAGGAACCCGAACAGGAAGAGCGAGATCTCGACCTTGCGCTCCTTGAACGTGAAGTAGCCGTTCCCCTTGGGGTTCGTGTCGATGTAGGGGATGGCCATCAGGCCCACGATGATCAGGCTGGGGAAGACGACGCCGGCCAGCCAGGGATCGAAGTAGACCAGCATCTCCTGCAGGCCCAGGAAGTACCACGGCGCCTTCGACGGGTTCGGCGTCCGGGCGGGGTTGGCCGGCTCCTCGATGGGCGCCTTGAGGAGCAGGCTCCACACCACGAGGATGATCATGCCGATGACCATGGCCAGCAGCTCGGTGTAGACGAGGTCGGGCCAGACCCACGTCTTCTCCGCCTCGCCGTCGCTGGCTTCGCGGGGGGGCTGCCCGGCCGCGATGCGGTCGTCGTTGTCGTAGGCCTGCGACATGCTCAGCCAGAGGAAGAAGCCGACCAGGAACAACATGGCCACGATGGGCACGTTGTCCGGCTTCTTCACGATGAGCGCGAAGTTCGGATCCAGCATCGACACGCCGAGGAAGACCACGGCGAGGAGGCCCAGGATCGCCGCCGGCCGCGAGCGCCAGATCCCGCGTGTGCGCAGGGCGAGCAGGAAGGCGATGGCGCAGACGGTGATGAAGATCTCCGGCGCCGTCAGCGCGTTGATGACGTCCTTTAATGTATTGATCACAGCGGCCCCGAGATCCCGCCGTCTTTCCTCACGCGCCAGAAGTGCACCGCCATCAGGATCCCCGCCACCAGCGGGATCCCGACGCAGTGGAGGACGTAGAAGCGGAGGAGCGCGCCCTCGCCGACGAAGCGCCCGCCCAGCAGGGCGAAGCGCGCGTCGGACCCCGCGTGGACCATCTTCACGTCCCCTAAGACGAGCAGTTGCGAACCTGGCCCTTCATACCCGAGCAGCGGCGTCGCGCGCGCCATGTTGGAGCCGACGGTGATGGCCCAGATGGCGAGCTGGTCCCAGGGGAGGAGGTACCCGGTGAAGGAGAGGAGCAGGGTGAGCACGAGCAGGATCACGCCCACGTTCCAGTTGAACTCGCGCGGCGGCTTGTAGGAGCCGGTCATGAACACGCGGAACATGTGCAGCCACACGCTGATGACCATGGCGTGGGCGCCCCAGCGGTGCAGCTCGCGCATGATGCCGAGCGGCACCTGCTCCGCGAGGTCGATGATGTCCATGTAGGCGTAGGCCACCGTCGGCCGGTAGTAGAACATCAGCAGGAGGCCGGTGAAGGTCTCCACCAGGAACAGGAAGAAGGTCAGCCCGCCCATGCACCACGTGAACTTGAGGCGGATGCCGCTCTTGCGGATCTTCACCGGGTGCAGGTGCAGGAAGACGTTCGTCATCACCACCAGCACCCGGTTGCGGTTCGTGCTGGGCACACCGTGCCGGAAGATCGACTTCCAGAGCTGGGTGTCCGTGATGTAGTCCCACGTGCGCGTGAGGAACGGTTCCGGCGGCTTCGCAGTGGCCATCTACCCTCGCTGGTTCGGGGTTGGAGATCCGCCTTGCGACGACAGCATCAGACCTTCAGGAACGACTCTTCCTTGGTCCACTCGCCCTTTTCCGCCTGGAACTTCACCGACTTGTCGACCAGGATCTGGCCGTCGTCGGAGAGCACGATGCGCGCGCGCTCCAGCGGCCGCGGGGCCGGGCCTTCGAAGTTGATCCCCGTCTTGTAGAACCCGCTGCCGTGGCAGGGGCACTTGAACTTGTTCTCGGCGGCCAGCCAGTTCGGCGAGCAGCCGAGGTGGGTGCACACCGCGATCAGCGCGTAGAAGCCGTCGGAGTTGCGGACGATCCAGACGCCGTAGGCGTCCTTCCAGCGCGTGTCCACCTCGCCCACCGTGTATTCGCTCGGGAAGCCGACCTTGAACGATTGCGGCGGCTCGAACAGCACGTTGGGGAACAGGAAGCGCGTGCTGGCCACGAGGCCCGACGTGCAGGCGGCGGAGAACGCGACCCACCCGACCGTCGTCCACTTGAGGAAGCCGCGGCGCGATACGCCGTCCGCCTCCGCCGTCTTGGCGGCGGCCGGGGCCGCCGCGCCGGTGGCCGCGTTCGAGCGCGGCGCGGGCGCCGCCTGCACGCCGCCGGGGGCGCTGGCGGCGGTCATGGGTGGTGTCGGCAGCGGTGGCGTGGACCCGGCGGCCGTGCCGGCGGGATGCGCGGCCGCCGTGTCCGGAGGCCTGGTCGGCGTCGCCCCTGCGGCCGCCGACGCCGCACCGGCGGCCGGCTCCTTGGGGGTGGAAGGGTCCTTCTCGTCTGCCATCCAGCTCCTCGCGTGTGTGGATAACCCGAATCCGCTGAGCGGCCTGCACTGCGGCCACCACCGAATGGATGGCTGAAGCGCGTGCAATGATACCTTCCGTCGAAGTCGTGTCAAGGCAGCGCGCGCGATGCGGATCGCGAGCGCTTGGCGCGCCGATGCCGAGCTCATCCAAGAAAGTCATCTACGCGGCCCTCGTGGGCAACCTGCTGGTGGCGGCGACGAAGTTCGCCGCCGCCGCCATCACCGGCAGCTCCGCGATGCTCAGCGAGGCCGTGCATTCCCTGGTCGACACCGGCAACGAGGTCCTCCTCCTGCACGGCCTGCGGCGCGCGGCCCGCCCCGCGGACCAGGCGCACCCCTTCGGGCACGGCCGCGAGGTCTACTTCTGGAGCTTCGTGGTCGCCCTCTCCGTCTTCGCGCTGGGATCGGGCGTGTCCCTGTACGAAGGCATCCACCACGTCCGCGAGCCGGTGCCGATCACGCGCCCCGTCGTCAACTACGTGGTGCTCGCGCTGGCTCTCGTGTTCGAAGGTGCCTCCTGGAGGGTCGCCTTCAAGGAATTCCGTGGCGAGAAGGGCCAGCAGACCTTTCTGGAGGCGGCGCGGCGGAGCAAGGACCCCACGACGTTCATGGTCCTGTTCGAGGACAGTGCGGCCGTTCTCGGCCTCGTCATCGCCCTCGCGGGGACGCTCGCGGCGGAGGTCCTCGACCGTCCCGTCCTCGACGGCGTCGCCTCGATCGCCATCGGCATCCTGCTCGCCCTGGTGGCCGCGTTCCTGGCCCGCGAGAGCAAGGGGCTGCTCATCGGAGAGCCCGCGCAGTCGGAGGTCTCGGATGCCATCTGCGCCATCGTGACCGCGCAACCGGGGATCGAGCGCGCGAACGGGCTCTTCACGGTGCACGTCGGGCCGCGCCAGGTGGTGGCCGGAATCACCGTGGACTTCCGCGACGACCTCACGGCGCGGCAGGTCGAGGACATCGTGGCCCGCGTGGAGGCGCGCGTGCGCCAGGCCCATCCCGAGATCGTGTCGCTCCTCATCAAGCCGCAGAGCGCGGCCGGCTTCGAGAAGGCGCTGCCCACTCACGACGAAGCGAGCGACGAGGAAGGTGGAGGCGGCTGACGGTCAGGACGCCGGGGAACGAGCCGGCCGCCCGTCGAGGGCGGCTCGCGCCGCCTCACGCACCTTGAGGCTCGCGTCGCGGTCGCGCAGCGACTCCAGCGGCGCGCGCAGGCGCGGATCGGGCACGACCGCCGCGGCCTCGATGGCCTGCAGGAGGGTGTCCACGCGCTGCTCTTCCGACATCCCCGCGATGGCGCCGAGATGCGCGCGATCGAGCATCTCGAGAAGCACGGGCGCGGCCGCCGGATCCCGGCGCCGGGCCAGCGCCACCGCCGCGTTCCAGCGCACGTCTTCGATGGGGTCGCCGAGCGCGCCCGCCAGCGTCGCGCGCGACTCCTCGCCCGGGAACGAGCCCAGCGCATGGACGGCCGTCTTGCGCACTCCCGCGTCTTCGCTGCGCGCCAGCTCCACGAGGGTGGGCTCCGCGGAGGGATCGCCGATCGCGCCCAGCGCCCAGACCGAATAGATCTGCGTCTCCGGATCCGCGTGAGCACCGTTGGGGGCGGAGTCCTTGGCCGCCTCCAGCAGGGACGGAGTCGCGCGCGGATCGCCGAGTCTCCCGAGGGCCAGGGCCAGGTAGCGGCGCACACGGGGGTCGTCGCCCGCGGACTCGCGGAAGGTCCGCACCGCCTCGTCCACGAAACGCGGGTCCTTCAGCGCGGGGTCCTTGTGGGCCTGGAGGACCTTCGTCAGCTCGAAGGCGGCCTGCCACCGGCGATTCGCGCTCCCCGTGCGGACCTCGTCGAGGTATTGCCGCGGACCCTTCCCTTCCGACGCGATGAGGCCGAAGATCACGAACACGGTCACGCAGACGGCGACGATCGAGAGCGGGAAGATGAAGAACTGCAGGACCAGGAACGGAGTCGTCTGACGGACGGGAGGCTCCTCCATGCCGTCGATGGGAAACGGGGGCGGATCGGGGGACGGCGCAGACGGATCGGCGACGGGACCGGCCTTCGGATCCTCGGGAGGAGTCATGGGGAGCGCAGTATCCCGCGGCGGCGGCGCCTCTTTCAAACGCCGGCCTTGACCAGCACGACGTAGTCCGCGGTGACGCCCGGGATGGCGACGCGGTCCCCGCCGCGCGCCTCGGCGCTGTAGAGCCGGAAGGGCACGAGGCGGAGCTCGTTGTCGCGCCACTGGCCGCGCACGCCCGTGTCGCGCAGGCCGGCGCGGGAGAGGGCGGCGGCGAGGGCCGGAGAGTCCGCGCCCATCACGTAGACGGTTGCGCGGGTCGTGTCGGGCGCGATGCGGAAGCGGAGGTCGGTGCGCGCGTCGGGCTTGCTCAGGCGGCGGGTCGTGATCCAGCACGCGCCGCGCACCGCTTCGGGCAGGACGTCGAACGTGTCGTCGGCGCTGCCGTCGAACTCGAAGTAGAACGGCCACTGGTCGCGCGCCTCCTGGTCGATGAACCAGGCCGGGCTCTTCGGGTTGCTCGAGACGAGCTCGCGCACGAGCCCGGCGTCCTCGGGCACCGTCACGCCCGCCGGCGCGTAGTGCACGACGGCCGTGTCCTCGTGGCCGGCCCCGTCCCTCACCCGGATCTCGTTGGGGCCGGGGCGGAGGGCGGCCCGCCAGAAGAAGACGTTGGCCACCACGCGGCCGTTGGGATGCCGGTGCTCGCCGTTGCGCTGCGTGCCCTGGTCGGTCCCGTTGAGAGTCAAGGTCAGTGCGGGCGCGTTCGAGTAGGCCTTGATGCCGTCGTCCGCCTTCCCGCGGCGCAGGAAGTAGGTCTTGCTCGCGAGGTGCACGGTCGGCTCCTGCGGGCGGAGGAACGAGCGGTAGAGATACCAGACGTCCTTCTTGAAGCCGGCGTAGGTGAGGAGGCCTTTCGTGTTCCGCGCGCCCTTGTACTTCTCGGTGCCGAAGTCGCGGAAGTTCCAGAGCGAATACATCGGGACCTCGTCCGGATGGTCCCGGAAGACGACCTGGTCGTGCACCTCTTCGATGACCTGCCGGTACTCCTCCGGCTCGAACTCGTCCACCACGTGGTGGAGGCGGCCGTAGTCGGCGTGGTTGCTGATCACGGCCCCCGCTCCGCTCTCGGAGACGAGACGCATGGTGAGAGCCTTCTGCTCGAACTCCCAGGGCTCGCCGAAATACCAGCCGCGGTACGTGTTCTGCGCGATGAGGTCGAGGTCGGGATAGAACCGCTTGCCCTTGGTGCCCACGTTGCTCGCGTAGGCGACGATGCGGTGCGGGTCCAGGCTCTTCACCACGGCCGCGTAGCGGTTCACGCGCAGGAAACCGGTCTCGTTCCCCACGGACCAGAAGACGATGCTGGGATGGTTGTAGTTCTGCAGCACCATCTCGCGGGTGATGGTGTCGCCGGTCTCCTCGATCTTGCGCTCGTTGGAGTGGCCGTTCTCCGCCCACACGAGCACGCCCTGCTCGTCGGCGAGGTCGTATTCCAGCGCCGCGTGCGGGTAGTGGGCGAGGCGGACGTAGTTGACGCCGAGGTCCTTCAGCCAGGCCCATTCCTGCCGCAGCTCGTCGTCGGTGACCGCGCTCAGGTGCGCCTCCGTCTCCTGATGTTTGCCGACGCCGCGCAGGCGGATGGGAGCGCCGTTGAGGGTGAAGCTCCTGCCGTCGAAGCGGAAGTCGCGGAGGCCGAAGCGTTCGGTCACCCGATCGGTGGCCCGGCCGTCGACGACCGTCTCCGTGTCGACGGTATAGAGGCGCGGCTCGGCCGTGCTCCAGAGCTGCGGGCGCGTGACATGCGCGGTGGCCGTCACCTCGCCGCGCGCCCCCGGCTCCACCGTCGCCGTCCCCTCCAGGGTTGCGACCTCCGCCCCGTGCGCATCGCGCACGCGGCTGCGCACCACGACCGGGTGCGCGGCGGCTGACGTGTTGCGGACGAGAGTACGGATGGCGAGGTCGGCGCCGTCCGCGCTCACGTTCGTGGGCGTCACGTAGACGCCCGACGAGGCGTGGTCCGTGGGATCGACGTGCACCGCGTCCGTCTGGACCAGCCAGGCCTTGCGGTAGATCCCGCCGTAGAGGTTGTAGAGCTGCTTGCCCGTGCCGGAGGGCAGGGAGTCGGCGGTGGAGAGGAGCTCGTTGTTGGCGCGGACGGCCAGCACGTTTTCGCCCTCGACCACGTGCTCCGTGGCGTCGAACACGAAGCGCGTGAACGCGCCGCGATGCTGGCCGAGGTGGTGGCCGTTCAGGTAGACGTCGGCGAAGACGGCCACGCCTTCGAACACGACGTAGACGCGCTGGGTGGGCGCGGTCTTCGCGATGGGCAGGCGGAGGCGGTACCACGCGCTCTGGAACGGCTGGGCGCCCCAGGTGTGGGGCACCGTCACCGCCGACCAGTGGCGGTCGTCGAACGCGGGCGCCTCCGCGCCGGCGAGATCCTGGCTGCCCTGGAAGCGCCAGGGTCCGCTGAGGAGGACGCGCGTGCGGAGGTCGGCCGGCGCCGCCGCCGGAGGTGAGGCCGCGGGCGCAGACTCAGGCGACCGGCGGCAGGCAGGCGCCAGCGCCGCCGCCAGCACGAACAGCCAGGCGACGCGCGCGGCCGGGCCGCGCCAGGCCACCTTCAGCGGACGATCACGCCTTGGCGCGATCGCGCAGCCGGCGCAGCGTCAGCTCGACGTCGA
>Ga0207662_10000798_pt1 | contig 14505 bp, 8 predicted proteins | sample KBSS33LmetaG_FD_184338 | JGI IMG/M metagenome (GOLD analysis project Ga0207662, IMG submission 184338) | Switchgrass rhizosphere microbial communities from Kellogg Biological Station, Michigan, USA - KBS S3-3L metaG (SPAdes) (version 2) | ecosystem: Host-associated > Plants > Roots > Rhizosphere... | reverse complement strand
GCTGCCGGCCGGCTCGGGGACCTTCTTGCGAGCCGCGAGGTCGATGTACTTACCGTCCCACTCGACGACGTCCGCGCTGACCCGCCGGGAGATATCGCTGATCGGAAAGTGCGCCGGCCCCAGCGCGATCGGCGCGCCACCGCCGTAGATGGTCAGTGTGCCGCGCCGCTCCTCATAGGAATCGGAATTGGCCATGCCCTCGCAGACGACGGCGAGGGCTCGACCACGCGCGTCGGCCCCCACGACGCTGCCGTGGCAGGTCGCCGGCACGAGCGGCGTCTCTTTCCCGCCGCCGTCGACGAAGACGATCGCGTCATCGTCCCGGCGGACGAGAACGCCGTTGCCGTACGGCCTGATGAGCCCCACCGGTGCCTTCATGTTCAGGGGGCCGCCGCCAATGCCGACCCACCGACGGGTCACCGTCGGCCGCGAGGACATACCGAACATGCTGTAGGAGGCAGCCGGCCCGCGGCAGACACGCCCAGCGAAGGTCGTCACGATGCGCGGGAATTCCCTGTCAGTGATCATATCCGCCATCACCCACTGGCCATCGGGATCGAGCTGGGCGCGCCACAGCACGCCGGGTCCCGGATCGATCTCGGCCTCGGCGCCCGTTGCCAGCGTGCGCACGACGAGGCGATCGCCCTTGGGCGAGCCACGGAGGTAGAGGAGGTGCTCGCCGCGCGCGTCGAACGATGCCGCGCGGTGCGGGCCGAAGACGCCGTCGTCGTCGCGAAGATCCGCGTCGCCCATGACGACCTCGGTCTTCTTCCGCGTGTCGACGAGCGAGAGGCACGCGCCGTCACGCGCCGCAACCCAGCGGCCTGTGTCATCGCTCGCGAGGATCTCGTCGAAGCCCGCGCCCGGACCGCTGCCGACGACGAGGTAGGGGCGAATCTCGTCGCCGAAGGGCTCCCCGTGGTGACCGAAATGGATCTCGATCTTGCCGTCCTTGTTCGTATCCGCGCGCGCCTGGCAGATGGCCGTCCATCCACCGTCGCGGGCAACGTCCTCGAACACGAACGGGTGCGCTGTCCCGATCGTCTGATCGGGAGCGGTCTTCGCGAGCGCGGCGAGCGCCCTCTCGGGGTGCGGCTTGCAAAGCCCGGCGCTCACCGTGCGGCCCGTTCGCCAGAGCTGGGTCCGCGCGGCGTCACGATAGAGGTCAGAACGATACGGGCCCCGGGCCACGCGCTCGAGCTCGGCCAACCGCGCGGGCACCCGTACATCGTCCTGGGCGGCGAGCGCCTGGACGAGGGAGTAACCGACGTGCGCGTTCAACATCGACTCTGGCGACTCCGGGGGCGGCACGAGGGCGAGAAGCGCCGGTAACGCGCGCAAGTCCGGCCGTTGCGCGAGCGCGTCGAGCGCCATGGTGAAGAGCGGATCTTTTGGCCTGCCGAGAACCTCGATCCAGAGGTCGGCCAGGTTCGGAAGCGGGACGAGCTCCTGGTCGAGGAGACGCTGGTCAGGGCCGCGTTCGGCGCGCGCCGCGGCGATGGCGCCGGCTGCCGACAGCGCACCGAGTGCGGGATCGAGTCTGGTGAGGTCGATGCCCATGAGCACGCGGTCGTACGAACAGCTCGCGACGAGGAGGTCGCCCTCGAGGGCGAACTTGGTCGCAACGGCTGGCCGGCGAATGACGACGGGCTTCGGCGCGCGGGTCGTCCACGTGACGAGGACCGCCTCGCCGTCCACCCGACCCTCGCTCTGGACGACGAGGAAGCGGTCCTTGCTCTCGAGAATCCCGAGGTCGGGCGCCGGTTCGACGAACGCGGGCAGGGGAAACGTCCGGTGAGCTCCGCCGACTTCGTTGATCGCGCCCTTCGTCACGCGCCAGCGCGGCGGGATCTCGGATCGATCGTAGCTGCGCTGCTTCGCGGGGCTGGACGACAGAATGCGTCCGTCGGCGAGCGAGATGCGGGACTCGAGCTTGTCGCTCCAGCGGACGGAGAGTGCGTCCTTCTCGAGCGTCAGGGACACCGACATGCCCGGACCCCTGCCCGGACCCATGACCCTGGCCATGATGCTGGACTCCAGATCGGTGGGCCTCGCCGGCCCCCTGGGGAGCGCCGCGTCCTTGGGCGCCGGCGTCCGCCAGCGAGGTTTGCCCGTCGCCACGTCGAGCGCCAGGACGTCGCCCGTGGCGTCGTCGACGCCGAAGGCAGCGACGCTCCCGGCGACGGGACGCGTGTACAAGACGAAGCCGCCGAGGTCCACACCGTCCAGCCGCCACGCGATGTGCGGCGACGGGAGCTGGGCACGAGTCGGGCGCGCGCCCGGCGCCGCCCTGGCGGAAAGGGAACCGCCCAAGGCGACGACCAACGCGATCACCGTGGCGACCGCACGCGATTCGTTCCTTCGCCCAGCGATTCCCCGCCTCATCGGCACGACTGTAGCCGATTTGCGGCGTCCGTCAGAGCATCGGCAGTTCGCCCGAGTACGTCGGATCGCCGAACACCGAGAGGTTGGCGCCGTACTGGTTGACGAGCGACGTCAGCAGCTTGCCGTGGGAATCGGTCGGGTTCTTGTCCTCGATCCCGAGCCCGTAGGCCAGATACCGCCCTTTCGCATATGTGCCGCCGCCGCCGGCCAGCACGAACGGCACGTTGGTGTGCATGTGGCGTGCGGGATCGCCCAGCTCGTTGATCCAGAGGATGATCGTGTTGTCGTAAACGGTGCCGGTCCCCTCGGGGATCTTCTTCAGCGCATCGATGAAGTAGCTGACCTGCTGTGCGTAGAAGCTGGTCACGATCGACAGGAGGCGCTGGCTATTCGCGTCGTCGGGACGGTAGCCGTGGGCAATGTCGTTGTGCAGAGTCGCGGTCTTGAAGATTGGATCCTGCGTCGCCAGCCAGGGCGCCGCCCCTGAATTGACGGGATCGATCGACATGTTGATGACCCGGGTCAGGTTGCAGGCGAACAGCTCGGCCGCGAAATCGAAGACGATCGGCATGTACTTGTCGCCCGAGGGCACCGCGCCGTCGCCGTCCGGGGCGTTCGTCGGCTTCGCGCAAGCGATCGACACCACCGCGTTCAGCCGCTGCGTGATCCCGCTGAGCGCGTCGAGGTGCGCGTCCAGCTTCGCCTTCTCGGCGCCGGCAAGGCGGCCGCGCAGCCGGTTTGCCCCGCCGCTGACGTAGTCGAGCACCGCCGTGTTGGCGTTCTTGCGCGCGGCGGCCTTCGGATCGGTCGCGCCCGTTCCGACCGACGCGAACCAGTTCGCGAGGCTCCGCTTCAGGCTGTACTCGGCGGCGATCGCGGTGCCGTCGGCGCGGAAGGCGCCGATCGTGTTCGAGTTGCCGTTGTATCCGGTGGGTATGAAGAGGAACTCCGTCGTGTTCAGCAGCTTGGCCAGGTAAACGTCGATGGACGCGCCCTTGGCGAGGTACTGGCCAGGCGTGCTTTCTCCGCTCTGTGGGTGCCAGCCGGTCAGGACCGACGTCGCGTTGTGGCCGCCCGTGTAGAAGTCCTTGTTCAGCGTGTCGGTGGACAGATCCAGCCCTTCGAGCAGGACCAGCGAATCCTTGTGCTTCTCCAGCGGCGCCAGCGACGAGTTCGGGAAATTGAGCGTCCAGCCCGTCACGCCGGCAGCGCTCGTGCCGTCGGCGGCGCGCGGCTTCCAGTACATCGGAGAGTAGCCGTGCGGGCTGTAAAAAACGACGAAGCGTGGCGCATTGGCGGGAACGTCCGCCCAGGCATCGCGGAACAGACCGACCAGCGGGCTCGCCGCGCCCGCGGCGGCCAGCGTCTTCAAGAACGTACGTCGCGAAGGATCTGAGTAGCGCTTGCTCATTGGATGTTCACCGTCCGGACGACGAACGAATCGGACTTGATGATTGCGGTCAGCACCTGGCGCAGATCGGCGCCGTGCAGGTTCTGCGCCGTCTCCGTCAGCATGCAGCTGTCGAACGGAACCTCGGGCCGCCCGACCGTGAATCGGAACAGCTGTCGGGTCACGCAGTCGTCGGTCTGACCGCTCTGCGCCAGCAGCTTCACCAGCTCGATCGCGTTCGCGACCGGCTTGTCGCCGCCCGTCGCGCCGACCAGCACGCCCGAGCTGTCGATCGGGAAACCGTTCTGCTCGCTGCGGAAGGCGCCGATCGCATCGTACTCCTCGAAGGCGTCGCCCATCGGCTGGAACAGCTTGTGGCAGCCGCTGCAGGCGTCGCTGGCCAGGTGCGTGTCGAAGCGGGCCCGCGTCGTCGTCGGCGGCCCCTGGTCGACGGGCGGCAGCGGCGGCACGTTGGCCGGAGGCGCCGGCGGATCCTGGCAGAAGAACTTCTGCATGATCACCTTGCCGCGCATGACGGGCGACGTCTCGGCGACGTGCGAGGTGCTGCCGAGGAATCCGCCGAAGGTCAGGATGCCCGCCCGCTGCGTCGGATCCAGCGCCATCTTCTGGAACGTCGAGCCCGAGACAGACACGCCGTAAAGCGGCGCGTTGACCGAGTTGACGAAGGTGCTGGAGCTGGTCAGCAGCGCGTCGACGCGCGCGCCGTCGGACGACGTCGCCCAGTCGTCGACGAACATCTGCGTCTCGGTCTGGAGCGCGTCCTTCAGATCCGACGAGAACATCGGCAGCGCGCTGGTGTCCTTGGCCCATTCGGGCCGGCCGTAGTTGATCCCGAGCCACTGCGGTACGAACAGGCGCATCTGCTGCTTCCAGGCGTCCGGATAGGCGGCGATCAGTCGATCGACCTGCGCCGCGCGCGCGTCGCCGTCGCCGAGCTGGTTCGCCGCGGCGGCCGCGATCAGGTCGTCATCGGGCGGCAGGCCGATCACCGAGAACGACAGCGCGCTCGCGATCTCGTTGGAGGTCAGCGTGGTCTTGCCCCCGTTCGCCACCGCAGGATCGCCGAGCTCCGTCAGGTAAAGGAAGTCGGGCGACTGCAGCATCGCGCGCACGACCCACGACAGCCCAGTCGCGAACCGGTCGCCGACATCGCCGTCGGTGCCGGTGTCTCGCCCGGCCATGTAGACGGCGTCCAGCGCGGTCACGTCGTCGTCGGTGACGTCGCGGCGGAACGCCAGTTTCCCGGTCTTGCGAATGAACGTCTCGGCGCAGGTCGCAGCGGCGCTGTCCGACCCGTAGCACGTCGAACCGTAGGCCGTCTTCGTGACGGTCGCCTTGAACGCGGTCCCGATCGTCTCCGCCGCCAGGTTGAGCCCGTTGGCAAAGCTGTCCGATACCACCAGCGCGTCGCTGTTGGTGAAGCCGCTCCCGCCGTTGATCGGCACGTCGGCGTCCAGGTTCGCCAGCGCCGACGTCGTGTCCATCCCGAGGATCGCCGTCGTCGAGCGCTGGATCTCGCCCTTCGTCAGGCGGCGCACCCGGGTCGTCGGCGGCGGCGCGCCCTGCACACACAGCTCGCCACCGACCTGCGTGTCAGATCCATGCGAGCCGATCAACCCGGTGCAACCGCTGGCGAGAACGACCGCCAGGGCGAAAGCGGCTTTCACGGTTCTCACCGTACGCCTCGGAGAATGACGCGGCTAGGGATGATCTGCTTGGGCTACGAAGATTGGTGGGCTATCGCGGCACTTTGTACGTCTCGGGCGCACACAAAAAGTTAGCCTCCTCACGCATCATCACGGGCAACTACTTCGGCTCCTCGTTCTCCTCCCGGGGGACGTAGCGGCCCGGCACAGTCACCTTCTCGGCGGCGTAAAAGTTGATCTGCAGCGCCAGGTTCGCGTCGACCACGAACGAGAAGATCGGGAAGCCTGCGAGGCCATGAGCCTCGACAACGATCGCCGCTCGTTTCGACGCTTCGTAGTACATACCGACACCCGCGCCCGCGATGATCGGGCCGCCGCGCACCGTGTCCTTGAAGTCCTGCACGCCGCTCAGGCCGGGATGGATCGCGGGATCCACCGGGTGGACGGTGAAGCGGAATCCTTCGCCGCCCCCGACGATGCCGGTGCCGAAGAAACGGATCCGCGCCTGCTCCGAGTACCGCATCACCTTGAGCAGCCCGGAGATCGCCCCGTTCGCCGCGAAGTGGGAGTACTGCGCCGGCTGGGGGATGTACTGAAAGCGCCCTTCGACCGAGATCGCGACGTTCGGCGAGATCTGGACGCCGATCTCGGGGGCAAGGTGCAGAAGACCGGCAAAGGCACCGCCGGGCACGAACTCGCTCGCCAGGTTGTGGAACATCATGTCGGGTGATCGGTTCACGGCTTCCAGGCCCTGGCCCTTCGCGTATCCAAACCCGGTGCCCGCGCCGATTCCGATCCACCACTTGCGCTTACCGCCCTGATATGGCCCCTCGGGCACGATGAGCGGGTTCTCCTTATCAGGCGCGTCGCGGTCGACCTTTTTCCTCCTGGACCTGTACGCCTCTTCGGTCATCAGCAGCAGGATGGTCGGGTTGGCCTCCTCGCCGTTGGTGACGATCGTCTTGCCTTCGACGTTCCGCCCCTCGAAGTAGTAGCGAATCGATTTGCCGTTGACCGCCCGCCTCGGGATCTTGCCCACGTACCAGCCCCTGGCCGTCCTGGTCATCTGAACTTCGGTGTAGTTGTCCTTGCCGGGCTCCTGGTACATCAGGAACACATTCGCCACCTGCCGAAGGGCCGGCGTCTGCTCCAGCGCGCAGCGGAGCGTTGCCGTCCGATCGATGATCGCCTCGTCCTCGTTGGGGCAATCGAGCGCCGTGATCTTGACGGGCAGATCCCTGTCCCCGACGTCGTCCGACACCGAGAGCCTCTGAGTTTTCTTCTTCGGAGGCGGTGGGGGCGGCGGCGTCACGGTCTCGCCCGCCCCCCGCTGCCGCTGGGCCTCCGCGAACGCTTCGTTCACCTCTTGCGACGCGATCCCGCGTGACAGCTGGATGGACGGATCGATTTCCAGCGCGCGGGTGAAGCTCTGGAGCGCCTTGTCCCGGTCCTTGAAGCCCGTGACGTACACGGCGCCGAGGTGGACGTAGGTCCGCGCCATGACCGCGTGCTTGTCGAGCCCGGCCTTCTTGCCCGCCACCAGGGCTTCCAGCAGCGTCCTCTTCGCGGATTCCCACTCGAGCGTGTCGTAGTCGGCGAGAGCCTTCTTGTTCAGTTGGACCAGCTTCTCGATCGCCGCCTGGTCTTGTGCCAGCGCCTGTCCCGCTAAAAACGTGACGGCGAGCACGATTAACGTCGCCACGTGCACGCAAGCCCGGCGGCTACCGGGCGGTCCATCCCTGTCGGTCATCGCGCCTCGAAGAGGCGAGTGTCCAGATCGCCCTCCGATCTGGTCATTTTTCCGCGCGTCAGTTGGCGGGCGGGGGGCCGACGTTCCGGATCGAATTCACGATCGTCGAAGTCGCCGACTCGATGGCTTGCGTATGAAGGTCCAGCCGACCTTGTCCTGACGGTGGCACGGTGGCGCGCATGCGGGCGATCTCTTCGAGCGCGAACCCGAGCACGGCCTGTCTTAACACCAGCGTCTTGAGAACGTCGGGAGCCGGTGGCGCGCCGCCGGCGCCGCCGTCAGGCACGCCCGCGTCCGGCACGTCGCCGTCCGGCGACGCATCGGTCGTGTCAGTCGGCTCTCCAGCGTCGGCCGGCGCGGCCGTACCGGCCGGATCGGGTGTGCGCAGCTGGAAGGCCGGCGAGGCAACGATCGCGCGCACGACGTCGGCGAACGATTGCCCGCGCGCGCTCGCGTAGCGCTCCATGACGTCGCGCACCGCGCAGCCGGCCGGGGACGGCTCACCCATCTCCTCGGCCATCGCGCCGGGCGGGGACGGCGCGTCGACGTACGCTGTCAACTCCGCCATCGCGTGCTGCAGCACGTCCCGCGCGACGCAGGCCGGGAACAGATCGCTGCCCGCGAGCGCCTGGGCGAGACTGATGGCGTCCTTGTTCTCCCTGTCGCCGAAGACGACGGTCGGCAACGTCGAGTGCGCATCGACGGGGGCGACGCGCCCGTCCGCAAGCGTTACCGTCGTGCGATAGCGCCCGATGTTGTCGTAGCCGTCGAGGGCGAGCCCGTAGGCGTCAAACGTGCGGTGACAGCGATAGCAAGCCGCGACGCCCCGCCGATAGGCAGCCTGCTCCTGCGCGGTCTGGACGGGGAACTGGCTCTTGGCGGTGTTGACGAGCTCGCGCAGCTCCTCCGGGAAGCTCTCCGTCGCGAGACACAGGAAGGTCCTGTTGATGAACACGGAGCGGTAGATCAGCGACTCGCGATCGGAGCCAGCCTGCGAAGTGATGAACGCGGCATTCGTGAGCAGGCCCGACCGCTCGCTGGCGGGCAGGGTGGCCCGGACGAACGCCGTCGGCGTGGCACCGGACGGCACCGGTATGCCGTAGATCTCGCTCGCGAGCGACGAGTTGACGAACGTCGTTCGCGACAGCAGCAGGTCCTCCAGTTTGCCGTTCCAGAGAACGTCCTCGAGAAAGAGCTTCGCCTCGTCGTGCATGTCCTTCAACATCGGTCCGGCGATCTCGGGGAAGAGGCTCGAGTCGACGCGCGTCTCGTAGATGCGGTTGAGCCCGTATGCCACGAGCATCACCGTCGACAGCCACTTCTGAGCGGCGGGCGTTGCCAGCAGCCGTACCGTTTGCGCGTCGAGGTTGGCGCGCAGCGTGCCGGCCGTTGATGCCGCCAGCAGCTCGGCGTCGGGCGGGCCGCCGGTCAGGAAGTATGCGAGTGACGTCGCCAGCTCATCGTCGGTGAGGGGGATACCCGGCGTCGGCCCGGCCGGAGCCGTGGCGTCGCCGATCTCGCGTCGCCAGAGGGTCTGCGGGGCGGCGAGAATGGCGGAGACGCCGTTGCTCGTCGCTTGTTCGATCGTCGCGGTGACGCGCCAGCCGTTCACGATCTGATCTTTCGATCCTTCGTAAACGGCCGTCAGGCGCCGGGTCTCGTCCGCCGTCAGGCGCCGGCGGAAGGCCCGTCCTGCAAGCGCCGTCAGGAAATCGGTCGCGCAGGCGTCAGTCGCGGGCGCGCACCCCGTCACCTTCTCGAAGTTGTCGAGCACGTACTCCGCCGCCGTCTGAGCCATGCCGTTCAGCATCGGAAACGAATCGGAATCGCCGGTGATCGTCTGTGTCTCGCCGAGGCTTTCGAGGAAGGGGATGCGCCACAGGGTCTGGTTGTTGATCTCGCTGTACGAGGGGTCGACGAGGATCGAGACTGCGGCGTCATCGCCAAGCAATGCGCCGACCGTGTTGACGAACTCGATCTTCGTCAGGTGAACGAGACGCTGCGGCGCGACGACCAGGCGCGGATCGGACGGTCCGGTACAGGCGTTCTCCGGAGCGCCGCCGTCTATTCCGTCGATGTGGCCCGCGTCGCGGGGTTTCGCCCCGTCGTCACCGCACGCTGGCGCCAGCGCAGCGACCAGCCCCACAGCCATCCAGAAGCGCGCGAGACAAGGCATCGCTCCTACTAATTACCACCTCCCCGACATTCCGTGGGCGAGCTGGGAGCGACGATTCCCTCACTCGTGCATCGCGCCGAATGAGGGCGCGCCCCTATCCTTCGAAAAAGCCGCCCGAGGCGCGCCTCCGGGCTCCCTCAAACCGTCTTTCGCCCCTCATGCCCGCATGAGGAAAACAAAACGCGGGGTCCGGCAGCGCCGAACCCCGCGATTTTCGAGTAGCGGGGGCGTGATTTGAACACGCGACCTTCGGGTTATGAGCCCGACGAGCTACCAGGCTGCTCCACCCCGCATCACCTACTGCGAAAGCCGGGGAAAGTTGCATCAAGTCGCGGCCTGCGTCAAGGACCGTCGGTCGTTCTTCTCTCCTTGGCGCCGTCGGGTGATACTGGCGGCATGCGCAACACCTATTTTGGCTTCTCTTCCACTCCCCTCCTCCGCCTCGCGCTGGTCGCCGCATTCGCGTCTGCCTGCGCCGGTGGCTCGGACAACACCGGCACGGGCGGCTCCTCGAGCGGCACTGCCGGGACCTCCGGCACCGCCGGCACGTCGGGCAGCGCCGGCACTTCGGGTACGGCCGGGACGACCGGTAGCGCGGGAACATCCGGCTCGGCAGGCACGTCCGGGAGCGCCGGGACGTCCGGCTCGGCCGGCACCAGCGGCTCGGCCGGAACGTCCGGCAGCGCGGGCACCTCGGGCACCGCAGGAACGACGGGCACCGCCGGAACTGGGCAAGGCGGCCGCGGCGGCAGCAGCGGGGGCACAACCGGCGCGGCGGGCTCGACGGGCGGCTCCGGTGGCCGCGGCGGCACGACCGGAACCGCGGGCACGACGGGAACCGCGGGCGCGACCGGAACAGCCGGCGCCGGCGGCGCCATTCCCGCCTGCCCCGCGAACGCGACGTTCTGCTCGGGCTTCGAAGACGCGAACATGCCCGCCAACTCCGTCTACAAGCTGCAGGGAGATCCGGCGACGCCGTGGACCGCCGCCTTCGCCGTCGACACCACGCTGAAGAAGAACGGCAACTCGGCGCTGCGCGTGAAGTCGACGTCGGAATCGTCCCAGGCCGGCGCGTACCGGATGCTGGCCGTCCCCGCGACCAACGGCGTGTTCTGGGCGCGGTTCTGGTTCCGCAGCGACGTCGACGTCGCTGCCGATCACAACCCGATCGCGATGGCCTGCCTGGACGACGCCGCCGACAAGACGAACTGCGTCGAGTTCGCCGAGGACGTCGGCATGGCGTTCAACGCCAACGACGTCGTGCGCTGGCCGGACGGCTACGGCCGGCTCACCAACGGCAGCACGCGGCCCTACATCCTCAACAAGAACACCTGGTACTGCATCGAGCTCGGCTTCGACGGCACCAACCGCGTCCAGCAGGTCTACGTCGACGGCGCGCAGCTCATCAACGCGACGAACTATCCGGCGAGCGCGCTCGCGTTCAAGAACTTCAAGTTCGGGTTCTGGACGATCCACGGCCCCGCCCGCCAGGTCTGGTACGACGACGTCGCCGTCGCGCCGACGCGCATTGGCGGCTGCCCCTAGCAAAGCTGGCCACTTCGCCCCCGCCGCAAATGCGATTACGGCGCGGGAGGCGGTGGCGCGGAGGTCGTCGCGGCCGCGCTGGTGTACTTCGCGATCAGGCGACCCAGGCGCGGCACGGCGGCCTCGACGTTTTTCTTTCCCGTCGGGCGCAGCTTTTCGTAGGCCTTCTTCGCGGCCTGGTTCTTCGCGCGGGCGGCGCGCTCGTCGCTGATCGACAGCAGCGCGTCGGCGACCGCGCCGGCGCGGCCGTTCATCAGCGCGCCGACCGGTTCGTTCTTGGCCTGGGCGTCCGCCCAGAACGGTTGGAGCTTCACGGCGAAGTCGTCGAGCATGTGATCGATCGACTCGGGGATGAAGCCGGGCTTCACCGCCTTGACCACGGCGTACGCCGCCTTGATCGCGAAGCCCGAGAGCCCGCCCTTGGAATCGACCTCTTCTTGAACCAGCGTCGCGCAGTCGGCGACCACCTTCGGGCGCGTGCCCGGGACCGTCAGGATCTCTGTCAGCGTCGGCATGGCGGGGAATCTACACCACCGCGCGCCGGCGTGGTACGCATGCCGCGATGGGCCGGTTGCTTCCGTCGCCACGCGCCACCCTCGCGGTGCTGACGGGCCTGAACCTCCTGAATTACCTGGATCGCTTCATCCCGGGGGCGGTCCTGCCGGCCATCATCAAAGATCTTCGGCTGTCGGACACCCAGGCGGGGTCGCTGCAGATGTTCTTCATCCTCTGCTTCGCCTGCGTCTCGCCGGTGTTCGGCTGGCTGGGCGACCGGCGCGCGCGCTTCCAGCTGGCGGCGATCGGCGTGGTCGTCTGGAGCGCGGCGACCGTCGGGTCGGGCCTGGCCCTGTCCTTCGCGACGCTGGCCCTGGCGCGCACGCTGACCGGCGTCGGTGAGGCGAGCTACACGGTCGTCACGCCCTCGCTGCTGTCCGACTTCTACCCGCCCGATCGACGCGGCCGCGTGCTGGCGATCTTCTACGCCGCCATCCCGGTCGGAACCGCGGCCGGATACGTGCTCGGCGGCCAGCTCGAGGCGCACTTCGGATGGCGCAGCGCCTTCTACGTCGCGGGCGCGCCCGGCGCCGTGCTAGCGCTGACACTGTTCCTGTTCCGCGATCCGCCGCGCGGAGCGTTCGACCGCGGCGGAGCCGGCAAGGCGACCGCCACGTTCGGCGAAGCGATGCGCGTCTTCCGCGAGCGTTCGAGCTTCTACTTCAATACGGCGGCGCAGACGATCTTCACGTTCTCGACCGGCGGCCTCGCCTTCTGGATGCCGACGTATTTCGTCCGCGAGCGCCACGTCAAGGCCGTCGATGCGACGCTGCTGTTCGGGGGTCTGCTACTGGCCGCAGGATTTCTGGGAACGTTGATCGGCGGGCAGCTGGGAGACCGTCTGGCGCGCAAGCGTCCCGATGGTCATTTCCTGCTCTCTGCCGTCGGGCTCGTCGCGTCGGCGCCGTTCACGCTGCTCGCGGTGCTGCACCCCTCGCCTGCTATCTTTTGGCCCTCGATGTTCACGACGTTGCTGCTGCTGTTCATCAACATGGGACCGCTCAACGCGGCGATGGCGAACGTGCTGCCCGCGGACATGCGCGGGCGCGGCGTCGCGGTCAACACGCTGTCGATCCACGTGCTGGGCGACGCGTTCTCGCCGCTGGTGATCGGCCTGTTCTCTGACCGCATCGGGCTGCGCTTGCCGGTGCTCGCGACGGGCTTGCTGCTGGTGATGGCGGGCCTGGTGCTGCTGGTGGGGCGAGGCGCGTTGCGCAGGGACCTCGCGGCCGCGGCGGCGGTGCCGGCGTGAGCAGCTACGATCGCGAAATGGAAACCGCGGCGGTGATCGCGCGCGAGGCGTCCGTCCTCGTACGCGGGTACCACGGCAAACGCCTGACGGTCGAGATCAAGGGCGACGACGAGCCGGTCACCGAGGCGGACCACGCCGCCAGCGAGCTGATCGTCGGACGGCTGAAGGCCGCGTTCCCGGACGACGTGATCCTGTCCGAGGAGATCCCCGACAGCGGCGAGCGCCTGGGCCGGTCGCGCGTCTGGATGGTCGATCCGATCGACGGCACGCGCGACTTCGTGCGGGGCGAATCCGGGTTCGTCGTGATGATCGGCCTCGCCGTCGACGGGCGGCCGGCGGTCGGCGCGGTCGCTCACCCGGTGACGGGCGCCGTCTACGCGGGCGCGGTCGGGGCGGGCGCCTGGCGCCAGCCCGAGGACGGCGCGCGGATGGCGCTGCGCACGTCGACGTTGTCGCGGCCGCCGGACATCCGGCTGGTGGCGTCGAAGTCACACCGGTCGTCGCGCATCGACGCGGTCAAGCGCGCCCTGCAGATCACCGACGAGATGAACATCGGCAGCATCGGCCTGAAGATAGGCCTGGTGTCGGAGGCGGTGCGCGATCTCTACGTCTACACGGGCGGGCGCACGAAGATCTGGGACACCTGCGGGCCGGAGGCGATCCTCGCCGCGGCGGGCGGCCGCATGACCGACGTCCACGGCGCGCCGCTGGTCTACGACAAACCCGATCTCTACAACCGCCGCGGCATCGTTGCGTCCAACGGCCCCCTCCACGACTTCGTCATCGAGGCCCTCGCCCCGATTGTCGCGCCGTCCTAGCTGCCGGCGATCATCATGCTGGCGACGCGGAACGACGGGCACTGAACCGACGACCGCGTGTCCAGATCGTCGCCGATGACCTCGACCCCCTTCCACAGGTCGTCGAAGTTCGCGGACACGGTGATCTCCGTGACCGGGAACGCGCGCTCGCCGCGTTCGATCCAGAAGCCGCCCGCGCCCTGCGAGTAGTCGCCGGTGACGCCGTTGAATCCGAAGCCCATCAGGTCGGTGACATAGAGGCCGCGGTCGATCTTCTCCAGTTCGGCGGCGGGCGTCTTTCCCGGCCGCAGGATCAGGTTCGACACGCCGACGTGAGGGCTGCCGCCGATGCCGCGCGACGCCGACCCGGTCGATCGCCGCCCGAGCTTGCGCGCGGCGTAGACGTCGCACAGGTACGTGCGCAGCACGCCGTCCGACACGAGGACATTCGTGCGGCTGGCCAGGCCCTCGCCGTCGAACGGCCGCGAGCCCGGTCCGCGCCGCAGCAGCGGATCGTCGACGACCTCGACCAGCGGCGACGCGACGGCCGTTCCCTCGCGCCCGGCGAGGTAAGTCGACCGCCGCCACACGGCGCCGCCCGACATCACGCCCGCGAGCTGCCCGAGCAGGCCGCGCGCGGCGTCGGGCGAAAAGATCACCGGCGCCGCGCCCGTCGGAATCTTGCGCGCGCCCAGCTTGGCGACCGTGCGCCGCGCCGCCTCGAGGCCCACCTGCTCGGCGTCGGCGAGCCCGCCGCCGAAGCGCGACGAGGTCCAGAACACGCCGTTTCGCTTCTTGCCGTCGGCGTCGTCGCACAGCGGCTCGACCGCGAACGAGACGTGCGTCCCGCGCACCGAGCCCGAAAACCCGGCCGACGTCGCGAACGCCGACGCGCCAACCGTCCGCCCGAACACCGCGCCGTCGGAGTTGGTGACGCGCTTGTCGAACGCCAGCGCCGCCGCCTCGCCGGCCCGCGCGCGCCGGATCC
>Ga0207662_10000790_pt1 | contig 14557 bp, 14 predicted proteins | sample KBSS33LmetaG_FD_184338 | JGI IMG/M metagenome (GOLD analysis project Ga0207662, IMG submission 184338) | Switchgrass rhizosphere microbial communities from Kellogg Biological Station, Michigan, USA - KBS S3-3L metaG (SPAdes) (version 2) | ecosystem: Host-associated > Plants > Roots >... | reverse complement strand
GACTCGGCGATGCAGGAGGCGTCGCTCAAGCAGCAGGAGAGGGCGATGGGCCAGGTCTCGCTGTTCGGGCTCCCGGCCGACTCCGGTGGGCCGGCGTCGCACGCGCCGCGCGTCCTGCCCAACGTCGCTCCGATGGCCGAGGCCGAGCGGCTGTCGCGCGAGAAGGAGATCCTCGGCTTCTACATCAGCGGGCATCCCCTGGAGCCGTACCGCGTGGAGTGCGAGCTGTTCGCGACGCACACGGTGAGTCGGCTCGGGACGTGGACCCCCGACCCGATCACGCTCGGCGTGGTGGTCACGGGGGTGAAGCGGCAGATCAGCAAGCGGTCCGGCGCCGAGTTCGCGCGGTTGACAGTCGAGGATTTTTCCGGATCTTCCGAGGTCCTGGTCTTCCCGGAGAGCTGGGGGCTTCTCGCCGATCGCATCCGCGGCGACGTGCCGGTGCTCATGAAGGGCGGGTACTCGAAGCGGGATCAGGATGCGGAGAGCCCGACGTTCATCGTGGAGTCGGTGACGCCGTTCGCCGAGCTGCGACTGAACGGACAGGTGTCCATCGCCATCGAGCTGCAGCTCGGTGAATCGCTGGCGCCCGAGGCGATGCAGGACGTACGAGCGGTGGTCGATGCTCATGCCACCGCGCACACCGGCGCGCCACCGCTCGAGCTGCGGTGGAACGACGGCAACGGCACCCGGGCGCGGCTCCGTTCGCGCTCGCTCAGGCTGGCGGCGACGCAGGCCGCCTTGACCGACTTGCGGGCCCTCCTCGGCGACGACCGGGTCCGCCTCGTGCGCGGGAGCTGAATCGGATGGCGGCGACTGCCCTGGAATTCGAAAAGCCCATCGTCGAGCTGGAGAAGCAGATCGACGAGCTCAAGCGGCTCGCCGACGAGCGGCAGCTCAACGTGGTCGAGGAGATCGCGCCGCTCGAGAAGAAGCTCGTCGAGCTGCGCGAGACGATCTATCGCAATCTCACGCCGCTCCAGCGCGTGCAGGTGGCGCGGAGCAACAAGCGGCCGCTCACCGACGACTACCTGCGGCTGTGCTTCACCGACTTCATCGAGCTGCACGGCGACCGTGCGTTCCGTGAGGATGCGGCGATCCTCGGCGGGTGGGCGCGCCTCGACGGCGAGACGGTGATGGTGATCGGCCATCAGCGCGGCCGCGACACGAAGGAGAACCTGAAGCGCAACTTCGGGATGCCGCATCCCGAGGGCTATCGCAAGGCGCTGCGCCTCATGAAGCTCGCCGAGAAGTTCCACGTGCCCGTGATCACGTTCATCGACACGCCGGGCGCGTGGGCTGGTCTCGGGGCGGAGGAGCGCGGGCAGAGCGAGGCGATCGCGCGCAATCTGTTCGAGATGAGCCGGCTCGAGGTCCCCATCATCGCCACCGTCATCGGCGAGGGCGGCTCGGGCGGCGCGCTGGCGCTCGGCGTGGCCGACCGCGTGAACATGCTGGAGAACGCCGTCTACTCGGTGATCACCGTCGAGGGATGCGCGGCGATCCTGTGGAAGGACGGCAAGAGCCCGGAGACGCGCGAGCGGGCCGCGACGTCGCTGCGGATCACCGCGCCCGACCTGTACGAGCTGCGCGTGATCGACGAGATCATCCCCGAGCCGGCCGGCGGGGGACACGCCGACCACGAGATGACCGCGAACGCCGTGCAGCAGACGCTGATCAAGCAGCTCGACGAGCTGCGCCGGCTCAAGCCCGACAAGCTCGTGCGCCGTCGACGTGAGAAGTTCATGCGCATGGGCCAGTTCCTCGAGTGATCGTGCCCCAGCTCATCGAGGTCGCGTTCAAGGGGAACCGGAAGGAGTTCTTTCTGTGGGAAGCCGACGAGGCGCCGCCGCTTCGGGCGCCGGTGATCGTCGACGCCGACCGGGGGGAAGACCTCGGCCTCGTGCATTCCGTGGGCGAGCTCGCCGAGCAGCGCTCGGCGCGCGTGCCGCACGGGCTTCTCGGCGCGCCGCCGACTCACGTCGCGAAGCGCGTTGCGACGGCCGACGAGGTCCGCCGGCTCGACGACGCGCGCGCACAGGACGACGACGCCCGCGCCCGCGCGATGGAGCGCGTGAAGGCGAACTCGCTCGTCATGAAGGTCACCGATGCCGAGTGGCAGTGGGACCGGAAGAAGCTGACGTTCTACTTCACGGCGGAGAAGCGCGTCGACTTCCGCACGCTCGTGCGCGAGCTGGCGTCCATGTTCCGCACGCGCATCGAGCTGAAGCAGATCGGCGTGCGCGACGAAGCGAAGCGCCTCGACGGCGTCGGCCGGTGCGGACGGCAGTATTGCTCCGCTTCGTGGCTTCCCGAGCTGCGCCCTGTGAACCTCGGCGTGGCGAAGGATCAACGCCTCTCGTTGAACCCCTCGCAGATCTCCGGCGCCTGCGGGCGTCTGATGTGCTGCCTGCGCTACGAGCACGAGTTCTACGTGCAGAGCCGGAAGAAATATCCCAAGGAGGGAAAGCCGGTGCGCACCGCCCGCGGCGAGGAGAAGGTCCTGGCGAACGACATCTTCCGCGAGCGTGTGATGCTGCGCGGCGTGGATGGCGAGGTACGCACGCTGGCGCTCTCCGCGCTGCGCGACGAGATGCTCGCCGCGGGCGATGCGCTCGCGCAGGCGCTCACGCACGCCGCCGCCGCTGCGGAGCTGGCCGCTGCCGCTCCTCCGCCTCCCGTCCCCGTGACCGAGGAAGACGAGATCTCGCCGGAGGAGGCGCTCGACACCGAGCACTCGCCCGATCACCTCGCCGGGATCGGCGCGTCGATCGATCCCTCGCTCGACGTCACGATGGAATGGCCCGCGCCTCGCGCGCCGCAGGAGGGTCGTCGCCCGCAGCGGCGGCGCGGCCGGCGCGGAGGCCGTCGCAACCGGCCCGGCGGCGCGAACGGCTCACGCACGCCCGGTGACGAGGGTACGCCCTCGGAAGGCGATTCGTGAGCGCGTACTTCCTCACCACCGCGATCGACTACGCGAACGGTGATCCACACCTCGGCCACGCGTACGAGAAGATCGGCGCGGACGTGATCGCGCGGTATCGGCGCCTGCGCGGCGACGACGTGCACCTCCTGATGGGCATGGACGAGCACGGGCAGAAGGTGGAGCAGACCGCGCAGGCGCAGGCGATCGCCCCGCAGGCGCTCGTCGATACGCTCGCAGACCACTTCCAGGCGATGTGGAAGCGGCTCGGCATCTCGTACGATCAGTTCATCCGCACCACCGACGCGCAGCACAAGGCCGGCGTTCGCGCGCTCATCGAGCGCATCTTCGAGCGCAACCCGACCGACTTCTACGAGAAGGCGTACGAGGGGTGGTACTGCGTCGGCTGCGAGTCGTTCAAGCAGGACGCCGAGATCGTCGACGGCAAGTGCGTGCTGCACCCGACGCGCACCCTCGAGTGGGTCGAAGAGCGCAACTGGTTCTTCCGTCTCAGTCGCTACACCGACTTCCTGCGCGCGCGGTTGATCGATCATCCGGAATCGTTGCAGCCCGACAGCCGGCGCAACGAGATGCTCGCGCTGCTCGACCGCGGGCTCGAGGACGTCTCGGCCAGCCGGTCACGGCTCTCGTGGGGAATTCCCTTCCCCAGGCCACTGTCGTCGGGCGAGACGCAGACGACCTACGTGTGGTTCGAGGCGCTGCCGAACTACCTCACGGCGACGGGCTTCCCCGACGGTGCGTGGGCGTCGCGCTGGCCCGCACAGCTGCACATCGTCGGCAAGGACATCACGCGATTCCACTCCATCATCTGGCCGGCGATCCTCGAGTCGGCGGGCCTGCCGCTGCCCGAGCGCGTGTGGGGTCACGGCTTCGTGCTGCTCGGCGGTGAGCGGTTCAGCAAGTCGGCCGGCGTGCGTCTCGACCTCGACGAAGCGATCACGCGGTTCGGTGCCGATGCGTTCCGCTACTTCCTGATGCGCGAGGTGCCGTTCGATGCGGACGGCAGCTTCTCGTGGGAGCGGTTCGAGGACCGCTACAACAGCGATCTCGCCAACGCGTGGGGCAATCTCGCGAGCCGCGTGATCTCCATGGTCGAGCGCTACTGCGACGGTGTCGTGCCCGCGGGCGAGCGCACCGACGTCGACACGCGCGATGCGGCCGAGCTGCTCGAGTACCACGAGGCGATGGACGGCACGCGCGGATTCCTGCTGCACGAGGCGCTGCGCATCGTCTGGCAGAGCGTCGCGCGCGGCAACGAGTACGTCGACCGGCAGGCGCCGTGGAAGCTCGCGAAGGACCCGGCGACGCGCGCGGAGCTGGAGACGACGCTCGCATCGCTCGTGCGTCAGCTGGCGCGGCAGGCGGTGCTCGTCTCGCCCTTCATGCCCGAGCGGGCGCAGGCGCTCTGGACCCAGCTTGGCGCGACCCGCCCGCTCGCCAACCAGCGCTTCCACACGCTCGCCACGCTCGACACCACGGGGTGGCAGGTGCAGAAGGGAGAGCCCCTCTTTCCAAAGGAAAAGCCGGCCGTGTGAGCGGCCGGCTTTTCTTCGTCGTGCTCCGAGCTACGGCCGCGCGGATGGCGTCGGCGGCGCGGGCGGAGGAGTAGCGGGCGCCGCTCCTGCCGCCGGCGCGCTCGACGCCGGCGAGCCCGGTGTCCCGAAGTCCACGTTCGGGTTGGCGCGATTCTCGGCGTTGGTGACCTGGAAGTACTTCTTCTCCTTCGCACCAGTCATCTTCGCGGTCAGCACGGCGGGAAACTGCCGGATGTACGCGTTGTATTCCCGCACCGCGCCGTTGTAGTCCGTCTGCGAGACGGCGATTCGATTCGCCGTACCCGCGAGCTCGTCCTGCAGCCGCAGGAAGCCCTGATCGCTCTTGAGCTGCGGATAGTTCTCCGCGACCGCGATGAGCCGGCCGAGCGCGCCGTTGACCTGCGCGTTCGCCGTCGCCATCTGCTCGGGGTCCTTGCTCTGCACGGCGTTCATCAACCCGCCGCGCGCGCGCGCGACCTCGGTGAACACGGCGAGCTCCTGATTCGCCATGCCTTTCACCGTCGCGACGAGGTTCGGGATCAGCTCGGCGCGCCGCTGCAGCTGGACTTCGATCTGTCCCTGCGCGGCATTCGCCTGCTCGTCGAGCGACTGGATCCTGTTGTAGCCGCACGCGCTCAGCGCGAGCGGGAGCACGAGTGCAAGCCAGCGACGTTTCATGAGAGCCGTTCCTGAGAGGGCTGATGGAGTCGTGACGTGCGTCGGCCCGGGACGGGCCGCGACGTCGCGGAGCGCAGCCGGACGCCCGATGCGTCCGGGTTGGAGCGAACTGCGACGCCTGTCCCATTGAGCAAGCAAGGAGCGCATCATGGGGCGGCGAATTGGTCGAGATGTCGGCTGAGCTGCTCTATGGCGGCCACGTAGCCGCCAAGGACCTGCCCGGCTTCCGTGCTGGAGAGCGGTTGATCTCCGTGTACATGGCGCACCGCACGGAGGAAGGGAGCCGGATCGAACCCGGCGAGCGCGCCGACGCGCGTCGCCGTTGCGACGTTGTCCGCGGGCGGACGCTCGCCATGGAGGCGCATCACGGCGCGGAACAGCACCATCATCGTACTGAGGCTCGCGGCCACGAGCTCCGCCTGACGCTTCGCGTCGGTGCCCGCGAGCAGCGCGCCCTGCCGGAGCTGAAGCAGCTTGCCCATCACCTGATGCTCGAGCTGCAGTCGAAGATCCGCGTTCGACACGCTGATTCCGGCGAACGGCGGGTCGCCGTGCAGCACGCGGTTCCGCTCGAGGATGTCGGCATACTCCATCGGGAAGATGTCCGCCGAGCGCCGCCACTCCTCGAGAGACATCGTCATCGGCGGCGGATTTCCCGCTTCCCGCCAGGCGCGCGCCACGGCGGACGCCGCGACGGCGGATGACGCGTCGACGCGCGTGCTGTCGATCGAATCCAGCAGCACGAGCACGTTGTAGTCCGAGCGCTTGGGGATGTGGTCGCCACCCGCAGCCGAGCCGTAGAGCACGACCGACGCCAGCCGCTCCTTGTAGGCCGCGCGCAACTGCCTCACCAGCTCATCGAGTGTCATCGTCGCCATGAGTGCTCACCAGTCGGAGCCGCCACCACCACCACTGAACCCTCCACCACCACCGAATCCACCGAACCCACCACCGCCGCCACCGCCGAATCCGCCGCCGCTCCAGCCACCGCCGCCACCACCCCAGCCGCCACCACCGAACGGGATGAAGATCGGGAGACAGCCGCGCCGGCGGCGGCCGCCCAACATCGACAGCACGACGAACAGGATGATCAGCAGAAAGATCGGATTGATCCCGCCTCCGCGGCGCTCGACCGGACGACGCGAAGGTGTGTAAGCCGGTGCGCCGAGGGTCGTGTCGAGCGTGAACCCGAACTCCTGCGCATAGCGCTGGGCGACGCGGAGCGTCACGAGCTCCAGCCCCGCACCGTAGTCTTGGGCCTGGAACAGCGGGGTCGCCTCGCGACAGATCGTGCCCGACGTCGCGTCGGTGATGAAGCCCTCGGTTCCCTGCCCCGTCAGGATGCGACAGCGCCCACGCCCGTCCGGCGCCTTCTCCTTGGGCACCACGAGGATGACCACCCCGGCGTTCCGGGACTGGTCGCCGATCGGCGCCATGTTCCCGACCTTCCACTCGCGTCCGATCTGCAACGCGACGTCCATCGGGTCGCGCCCGCCGAGGTCCGTGAGCGTCACGACCGCCATCTCTCCGCGTGACTTGTCGCGGACGTCCTGCGCGATGTGCTCGATCCGCGCGACGGACGCCGCGGGAAGGACGTTCGCGAAGTCGTTGACGAGCCCGCGCGGGGGCGGGATCTGGAGACCACTCTGGAACAGCATGGCCGCTGCGAGGAATGCGACGCGGCCAGCGAGAGGGTGGAGCATGTCGGGTCGTTAGGGACGTGCCACCAGCGCGATATAACGACAGTACGCGATATAACGCAGGAAGATTCGACTGGTGAAGATGGCAACCGGCGGGCCAGCCTGCTTCGGCTCGCCCCGCCCACGCGGCCTGGATTACCTTTCCGGAGCCCTCATTCCCTCCATTGCCGCCGTCATGCTGCACACTCGCGTCCGCCTGCTCCCGCTCCTCGCCGCGATCCTCGCCACCGCCTGCTCTCGGCCGGAGACGCCGTCGGCCCAGGCGCATCAGGTGACCACGTCCACGGGCGAAGTCGCCCCCTCGATGACCGGCGCGTCGGGTCCCGAGGACTCCCTGAGCATCAAGGCCGACCGTGCCCGGATCCGCGGGGCCGAAACGGCGCAGGTGTGGCTCGTGGAGGTCAGCGACTTCCAGTGCCCGTTCTGCAAGCAGTGGCACGACGAGACGTTCGCCAAGATCGATCAGGAGTACGTGAAGACGGGGAAGGTCCGGATGGCCTATCTGAACTTCCCCCTCACTCGCATCCACAAGAACGCGCAGCTTGCCGCCGAGGCCGCGATGTGCGCCGGCGTCCAGGGAAAGTTCTGGGAGCTCCACAGCTCGCTTTTCCAGTCGCAGCCCAAGTGGGCCGAGGCGAAGACGCCGATCGTCGTGTTCGACTCGCTGGCGCGCTCCGCGGGCGTCGAGCTCAAGGCGTGGGACAAGTGCATGACGGCGCACTCCACGGCGAAGCTCATCGAGGCCGATCGCGATCGCAGCGCGAAGGCGGGAGTCGAGTCCACGCCGACTTTCTTCGTCGGCGAGCGCGCGCTGGCCGGCGCGTATCCGGTCGACACCTTCCGTGTCGCGATCGACCAGGCGCTGGCGAAGCTGAAGTCCGCTCCGCGCTGACGCCCCGAGGCGGAGGCGCATGATTCTTCCCCTCCGCGTCGGTTACGAGGGCGCGGCACTTCTCGCCCGCGCCCTGGCGGCGGTGGCGCCCGCCTCGGGTGGCAAGCTCCTTCGCACCTTCGCCGCGCGGCGCGGAGTGCGCGGCCGCTACGCCGCGTTCGCCCGCCAGCCGGCCCGCCCGCTCCTCTGGATGCACGCCCCCAGCGTGGGCGAAGGGCTGCAGGCTCGCCCTGTGCTCGAGCTGGCGCGTGCACGTCTGCGTGACGCGCAGATCGCGTACACCTACTTCTCGCCGAGCGCCGAGCGCTTCGCGCAGTCGCTGGACGTCGACTTCCGTGACGTGCTCCCGTTCGACGCGACGACGGAGGCCCGTGCCGCGCTCGAGGCACTCGCTCCCACGGCGCTCGTCTTCAGCAAGCTCGATGTGTGGCCGACGCTCGCGCGTGAGGCCTCTCGTCGTGGGGTGCGCCTCGGTCTGATCAGCGCGACGCTGGCTGATCGGTCGTCACGCCGTGGCGGCGTCGCCGCGGCGCTCCTGCGCGACGCATACGCTCGACTGGATCGGGTCGGTGCGATCAGCGACGACGACGCCGAGCGCCTCGTCGGACTCGGGGTTCCGGCGTCGAACGTCAGCGTCACCGGCGACACGCGCTACGATCAGGTCTGGGCTCGCGCGGCCGCCGCGCGGCTCGATTCGCCGCTGCTCGCTCCACTCCGTGGCGGCAGGCCGACCCTCGTTGCCGGCTCGACCTGGCCAGCGGACGAGCGTCACCTGCTCGCAGCATGGCGCCGGATCCGCGCGCGACATCCGGGGATGCGGATGATCGTCGCGCCACACGAGCCGACCGCCGCGCACCTCGCGCCGATCGAGCAGTGGTGCACACAGGAATCGCTGACCTGCGCGCGGCTCGGTGGCGCCGAGGCGCCGGAGGCCGACCTCGTGATCGTCGACCGGGTGGGGGTGCTGGGCGATCTCTATGCGCTCGCCGACGTGGCCTTCGTCGGCGGAGGATTCCATGCCGCGGGCCTGCACTCGGTGCTCGAGCCGGCGGCATTCGGCACGCCCGTCGTCTTCGGTCCGAGGCACGGAAACAGCCGCGATGCGGGGTTGTTGCTCGATGCACGCGCCGCCGCCATCGCGCAGGATGCCACGTCGCTGGAGGCCGCGCTCGAGGCATGGCTCGACGATCCGCCAGCGCGACGCGCGGCCGGCGACGCCGCGCGCGAGGTGGTCCGCGCCGGGCTGGGCGCGGCGGAACGATCGTACGAGCTGGTCGCGGCGCTGATGCGCTGAGGGCTTCGGCGCGCGACTACGCGCTCGCCACCTTCGCGGGACTCGGGAGCGGAGCGCTGGCGGACTGCGGACGATGCAGGAAGAACCCCTGCACCAGATGCACGCCGAGCTCCTGCACCGTCTTGAACTCCTCGGCCCGCTCCACGCCCTCGGCGATCACCATCGCGTTGTGGTCGTCCGCGAAGCGCACCATCGTCTGCACGAGATTCTGCTTGATGAAGTTCGTGTCGATGGCGTTGATGAGCGAGATGTCGAGCTTGATGAAATCGGGCTCGAGGTTGGCGATCGAGCCGAGCCCCGCGTAGCCGCTGCCGGCGTCGTCGACGGCGAAGCGGTAGCCGAGCGAGCGGAAGGCTTTCAGCCGCTCGCGGAACTTCGGGTAGTCCTTGATCGCCGTGCGCTCCGTGATCTCGATGACGATGCGCGACGGATCGGTGACTTCCTTCTCGTTGAACGCCGGGTCGGAGAAGTCGTGCGGATCGACGTTGAGGAAGAGCAGCTGGCCCGGTGCGAGGCGGGTCTCCATCCCCTCGAGCGCGCGTGCCCGACAGAGCCGGCTCAGCTCCCAGATGAGGTCCGCCTCGGCGGCGACGTCGAACATCACCTCGGGACTGCGCAGGGTGCGCATCTGGCCGCGGGCGAGCGCCTCGTAGCCGAAGATCTCGCGTGTCGATGCCACGACGATCGGATGGTACTCGACGTAGACCATGCGGTCGCGCAGGCTCGTACGCAGATCGGCGACGCGTCGTGCGCGCTCCCGCTGCTCCAACGACCGCGAGGCGTTCGCCGCCTCCCGGATGCCGCGGTAGATGAGGCGCTCGAGGCGGATCTTCGGATTGTAGTACAGGTGCGCGCGACCGACGTAGATGTCGAACAGCGCCGCGATGTCCTCGCCGTGCGCCTCCTCGATCTTCGCGCCGACGTGACGCTGGAGGCGCGTCGTCATCTCGGTGATCTCGCCTTCCGTCGCCGCCGCGACGCCGCTCGCCGGCACGTGGAAGAAGATGAAGTCGTCGTCGTTCGTGAAGCTCACCATCACGCGCGACGCGCCGAGATCGTCGTCGTCCAGGAAGTCGCGCACGGCGCTCGCCGTCGTCTCGAGGACCGAGTCGAGCTTCTCCCAGCCGTAGATCTCCTCGATCTTCGAGTAGCGCACGAAGCTGAAGTACAGGACGACGAGCTCACCCCGCTCCTTGAACAGCTGGCGCGAGCGCTCGATCGCGACCGGCAGCGTCGGCAGGCCGGTGAGCGAGTCGTGAAGCATCTGCTCGTACTCGACGCGATCGACGCGCTCCGCCATCGCCGAGCCGAGCGACGCGCCGCGTGCGACCGCGGACCAGATCCGGGCGGAGATCTCCGTGGCCGTGCCAGGCAGCTGATACCACTCCTCCGCCTTCAGCTCGACGGCGCGACGCCGTGCCGTCTCGTCGGCGCAGCCGACGACGACCGGCACGCCCCGGGCGTGCGACAGCTCGATGCTCGAGCGCAGCAGGGACGGGTCGCTGGTGGTGAGCAGCAACGCGCGAACCCCCAGCTCACCGAGCGCCGATGCGAGCTCCGGCAGCGCGCGCGCCTCGGCGCGCCAGCCGTCCAGGAGGGTCGCCGCATCCTTGACCGCGGCGACGTCGGTATCGGTGAGGAGGATCGACTCGCTCACGCGATCCGCGCGAGCACGTGCTGAACCCGTCTACGACGCAGCGCGCATCTGAGCGAGGTTTCGCTGCACAGTGTTGGCGAGCGTCGGCAGATCAAAGGGTTTCTCCACGTAGTCGTCCGCACCGAGCTGAAGCGCTTCACGCTTGTCGTCCCAGGCATCGAGTGCCGTGACCATGATGATGCGGACGTTCTTCCCGAGCGTGGGGTGCTGCTTCATGATCCGGCACACTTCCCAGCCGTCCCGACCCGGCATCATCACGTCCAGAAGCACCACCGCCGGACGCACGGTCTCGTACACCGCCAGCGCCTCGTCGCCGTTGTGAGCGACGGTGATCGGGTATCCGCGGATCTCCAGATACTGCCGGATGATCTCCGCGTTGTCATGATTGTCGTCTACCACCAGGATCGGCGGTAGTCCCGCATCACCAGTGTGCACCGGATACGCTCCCGCGTCTACTGCATGGCTGATCCGAATGGGCCCTCATGCCCTGGAGAGGCAAGTCGGGTACCATCTACCGGTGGGAGCGAGATCTGGCTTGGGTCCCAGGCTAAACGGATGAGGCGAATCGGGCCCTCCCAACGCCCGAGGGGCGCCCCGATGGGGCGCCCCTCCGTACATGAGCCCGCCGCAGCTTCAGAGCTTCGAGGCGTGCTCCGTCACGACGCGGACCTGGTCGTCCACGACCTGCAGGAAGCCCCCCTGCACCCGAAAGCGTTGCCCTCCCCCTGTGCCGAGCCGCAGATCGCCCTGGCCGAGCAGCGTCATCATCGGCGCGTGGCCGGTGAGGATGCCCACCTCGCCGTCGAACGCGGGGGCGATGACGGAGTCCGTCGTGCCCTCGAACAGCACGGCCTCCGGCGAGATGACCGATACGGTGAGCACGATCAGCCCTGCAGCTTCTTGGCGTTCTCGACGACGTCGTCGATGCCGCCGGCCATGAAGAACGCCTGCTCGGGCAGGTGGTCGAACTCACCCGCCACCAGCCGCTCGAAGCTCGAGATCGTCTCCTCCAGCTTGACGTACTTCCCGGGGATGCCCGTGAACTGCTCGGCCACCGAGAACGGCTGCGACATGAAGCGCTGCAGACGGCGCGCGCGGCCGACGATCTTCTTGTCGTCTTCCGACAGCTCGTCCATCCCGAGGATCGCGATGATGTCCTGCAGCTCCTTGTAGCGCTGCAGGATCTTCTGCACGTCGGTCGCCGCCTTGTAATGGCGTGCGCCGAGGAACTGCGGATCGAGGATGCGGCTGCTCGACGCGAGGGGATCGACCGCGGGGTAGATGCCCAGCTCCGTGATGGCGCGCGAGAGCACGACCGTCGCGTCGAGGTGCGCGAACGCCGTCGCCGGCGCCGGATCGGTGATGTCGTCGGCGGGCACGTAGATCGCCTGCACCGACGTGATCGAGCCATTGCGCGTCGAGGTGATGCGCTCCTGCAGGTCGCCCATCTCCGTCGCCAGCGTCGGCTGGTAACCGACCGCGCTCGGCATGCGGCCGAGCAGCGCCGACACCTCCGAACCCGCCTGGGTGAATCGGAAGATGTTGTCGATGAACACGAGCACGTCCGCGTTCTCCTGATCGCGGAAGTACTCGGCCACCGTCAGACCCGAAAGGCCGACGCGGAGCCGCGCACCGGGCGGCTCGTTCATCTGGCCGTAGATCAGGGCGCACGAGTCGATGACCCCGCTCTCCTGCATCTCGAGGTACAGATCGTTCCCCTCGCGCGTGCGCTCGCCCACGCCGCAGAACACGGACTTGCCGCCGTGCCCCTTCGCGACGTTGTTGATGAGCTCCATGATCACGACGGTCTTGCCGACGCCGGCGCCGCCGAAGAGACCGATCTTTCCGCCCTTCACGAACGGAGCGATCAGGTCGACGACCTTGATGCCCGTCTCGAACACCTCGGTCTTGGGCTCGAGGTTCACGAAGTCCGGGCGCTTGCGGTGGATCGGCCAGCGCGGCGCGTCCTTCGGGATCGGAGCGCCGTTGTCCACCGGCTCGCCGAGGACGTTGAGGATGCGGCCGAGCGCAGTCGCGCCCACCGGCACCGAGATCGGACCGCCGGTGTCGACGACTTCCATCCCGCGCACGACCGCGTCGGTGGAGCTCATCGCCACCGCACGAACCTGATTGCGGCCGATGTGCTGCTGCACTTCGACCGTCACGCGGATGACCTGTCCCGAGTCCGTGGTCGCGTTGATCTCGAGCGCGTTGTACAGCTCGGGCAGATGGCCCGACTCGAACTCGACGTCGAGCACCGGTCCGATGACCTGGACGACCTTTCCGATCTGCTGCGTAGCAATCGCTGTAGCCATGGATTAGCCCTGGAGAGCCGCAGCGCCGCCGACGATCTCGGCGATCTCCTGCGTGATCTGCGCCTGTCTGGCGCGGTTATAGGTACGCCGGAGGACGTTGAGGATGTCCCCTGCGTTGTCGGTCGCATTCTTCATCGCCGTGCGGCGCGCGGACTGCTCGCCCGCCACCGTCTCCACGAGCGCGCGGTACACCGAGTTGCGCACGTACGACGGAAGCAGCTCGGTGAGGATCGCCTCGGCGTTCGGGAACAACAGATAGTCGCGCTGGACGCCACCCGCCTTCGCTTCCGGCGGTGTCACCGGCAGCACGCGGTCCGTCGTCGGCGGCGTGTTGAGCACCGAGTTGAACTTGCTGTAGGTGACGTACACGCCGTCGATCTGGCCGGCGATGAAGTCGTTCATCAGCTGGTCGACGATCTCCGCCGCGTTCTCCGCCGTGGGACGGTCCGTGATGTCGATGCGCTGCGAGGCGAGCGCGCGCCCGACGTACTTGAAGTAGCCCAGCCCCTTCTTGCCGATCACGTGCACGTCGACTTGCAGCCCGGAACGCTCGAGCTCCGCGATCCGCGCGCGAGCTTCCTTGATGAGGTTCGCGTTGAACCCGCCGGCAAGACCGCGATTGCTGGTGAGGACCACCAGCGCGACCCGGCGCGGTGTCGCCGGCTGACGGAGCAACGGGAACCGCTCGGCGAGATCCGACGAGTAGAGGCTCGAGATCACGTCGGTGAGCGCGTTCGCGTACGGCCGTGCGGCCACCACGCGGTCCTGCGCCCGCTTCATCTTCGAGGTCGCCACCATCTCCATCGTGCGCGTGATCTTGCGCGTGTTCTCGACGGACTTGATGCGCCCCTTCAGCTCGCGGCCCTTAGCCATGATTCCTCAAAGGGTGATCCGGATGGTGGCTAGAGGCTCGCGGCCGTGAACGACGGCTTGCCCGAGACGGCGACCTTCTTGTACGCGTCGATGGCGCGCTTGAGGTCGGCCTCGATCTCCTTGGAGAGCACCTTCTCCGAGCGGAGCCGCTCGCCGACCTGCGGGTACTGCGCGCCCATGAACTCGTGGAAGCCGCGCTCCCATTCCCGGATCGCGCTCACGTCGACGTCGTCGAGGAAGCCGTTCGTCACGGCGTAGATGATCGCCACCTGCTGCTCGACCGGCATCGGCGCGTACTGGCCCTGCTTCAGCACCTCGACCGTGCGCGCTCCGCGCTCGAGCTGACGCTTCGTCGCCGCGTCGAGATCGGACGCGAACGAGGCGAATGCCTCGAGCTCGCGATACTGCGCCAGATCGAGCCGGAGACGCCCGGCCACCGAGCGCATCGCCTTCACCTGCGCCGAGCCGCCGACGCGGCTCACCGAGATACCGACGTTCACGGCCGGACGTACGCCGGCGTAGAACAGGTCGGCCTCGAGGAAGATCTGCCCGTCGGTGATCGAGATGACGTTCGTCGGGATGTACGCCGACACGTCGCCGGCCTGCGTCTCGATGATCGGAAGCGCGGTGAGCGAGCCGCCCGGCTTCAGGATGTTCGTACCGTCGACG
>Ga0207662_10000785_pt1 | contig 14586 bp, 14 predicted proteins | sample KBSS33LmetaG_FD_184338 | JGI IMG/M metagenome (GOLD analysis project Ga0207662, IMG submission 184338) | Switchgrass rhizosphere microbial communities from Kellogg Biological Station, Michigan, USA - KBS S3-3L metaG (SPAdes) (version 2) | ecosystem: Host-associated > Plants > Roots >... | reverse complement strand
CCGCCTGTCACTAGCGGCCGACGGACTCCACGAGCACGTCGACGTCCTCGGTCGTTCTCGCCGTCACGATCGCAGCATCCGCGCCGGCGGCGTGCCAGCGCTCCCAGGCCCCGCGTGGATCCGTCACCCACTGCGACCCGAGGACCGAGCTGTCCTCGCCAAGCCAGTCGCGCTGGAAACCGACGATGACCGTCTGGTCCTCACGCCGCTTGCCGGCGGCGTCGAGCGCCTCGAGATAGATCGGCAGGTTCGCCTCGAAGTTGTCCTCGAACGTGCTCCAGCCATCGCCGATCCGTGCGGCCAGCGCGGCGCCGGGCCGGGTCTCTCCGCCGACGATGATCGGTGGTGGCGGATCCGGGACGGGGAAGGCGACGGCGTCATCAAGGGGGTAGAACGGCGAGGGCCGCGTCACGGGGCCGCCAGTCCACAACGCCCGTATGACCGCCACTGCCTCCTCGACGCGCTGGACCCGCTCGGGCGCCGCGGGGAAGTCGATGCCGTAGGAAGCATGCTCACGCGGCGCGCCCCCGATGCCGATCCCGAGGATCAGCCGGCCACCGGATGCGATGTGAAGCGTCGAGGCCATGCGGGCCACGACCGCCGGATGGCGGTTCATCACGTTCATCACGAACGGCCCGACCGTCACTTGCTTCGTCTGCGCCGCCGCCATGCTCAGGATCGTCCAGTCCTCGACCACCGGCACGGTCCGGTCCGTGCCCTGCCCGATGAAGTGGTCCCACGCCCAGACACCGGCAAAACCCGCGTCATCGAGCCGCCGCGCGCTCTCCAGCCACCAGTCGGGCGTCGCGCGGATCGTCCGCAGACAGACGCCGATCGGCAATCGGCCGCTGTCGCCAGCCGCCACCGCTACAACCCGGTCTCGAACAGCCGGATGTCCAGCGGGGTGATGGCGTGGCCGTCGCCGCGTGTCGGCCCGAGCGCATCACGCGCGCCGAGCGCGTCGAGCTCGGCCGGGAAGCGTCCGACGAGGTCGAGCACGACCTTTTGGATGCGCTCGGCATTCGCCTGGAAGACCTCGAGGACCGACCTCGCGTCGACCGCCTCGGTCCCCTCATGGACACCCGCGTCGTAGTCGGTGATGAGGCTGATGTTCACGACGGCCATCCCGAGCTCGCGGCACAGCCACGCCTCGGGGTACTGGGTCATGTTGATGACCTCCCAACCGGCGTCGGAGAACCACTTCGACTCCGCCTTGGTCGAGAAGCGCGGCCCCTGGATCACGACGACCGTGCCGCGCTCGTGGACCTCGATGCCGTGGTCGCGGATCGTCTCGATGGCGAGCTGGCGGAGCACCGGGTCGTAGATGTCGGCGGAGGACAGGTGGGTGACGATCGGACCGTCGTAGAAGGTGTCCGCCCGCCCGCGCGTGCGGTCGACGAACTGATCGCACACCACGAAATCGCCGGGCTTGACGTGGAGCGCGAGCGAACCAGCCGCGCACGGCGAGATGACGGCTTTCACCCCGAGCGATCGCATCGCCCAGACGTTGGCGCGGTAGTTGATCCGATGCGGTGGAAGCGTGTGGCGGCGGCCGTGGCGCGGCAGGAATGCGACCTTCCGGCCGCCAACGTCGGCCAGGAACAGCGAGTCAGATGGGGCGCCATATGGGGTATCGACCTTGATCTCGCGCACGTCGTCGAGGAGCGAGTAGAAGCCCGAGCCGCCGAAGACGCCGATCTCGGCCGTATCCGCCATATGAAACCCTCCATCGTGCACGCGCCGATCCGTCCGAACGCCCTCGCAAGTATGGCGGGCTAGGATTCCCGTGTGACCGACATGCCGACCGGCTCGACCGATCCATCGCCCACGACGTCCGGCTTCGATATTGAGCTCGATGCGGCGTCGGCGATGACGACACCGACGACGGGCAAGGATGTCGCCTGGACCCAGGGCGACGGCTCCCTGCAGGACCGGCTCACGCTCGCCGACTGGCGACGACGGGTCGCGACGCTGTACGGCGAAGTCAGGGCGATGGCGGCTTCCGACCCGGAGGTCGCACTCGCGCATTGGCGGACGGTCCGCGAGTGGCTCTTCCGCGAGCATCCACAGTCGCCGCTTCCGCCGGCCGAGCGAGCGACGTTCCGCGCACGCCATTTCGACCATGACCCCGCGCTGCGCTTGGTCGTCCCCGTCGAACCTGCGCCGGCGGCGGATCCGGGCGCGCTCTCCATGGAGCTGCCGAACAGTGGCACGGAAACGCTGGCGTTCCGGCGGATCGGCTCGGTGCGCCTCCCCTTCCCCACCGGCGAGCAGCGCTTGTCGGTGTTCTGGATGACCGGTTACGCCGGCGGGCTCTTCATCCCGTTCCGCGACGCGACGAACGGCAACGAGACCTATGGCGCCGGCCGCTACCTGGTCGATGCGGCGAAGTCGCACGACCTCGGGGTCGACGAGGCGACCGGCGAGCTGATCCTCGACTTCAACTTCGCCACGCAGCCGTCCTGCGCCTACGATCCACGCTGGGCGTGCCCGCTCGCACCGCCGGAGAACCGCCTCGACGTCGCGGTCCGAGCGGGCGAACGGCTGACGTAACGCCGCCCCACGTACCATCCGAACGATGGCTACCAACGCGATGCCGGTGAAGTTCGGTCTCCAGCTGTGGTCCCAGCAGACCGACTGGCCGGGATTCCGAGATGCCGCGCTCGCGGCGGAAGCGAACGGCTGGGATTCGGTATGGACCTGGGACCACCTGCTCGCCATCTTCGGGCCATGGGAGCAGCCGATCTTCGAGGGCTGGGGCGCGCTGGCCGCCCTCGGCCCGATCACCGAGCGCGTACGCCTAGGACTGATGGTCGGCGCCAATACGTTCCGCAACCCGGGCGTGACGACCAAGCTCGCGACGACGCTCGACCATGTGTCGGGTGGTCGCGCGATCCTCGGCATCGGCGCCGCCTGGTTCGAACGCGAGCACGAGGCGTTCGGGATCCCGTTCGGCGCCTCGCCCGGCGAGCGCATCGGCTGGCTCGACGAGTCGGTGATGCTGATTCGCCGTCTGCTCGACGGTGAGCGCGTCGATCACGACGGGCCGACGTACGCGATGCGCGACGCCGTGTGCCGGCCGCTACCCGTCCAGAAGCACCTACCGATGCTGATCGGCGGCAGCGGGCGACAGAAGACGCTTCGGGTCGTCGCCCAGTACGCCGACGGCTGGAACACCTCGGGGTCGATCGAGGAGGTACAGGACGCGCTCGCGACGCTGACGCGCCACTGTGACGAGATCGGTCGCGACATCGCCACCATCGAGAAGACCGTCAGCTTCCCGATCGTCCTGCGGGATGACGCCGACGCAGCCGATGCGCGGATCCACGAGCTCATGGCAGCCAACGGCGTCCCGCCCTCGGACTTCGGCGGGTACGTGGCCGACACGCCGGCTGCCGTCGCCGATGTCCTCCGAAAGCACCTCGACCTTGGCTTCGAGACCGTGATCGTCCGCATGCCCGCGCCGTACGACTACGAGACCATCGAGCGGATGCCCGAGGTCGCGGACCTTCTTGTGAGGTGAACGTCGTTCTGCTGGCCGGCGGGGTCGGGGGCGCCAAGATGGCGGAGGGGCTCGCGGCCAATGTCGGTCGGGAACTCTCGATCATCGTCAACACCGGTGATGACCTCGAGTTGCACGGTCTTGCCGTATGGCCGGATCACGACACGGTCGCCTACACGCTGGCGGGCCTCGACGACCAGGTGCGGGGCTGGGGTCTGCGCGATGAATCGTGGACGGTCATGGACCGCCTCGAGACCCTCGGCGGCCTGGAGTGGTTCCGGCTTGGCGACCAGGATCTCGCGACACACCTGTGGCGCACCGACCGCCTGCGGGCCGGTGGCCGCCCGACCGAGGTCGCGCTCGAGCTCGGCGCCGCGATGGGTATCGAGCCTCGGATCCTGTTGATGTCCGACCAGCCCGTCCGGACCGAGGTCCTTACCGAAGACGGCTGGCTGGAATTCCAGGAGTACTTCGTCCATCGCCACCAGGAGCCGACCGTGCGCCAGGTCCGGTTCCGCGGCGTCGAGGCCGCGGAGACGACGGCCGAGGTGCTCGCGGCGATCGCGCACGCCGACGTGATCGTCATCGCTCCGTCGAACCCGATCGTGTCGATCGACCCCATCCTCGCGGTGCGCGGCATCCGGCCTGCGCTCGAGGAAGCGCGGGCGCGCGGCGTCCCGATGGTGGCTGTCAGCGGCATCGTCGGGGGCAAGGCGCTCAAGGGCCCGGCCGACCGGATGCTGGCGTCTCTCGGGGAGGAGTCGAGCGCCCTTGGGGTCGCCCGCCATCTCGTCCCGCTGATCAGCCGATTCGTGCTGGATCGCGTCGACGTCGGGCTCGAGGAGGAGATCAGCACACTTGGGGTGGAGACGCTCGTCGCCGACACGATCATGACCGACGACGCGGCCCGGGCGCGCCTCGCCGAAGAGGTCCTGGCGTTCGCGACATCCACCGCGGGCACGTCGCCGTGACGACGCCTCGGGTCATCGCGATCGTGCCTGTCGGGGCGATCGAGGGGGCCAAGTCGCGACTCGGTGCCGTGTTGGACGCCGAGGAGCGACGCGACCTCGCCCTGCGCCTCGCCGCCGGGACGATCGGCGCCGCCGTCGCCACGCCCGGTATCGACGAGACGCTCGTGGTGACGCCCGACGACGAAGTCCGCGAACTGGCACTGCGGGCCGGCGCGCGGCCGCTGCGTCAACGCGGTGGCGGCCTCAACGACGGATTGCGGCAGGCACGCGACGAGGCGATCGCCGCCGGAGCGGACGCCGTGCTCGTCGTGCCGATCGATATCCCGCAGGTGACACCGGAGCGTCTGGCGCAGGTCATCGCGCATTCCGGCGGCGACGGTCCCCTCGTCGCGATCGTGCCGGACCGCCACGACCGCGGCACCAACGCGCTCTTCCTCTCGCCACCCGACGTGATCGAGTTCTGCTTCGGCGGCGACAGCAAGGACGCGCACATCGGAGCGGCGCGCGCGGCCGGAGCGCGCGTCGAGGTGCTCGACGGCCCGCTGACGCTCGATATCGACACGCCCGAGGACCTGCTGATCGCCCAGGCCGAGACACCCGAGGCGGTCGGTGGCTGACCGCGTCGAAGCGGTCGCGATCGAGGGACTCGGCGAGATCGTTCCCGGCGACGACCTACCGGCGCTCATCGCCGACGCTCTCGCCGCCTCGACCGGCGTGCTGCCACTTCGCGATGACGACGTCCTGGTGGTCACGCAGAAGGTCGTGTCCAAAGCCGAGGGCGCGATCGTCGACCTGACCACCATCGAGCCGCGACCGGTGGCGGTCGAGTTCGCACGGCGCTACGACCGCGACGCGCGGCAGGTCGAGGTGGTGTTGCGCGAGGCGAAGCGCGTCATTCGCATGGCGAACGGTGTGGTCATCACCGAGACACCGCACGGGTTCGTGTGCGCCAACGGCGGCATCGACGCGTCGAATGTCGGGCCCGGTTCGGGCGACATCGTCACGCTGCTCCCCGCCGACCCCGATGCCTCGGCCGAGCGCATCCGTGCGGCGGCCCGCGACCGGCTCGGCCACGATCTGCCGGTCATCGTCTCGGATAGCTTCGGGCGCCCGTGGCGTTTCGGGATCGTGGATGTCGCGATCGGCGTGTCGGGGCTCGAGCCGCTCGACGACCTGCGCGGCACGCCCGACGCGGACGGCCGCGTGATGAAGTCGACGGTTCGTGCCGTGGCCGACGAGATCGCCTCAGTCGCGGAATTGGTCTTCGGTAAGACCGGGCGCCACCCGATCGCCCTGGTCCGGGGGGCCGCGTTCAACCGGGGTGATGGCCACATCCGCGACGTGATCATGCCCGCGCAGATGGACCTGTTCCGCTAGCCGCGGCCGGCGCCAGCGCGCATGTCGTTGCTGAGTGCACTACCCTGCGCCCGTGAAGGTCGGCCTACAGATCTGCTCGTTCACCTGGCCCGGCGGCGCCGAGGCGATCGGGCCGACGCTCGCACGGATCGTCCAGGACGCCGACGAGATCGGCTTCGACTCGATCTGGGTGATGGACCACTTCTTCCAGATCCGCGGCGTCGGTCGTCCCGAGGAGCCGATGCTCGAGGGCATGACCGCCCTCGGGTTCATGGCGGCGCACTCGAAGCGCGCACGTCTCGGGTTGATGGTCGGCGGCGTCCATTACCGCAACGCGGCGCTATGGGTGAAGGCGACGACGACGCTCGACGTCCTGTCCGGCGGTCGCGCCTGGCTCGGGATCGGGGCGGCATGGAACCAGGAGGAATCCCAGGCGCTCGGTTTCCCATTCCCACCACTGGGCGAACGGTTCGAGATGCTCGAGGAGACGCTCCGGATCGCCCACGAGATGTGGCAGGGCGAGCGGGGGTCGGAGGCGGCCTTCAATGGACGCCAGTTCCAGGCCACGCACCTCCTTAACTCACCCCAGTCGATCTCGCGTCCGCGACCGCCGATCATGGTCGGTGGCGGTGGCGAGAAGAAGACGCTCCGGCTGGTCGCTCAGTACGCCGACGCGTGCAACGTCTTCGGTTCACCGGAAGGGATCGCTCGGAAATACGCGATCCTCGACCAGCACTGCGCCGATGTGGGGCGCGACCCGCGTGAGATCGAGCGTTCGACGCTGCAGAACGTGCGCCTTGGTCCGCCGAGCTCCGCACGTACCGAGTCGCCGCAGCAGATCATCGACCGGTTCGGCGAGCTGTGGGATGCCGGCGCGGAGCACATCATCTTCGAGCTCAAGGACGCGCACGAGGCCGCCTACATGGAGACGCTGGGGCGGGACGTCGTGCCGGCACTCCAGGCCCTCGGTTGACGTATCGTGACGGGCGACGGACGCCGAGGACGCCGCCCAAGAAGAGCGCGCGGCGATACCCCCTGGGGGTATCCCTGTACTGGGTGTAGCATAAAACGATGACAGACGGATCCAACCCGTTCGGCGGGTTCTCGATCGTGATGGTCGACGACCAGGCCGATGGCACCGCGGTGCCCGCTCCGGGCGGGCCTTCGACGATGGAGAGCGGTGAGGGTCGCGTCGATTCGAAGCTCGTCATCGTCGGATCCGGACCTGCCGGTCTCACCGCTGCCATCTATGCGGCCCGAGCCAACCTCGAGCCGATCGTGATCGCCGGCTCTGCGCCAGGCGGCCAGCTGATGCTCACCAGCGACGTCGAGAACTACCCGGGCTTCCCTGAGGGCGTCCAGGGTCCGGAGTTGATGGCCAAGTTCCGCGCCCAGGCCGAGCGCTTCGGCGCCCGCCTGATCGACGTCGACATCGACCGCGTCGACTTCTCATCGCGCCCATTCCGCATCTGGGCACGCGGCATCGAATACCGCGGCCAGGCCGTGATCGTCGCCACCGGCGCGTCCGCCCTCTGGCTCGGGCTCGACAGCGAGACCCGCCTCCGCGGGCGTGGCGTGTCCGCCTGCGCGACCTGCGACGGGTTCTTCTTCAAGGACCGCGAGATCGCCGTCGTCGGCGGTGGCGACACCGCCTTCGAGGAGGCGACCTACCTCACCCGTTTCGCGACCAAGGTCCACCTGCTCCACCGCCGCGACACGTTCCGCGCGAGCAAGATCATGGTCGACCGGGCCATCGCCCACCCCAAGATCGAGATCCATCCGAACGTCGCTGTCGAGGAGGTCATCGGCGCGGAGAAGGTCCGCGGCGTGAAGCTGAAGGACACCCAGACCGGCGACCTTAGCGACCTCGACATCGAGGGCCTGTTCATCGCGATCGGCTACGAGCCGAACACGGCGGCGTTCCATGATTGGCTCGAGGTCGACGAGAAGGGCTACCTCGTGATCCGCGACGAGACGCATTCGAAGATCGACGGCGTGTTCATCGCCGGCGACGTCCATGACCATCGATACCGGCAGGCGGTCACCGCCGCTGCCGACGGTTGCAAGGCCGCGATCGACGCCGAGCGCTGGCTCGAGGCGCAAGGGATCACCGAAGCCGCGACCGCGACGGCCTGGTAGGCCGGATGGCATTCCGGAGCGGAGGCATGCGGGCCGCCACCGGCGGCACCGGCCGGGGTGGCCGCGGGACGGGCGGCGGTGGACGGGGCGGGATGTTCGGCGGCCCCGTCGCTGACTTCGACCCGGTCCCCAAGGAGCGCCGCGGTCAGACGATCCGCCGCATCCTGGTCTTCTTCAAGCCATACCGGCCACAGATCGCGGTCGTCCTCATCGCGATCCTCATCACGAGCTTCCTCGGGCTGATCAACCCGATCCTCCTGAAGCTCCTCATCGACGTCGCGATCCCGCAGCGGAACCTGTTCCTGCTGAACGTCTTCGTGCTCATGATGATCGCGCTGCCGATCGTCTCGGGCCTGATCGGTGTCGGTCAGTCGTACCTGAACAACCTGATCGGCCAGCGCGTGATGCAGGACCTCCGCTCCGCGCTCTACACGCACCTCCAGCGTATGCCGCTGCGGTTCTTCACCGACACGCGCACAGGCGAGATCCAGAGCCGGCTCGCGAACGACGTCGGCGGTGTCCAGTCCGTCGTAACGGACACGGCGAGCTCGGTCACGTCCAACTTCGCGATCGCGATCAGCACGATCATCGCGATGTGGCTGATCGACTGGCGCCTGACGATCCTGTCGCTGGGCATGCTGCCGTTCTTCATGTATCTGACGTTCCGGGTCGGCAAGGTCCGGCGCGAGGTCTCGACCGAGACCCAGAAGTCGCTCGCCGAGATGTCCGCTCTCACCGAGGAGACGCTGTCGGTCAGCGGCATCCTGTTGTCGAAGACATTCGGGCAGCAGCAGAACTCGATCGCCAAGTTCCGCGGGCTGAACGCCCGGCTCGCCGCGCTTCAGATCCGCCAGGCGATGGTCGGGCGCTGGTTCTTCATGATCATCGGCACGATCTTCAGCATCACGCCGGCGTTCGTGTACTGGCTCGCCGGCTGGCTGACCATCCAGAACGACCCGACCGCACCGACGATCGGCGACATCGTCGCGTTCACGACGCTCCAGTCGCGTCTGTTCTTCCCGATGGGTCAGCTGCTCAACGTCCAGGTCGAGATCCAGGGAGCGCTCGCGCTCTTCGACCGGATCTTCGAATACCTCGAGATGCCGGTCGACATCGAGGATGCGCCGGATGCCGTCGAGCTGACGCCTGACGCGGTCCGCGGCAAGCTGGTGTTCCGGGACGTCTCGTTCCACTACCCGGCCCAGGCCGTGCCGTCGACGACCTTGCCCGTGGACCTCGCGAGTGAAGACGGGGCCCAGGAGCCCGAGACCGCGGCGGTCGCGGTCGCAGCAGCATCGGTCGACGAGTCCGCGCTCGAGTCGCTGGTCGGCAGCATCACGCACTCAGGCGACATCCCGGCACTCGAGATGATCCCGACGTTCGGTCTCGAGGACATCGACTTCGAGGCCGAGCCGGGCGAGCTCGTCGCGTTGGTCGGCCCATCTGGGTCTGGGAAGACGACGACGACCTACCTGATCCCGAGGCTCTATGACGTCGACGGTGGGTCCGTCGCGATCGATGGCATCGACGTCCGCAAGATCAAGCTGGAGTCGCTCGGGCGGATCATCGGCGTGGTCACCCAGGAGACGTACCTGTTCCACGCGTCAGTCCGCGACAACCTGCTGTACGCGCGCCCCGAAGCGACCGAGGACGAATTGGTCGCGGCGGCCACCGCCGCCGCGATGCACGACCGGATCATGGAGCTGCCCGAGGGCTACGACACGATCGTCGGTGAGCGCGGCTACAAGCTGTCTGGCGGTGAGAAGCAGCGCATCGCGATCGCCCGTGTGCTCCTCAAGGATCCGCGCATCCTGATCCTCGACGAGGCGACCTCAGCGCTCGACACGGTCTCGGAACGGCTCATCCAGGCGGCCTTCGAGCGATTGATGGAAGGGCGCACCACGATCGCCATCGCGCACCGGCTCTCGACGATCCATCGCGCGAACCGGATCCTCGTGTACGAGCGCGGGCACATCGTCGAACGTGGCACGCACGCGGAACTGCTCGCGCAAGGCGGGCTGTACGCGCGGCTATACCGCGAGCAGTTCCTGACCGATGCAGGGGAAGGTCTCGGGGCCGATGTCCGCGTGGCAGGCTGACCCGGTGCCCACCCACAAGTCGGTCCTTCTGGAGCATCGCGGTGGGATGGCGTACCACGCCGAGCCCTCGTCGGGCCATCCGATGGATTTCGACGATCGGCAGTCCAACACGGGCGCGAGCCCGGTCGAGACGGTCCTCTCGGCACTCGGGGCGTGCTCAGCGATGGACGTGGCCGGCATCCTCGCCAAGAAGCGCCAGGACGTCACGGCCTACCGGATCATCGTGACTGGCAACCAGCGTGACGAATACCCGCAGGTCTACACCGACGTCGTGATCACCCACGAGGTCGACGGCCGCGGCGTGTCAGAAGCTGCCGTTCGCCGTGCGATCGAGCTTTCCGCGCTCAAATACTGCCCGGTGAACGCGATGCTGTCGGCGGGTGCCACCACCGTGCACCACCGCTACAGGATCCACTCGGAGGGGTCGTCGCCGTATGACCGCGAGGGCGAGGTGCTATCGACCGGCCCGTACCGCCGACCGGACGTGCTGGCCTAAGGTCGGACGGGCGACCATCCCCAGGAGTCCCGCGACCGGCGTTTGAACATTCCAGGATGGGTCTGTTCCTAGGAGGGTGAGAGCCGGATGATCCGGCTCCGCGGAGGAGCAGCGGTGCAGGATCTGCTGGTCGAGCGGGCACGACGAGGCGATCGCGACGCCTTCTCGGCGCTCGCCGCGCGCGTCGTCGACGGCTGTTACAGCCTCGCCTACGCGGTCTTGCGCGACGCCGACCTGGCACGCGATGCGGTCCAGGCCGCACTCCTCGGGGCGTGGCGCGATCTGCCCGACCTTCGCGAGGTCGAGAAGTTCGACGCCTGGCTTCACCGCCTGGTGGTGCACGCCTGCTACGCCGAGGCTCGTCGGGAGCGCCGTTGGACGGCCGCCGTGCGCGCCTTCCCCACCGAACATCCCACGCTCCCCGATACCGCTATCTCGGTCGCGGATCGGGACGAACTCGAGCGCGCCTTCCGTCGCCTGCCTCCGGAGCAGCGTGCGGTCGTCGCACTGCGCTATTACCTCGACCTGCCACTCAGCGAAGTGGCGGCCACGCTCGGGATCCCGCCGGGGACTGCGCGCTCCCGGCTCCACCACGCGACCCGTCAGCTGCGGGCCGCGGTCGAAGCGGACGCCCGCCCAGCGGTGACGTCGGAAGGTCGTCTGCCATGAATCGCCAGCCGTTCGAACGGGACCTTCGCACCTTCGTCTCGGATGTCCCGGAGGTCGCCCCGCGTGACCTCCTGGAGTCCGTGCTCATCGAACTTCCCACCGTCTCACAGCGCCGGCGCCGGTTCGGCGTCGGCCGGAGGTTCCCAAAGATGTCCATGCCACTTCGCGCGCTCGCGACCGTTGCGGCCGTCCTGGTCGTCGCGCTCGCGGCGTACACGTTCCTGCCGAAGTCGTCCGGCGTCGGCTCGAACTCCTCGCCAGGTCCGGCCGCTTCGCCGACGGCGTCGCCCTCGCCTGTCGCGTCCCCCGAACCCACCCCGACCCCGCGCATCGCAGGAGCGATCACCGTGGGCGACGGCGCGACGCTGGACAGCGGCGTTCGATACGTCGCTCCCGACTTCGAGCCCATGTTCACATTCACCGGTAGCCCAAAGCTCATCTATGGCCTCGACGGTGCACGTCACGCCTTCTTCGGGGCGACGACACCAAGCACGGATCTGGGCGTCGTCGATGCCGGTTCGGCCTTCGACGAGAGTGGCAAGACCATCGAGGTGCCTTCTGACGTCGCCGCCTGGATCCACGCGCGGACCGACCTCGACGTCCTTTCGACGACCCCCGTCGAGCTCGGGACGACCAGTGCCACGCTCATCGAGGCGAAGGTTCATGCGGACGCCCATACGAATGCCGCCGGCGCCATAAACTTGTTCTGCCCGGGCGCGGTCGACAAGTGCGACTTCGAGGAGGGGGGGTCCATCGGATACATCCCCGGCAACCACCTTCTCGTGATGGTCGCACCGGTCGCCGGCAAGACGGTGGTCGCTATGGCCACTGCCCCAGAGACGTCGTGGACGATCGTCGGCGGTGACGCCGAAGCGTTCCTTCGATCATTCCAGTTCCCGTCCTAACGGGTCGGTAGACCGGAGCGGACCGCGTCGCAGGTCCGCTCCGCTCGACCCGTGCTTGCATGACTATGCAGGGCTGCTGTATAGTCATGCGCCCATGGCGACCTTCCGTCAGGTCTCTGCGAGCCACCCGAGACAGCCGCCGGTGAGCGGCCTGGAGCGCCTGTGAGCGCGGGGCTCGGATCGCCCGCGGCGATCGAGACGGAGGCGTCGTCGGGGTTCGTCCCCCGGTCGGAGCGCGGGGCCCGACCGGACGGCGAGCGCCGCCTCCGGGTCGGCATCGTCGGTGCGACCGGCTACGTCGGGGCGGAGCTGATACGGCTCCTGTCACGCCACCCGAACGTCGACATCGTCGGCCTGGCGGGGCGCGATCGACAGGACGAGCCGGTCGGCGGCCACCACCCCCACCTCGCTGCGACCGACCTCACCGTCACGACTCACCTACCCGAGGTCGACGCCGCGTTCCTTGCCCTCCCGCATGGCGCGGCGGTCGGCCTCGTTTCCGACCTCATCGCGGCGGGCACCGCCGTCATCGATCTCGGTCCCGACTTCCGGCTCCGCGATCCCGACGACTACCCGCGCTGGTACGGGTTCGAGCATCCACGTCCCGATCTCCTCGAGCAGGCCGTCTACGGCCTGCCGGAGCTGCATCGCGAGGAGCTTCGGGCGCTGGCCGACGAGGAGGTCGCCATCGTCGGCTCGCCGGGGTGCTATCCGACGGCCACGTTGCTCGCGCTAGCGCCCCTGGCGCGTGCCGGGCTGATCGGTGACCTCGTGGTCGACGCGAAGAGCGGCGTGTCGGGCGCCGGTCGCGACCCGAAGCCCGAGATGATGTTCGGCGAGGTCGACGAGAGCGTGAAGGCCTACGGCCTCGGCGGGCACCGCCATGTCGCCGAGATCGAGCAAGAGCTGGCGTACGTGGCGGTCGATGGCGGTCTCGAGCCAGACGCGAACCCCGGCGCGATCGCGGTCGATTTCCTGCCGCACCTCATCCCGATGGTCCGCGGCATCCTCTCGACGAACCACGTCCGACCGACGCGCGACGTCACGCAGGCGCAGGTCGACGCGCTCTACGCCGAGGCGTATGACGCCGAGCCGTTCGTCAGGGTCGTGACGACGCCGCCCGCCACGAAGCACACGACGGGGAGCAACTTCGTCCACGTCTACGTCAAGGTCGACGAGCGGACGGGGCGGATCATCGCGATCGCCGTCGAGGACAACCTCGTGAAGGGCGCGGCGGGCCAGGCCGTCCAGTCCTTCAATATCGTTCACGGGCTGCCCGAGATGGCCGGGCTCGACCAGCATCCGCTGGCGCCATAGATGGCCGTCTCGACGCCGGCGTCTTCGCCTGCCCTGCCCGACGTGGAGCGTCACACGGTGATGCCGCGGGGCTTCCGCGCAGGCGGCTGGACCGCCGGGATCAAGGCGTCCGGCCGACCCGATCTCGGCCTCGTCGTCGCACCACAGGGCGCCTCGGCGGCGGCGGTCTTCACGCCGAATGCCTTTGCGGCCGCACCCGTGAAGCTATCGCGGGCGAATCTCGCGGCCACCTCCGGCGAACCGCTCGGCGGCTACGGCTACGCGAACGTGATCGTCTCGACGAGCGGCTCGGCCAATGCGGCGACAGGCGCTGACGGCGCGGCGGACCAGGCGCGAGTCGGCGCCTTCGTGTCAGACGCGCTCGGCGTCGAGCAGCCGCGGGTCCTGCACCTCTCGACGGGGATCATCGGGACGCGCTTGCCGCTGGACATGGTGGAGCGTGGGATCCAGGCGCTCGCCGCTCAGCTCGGCGACGACGACGGGTCGCTCGCCTCGGTCGCCGAGGCCCTCCGGACGACCGACTCGGTCGCCAAGATCGCATCAACGACGGTCGTCCTCCCGGCAGACGACGGCGAACCCGTCACGGTCACGGTGACCGGCATCGCCAAGGGCGTCGGGATGATCCATCCGAACATGGCGACGATGCTGTCGATCGTCCTGACCGACGCCGCGGCGCCCCCGGACGTCCTCTGGAGCCTGCTCCGTCCCGCTGCGGCGAGGACGTGGGACCAGCTCTCGGTCGATGGCGATACGAGCACGAACGACACGGTCTTCGTCCTGGCGTCCGGTGCCTCAGGGGCAGCGCCCGTGCGTGCCGGCAGCCCGGGTGCGGTTGCGCTCGGCGCGGCGCTCGAGGCCGTGGCGCGCGATCTCGCACGGCAGCAGGCGGCTGACGGCGAGGGCGCCACGATCCTCATCACGACGTCGGTGCGTGGCGCACACGATGATGCCGACGCCCGGGCCGTCGCCCGCGCGGTCGTGTCCAGCAGCCTCGTCAAGGCGGCGGCCCACGGCAAGGACCCGAACTGGGGCCGTGTCGCTGGAGCCGCCGGGAACGCCGTTACCGCCTCTGAAGCCGTTCTCGGAGCCGCCGGGCTGGCGCCCGCAGACGCCGCCGCCCGTGCCTCGCAAC
>Ga0207662_10000783_pt1 | contig 14598 bp, 14 predicted proteins | sample KBSS33LmetaG_FD_184338 | JGI IMG/M metagenome (GOLD analysis project Ga0207662, IMG submission 184338) | Switchgrass rhizosphere microbial communities from Kellogg Biological Station, Michigan, USA - KBS S3-3L metaG (SPAdes) (version 2) | ecosystem: Host-associated > Plants > Roots >... | reverse complement strand
TACATCGGATTTAGGAGACGGGCGCAAATTCATGATGCGGCAAGTTCGGATTGATCGGGGCGGAGAGCCAGATAGCGCTCTTCCCATTGGTCTGAGAGAGGGTCCGCTTGCCTGATGGTTATCGGGGCGGTGATTTTTATCCGACGCGGCAGCCGGACCTGCAAGAAATCCAAAACCGTACGAATGGAGCGTTCATAGTTCCGGCAAAGCTCTTCGTATTCCACCCGAAACGGTTCGACGCCGCGCTGCCCATGTGCGGTGTGCTGTCCGGCGGCGTAGCCACCTGGAATACCGCGCTCGACGCGGAGTTCGCGTTCCAGAAGCTGATCGACCCCGCGGTGCAGATCGTCAACATCACCAACCCCGCGGCCAACCTGCAGGCCGCCGAGGTCGCGGGGGCTCAGGCCCAGGCGACCGCGCAGGGCCGGGCCCGCCTCGCCCTGGTCTCGGCGCTGGGTGACACGCCCGGCTGGTTTACGCCGCTGTCCCCCGAACCCGCCGCCACCGACTACGCCACCCAGGAGGCGAACCAGTTCGAGTGGGGTTCGCAGGTGACCTTCCCGTTCGTCTTCGCCTTCCGGGCCGAACTCGAGGCCAGGGCCGGCGGCAACCCGTCCTGGAACACCGGCGTGAACTACTTCACCGACCTGGCTAAGTCCGCCGACTTCAACGAGGTCGTTGCGCTCTACCGGGCGGCCGGGCTGAGCCTGACCAAGGACCTGCTGACGCTGAACAGCGCGCCGCGGGTCAAGGCCAGCCCGAACGCCGAGGCCTACCTGGTCAAGAACATCGCCTTCAACGGCAGGATCTCGGTCCCGGTGCTGACCATGCACACCACGGGCGACGGGCTGGTCGTGCCGGAGAACGAGCAGGCGTACCGCAGCGCGGTCGACCAGGCCGGCCGGGCCAACCTGCTCCGCCAGGTCTTCGTGCACCGTGCCGGGCACTGCGCGTTCACCCCAGCCGAGACGGTCACCGCAGTGCAGACACTGGAGAACCGCCTGGCCACCGGGCGGTGGCACGTGCCCAGCCCGGCCGCGATGAACGCCCAGGCCGCGGCATTGGGCCCGCAGCTCAACATCTTCTCCGCCGGCGGGGCGGTGGCAGCGACCCCGCCGGCGTTCCTCAGCTACTCACCGGCCAGGTACCTGCGGCCGTTCAACCTGGTCTCGCGATAATTTTCCAGCGCGCCACCCGGCCTCGGCGACGCCCATCGGGGTGCACGGCGGCCCCTGGACGAAGGGCCAGATCTCCTCGGCGATGCAGCGCCAGTCCGCGGTCGCGGACAGCTCGCCGAGGAGCGCGAACAGGCCCAGGTTGATCCGCTGCAGGATCACGTACGACCTGGGTATCTGCACGTAGGCGGCGAGCGGGCTGCGGAAGTCAAAGAAGCGCCTGGTCACGGCCGAGGCGTAGGCCCCGGTCATGGTCCGCGAGCCACGCTCGCGGACCGTGTCGTAGAACACCGCCATGTGCTCGACGATCATGTCCGTGGGCAGCGGTGCGCCGCGCATCAGGAAGCCCGCGTCCTCCATGGCGCGGCGGAAGCCCTCCGGGTCGTTGTCCACGCACAGGTGCTTGACCATCGCGACCAGCGGCCGGAGTTCGTCGCCGGTGAAGTACTTGACCAGCCCGAAGTCCAGGAAGGTGACCCGTCCGCCGGGGCGGAACAGGTAGTTCCCCGGGTGCGGGTCGCCGTTGAACGCCTGCGCCCCGTACAGGCTGCGGAACACGAAGCGGTAGATCGTCTCGGCGGCCAGGTCGCGCTCGGCCTGCGACCAGGTGAGAAGGTCGGCGAACCGTGCGCCGTCGGCCAGGTCGCTGGTCACCACCCGGCGGGTGCAGAGCTCGGGCACGATGCCGGGCACGCCGATCGTGGGGTGGCCGGCGTAGTAGCGCGCGAACATCTGCTGGTTGCGGGCCTCCCGGCGGTAGTCGAGTTCCTCGGTGACGCGTTCCCGCAGCTCGGCCAGCAGCGCGTCGACGTCCTGCATCGGCGCGGTGATCTTGAGCATCCGGCGCAGCAGCGCGACGTTGCCCAGGTCGGCCTCGATCGTCTCGGCGATGCCCGGGTACTGCACCTTCACCGCGACGGCCCGGCCGTCCCGGGTGATCGCCCGGTGCACCTGCCCGATCGAGGCAGCCGCGATGGGCTCGGGATCCCAGGTGGCGAAGGCCTGGTCCGGCGGCTGGCCCAGCTCTTCGGTGATGACCTGGGCGGCCAGTTCCGGGCTCATGGGAGGCACGCTGTCCTGCAGCCGGCTCAGCGTCCGGCGGGCGGCGGGGGACAGGCCGTCGTCGACGTAGCTGGCCATCTGGCCCAGCTTCATCAGCACGCCCTTCATCGTCCCCAGGGTGGCGGTGACGTCCTCGGCGGTCTGCAGGGCCAGGTCGTTGCGCAGCGCCTGGCGGTGCTCGCCCGCGCTGGCGAACAGCCGGGGCGCGCTGGTCGCGTAGCGCGCGCCCCCGCGGGCCGCCAGCCGCACCGCGGCCAGGCCCCGCTCGAGCCGGAGCCTCCGGGTCCCCGGCAGCCCGTTCCGCCTGCCCCGAAGCAGGGTCAGCGCGGCGACCGATACGGCACCGACCCCCGCGGCGATCGCCAGGCGCCGCGCCCTCACGTCGCGTCCGCCCGCTTCTTACCTGCCGAGCGCATCCGCGCGATGATCCGCTGCCGGGCCTCGAGCACGCCCGGCTCGCCCAGGAAGACCGCGTCCAGCACGCCGAGGGCCTGGCGGATCTCGGTCCGCCGCTCCGCCGTCAGCGGCGGCGGCTCGGCGTAGCCGTACATCTGGACGGCCCAGCCGGGCAGCGCCAGCACCGCGGCGTCCCTGATGTCCTGCCACAGCTCGGCGATGTCCACGTCAAGTCCGGGCGGGTCGAGCAGGTAGCTCATCGACTCCCCGGCCGCGGGCGTGCGGCGCAGGTCCGCCCGGACGCCGTCGAAGTAGCGGTCGAGGGCGGCCACGCTGTCCGGGATCATCTCGTGCGGTACCCCGAGGAGCTCGGCCGCGATGGTCATCTCGGCCACGTAGCGGTCGGCGTCCGCGGCGGTCAGCGGCGTGCCGAACAGGGCGCTCGTGGCCAGGCCCGAATCCACCAGGGCGGCGTGCACCCACAGCAGCAGCGCCGGATCGCCGGCCGCGTACGGCTGGCCGGTCACCGGGTCCACACCGCGGACATGCTCGTGGACGGCCCGCACTCGCTGCGCGGCCCGGGTGGCGCTGGCCCGGTCCCCGAACGTGACCGTCACCTCGTAGGCGGAGGTGGCCGCGAGCCTGCCGACCGGATCGGTGCGCCAGTCGCTGTGCTGGTCGACCCCGGCCATCGCCAGCGGGTGCAGCGCCTGGATCAGCAGCGACCGCAGTCCCGCGACCGGCGCGGCCAGATCCATGCTGACCCGCCAGGTCACGCTGCCGGGCCCGAAGAAGCCGTCGTCCTGCGGCGTGACCGGCACGGCGGCCGCGTACGCGGCCGCTGACCGCTCGACTAGCCCCGCGGCGTCGGCGTAGGACCCGGTGGTCACGGCCGCAGGCCCGCGAACAGGTCGTCTTCGGGCAGCGGGGCGCCGGTGGTGTCGCTGGCCCGGATGAAGCTCTCGCGCCCGAAGGTGGCCTCGGCGATGTCCTCCGGGATCTTGCTGAACCACGACTCGCCGCCGATCTGGCTGCCGTGCGCGAACAGGGCCTCGCGCTTGCGGGGGAGGACGGACCTGATGTCGACGGTGGTGGTGATGCGCTCCTCCGAGGCGAGCGACCGCCGCTGCCGTTCCGGATCCGGCTCCTCCCAGTCCGGTACGTCGGCGCCGGCTTCGCGCAGGGCCGCCCAGATCTTCCGCCAGTCGCTGCCGCGCATCGCGGTGAGGTAGAGCTTGGCCACGCTGCCGCTGGCGGCAAAGGCCTTTTGGGCCGAACGGCTCGCGTGCACGTGGTCCGGATGCTGGTACGCGCCCTGATCGTCGTACGTGATCAGCACCTGCGGCCGGTACCTGTCGATCAGCTCCGAGATCCGGGCCGCCACGTCCGCCTCCGGGATGTTACAGAAGGCGTCCGGCCGGTCCTTGTAGTCCCAATCCGGCATGCCGGAATCGTGGTAGCCGAGGATTTCCAGGTTCGTCACGCCCAGGATCGTGCAGGATTCGCGCAGTTCAGCCAGGCGCTGCTGGGCCACCGCCTGCTCGTCGTGCCCGTTCTGCCCGGGCTTGACCCCGCCCGGCGCGTCCCCGAACTCCCCGTTGGTGCACGTCACGACCACGGTCCGGATGCCCTGGGCGGAGTAGGCCGCCAGCACACCGCCCGTGCTCGATGCCTCGTCATCCGGATGGGCGTGCACGGCCATCATTGTCAGCGTTTCTGCCATGAATCCAGACTGCCTGACAAGCCTGCCAATTGCCCAACCGGGGGTAGGCCGTTTTAACGCGTTGTGTCTGGCGCGCCCGTGAGGGCCTCGGGGTGCATCCGGTTGTAGTGCTGGGTCAGCACCGCGCTGGCCTGGCCGGGCCGGTAGGCGAGGGTGCGTCCGCACACCTCGCAGCGTGTCACGGGAAGCCGGGAGACAGTCACCGGGAAGCGCGAAGATTCTGACCTGCTCATCGGATCTCATCATGCCAGATTCTGGATCCAACTTCATCCGACGGCGGCACGAGCTCGGGCTGAAATCCGCGACACGCACCGGATGTCCGGGTCTTGCCATGGGCCGGCTAACACACTGGAATTATGCACTCCGATCTCGCGGAGGTTGACCTGCCCCAGCAGGGTTTCCGCGTCCAGCTCCTAACGTGGCGATCGCTGCTCGACCGGCCGCTCACGTCGTACTATCTCGTGCTGGGCATTACCCTGCTGCTGCTCGGGCTCGGCCTGGTCATGGTCCAGTCCACCGCGTCGGTGGCCGACCTGACCGCGGGCCTGTCGCCCTACTCCGACTTCAAGAAGCAGCTGCTGGGCGCCTGCGTCGGCCTGCCGCTGATGTGGGTGGCGGCGCGCTCGTCGCCGCGGCTGTTCCGCGCCCTGGCCTACCCGCTGCTCGCAATCTCGGTGGTCGGGCTCTGCCTCACGCTCATCCACGGCGTCGGCGTCACCCAGAACGGCGCCTCGCGGTGGATCAACATCGGCGGGCAGCAGGTCCAGCCCTCGGAGATCGCCAAGCTCGCCCTGGCCATGTGGGGAGCCGACCTGCTGGCCCGCAAGGACAGGTTCGGCCATCTGGCCGACTGGCGGCACATGCTGGTGCCGCTCATGCCCGGTGCGGGCGTGCTCTGCCTGCTCGTGATGGAAGGCGACGACCTGGGCACCACGTTCATCCTGCTGGTCATCTTCCTCGCCCTGCTGTGGGTCATCGGCACCCCCGGGCGGGTGTACAGCGGCGTGCTGATCCTGATGGCCCTGGCCATGGTCCTGATGATCGTCTCGGCCAAGTACCGATTCCAGCGCCTGACCGGCTACCTGGCGGACCAGGGCAGCGCCACCGGCGCCAACATGCAGGCCATCCAGGGCAAGTACGCGGTCGGCTCAGGCGGCTGGTTCGGCGTGGGCCTGGGCGCCAGCGGAGGCAAGTGGGGCTGGGTTCCGGAATCGACCACTGACTTCATCTTCGCCATCATCGGCGAAGAGCTAGGGCTCGTCGGCACCTTGTGCGTGACCGTCCTGTACGGCGGTCTTGCCTTCGCGGGCCTCAGGATCGCCCGGCGGGTGCCGGACATGTTCTGCCGCCTGGGTGCGACCGCCATCACGGCCTGGATCGTGGTGCAAGCGGCCATCAATATCGGCGCGGTGATCGGTGTCCTGCCGATCACCGGAGTCCCGTTGCCGCTCGTCTCCGCCGGGCTATCATCCTTGCTGGTGACATTGGTCGGGCTCGGCATGCTCATGTCGTTCGCCCGGCTGGAGCCCGGTGCCCGCGAGGCTTTGGCCGCACGTGGCCCCGGCTGGCCGCGCCGCGTTCTAAGCTGGCTCGGTCTGTCCAAGCACCGAAAGTAAAAACACATGAGGGTACTGCTTGCCGGCGGCGGGTCCGCCGGCCATATCGAGCCAGCGCTGGCACTGGCCGACGCTGTGCGCCGGATCGACCCCGGCGCCGAAGTGACCTGCCTGGGCACGGAACGCGGCCTGGAAACACGGCTCATCCCGCTGCGCGGCTACCCGCTGGAGCTCATCCCCGCGGTGCCGATGCCCAGGTCCGTCACGCCCAAGCTGCTCACGGTGCCGGGACGGCTGGCCAGCGCCGTCAACGCGGCCGCCACCGCGATCGACCGGACCCGAGCCCAGGTACTGGTCGGGTTCGGCGGCTACGTCGCTACCCCGGCCTACCTCGCGGCGCGGCGGCGCAAGATCCCGATCGTGGTGCACGAGGCGAACCCTAAGCCCGGCCTCGCCAACCGGCTCGGCGCCCGGTTCACCACGCACGTCTTCACCGGTCACCCGGACACCCAGCTCAGGAACGGCAAGTACATCGGCATCCCGATCCGCCGCGAGATTGCCGACCTGGACCGGCTGGGGCTGGGCGACAAGGCGCGCACGCACTTCGGGCTGCGCCCCGACCTGCCCGTGCTGCTGGTGACCGGCGGCTCGCAGGGGGCGCGCTCGCTGAACGAGGCGGTGTTCGGGGCGGCCGGATGGCTTCGCGAGGCCGGCGTACAGGTGCTGCACATCATCGGCCCGCGCAACGGCCACGAGGCCCCCGTCGCGTCCTCCGGGGTGCCTTACGTGGCCGCGCCCTATATCGACCGGATGGATCTCGCCTACGCGGCGGCGGACTTCGCGCTGTGCCGGGCGGGCGCGATGACCTGCGCCGAGCTCACGGCCGTGGGGCTGCCGGCCGCCTACGTCCCGCTGCCCATCGGCAACGGCGAGCAGCGGCTGAACGCGCTGCCGATCGTGCAGCGGGGCGGCGGCATGCTGGTGACCGACGCCGACCTGACCGCCGAGTGGATCCGCGACACCCTGCTGCCCGTGCTGGTCAACATCGACCAGGTGGCGGACATGTCGGAGGCGGCCCACTCGCTCGGCCGCGGCGACGCGGACCGCTTGCTGGCCGAGGCGGTCATCACGGTCCTGAACGAAACCAAGGCAGATGCTCAAGAACCTCATGCTCAATAACCAGGTGATGGCGGCTGAGCCCGTGCCCGCGGCCCGGCTCGGCCGGGTGCACTTCGCTGGCATCGGCGGGGCCGGCATGTCCGGCATCGCGCGCATCATGCTGGCCCGCGGCATCGGCGTGTCCGGCAGCGACGCGAGGGATTCCGCGCTGCTCGGCGAGCTGCGCGAGCTCGGTGCCAGCGTGCACGTCGGACACGCCGCAGGAAACCTCGGCCACCTGGGCCCCGGCGACACGCTGGTGGTATCGAGTGCCATCCGGCCGGACAACCCGGAACTGGCCGAGGCGGCCAGGCGCGGGATGCGGGTCGTGCACCGGGCGGCGGCGCTCGCCTCGGTGATGGCCGGCCGCCGGGTGATCGCGGTCGCCGGGACGCATGGCAAGACCACCACCACCTCCATGCTCACCACGGTGCTGCGCGAGTGCGGGGCCGACCCCGGCTACGTCATCGGCGGGATCCTCACCGAGACCGGGCTCGGCGCCGAGGACGGATCCGGCCTGGACTTCGTGGCCGAGGCGGACGAGAGCGATGGGTCATTCCTGCTGCTGTCGCCCGACCTCGCGATCATCACCAACGTCGAGGCCGATCACCTGGACAACTACGCGAGCCTGGCGGACATCCAGGCCGCGTTCACCACGTTCGGCCTGCGAGTCAGCGGCATCGTTCTGACCTGCGCAGACGACCCGGGCGCCGAGGCTGTCGCGGCACGCCTGGATCCCGCGCGCGTGCGCAGGTACGGGGAGTCCCGGCACGCGGACTACCGGCTCACCGACGTGGCGTCCCGGGGGATGGCGATCAGCTTCACCGTGGCGGCCGACCACGGACCGTTCGGTGAAATCTTCACCCAGATGACCGTGGACGTGCCCGGTCACCATAATGCCCTGAACGCCACGGCCGCCTTCGCCGCCGCCATCGAGCTCGGCTTCGCCCCGCCCCGGGTGGCTGCGGCCATCGCGGGCTACCGCGGCGCGCGGCGCCGGATGGAGCTCAAGGGCGAGGCCCGCGGGGTGCGGGTCCTGGACAGCTACGCGCACCACCCCACCGAGCTCGCCGCCGACCTGCGCGCGGCCAGGAGCATTTCACAGCATGCCGGCCAGGGCCGGGTCATCGCGATCTTTCAGCCGCACCTGTTCAGCCGGACCAGGATCTTCGCGGCCGAGTTCGGCGCCGCGCTCGCGCTGGCCGACGAGGCCATCGTGCTCGACGTGTACGCCGCCAGGGAGGACCCGGAACCCGGCGTCACCGGCCAGCTCATCGTGGACGCCGTACCCGGCGGGCACGCCAGGTTCGTGCCGGAGACGGCCCGGGTCGCCGCGCTGATCGACGCGATCGCCGAGCCCGGCGACCTCGTGCTCACCATGGGAGCGGGCGATATCACCGCGCTCGGGCCGCGGCTGGTCGAGAACCTCCGGGGGTCACAGGAGTGACCGGGCCCAGCGGCATCATGGGAGACGGCGTGGCCTCTCCTGACGAAGCCGCTGGTGACAGCCTGACTCCTCGAGCCAAGGCAGGACGCAGGCGCCGCGGCTGGCGCGCGGGGTTCTTCGCCCTCGCGGCGGTCGGCATCGTCGCGGCCGCGGTCTGGGTCCTGTTCGCCTCGCCGCTGCTCGTCGTCCGCTCGGTGACCGTGAGCGGGACGCGCCTGGTGCCGCGATCGAAGGTCCTCGCCGTGTCCGGCGTGGTGCCGGGCACGCCGCTGATCCGGGTGAACACGGCCCGGGCGGCGGCGCGGATCGAACAGATCACGCAGGTCCGCAGCGTGCAGGTCACCAGATCCTGGCCGAACCGCCTGGTCATCGTGGTGCAGGAGCGGACGCCGGTGCTGGTCCTGCCGGCCTACGGCGGCGGGTACGACCTGGCCGACGCGCACGGCGTGGTGCTGCAGCGGGTCACCCGGCGCCCCGCGGGCCTGCCGCTCTATCCGACCGTGGCCCCCGAGGGCGCGCTGCGCGGCGACCCGGACCTAACCGCAGCCACCGCCGTCCTCGGCGAACTGCCTGCCCGGCTGCGGCATTCGGTGAAATCGATCACTGCACCGCACCCGGACCAGGTGACCCTGCGGCTGGCCGGCGGCGTCACGGTGCTGTGGGGTGACACCGGCCGGCCCGGGATCAAGGCGCGGGAACTTGCCGTCCTCATGCGGTCGCACTCGCGCTATTACGACGTGAGTGGGCTGGGATCCGTCACGGCCAGGTGACTGGCGGATGACCAAGACCCGCCAATCCGCGACACGCTGAGCAGTTCGCGCGTGGTTAGTTGACCCGGGTCCCGTCCGACCCTACTGTCCGTATCAATCATGCGGACGGGAAAAACTCTAAATCTTAACCTGAAGGTGAAACCTGATGGTGGCCGAATGCCCTGGCGGTGAAATCAGGGAAGTATCGAAAAACGCCGCCCGCCAGCCGGGATGGCAGCGTTTAAAACCAGCGGAAAGGTACCCTCCTCGTGGCAGCACCGCAGAACTATCTGGCGGTTATCAAGGTCGTCGGAATCGGCGGTGGCGGCGTCAACGCCGTCAATCGCATGATCGAAGAGGGACTCAAGGGCGTCGAGTTCATCGCGATCAACACTGACGCGCAGGCGCTGCTTATGAGCGACGCCGACGTCAAGCTCGATGTCGGCCGCGAGCTCACCAGGGGACTGGGCGCCGGGGCCAATCCCGATGTCGGCAACAAGGCGGCCGAGGATCACCGGGAGGAGATCGAGGAGGTGCTCAAGGGCGCCGACATGGTCTTCGTCACGGCCGGCGAGGGCGGCGGCACCGGCACCGGCGGCGCGCCGGTGGTCGCGAACGTCGCGCGGTCCCTGGGCGCCCTTACCATCGGCGTCGTGACCAGGCCGTTCGGCTTCGAGGGCAAGCGCCGCGTGGTGCAGGCCGAGTCCGGCATCGAGAAGCTGCGCAGCGAAGTCGACACGCTGATCGTCATCCCGAACGATCGGCTCCTGTCCATCTCCGACCGGCACGTGAGCGTCCTCGACGCGTTCAAGGCCGCCGACCAGGTGCTGCTCTCCGGTGTCCAGGGGATCACCGACCTGATCACCACGCCGGGGCTGATCAACCTCGACTTCGCCGACGTGAAGTCGGTCATGTCCGGCGCGGGTTCGGCGCTGATGGGCACCGGCTCGTCACGCGGCGACGACCGCGCGGTCGCCGCGGCCGAGATGGCGATCTCCAGCCCGCTGCTCGAGGCCAGCATCGACGGCGCGCACGGCGTGCTCCTTTCTATCCAGGGCGGTTCGGACCTCGGCCTGTTCGAGATCAACGAGGCGGCTCAGCTGGTCTCCAACTCGGCCGCCGTCGATGCGAACATCATCTTCGGCGCGGTCATCGACGACGCCCTCGGCGACGAGGTGCGGGTGACGGTCATCGCGGCGGGCCTGGACCAGGAGCGGGCCGGCCGCGGCTCCGCCGACGCCGGCGGCTCCTCGTTCAGCGTCAGCGCATCGGCCAGCCCCGCGCCGGCGCCCTTGCCCGCCCCCTCCGTCTTCACCCCGCCCCGGCCCGCTTCGAGCGCGCCCGCCAGCCCGGTGACCCCGGAAACGGGCCACGGCAGCAACGGGAGCGCTCCGGCCGTCCCCGACGCCAGGATCGCGTCGGCGGCTGGCTCTATTCTTAGTGCGCCGGTGCCCGGCGACGGGTTCACGGTGTCCTCCGACCTCGCCGCGGAGGTCACCACCCCTGCGTACGAGATGCCCGAGACGGAGCCGGCGCACCGGGAGAGCTCCAAGAGCCCCGGCCAGCCGGAGCGGGTCGCCGTGACCTCGGACGCCGGGGACTCTGCTTCGCACCGCCCGGCGCACACTGAGGCGGCGGGCAAGACCTTCGACGTCGCCACCACCCGCCGCCGCCCCGTCGTCTTCGAGGAGGACGACGACCTTGATGTTCCCGACTTCCTGAAGTGACCGACCCCGGCCGGCGGGAAGAACTCGCCCTGCGGCTGGCCGAAGTCCGCGGCCGTATCGCCAAGGCGTGCGAGGCGGCCGGGAGGGAGGCCAGCGAGCTGACGCTGATCGCGGTGACCAAGACCCGGCCCGCGTCCGACGTCCGGCTGCTCAGCGAGCTGGGCGTGGCCGACATCGGGGAGAACCGCGACGCCGAGGCGGCGCCGAAGGCCGCCGAGTGCGCCGACCTGAATCTCACCTGGCACTTCATCGGGCAGCTGCAGACGAACAAGACCGCCAGCGTGGTCCGGTACGCCAGCGTCGTGCATTCGGTGGACCGGCTGCGGCTGATCGGGGCCCTCGGCAAGGCCGCGCGCCGGGCCGGGCGGGTCATCGAGTGCCTGGTCGAGGTGAGCCTGGACGGCGATCCGGCCCGCGGCGGGGCGGTCGCGGGGGACGTTCCGGCCCTGGCCGAGGCGCTGGCGGCCGAGGAAGGGCTGGTGCTCGGCGGCGTGATGGCCATCGCGCCGCTATCCATGCCGCCGGCTGACGCGTTCGCGCGGCTGAGGGTCAGCGCGGCCGCCGTGCGCGAGGTCAGGCCGGATGCCACGGTGATCTCGGCCGGCATGAGCGGCGATCTGGAGGCCGCCGTCGAAGCCGGCGCGACACACCTGCGAATCGGTACGGCGTTGCTCGGCGATCGGGGGCCGCGTGTCCGGTAATGTCCCACGCGTGAGGCCGAAGCGGCAGGCGACGACGGGTGCAGGCTGGGAGGATTGAAGGATGGCCAGTGCCATGCGGAAGATGGCGGTCTACCTCGGCCTCGTTGAGGACGATCACCGCTACCAGGACAAGTACGACTCCTACGGTGAGTACGAGGACTACGACGATCAGGCCGACCGGCCCGAGCAGATCGATGAGCCCGACGTCCGTGGAGCGGGGCGGGACGCGGAGGTGGGCGGGGGCTACGCCGGCTACCAGCCCGCCGACTGGCGTACCGAGCACGTGTCGCAGACGACCGATCTCGCCCGTATCACAACACTGCATCCTCGCACTTACAATGAAGCGCGTACTATTGGGGAACACTTCCGCGAAGGCACTCCGGTGATCATGAACCTGACCGAGATGGTCGACAGCGACGCGAAGCGTCTGGTCGACTTCGCGGCGGGGCTGATCTTCGGCCTGCGCGGGAGCATCGAGCGTGTGACGAACAAGGTCTTCCTGCTGTCGCCGGTGAACGTCGAGGTGACCGCGGAGGACAAGGCTCGCATCGCAGAGCGCGGCTTCTTCAACCAGAGTTAGTCGGTCGGGTCGGCGGCCCCGCGGGAAGATAGAGACAGGGTGGATTCGTGCAGTACCTGAGGGAAGTCCTCACTTATGTGCTGACGATCTACCTTGTGGTCCTGATCGGCAGGATGATCTTCGGCTGGGTGCAGGTTTTCGCCCGCGACTGGCGTCCGTCAGGCATACTGCTGGTGATAGCTGAGGGTATCTTCACGATTACAGATCCGCCCCTGAAGCTCCTGCGCCGCTTCATCCCGACCTTCCGGCTCGGCATGGTGGCCCTGGACCTCAGTTTCATGGTTCTGTTCATCGTGATTCTGATCCTGCTGGAAGTGGTCGTGCCGCGCCTTTGATTCGGGTACCGTCGTGAGGAACACGGTCCAAGTGCGCCGAGGAGACGAGATGCCGCTGACGCCCGCGGATGTGCGGAACAAGCAGTTCAGTACGACCAGGCTCAGGCCGGGCTACGACGAGGAAGAGGTTGACGCCTTCCTTGACGAGGTCGAGGCTGAGCTCGACCGGCTGATCCAGGAGAACGAAGAGCTCCGGGCCAAGCTGGCGGAAGTCCTGCGCGGTGGCAAGTCTGCGGTACCCGCGCTGAGCTCTCCGCTGTCGGACCCGAAGCCTGAAATGATGGCGCCCGAGCGGATGGAGCCGGAGCGCAGGCAGCCCGAGCCGGTCATGATGGGCGGGATGCCGCACATCGAGGACAACATGGACACGGCCGCCCGCGTGCTCTCGCTGGCGCAGCAGACGGCCGACCAGGCCATTGCCGACGCTCGCCGGGAAGCCGACGAGACCCTGGGCCGCGCCCGCCGCGAGGCGGACGAGGTGCTCACCAAGGCCCGTCGCCAGGCGGAGCAGATCACCGGCGACGCGCGAGCCCGGGCCGAGAGCCTGGAGCGCGACGCGCAGGAGCGGCACCGCCAGGCCATGGGTTCGCTGGTCCAGACCCGCGAGGAACTCGAGCGCCGGGTCGACGACCTGCGTGCGTTCGAGCGCGAGTACCGCAGCAGGCTGAAGGCGTACCTAGAAGGCCAGCTCCGCGACCTGGAAGCCGGCGTCACCGACAGCGGGACCTTCCCGTCGATGGGGTCGAGCTCGCAGCCGTCGATGCCGCCCGCGCTGGCACCGAGCGGCGCGCGCAACGGTGGCCAGGGCACGGGTCAGTACGGAGTCCCCGAGGTAGTGCCGCACTCCGGTGGTTTCCGCACGAACGATGGAGCGCCCTCGCGCGAGCGCCGGTAGGCACACAAGGACCTTGAGCGGGGGCCGCGGGGAGAGAACGCGTTGTGATTCGCTTCAGTGCGTTTCTCGTTGTTGTCGCGGTCGGATTGCTGGTCGCCGGTGTGGTCACGAGCAAACTGCTGCTCGTCTACATCGCGATCGGCGTGAGTGGTGTGGCCCTGCTGGCGCTGGGCGTAGGCGCGGCCGTCAACTGGCGTGAGCTATCCGGCAAGCCCGGAACGGCTCATCCTGAGACGGCCGAGCCTAGGACGCAAGAACTCAGCGGGCAGGGGCCCGCCCCGCAGGCCGCGGTCCCCGAGCCCGTGACGTCGCCCGCCGGCGCGTCACAGCCGTCTGCGGCCGCTGCTGGTGCAGCGGCCACTGGTACGGCGGCCGCCGGCGCACCGACGGCCACCGGGTCCGGCTGGCCCGCCACCGTCCCTTCAGCCCGGTCCGGCCCGTCCCGGGCCGGCTACCTGCCCGTCAGCGAGCCGCCGTGGGCTAGGCCCGCAGCGGCCCCACCGGCGACTGCGGCGCCGGCCGTCAGCCAGGCGCCGGCCGCGGGCCAGGCGTCGGCCGCGGGCCAGGCGCCGACCCCGACGTCGGCTTCGCGCCCGGCTGACGCGCCGCTTGCCCCGGCCGCGTTCACCCCGCGCCGCGAGGACGCTGCGCGCGGTGTCTGGGAGTGGCGTGACGATTCGATCCAGGTCCCATCGGCTCCTGCCCCGGGCCAGTCCTCTGCTCCTCCCCGGCCCGCAGCGCCGTCGCCTCCTGCGCCCCCGGCGTCCGGTGCCCTGGCATCCGGCACGTCGGCGCCCGTGCCTCCGGCCTCCCGCAAGCCCGTCGAGTCGGCCGCGCCTGCCACCTCACCTCAGCCGATCCAGAAGCCCGCCCCGTCCCGCGCCGAACCCGCGCCGGCCGCCAGGCGCGACCAGTCACCGGACGCCCCGCCACCCGGCGAGCAACCCCCGGTCACGGAGCAGTCGTCGGCTAAAAAGCAGTCGTCTGGTAACGAGCGGTCGTCGGCTGAGGGTCAGCCGTTGGCCGGTGCTCGGGACGCTGCCAAGCCTGCCGCCGCGAGCCAGCCTGCCGCCGCTCGCCAGCCCGAGCCGGAG
>Ga0207662_10000779_pt1 | contig 14632 bp, 10 predicted proteins | sample KBSS33LmetaG_FD_184338 | JGI IMG/M metagenome (GOLD analysis project Ga0207662, IMG submission 184338) | Switchgrass rhizosphere microbial communities from Kellogg Biological Station, Michigan, USA - KBS S3-3L metaG (SPAdes) (version 2) | ecosystem: Host-associated > Plants > Roots >... | reverse complement strand
GAGCGGCCGCTCGTGGCCGCGGTCTATCGCAATCGTCTCGATCGCAAGATGGCGATGCAGGCAGATCCAACGGTTGTCTACGCGCTGGTTCAGGCAGGCACCTACGACGGCAACATCCGGAAGCAGGACCTCTCGTTCGACTCGCCGTACAACACCTATAAGTACTCTGGTCTTCCGCCAGGACCGATCGCCTCACCGGGTCGTGCGTCACTGGAAGCCGCGCTCGCGCCCGCCACTGTGGACTATCTCTACTTCGTGAGCCGGAACGATGGGTCGCATGCGTTTGCCGAGACCCTGGCTCAGCACAACGCGAACGTGAACGAATACCAGGTGCAGTACTTCCGCAAGCAGCGCCTGGAAAAACAGCGCAACCAACAGCCCTCCGCACAGTAGAACGTCGCCTCTCTCGTTGGAGACGGCATGGCACACTGCGCGATTTGACTTGCGCGCTCGGCCGCGCTCAAAATCGCGCCCGCGCCAGCGCTGTTAAAAACAATTAAGGACAATTGTGACCGCCTCACGAGCCGCCGTCTTCGGTTTGATTCTGGCAGGCTTGACCTGTCTACCGTGCATTAGTGTGGCGGGATCAGTGGATGGCCCGCTCGCCGACTACACCGTCACGACCTGGAGCGAGAACGATGGCCTTCCTGCGGGTCGAGTCCGTACGATCGCGCAAGATCCTGACGGCTATCTCTGGCTCGGAACTGATTCCGGGCTCGTTCGCTTCGACGGCGTTCGGTTCGATGCCTGGAGCGCCCTTGGCGAGCCCCGTCTTCCCGTTGGAGCGGTGACGGCGCTGCTCACCGCTCGCGATCGGTCGTTATGGATCGGCGTGAACGGCCGAATGCCACTCGGGCAGGTCAAAGACGGCAAGTTGACTCTCTACGGCGAACGAGACGGTTTCACCGGCGGGTACACCCTCTCGCTGCTCGAGGATCGTGACGGCACGATCTGGGCGGGGACCGTCCAGGGTCTCTTTCGCCGTCTCGGCGACGGCTGGCACAAGTTCGGTCAGCAGGACGGCATGGGTGAAGGTTCAGTGACTGCGATATATGAGGACCGTCAGAGACGTGTCTGGGTGGCGACGCTGACTGGCGTCTACCGCAAGGACCCCGGACATGACCGGTTCGAGCAGGTCGACGTCATCAAAGTGTCGAGCAACGTCTGGCAGGGTTTCAGCGAGGATGCCGCCGGCACCGTTTGGATCAGCGATTTCAACCAGGGGTTCAGAATCCCCGGCGCCGCTACCCACGCAACGGGCAGGGCACATCACGGGTGGGGAATCGAGCTCCTGCACGATAATCGCGGAAACTTCTGGGTCGGGACCCAGGGACAGGGGCTGTGGCGCGTTCGCGATCGTGCGCGCAACGCACACGAGAGCCTCGACATGATCACGGTCGACGATGGAATGGCCAGCAACGCGGTGTACTCGCTTCTCGAGGACCGTGAGGGCAACGTCTGGGTCGGTACGCTCGCCGGTTTGCAGCGATTGACGCCACATCGGGTTACACCAATCAAGGATCTTCCGATCCCGCGCGTGCTCGAAGTGACGCCTGATGGAAGTGTCTGGGCCGGGACTGCGGCCGGCCTCGTGCGCTTCACATCGACAGGGCGAAAGCTTTACACCGAAGCGGACGGCTTACCTGGCTCGGTAGTGCTGGGTCTATTTGCAGACCAGCGCGGAGATCTCTGGGTGTCTGCGGAGCGCGGTGTCGCACGCTTCTCCGAGGAACGTTTTTCGCCGTTGCTCGTGGCACCGAAAAGCCAAACGCAGCGCATCATCAGCATGACCGGGGTGGGCGACACGCTTTGGCTGCGCGACTTCTCTTTGCAGCTGTTTCGGTTGCGTAATGGACAGTTGTCACCCGCGGACGATATCCCCGAGGTGCACCGAAGGGGCGCGTCGTCCATTCATGCGGGGAAGAGCGGAAGTCTCTGGATCGGATCGTCCAACGGGATGCTGGTCGTTCGCTCGCCGATCGGCGAAGTTCGCACCTACGAACCTGGCATCGGCAACATTGGCAGCGTCATCGAGGACACGCGCGGGACTGTCTGGATCGGCGGAGACGACGGTTTGAGTCGTTTCGCAAACGGGCGGTTCACGAACGTTACGCGCCAGAATGGCTTCAGCGGCGGCATCAAATCCATCGTCGAGGATGGGCTCGGCTTCATGTGGGTCAGCAACGACAGCGGCATCGTCCGCCTGGACCCGAGCGAAGTCGACAAGGTCGCAGAGAACGCCAACCACCAGGTTCGCTTCAGGCTGTTCAATACCGCAGATGGCGTGGCGGGGGTGTCGTTCGGCGAGGGAAGTCGAAGCGGCCTTCGATCGCGCGATGGACGACTGTGGTTCATCACCAGCAGCGGCGTGACCATTATCGATCCACGCAACATCGGCGACGCGCCAATCCCGCCGACCGTCCGGATTGAATCAATTGCCGCTGACACGCGATCATTCGACCCCGTGCCACCGCTGCAACTGCCGGCAAGGACATCGCATCTGCAGATCGGTTTCGCGGCACTCAGGCTCTCGGATCCGATGCGCGTGCGGTATCGCTATCGTCTCGCTGGCTACGACCGGGATTGGGTGGACGCAGGTACTGCCCGTCAGGCGACCTACACGAACCTCCCGCCTCGCCAATATCAGTTTCAGGTCATCGCGAGCGGTGGCGACGGGAACTGGAGTGAGCTGGGCGCGGCGCTGGCTTTCGGGATCCAGCCGATGTTCTATCAGACTGGCTGGTTCTATCTCGTGTGCGGCCTGAGCGTGTTCTTGATTGTGTACATGTCCTGGCGACTGCATGTTCGGCAGGTGCGTCGTCAGTTCGCGCTCGTGCTCGCAGAGCGGATTCGCATGAGCCGCGCGATTCATGACACGCTGTTGCAGGGATTGGCCGCTCTCGCGTTGCAAGTGGATGATCTGTCTCACAACACGGACTTGTCGTCTCCACCCGGCCGTAACCGGGTCCTGCGGATACGACGACAAGTGGAGGACTACATCCGGCAGGCGCGCCGGTCGATTCTGGACTTGCGCACACCGACGCTTGCGTCGGGCGATCTGCCTCAAGCAATTCGTGAGGCGGCAGAACGCGTGATCGGCGGACGGCAGGTCGCACTCGACGTGACGGTCAAAGGCAATCCTCACCCGTATGGCGCGTCAACCGAAGAGCAATTGCTCCTGATCGGGCAGGAGGCCGTCAGTAACGCCGTCCTTCACGGCCAGGCCCGTCGCGTTGCCGTCGAACTCGACTACGGTAACGAACAGATGTCTCTTCGCGTAGCTGACGACGGGTGCGGCTTCGACCCGGAGGCGGCGCTGAAGGCGTCCGGTCACTACGGCCTGGTGAGTATGCGCGAGCGGGCCGAGCAGGTGCGCGGGCGAATCACGATTGCATCGGCACCTGGTCGCGGCACCGAGATCGAAACCGTCGTCCCCGCATGATTCGCGTGCTCTGCGTCGATGATCATCGCGTCATGCTCGATGGTCTCGCGCTGCTCATTGGCCGTCAGCCGGACATGGAGGTCGTTGCGTCAGCAACGAGTGGCGAACAGGCGGTCGAGCTCTATTCATGTCATCTGCCGGACATCACGTTAATGGATCTCCAGCTGCCGACGATGAGCGGTCTGGAAGCGATCGGCGAGATCCGCAGGACCCATCCCGACGCACGGATCGTCGTCCTGACGATGTACCAGGGAGATGAGGACATCTATCGCGCATTGGAGGCGGGCGCCGCCGCGTATTTGTTGAAGGACACTCTGGCGGAAGATCTGGTCAATGTCATCCGGCAGGTACACACCGGCAACCGTCCCATCCCGCCCGATGTCGCGGCCGCGCTGGCCGTCCGCAAAGTCCAGCCATCTCTGACACCCAGGGAAATCGAGGTCGTCCACCTGATCGCTCAGGGGATGCGCAACAAGGAAATCGCCGTCGCGCTCGGCATCAGCGAACAGACTGCCAAGGTTCACGTCAAAAACATTCTCGCGAAGTTGAACGTGAGCGATCGCTCTGCCGTCGTGGCCGTCGCAGTGCGCCGCGGCATCATTCATATTCGGTAAAAAGCACTCGTTAACTCCCAACTCCCAAATTTCCAACTCCCATTCCTGGATTCCAGCTTCGGTCTTGGGAGTTGGGAGTTGGGTGTTGGGAGTTGACACGTCGTAACTCTTGTTAGGTAGTGCGGTGCCCGGATCCGGTCGCTAGACTCGTGACGCTTTGACTCCAGCCAAATCAGGAGAGGACTAAGTGTCATGAGGCGACTGTGTTTCGTGGTGGTCGGAGCTCTTGCGACGTTTGTCGGGGCGCATGACAGCTGGGCGCAGGGAATCGGCGCGGCCAGCATCGTCGGCGTCGTCCGCGACGTGTCCGGGGCGGTGCTGCCGGGTGTCACGGTAGAGGCCGCCAGCCCGGTGCTGATCGAGAAAGTGCGGACCGCGACGACCGATGGCGAAGGTCGGTACCAGATCGCGGAGCTGCGCCCCGGTACCTATTCCGTCACCTTCACCCTTCCAGGGTTCAGTACCTTCAAGCGCGACGGCCTCGAGCTGTCGTCGAATTTCGTCGCCACTGTCAACGCGGAACTCCGCGTTGGAACGTTGGAGGAGACCGTCGTCGTCTCCGGAGAGACACCGCTCGTCGATGTCCGCAGCGTCTCAAAGGGAACGGTGGTCAGCCAGGAAACGCTCGCGGTACTGCCGACGAGCAAGAGCGTGGGTGGTTTGCTCGCGCTCGTGCCAGGCGCCGTGTCACCTGCCAACGGTGTCGACACGGGCGGGACCAAAGGCGAACAGTCCGTTCGGATCTCTGTTTTTGGCGCGAGGCCAGGCGACATGCGCCAGATGACGAACGGGATGCTTTACAGCAACTTGAACGGTGATGGCGCCGGCCGGCTGTATTTCGTCAATCCCGTCACTGTTCAGGAGAACGTCATCGATCTCGGTGCCGCCGGGTCAGCGCAATATCAACTCGCCGGCGCCGTGGTCAACACAATTCCCAGGGAAGGTGGCAACCAATGGTCCGGGACGACGTTCGGCGCCTGGACGAATCACTCGTTACAGTCGAGCAACCTGAGCGACGACCTCAAATCACAAGGATTGACCACTGTGAACGGCTTGCGGTCGATCGCTGATTTGAGCGGCCTGGTTGGGGGACCTGTGGTCGCCGACAAGTGGTGGTTCGTGGCGTCGGGCCGGGTGAGCGGGAGCACGCTCCGAGCCGCCAGCCTCTTCCACGACGCCAACCTCGATGACTGGGTCTATTCGGCGGACACCAGCCGTCCCGTGGATCCCGAAGAGCGAAACCACAACTATCAGTTCCGGACGACCTTTCAGCTTGGGACCAAGGACAAGTTCGGCGCATCCACCGACATCCAGCGGCACTTCAGAGACCAGGCATTCGGGCAGCTCGATCAAGGGATCGCAAGAATCGAAGCCAATGCTGCCATGTGCCACAACGACTCCCTGACCCAGGCCACGTGGAGCCGGCCGCAGTCCAACGTGCTGCTGTTCGAGGGCGGCGTAACGATTGGATTGAACACGTTCGGCACGGCGAACTTCGGCACTGCACTCGATGGGTCCGACTACGAGGAATGCGGCCAGAGTCAGCCGTTCCGGGTAAATATCGCCGATGCGGCTCGCGGCCCCACCTACCATGGTGTGGGCGCCATCAGCATCGGCGTGTCCAATCAGTTCAATTCACGATTCGCGGCGTCATATGTCACCGGCGCGCACAATCTGAAGACGGGGTTCACACTCATTCGCGGCAACGTCACCGGGAACACGCTCAACCGCGCAGACGATGTCAACGGCTTGCCAATCTCCTACACGTTCACGAACGGCGTGCCGACCTCGATGACGCTCTTCGCGAGCCGCAACAGCGACGCGCACCTCGACCAAGATCTTGCGCTCTTCGTTCAGGATCAGTGGGCGTTGCACCGCCTCACGTTGAACCTCGGTCTCCGCTTCGACTGGATGAGCCAGTCCCTGGGCGCCGTCGACAATCCCGCAAACGCGATCTTTCCGGCTTATAGTTCGCCGGCGCGCGAGGGGGTGCCGAACTGGAAGGACCTCAGCCCGCGCCTGGGGGCGGCCTACGATCTGTTCGGGAACGGCAAGACTGCGATCAAGGGTGGCGTCAACCGGTATGTGGCGGGAGGGTCGACCGGTGTGGCTACGCAGTTCGGCCCGACGGCCAATTTCAACACCACGCGCAACTGGACCGACTCCAATACGAACTTCTATCCCGACTGCGACCTCTCGAACCCGGCAGCGCAAGACCTGCGTTCGCGGGGCGGAGACGTGTGTGGCGCCTACAACAATCCCAGCGTGGCGACCTTCAGCGAAAACACGACGGTCGCCAATTCAGATTTCACTAACGGATGGTTCAAGCGCGGATACAACTGGCGGGCGAGCGCGGGTGTCGAGCAGCAACTGATGAACCGGCTCGCGGTGAGCGCCTCGTACGCGCGCACCATCTACGGCAACTTCTCCGTGACGGACAATCTCAATCTGACTCCGGCTGATTTCGACCCGTACTGCATCACTTTACCGGTCGATTCCAGGCTGCCGCGCAGCGGACAGCAGCTGTGCGGACTTTACGATCAGCGCATCAACGTTGCGACGAGCAATCTCGTTGGATTCGCTGATGACTACGTCGACAAGTATGCCTTCGGGGGGTTGCAGCAGAGTCCGCAGACGGAGCATTTCAACGGGTTCGATCTGTCGATGGCCGCACGGCTTCCGCGATCCGGAACCTTCAACGCCGGATGGAGTGTCGGCAACACGATTCAGAACACGGCCATCTCGGCCAATGGCGGTCTCATCAACAACTCGAGCTCGAACTGCTTCGTCGTCGACAACCCGGAGCAGTTGACGAGCGAAGTGTCGCCATGCAAGTTCGACACCCCCTACCAACATCGGTTTCGCATGAGCGGTTCGTTCGAGCTTCCATGGCAGGCCGTGATCGTGTCCGGCGTGTACCAGGACCTGCCCGGCCCGCTGATCGTGGCGAATCGCACTTACACGAGCGCCGAGATCAACTCGCAACCGAGCGGCGCCCTCGGACGGCCGCTGCGATTAGCCACACGCACCATCGACATCCTCGAACCGTTTTCGATGTATGGCAATCGGCTGCGTCAGCTCGATCTTCGTGCGAGCAAATTGTTCCGCCTTGGCGGCCAGCGTTTCCAGCTGAACGTCGACCTGTACAACGCCCTGAACGGGAGCACGGCCACCTTCATTCGTAACACGTACACGGCGCCCGGAACGGTGACGACAACGCCGTGGTTGCAGCCGACACAGGTGCAGGACGGGCGCTTCTGGAAATTCAGCGCGCAGTATGACTTCTGAGGCACACGATCGCGTAGCCCGGGTCTTGTTCTATAGACCCGGCACGTTCGGCAGCCAGGGTCAGCGCAGGTGAGGCTATGACGCAACCGAGACGCGACGCAGGCACGTGTGACATGCGGAGGCGACAGGCGCTGCGGCTGCTCGGAGGTGGCGCCGCGGTTGGCGTGGCCGCGCGACTGGGTTGGAGGCCACACGCCGCGCTCTTCGCGCAGGCGCCGAGTGGTGGCGCGAGGATCGCAGTGCCCGCGGGCGGTGTGATCCGTACCGTCAGCGGCGATATCGATCCCAACGGCTTCACCGGCGGCACCTTGATGCACGAGCATCTCGGCAACGGACGACCTGCGCCGGCGAGAGGAGGAGGCGCGCCACCGCCAATCGACAACCCGACGCAGGATCCCGCGTGGATGGCGGAGGAGCTGACGTTGGCGCGGAAAAACGGAAACCTGGGTTGCATCGTCGCTGCCGGCCTCAACATGCCGAGTGCCGACACCCTGTCGTACATGGCGAAGCTGTCGCAGGCGAGCGGCGTGAAGATCGTCGCCGCCGCCGCGTACTACAACCCGCAGTCGTATCCCAAGGGCACCGACACACTCGGAGAAGACGAGATCGTGGAGCTGCTGGTCAAGGGTGCACGCGAACTCCGCCTCGGCGCCTATGGCGAGCTTGGTTGCTCGAACGATGAGGCCGATCTGCAGCCGATCGAGAAGAAGGTCTTTCGCGCGTTCGCCAAGGCGCAGGCGCGGACCAACCTGCCGATCTTCACGCACACGAATTACTCGACGGGTCCCAACGTCTCGATGGATATGGCGCTGCGGCAGCTGGACGCGCTCGAGTCGGCCGGTGGAAAGCCGTCGGGCATCGCCATTGGCCACGTGTGCTGCCACTACGATCCGATGGTCGATGTCGCGAAGCGCGTCGCCCAGCGGGGCGCTTTTGTCGCATTCGATCGCATGACGCGGCAGCAGCAATGGGTATCCGATGCCAAACGCATTGAGATGATGAAAGCGCTGCTCGACGCCGGACTGGTCGACAGACTTTTGATCTCGTCTGACTACATCGGACGCATCAACACCGCGGTGGGAGAAATCCCCGGCTATCCTGGCTCACTGCACGCGCGAGACGGCGGCCCCGGGTACGCCAGGCCGTTCATCCTCGCGGTTCCTCAGATGATGAAAGCGGGAATACCGGTGGACGCGATTCGGCGGATCACGGTCGACAATCCGCGACGCTTCCTGACTTTTGTTCCAAGAAATGCCTGAATTCCCAAATTCCAACTCCCAACTCCCAAAGCACGGTATTGGGAGTTGGAGGTTGGGAGTTGGGAATTGACTTGCTTTAGCGTGGGCTCGACTGCTGCGCCTCGAGCTTCCTGGCCCCCGAGAGAATCCCGTATAACCCGACATTCCCTTCGTGGCACGCGTACTCCAGCAGCGGCTCGTCGGTGCGCTTGAAATAGATCCGCGCCGTCCACGGCTTGGTCCACGTGGCCGGATCGCTCAGCGTGGCGTCGTACTGCAGTGTGTCCTTGGCGACGCGGGTGAATCGTTCGACGAGCTGCAGGCCCGTCGTAGAGTTCTGGAAGTTGCTCTTCGACGAAAAGCCCTTCGTCTCGACCACCAGCGTGTCGCCTTCCCAGCGACCACGCGAGTTGCCCAGCCACTGCGGCATCTGGTCGGACAGATGCGGACGGCCATCGAGCGGGATCACGCGCGCGTCGTGAATCGTTTCCATGTTGAACACGACGTGCGTCGGCGATTGCACGATCTGATAGACGCTGCTGTAGGCGGCCTGGAATCGGGGCACGCCGAAGGTGATGCAGCGCTCGCTCAGCCCGCGGCTGTCAGGACCGTCAGCCGGATGCAGCCGTCGTCGTTCAGCCGCCGCGGCCCGCCGCTTCGTGGCTTCCGATGTCTCGGGCGGGATGCGGCCGTTCGGCGGATCGATGATGAGCGACGTGCGTCGCTCGAAGTCACGCGCCGGGAGCCAGAAGCCGTTGTAGTTTCCCGTCTCGGTGTCGTGCGACTTCGATTCCGTCTGTCCCTGAATCGTGTCGCCGATCAGTTCGTCGCCGAACAGGGCATCGCCATCCTGCTCGAGCTGCCGCGCGGCTTTCTCGACCTGCTGCACCTCGGCGTCGGTGAGCAGCTGCTTGTCCGCCCAGGCGGCGGGACGCTGCAGTGGTGTCGCGCTGTTGTTGGTCCAGACGGCTTCGAGGTCCGGCTGGCCGAACGAGTTCTTCGGCGCTTTGTATGCCGCCTGCTGTTTGTCGGCCTGCGAACCTGCGGCCGCCAGGGTGATGCACGCGACTCCGATCAACGAGCAAATGTAGACGCCACGCAATATCGTCATCGCTCCCTCCCGCACACGGAAGTTTAAATAATCAGCGGGCTCAGGTCCACGGTGCTATTCCTGCCCGGATTCGCTAGCGGAAACTTAGGGCAGCGTCGTGCGCGTATGGATGTGAATGATCGTGTACTGCAGTGGAACTCCCGGGTCACCGTACGCCAGATGCCAGGTGTTCGGTGGAATCGATACCAAGTCGCCGACCTTCACCTTGACTTTGCGTCCGCCGATGAATGGGCCACCGCGCTGTTCGCCGGGCGCCACCAGGTACACATTCTCCGGAGCCACGTCGGACTCAACGATGACGGTGCCGGTCCCGGCAGTGATGAGGTAGATCTGCGTGTTGTCGGTGTGGAGCTCACCGGTCGTGGGCTCCTGGCCCGCCGCCGCGCCGGGGCGGGTGGTTCCCGTAAGTCGATACTCGGGCGCCCACTCGAAGTGCGTCTTCTGCGTGTTCTGGAACTCGGTCGTGTACAACCTGGCCTTTCCCGGCTGCGCGCGTGTTTCAGCTCCCGCGGTCACCAGGAACATGTTCCTCGCTGCACGCGGGTTGTCCGTGAAGCGTCCGCCGGGGGCCTGGCCGCGGCCGGCGTTCGGGTTCGCGCCACCCTCTCGTGCCTGGCCGCCCTGCGCCTGCGTGACACTGGGCAGACTCGCGCCGGCTGCGTACCCTATTGAGAGCACTGCCAACAACATCATCACTCGCTTCATTGAGATCCTCCGTGACGGACGAAGTCCGCATCCGCAGAGCAGGCGGGTGCCGAATTCTAGTCTTCGCCACGCATGGTCGCACTACCCACTCTGAGGTATCGACTGTGACTCAGACGAATCCTTGACAGCACGGCAGCGGTCGGGTTGAATGCCAGGCGACGAATGACACCGGGTGTGATTTCCCCGCCTCTGCGCCGAAATCACACCCGGTGTCTTTAAGGGGAAGACTATGCGCCTCCTGATTGCTGCCGCCGTTCTCTGTGCCACCGCCTCACCGGCATGGGCGCAGGCGTTTGCCAACGCGAAAAGCTCGCTCGCCAACTACGCCGTCGCAGAGTCACTGCCCAAGAAGACGTGCGAGAGTCTGTCCGCCTTTAAAGGCAAGGACATCGTCGCAATACAGGCACGTGTGGTCGCCGCGACTGCGGACACACCGCAGCATTGCCGCGTTGTCGGCACCATCTCACCCGAGGTGGCGTTCGAGGTCAATCTGCCGGAACGTTGGAATCGCCGCTTCTACATGACCGGTAACGGCGGCCTTGCCGGTGACGCCCTCGACACACCGATGAACGGGGATCGCACGTCGGCATTGACCAACGGCTTCGTCATGGCGCGAACCAATACCGGTCACGACGCGCGAAAGGAACCGAGCGGCTCGTTCATCCTCAGCAACCCGCAGAAGGCGATCGACTACGCGTACCGAGCGGTCCACGTCACCGCCGAGACCGCGAAAGCGATCGCGACCGACTACTACGCGCAACCGATCACGTTCTCGTACTGGAACTCGTGCTCGAACGGCGGCCGTCAGGGATTGCTCGAAGCGCAGAGATTCCCGGACGACTTCGATGGCATCGTCGCCAATGCCCCGTGGGTCGACCAGACCGGGTTCACGCTCGGCGCGATCTGGAATCAGAAGGCGCTCACCGAAGCGCCGGTGTCGCTGGAAAAGATGAAGCTGGTCGCCGAGAAGGCGATGGCGAAGTGCGACGAGGTGGACGGCCTGAAGGATGGACTGATCGACGATCCCCGCAGATGCAGCTTCGATCCGACGCGCGACGTGGCCGCGTGCCAGGCCGGGGCCGACGCTGCCGATTGCCTCACGTCCGCGCAGGCGGCCGCCGTGAAGAAGGTCTATAGCGGTCCCCTCAGCAAAGGGAAGCCGTTCTTCCCAGGCTACATGGTCGGCAGCGAAGCGATCAACACCGGACCGAACGGTGCGGCAACGGGATGGGCGAATGCCATTGTCGCCGCGCAACCAGGCGCGAAGCCCGCGGACTACAACCTGGCGGAAGGCGTGATGCGCTATCTGATTCTCGACCCGCCACAGCCGGAATACGATTCGACGAAATTCGATTACGACCACGCCGCGAAGACGGTCGAACGCTGGAGCAAGCTGGCCGACGCGAAGGATCCAGACTTGTCGAAATTCAGGAAGAGCAGCGGGAAGCTGATCATGACCTACGGCTGGGCCGATCAGATCCTTCAACCGCTGATGGGCGTGAAGTACTACGAAGACGTGGTTGCGAAGAACGGCAAGGATACTGCTGATTTCGCGCGGCTGTTCATGGTGCCGGGCATGGCGCACTGCGCGGGCGGCGTGGGTCCCGATCGCAACGATGCGGTCACTGCCGTTATCGACTGGGTGGAGAAGGGCAAAGCGCCTGACCAGCTGATTGCCAGCAAAGTGACCGATGGAAAGGTCGTACGCACGCGGCCGCTGTGTCCCTATCCGCAGGTCGCCCGCTACAAGGGACAGGGGAGCATCGACGACGCGGCCAATTTCAGCTGCGTCGCGCCGCGCTGAATCGCATACGGAGAGGCGGGTCTGAAGACCCGCCTCTACTTGACGACGTCCAGCTTGATCGTGCTGTCCCGCACTGTCACCGCGATATCGCTGACGTTGATGCGCAGAGCAATCGGGATGTCGAGTGAGGCCACTACGGCGCCGGTATCCTGGCGTTTCACATCGAGCTTCACGCCGTGGCCGGTCAGATCGACGCCGCCCTGCGCGATACGCGCATGGAGCTCTCCGAGGATCTCGGGACGATAGCGTTGACAGAGATCCTGGATCAGCGACGTCACGAAATCGCGAACGTTCACCGACAGGTCCTTGATGACATCCTTGGCGAGCTCGTTGGCGAACGCCGATACGCGCGGTCCGTACTCGTTCAAGGCTTTGTCATTGATCGCTGCGGCGATCGCGTCGATCTTGGGGACGGCGACAGAGGTGACGTCCTGGCCGACCGTGTCGATGAATACCTTCACATCCGACATGTGCGGGTTACCTCACGCGATGGCGGGTTTGATATGGGTGCCACAGGCAAACGCGCCGACTCATCGAATCTGCGGCAGCGGAAGCACCACGTCGCTGACCTTGAGCTGCGCATCAACAGGAATCTCGACGTTGAGCAGATCTTTGCCCTTCTTCTGATCGCGAAGCGTCGAGAGGAGCCGCCCCCTGACGGACAGGCCTCCATCGACCAGAGAGATCGTCAGCGCGCCGTTCAGTTTGATGACATTGCGTTCGACGAGATTCTCGACCAGTTCATCGACGACAGACATGCACCCCTCCTGGGCCTTGGGCTGGACGACTTCGATGCGCACGTCATCGGGGCCGACCACGATGTCTGCACCCTCAGGATCTCGTGGCGTCCGCCTCCCGCGGACCGCAAGTCGAGCACGTATAATCTCACTCATTTCGCATGCGTGCATCGACAATCGTCGTCGCAGGATTTCTGACGTTTGCGTGGCTGACGCACCCGGCTGCGCAGGGCCGTGGCTCTGCGCCGGCGGTGACGCTGTATGAAAACGCGCGCCTCATCGTGGGCGATGGCAGTGGCCCGATTGAGAACGCCGCGTTCCTCGTCGAGAACGCGCGGTTCACGCGCGTCGGGCGGCGGGGCGAGATCCAGGCGCCCCCGGGTGCCGCACGCGTCGACCTCACCGGCAAGACCGTCATTCCCGCGCTCGTCGACGGCCACTCGCACATCGGTTACATGAAGCACCTGACGAGTGGTGCCGTCAACTACACGCGCGACAACATCCTCGACCACATGCACCGGTTCGCGTATTTCGGTGTGGCCGCGAGCCAGTCGATGGGGAGCGATTTCGGCGAGCTGCCGTTTCGAATCCGCGACGAGATCCTCGCGGGGAAATATCCAGACGCCGCGCGGTTCCTGACCGCCGGCCGCGGGCTCGCTCCGCTCGTCGAGATCAGCCCGGACAACATGCGACAGGCAGCGTTTCCGGTGACCACGCCTGAAGGTGCGCGCGCATCGGTGCAGGAGCTGGTGCCGCGCAAGGTGAAGTTGATCAAGACGTGGGTTGACGACCGAGGCGGGACGATCAAGAAGCTCACGCCGGATCTCTATGGCGCCATCATTGACGAGGCGCACCAGAACAAGCTGCGCGTCGCTGTTCACGCCACCGACCTTCGCGACGCGAAGGATCTGCTGCGCGCGAACATCGACGTGTTCGCCCACATGATCAGCGACACCGACGAGGAGCTCGTCTCACTCTTCAAGCAGCATCCAAATACTGCGGTGTTGTCGGCGCTCGGCGGGCCGCATCGTGCCGTGTATGCGCCCTGGCTGAATCCGGTGCACCCGCTTATCCTCGAAACCGTCCTGCCCGAGCAGATCAAGCGGCTCCAGAGCCGTTTCCCATTGACAGAGCCAGCGCAGCTCAAACGATCGCAGGACGCGTGGGATCGTCTGGCTCGGGGCATCGCACAACTGAGCAGCGCGGGCGTGAAGATCGGTGTCGGCACCGATGGCGGCGGTCAGCAAGGTGACCAGTTCATCGGGTGGACGATGCATGCCGAGCTCGAGAACATGGTGATGGCAGGCATTCCGCCGGCGAAGGTGTTAGTGGCGGCGACGCGCACGTCAGCGGAGATTCTCGGGCTCGATGATCTCGGCATGGTTGCCGTGGGCAAGAGCGCCGATTTCGTCGTCCTCGACGCCAACCCGCTCGATGACATCACGAATACGAGGAAGATCTTGAGCGTGTATCTGCGAGGTCACCGTATCGATCGAGAGAAGCTGCGGGCCGGTTTTGTCAAAAGACAATGACGAATACGACACACCGAGGCACAGAGGCGTGTAGCCGGGTCCTTGGTCCCTGGGCCTTGGTCCTAGGTCTGGGTTTCTAGTCCTTGTCCCTTGACACAAACTGGACCAAGGACCATGGACGGACCAAGAACGAAGCACTAAGGACCAAGGCCCCGCGCGAC
>Ga0207662_10000773_pt1 | contig 14699 bp, 15 predicted proteins | sample KBSS33LmetaG_FD_184338 | JGI IMG/M metagenome (GOLD analysis project Ga0207662, IMG submission 184338) | Switchgrass rhizosphere microbial communities from Kellogg Biological Station, Michigan, USA - KBS S3-3L metaG (SPAdes) (version 2) | ecosystem: Host-associated > Plants > Roots >... | reverse complement strand
CCTTGCGGGGCTGACATCCGGGATTCCGATCATTTCCCGTCCGCGGCGGATGCGGCGGGCGCCTTCGCATCCGGCCAGCCCAGCTCGCGCAGAATTTCCTCGGTGTGCTCGCCGAGCAGCGGCGGCGGGCGCTCGTGCGAGAGCGGAGCGTGCTTGAAGCGCATCGGCGACGCCACCTGCGGGACGGCGCCCGCCACCGGATGTGCGATCTCGATCAGCATCCCGCGATGCTTGATCTGCTCGTCGGCGAAAACCTCCGGCACGGTGTTGATCGGGCCGCACGGCACACCCACGCGTGCGCACTCGCGCACCCAGTGATCGCGCTCGCGGTTCGCCAGCAGCTCGGCGATCAGCGGCGTCAGGATCGCATTGTTGCGGACGCGGCCGGCATTGGTCCGAAACCGTTCGTCCCGGGCGATGTCGGGCCGCTCGAGCACGTCGCAGAGCCTGGCGAACTGGTCGTCGTTGCCGACCGCGAGCACGAGGTGGCCGTCGCGTGTGGCGAACACGTCCTGCGGCTGAATGTTCGGATGGGCGTTTCCGGCGCGCCGCGGCGCGCGCCCCGAGATCAGGTAATTCATGGCCTGGTTGGCAAGAAACGACGCGCCGACGTCGAGCATCCCGATGTCGACATGCTCGCCCTGACCGCTCACCTGCCGCCGCGCCAGCGCGGCCAGGACGGCAATCGCGGCGTACATCCCGGTCATGATGTCGACGATGGGCACGCCGACCTTCTGCGGTCCCGCTCCGGGCTTGCCGTCCGCCTCGCCGGTGACGCTCATGAGGCCGCTCATGCCCTGGATCATAAAGTCGTAGGCGGCCTGGTCGCGGCGCGGACCGCTCTGCCCGAAACCGGTGATCGAGCAATAAATCAGGGCAGGGTTGATCGCGCCCAGATCCTCGTAGCCGAGGCCGTATTTCGCCAGCGCGCCGGCCTTGAAATTCTCCAGCACGATGTCGGCCCGCGCGGCAAGCGCTCGCACGATGCCCTGGCCTTCGGCGTCGGCAAGATCGACGGCGATCGAGCGTTTGCCACGGTTGACCGAGAGGAAATAGCCGGCGTCGCTGGTATCGCGTCCGGCCTTGTCCTTGAGGAACGGTGGACCCCAGCCGCGGGTGTCGTCGCCCGCGCCGGGACGCTCGACCTTCACCACGTCGGCGCCAAGGTCGGCCAGAACTTGTCCGGCCCACGGGCCCGCCATGATGCGGCTGAGATCGAGCACGCGGATATGCGAGAGCGGTCCGGCCATGTCAGCACCGGCCTTGCGGATGTTCAGCTGTCATCGACCGGCTCCGTGGCGCGCACCGAGGGGCGTTGGCAGTATTCCTCATGCCAGCGCGCGATACCGGGGTGACCGCCGCGCCAGTCCTCATCGCCAAACCTGAAATCGAGATAGGACAGCGCGCAACCGATTGCGATATGCCCGACGGTGAAGGGCGACGTGGCGAGATCGCGGGCCTCCTTGTCGAGCGCCTTGAGCACGGCCAGTTTCTTGGTGCCAAAGGTCGCGACGTGGACCGGCGAGGGATGCGCGCGCTCGCGCTCGTTGCGCAACAGGAGCAGGAAATCGAGAAACCCGTCACCGAGCGCCTGCCGCCGCAGCGCCGTCATGCGCTCCTTACCATCTCTCGGCACGAGCTTGCGCCCCGAGTGCAGCGAATCGAGATATTCGCAGATGACCGGCGAATCGTAGAGTACAGTTCCGTCGTCGAGCACGAGGGTCGGGATTTTTGAGAGCGGGTTCTCTTCCATCAGCGGAACGTGCGGCCGGGTGGTTGCCACCACCGTGCGCACGCAGTCGATGCGGTCGGTGAGGCCGAGTTCGTGCGCGACAATCATCACCTTGCGCACGAACGGCGAACGCGGGGACCAGTGCAGCTTCATGGAAGATCCCGTGGGCAGCGGCCCGTAGATGGCGCTTGAACGACCTTCGGGCTACCATTCCGAACCAGCGATGTCGAGCACGGCGGGAATCCGGAGAGGGACGATGAAAGGTATTGGACCATGCGCGATGGCCCTTGCGATAGGCGCCCTGGCGACCGCCACGCCGTCGCATGCGCAGTCCTATCCATCGAGCCCAATCATGCTGGTCAACCCGTACGCGGCCGGCGGACCCGCCGACGTGTTGGCCCGTCCGCTCGCCTCGGCGATGGGGGACAGCCTGGGGCAGCAGGTCGTCATCCTGAACAAGCCCGGCGCGGCCACCGCGATCGCGGCCCAGCATGTCGCGCGCGCCCCGGCGGATGGTTACACATTGCTGCTGTCGACCGCGTCCGCCCACATCGTCACGCCGGCGCTCACGCCCAAGATCAACTATGACGGCATCCGCGACTTCGCATTCGTCGCCATGATCGCCAGCGTCCCCAACGTTCTGGTGGTGCGCTCGACGCTGCCGGTGAACGACGTCGCGGCGCTGACCGCGCTGGCGAAGCAAAAGCCCGGCACGCTCAACTACGGCTCGGTCGGGAACGGCAGCCAGCCTCATCTCGCTGCCGAGATGTTCCAGCAAATGACCGGAACGAAGCTCAACCACATCCCGTACAAGGGCGCGGCGCCGGCGACCACCGACCTCCTCTCCGGCCAGATCGACCTCGCCTTTCTCAACGCGCCGGTCCTGTTGCCGCACATCGCGTCAGGCAAATTGCGGGCGCTGGCGGCGACCACAATGAAGCGCGCCGAGCAACTGCCCGACGTTCCGACGCTCGACGAATTCGGCCTCAAGGGCTTCGATGTAGCGACCTGGTACGGCATCACCGCCCCCGCCGGCACGCCCCCCGCGATCGTGGAGCGGCTCGCGTCGGTACTGGGCAAGGTGCTGGCATCGCCCGAGATCAAGGCGAAATTCGCCGCCCAGGGCACCGAGGTCTTCCTGCTGCCGCCGAAGGAATTCGCCACCTATGTGCAGGAGGACGCCAAGCGCCTCACCGACCTGATCAAGAGCGCGAATATCCAGGGCGAATGAAACCTGCGATTCCCCACCCGCCGGGCGGGGAGGGTAAGGTGGAACGGTTCAACAGGGGATGACATCGCATGGATTACGACCCGCGCAGTGAGCCGCATGGCCTCGCGCACGACCCCGGCACCTGTCTCGTGGTTCCGCGGCCGATCGGCTGGATCACCACCATCGGCCCGGCCGGCGTGGTGAATCTGGCGCCTTACAGCTTTTTCAACATCGTCTCGACCAAGCCGCCGTTCGTGCTGTTCTCCAGCAACACCCGCAAGCACTCACAGCGTAACGCCGAGATTTCGGGCGAGTTCGTGTTCAATCTCGCGACCTGGGAGCTGCGCGGCGAGATGAACATCACCGGCAGCGATCATCCCGAGGACGTCAGCGAGGCCGAGCTCGCCAACCTCAAGATGGTGCCCTCGCGGGTGGTGAAGCCGCCGCGGGTCGAACGCTCGCCGATCGCGCTCGAGTGCATCTACAACAAGACCGTCGACCTGGTGCAGGCGAATGGCAAGAAGTCGATCAACTCGCTCGTCATCGGTGAAGTCGTCAACGTTCATATCGACGATGCGGTGATCATCGACGGCAATATCGACATGGCGCGCATCCGGCCGATCGCCCGCCTTGGCTACATGGATTACACCTCGGTCGACAATATCTTCACCATGCACCGGGTACCGGTGCGATAGGGGCGGCGCGAGACAAGTCATGGATCTTACCCAATTCAGTCTCGATGTCGTCGACGGCATCGCCACCGTCACCTTCGATCGTCCGCCCGTGAACGCGCAGAACCGGCGCACGCGCGAGGAACTGATCATGGTGTTCGATGCGATCAGCGATCGCGACGATATCCGCGTCGCCATTCTCACGGCGACCGGCAACATGTTCTCCGCCGGCGCCGACCTCAAGGAGCGGGTCGACCTGGTGCACGAGCCCGGCGACTATGTCCGCCACAATCGGCTGGTGCGCGAGTTCTTCTATGCGGTGACGGACTGCACCAAGCCGGTGATCGCCGCCGTGAACGGGCCGGCGATCGGCGCCGGCTTCGTGCTCATGCTCGCCTGCGACATCATGATCGCGTCCGACAACGCCTATTTCTCGATGCCGGAGATCAACGTCGGGCTCGCAGGCGGGGCGCGTTTTCTGATGGAGCATGTGGGCCGTTCGCGCACGCGCGCCATGTACCTGACCGGGCGGCGAGTGCCGGCTGCGGAGCTCTACCGGCTGGGCGTGATCGAGGCATGCCCGCCGCGCGAAGAGCTCATGGCGGCCGCGCTCGACATCGCGCGCGAGATCGCCGCGAAAAGTCCACTCGCGATCCGTCACATCAAGCGCGCGCTGAACACCATCGAGGAACTGCCGGTGCGCGACGCTTACCGTTTCGAGCAAGGCGTGACCGTGGAGCTCTCGCATACCGAGGATGCGCGCGAGGCGCAGCGCGCCTTCGTGGAGAAGCGCAAACCCGTGTTCAAGGGCAAGTGATTTAGGTTTATGAGGATGGATTGCCGGTTCAAGCCCGGCAATCACGACACTCACGTCTCAATCCTGCGCCCTGATCTTGAGCTCGCGGATCACGTTGCCGAAATAGGCGTGGTCCTGACGCACGAGTTCCGCGAACGGCGCTGGGGCGAGAAATGCCGGCCGCGACCCCGTCGCCACGATGCGTTTCACGAACGCCTCGTCCTTGAACAGGCCCTCGACGTTGTTGGCGTAGATATCGAGAATATCCGGCGGCAATCGTGCGGGAGCGAACAGCGCGGTCCAGCCCGATGTGCGCACGCTCGAGAGGCCCAATTCCGCAAGCGTCGGCAAATCCGGAAGCTCGGGGAGACGCGCGTCGCCGGCGGCGGCAAGCCCGATCAGACGTCCGGCCTGGACGTGCGGGACCACGACGGTGTCGATCAGGATTTCGATGTCGCCCGCAAGCAGGCCGCCAAGCGACGGCCCGGCGCCGCGATAGGGAATATGGACGATGTCGATGCCGGCGGCGTGGCGAAACGATTCGGTCAGGATATGAACGGTCGACCCTTGACCCGATGATCCATAGTTCAGCTTGCCGGGGTTCTGCTTGGTGTAGGCGATGAATTCGGCCAGCGTCTTGACCGGCAGCTTGGGCGAGACGGCGAGGGCGCGCAGCGACTCGCCGATGCGCGCGACCGGAAGCAGATCATGCAGCGGATCGAAATCGAGCTTGCGCAGGTTCGGCACCATCGCGAAGACGGCGGTGGCGGAGACGAGCATGGTGTATCCGTCCGGCGCCGCGCGCGCCACCATGGCACCGGCGATGGTGCCGGCCGCGCCGCCTTGGTTCTCGACCACGACGGGAACCCCGAGACGGTAGCTGAGCCCCTCGGCGACGATGCGCGCGACACCGTCGCTCGCGCCGCCAGGCGGAAACGAGACGATGAGGCGGATCGGCCGGTCTGGAAACGCCGCGTGCGCGCTGCCGGTCAAGACAGAGATAGCGCATAGCGCGGCGGCGACAAGCGCCACAAGGGGCATGCGGCGTGCGCGCGTCATTTGTCGAATCTCCGGGACGGACTGGCGGGCGGAGCGAAATGTCGATTGTTTGCCAGTTCGAGACAATTTGCTATTTCTATTTTGACGCGGAACGGGGATCATCGAACGGATCCGGGCGAAGGAGTTGCCGAATGCGCATGCTGCGATTCGTCCCCCCCGCCTTTGCGATCGTCGCCTTCGCTGCCGTCGCCATGCCGACCGCGGCACAGGAATGGCCGTCGGGCACGGTGCGCGTCGTTGTGCCCTACGCCGCCGGAGGACCTGTCGATGTTCCGGCGCGCCTCTTGATCGATCGGCTGGCGGCGCAGACCAAAGGCGTATTCATCCTGGAGAATCGGCCCGGCGCCGGCGGTTCCATCGGCCTGCAGGCCGTCGTGCAGGCTGCGCCCGACGGCGGCACCTTGCTGCTGACGACGTCGTCGGTGACGATGGTCCCAACGATCTATCCCAAGCTCGCGTTCGATCCGCTGCGCGATCTCACCTCGATCAGCCTGGTGACGGAGGTGCCGATCAGTCTGGCGGTGCGCGCCGCCAGCCCCTTCCGCGATCTCGCCGACCTGATCACCCGAGCGAAGGCCGACCCCGGCAAGTATACGTTCGGATCGGGCGGCGTCGGCACCGGCAATCACCTCGCCGGCGAGCTGCTGAAGAAGCTGGCGGGGATCGATCTCCTGCACGTGCCGTTCCGCGGCGTGGCCCCGGCATTGACCGCGCTCTATGCCGGCGACATCGATATGCTGTTCGCGAGCACGGTGGAGACCGTGAGCCATGCACGCGATCACCGCATCCGCGTGCTTGGAGTTGGCTCGCCGCAACCGATTCCCGAGCTCCCGGACTCTCCGGCCATCGGCGCGCTGGTGCCAGGTTATGTCGCGACCAACTGGTATGGCCTGTTCGGTCCGCGTGGCCTGCCGGCCGGCGTGCAGGCGCGGCTGCAATCGGAGCTGCCGAAGGCGCGCGCTGACGCGGCGCTGAAAGAGAAGGCCGCGACGCTCGGAATGACGATGGTCCTGCTGCCGGCCGAGGCACTGCGCGCGCGGATGGAAACCGAGGTGCCGCGTTGGAAACAGCTCATTCCTGACATCGGGCTCAAGATCGAATAGCGAAGCTGATAACAACATCGGGAGGACGACATGCCAGCAGGAAGGACCCTGGTCAGCCATCGAACAGCGAGATCCATTGTCATGGCCTTGGGCGCGGCGGCGGCCGTCGCGCTGCTCGCCGGAGCCGCGCATGCGCAGTCACCGGGTGGGATCGCCGGCGTCGTGGCGCCGGGGGTCATGCCGGAGCTGGTACAAGAGGGTTTCGTCTTCACCGAGGGGCCGGTTGGCACACCGGATGGCGGGCTTTATTTTTCCGACATCCGTCCGAACCGCATCCACTACCTCGATCCCAGCGGAAAGATCAGCCTGGTGCGCGAGCAGACCAACGGCGCGAACGGGCTCGCGCTGACGCGCGACGGCGACCTGATCGCGGCGGAAGGAGAGGGGAAGCGGATCAGTAAACGCAGCCGGGACGGTACGGTGACGACGGTCACCGAGGGGATCGCAGGCAAGCCGTTTCTGTCACCCAACGACGTGCTCGTCGACGCGAAGGGCGGGATTTATATCACCGATCCCGGCCCCCGCCCGGTCGTGCCTGGACGCACCGCCTACGTTTATTATCTGCCCGTCGGCGCCAAAGAGCCGGTCGTCCTCGACGATCAGATCGCACGGCCCAACGGCGTCATGCTGACCCGCGACGGCAAGACTCTCATCGTCAACGACACGCTGGGACCGACCGTATACGCCTACGACGTGCTGCCGGACGGCGGCGTCAAGAACAAGCGCACGTTCGCGCAACTGCTCGATATCCCCGAAGGCAAGGAGAGCGGCGCCGACGGCATGGCGCTCGATCGCGAGGATCGGCTCTATGTCACAACCGTTGCCGGCGTTCAGGTGTTCGACGCGGCCGGCAAGCATCTCGGCACGATCAAGGTGCCGCGTCAGCCGGCCAATGCGGGGTTCGCCGGCCCCGACAAGCGCGTGCTTTACATCACGGCGCGCGAAGGTCTCTATCGCATCAACATGCTGGCGCAGGGGCCCGATCGCATCGGCAAATAGTGGGTGCCGATCACGACGTCGGCGTCCAGATCAGACAGGAGACGAAGATGATTGCGATGGTATTCGCGCGCACCGCGATCGGCATGGTCGCGGCGATCCCGCTGTTGGGCCTATCGGTCCCGCTGCACGCCAAGGATTTCATCAAGGCGGAACGCCCGCAGCAGCGCGGCTATTCCCAGGCGGTGATCACCGAGGGCGGCAAGACCGTATGGCTCGCCGGACAGACCGCGACGGTCGACGATTCCGGCAAGTCATTGGCCGGCGACTTCGAGGGACAGACGCGGCAGATCTTCAAGCTGCTCAATGCCACCCTCGAAAAAGCGGGCGGCAAGCTCGGCGACATGGTGCAGATGACCGTGTTCATCACCGACGTGCGCTACGGCGACCGACTGACTCAGATCCGCCGGGAAATATTCGGCGATAATTTCCCCGGCAGCGCTCTCATCACCATCACCGGCCTGGCCAATCCCGACGCCAAGATCGAGATTCAAGGCGTAGCCGTGATCGGGAGCAGGTAGCGTCGCGGCGGTCATTGTACGCGACGCCGGGCATCGGTCGTTACCTGCCGGCGAATCCAAGTTCGGTCAGTATCGCGACCGCCTGCTCCGGCCCGGCGGCCACCCGGCATCCCGCCGCGGCAAGCGCGGCAAGCTTGGCACTCGCACCCTCGCGCGCACTGCCGACGAGCGCGCCGGCATGGCCCATACGCTTCTCGGCCGGTGCATGGCGCCCAACCACCATGGCCACCACCGGTTTGGGAAAGCCGCGCATGGTCTCGGCAAAGGCATATTCCTTGTCGCCACCGATCTCGCCACAATAAAGCACCGCGGCGGTGCTCGGATCGTGGGCGAGCGCGTTGAGATATTCGTGCGGGTTGCGCCCGACCACCGTATCGCCGCCGATGTGGGCGACCACGCTCTGGCCGATGCCGGCCAGGGTCAGTTGCCGCGCCATGGCGAGCGTGAGCGTGCCGCTGCGGGTGATCACCGCCAGCCGGCCCGCCGTGCAGAAGCTCGGCGCAATCGAACCGAGGAGTCCACGGCCCGGCACGAACATCCCGAGCGTATTGGGGCCGATCAGCCAGCAGCCCGCGGCCCGCGCGGCCGCAGCGGCGTCGAGCGCGTCGTACACCGGCACATATTCGGCGACTGCTACGATGGTGCGGATGCGCGCGGCGGCGCAGGCCGCGATGGCGTCGCGCACGCCTTCCGCCGGGGTGTAGAGCACCGCGACGTTCGGCCGTTCGGGCAGATCGACGACGCGGTCGTAGAGCGGCAATCCGTCCATGGCTTCGCCGCCGCGCCCGAGCGCCACGCCGCCGACGAGCGGCGTGGCGGCGGCAACCAGCCCCGCGACCTGGTTGCGGGCGTAGCGGCCGGTCGGATTGATCACTGCCACGCGCCACGGCTCGGCGTCGAGAAACGGCAGGCGCTCGAAGTCGGGCTGGGGCATGCTAATGTTCCGAAGCGGAAGGTGCCGGAGGCGGCGCGGCGGGGACTGCATTATGCGCTTGGCCGAGATCGACGGGAAAGCCTTGTTGCGTCGGCACGGGATCGCCGTCCCGCGCGGCGTGCTGCTGGAGGCGGGTGACGCCACGCCCGCGGAAGCCGGCGATTGGCCCGGGCACGTGCTGAAGGCGCAGGTGCTCGAAGGCGGCCGCGGCAAGCGCGGACTGGTGCGCCGGCTTGCGGATGCGTCGGCGCTCTCGGCGGCGCGCCGGCACATCACCGATGCCCTCGGCGACCCGGAGGCGCCGCTCCTGCTCGAGGAGGCCGTGGCGATCGCGCGCGAGGTCTATCTCGCGGTGCGTATCGACGGCACCCGCCAGGGTCTCGAGCTGCTGGTCGCGGCGGAGGGCGGCGAGGAGGTCGAAAGCACCAAGGCGCTGATAAGGATCGCGCTCGGCGGGACCGGGGATGTCGGCCCCGACGCACTCTATCCCGAGCTCGTCGGGCTGTTTCCTCCCAACCTCGCCGCGCGCCTCGCCCGCTATGCCGCGCGCCTGCCGGAGATCGCACGCGTCGAGGACCTGGAGCTGCTCGAGATCAATCCGCTCGCGCTCACGCCCGACGGGCGGCTTATCGCCTGCGACGCCAAGGTCATCCGCGACGACAGCGCCGCGTTCCGTCACGACTCCGACGAATTCCCGCTGAGCCGCAGCCTGGCCGAGCGCGCCATGACACCGCTCGAGCGTAGTGCGCGCGAGCTCGGCTTTCAGCTCGTCGAGATCGACGGCGACGTCGCGCTGGTGACCGCGGGCGCGGGCCTCGGAATGATGATGATGGATCTGCTCGCCGACCACGGGCTCACCGCCGCCTGCTTCATGGACAATCTCCGCGGCGCGCCCGACGAGACCATGGCCGAGCGGCTGCGCATCGCCCGGATGATCGCGGAGCGGCCGCAGGTGCGCGCGATCGTATTCCAGACCGTGCTGGCCTCGCGCTCGCTCGCCGACCGGATGGACGCGCTGCTGGCCTGGGTTGCGGCCGAGCCGTTGCCGAAGCCGCTGTTCGTCGGCATTGCCGCCGGCCACGCCGCCGCGCGCAAGATGAGCGCCGAAGCGGCGTTGGCCAAGCTCGGCGCCGCCGGTATCGCGGCATTCACCGACCCGGTCGCACTGGTGCGCGCGGTCGCGGACACGATCGCGGACAAACGCCGCTCTTGAGGCGGCTTGGCGTCCGCCGAGGCGGCGCAATTTCGCCCGATGTCGGCCCGGTTTGTCCGAACGTTACCACTCCGCCGCCCATTTTACCTCCTACGACCTTCATCGTTGACTGGACGCCGGCCTGAGCCAAAACGAGGCCGGGACTGCTTGTATCGCTGGGGGCCGCGCCCACCGGCCAAAAGAGGGGAAGGGCGCCGACCGCGTCAGGTTTAGGGTCGACGCCGTGGGGCTGATGAGACGTGTGTTCCGTTCGTTCGCGGTTGCCGTCTGCACCGTGGCCCTGGCGGGCTGCGCGACCGCGCCGCGTGTCCCCTATACCCAGCAGGAGCAGGCGGCCGCCGTCATACCCGGCATCCCAGACGCACGGGTCTGGGCCGACGATCCTGCCATCGGGCGAGCCGACCCCACGGTCGGACCCACGGCCACGCTCAAGCAGCCGACCGCCCTGGCGCTGTCCGGCGGCGGCGCCGACGGCGCATTCGGCGCCGGGCTCCTAACCTGATGGTCCCGGCGCGGGACGCGGCCGCAGTTCACCGTCGTCACCGGCGCCAGCGCCGGCGCGCTGATTGCGCCATTCGCCTTCCTGGGCCCGGCCTACGACGAGACGCTGAAGAGCGTCTTTGTCAGCGGCGAAATGTCGAACCTGCTGCAGTCGGACGTGTGGGCCGGCGTGTTCGGCACCGCCCTGTTCAAGACCGCGCCGTTGCGAGAACTGATCGCGCGCCACGTCGATGTCGCCCTGCTCGAAGCCGTTGCGCGGGAATACCGCAAGGGGCGCCGGCTCTATGTGGTGACCACGAACCTCGACGCGCAGCGCACCGCGATCTGGGACATGGGCAGGATTGCCGCCAGCGGCGAGCCGGGCGCGCTCGACCTGTTCCGCAATGTCCTCACCGCGTCCGCGAGCATCCCCGGCGTGTTCTCGCCGGTGCTCATCGACGTCGAAGCGGAAGGAAAGCGCTTCGCCGAGATGCACGTCGACGGCGGCGTGACCACCAACGTGCTCATCGTGCCGGAGGCGGTGCTGATGTCGGGGACGCCGCTGTTCGCGCCGGGCGCCCGCCCGAAAGTCTACATCATCATGAACGGCAAGCTTGCGCCCGATTTCGAGCCGGTGACGGCCTCGACCGTGCTCATCATCGCGCGCTCGTTCGAGACCTCGGTTCGCGCCAACACGCGCAATGCTCTGCTGGCGTCCTACCAGTTCGCCAAGCGTCGCAACTGGGAGTTCAACCTCGCATCCATCGACGCGGACTACCCGAAGGCAACATCGATCGGCTTCGATCCGGTCTATATGCAGCGGTTGTTCGAGTACGGGTATCGACGCGGAGCGACCGGGACGCTCTGGCAGTCGACGCCGGCGGACGTGCATCCGCCGCCCGCCTCGGCGCGCGTGGCGGCCGGCCGCTGACGGATCCAGGCCGGAGCGGCCCCGGCCACGGGGTGCTTCGTCAGTCCGGCTTGGCGCCGGAAGCCTTGACGACTTTCGCCCACTTCTCGGTCTCCTCGGCGAGGAGTCGCCCGAATTCGGCGGGCGAGCCGGCGAGCGGGGCGCCGCCTGTTTCGGCGAGCCGCGCGCTCATCGCGGCATCTGCAAGGGCCGCGTTGACGGCTGCATTGAGGGTCGCGACGATCCCGGCGGGCGTCCCGCCGGGAGCACCTATGCCGGTCACAGCGCTGGCCTCGTATCCCGGCACGGCGTCGGCGATGGCGGGCACATCCGGCAGCGCCGCGGCGCGCGTGGTCGTGGTCACCGCCAGCGGTCGCAGTTTGCCGGTCCTGATCGGCTCGATCGCCGCGGACATGGGTTCGAACATGACCTGCGCCTGCCCGTCGATCATGGCCTTGAGCGCGGGGCCGCCGCCGGCGTAGTGGACGACCGGCAAGCTGAGACCGGTCATCATCTTGAAAAGCTCGCCCGTAACATGCGGCGAACTACCGTTGCCGGTCGACGCCATCTTGATCGTGCCCGGGTGCGCCTTCGCCTCCGCGATGAACTGCGCGACGCTCGTCACCGGCACCGACGGGTGGAGCACCATGACCAGGGGTTCGCGGGTGATGCCCGCGACTGGTGCAATGTCGCGCAGGAAGCTGAAGCCGAGATTGGGATAGAGCGAGGCGCCGATCGCGTTGGCCGGACCGACGAGTAGAAGCGTGTAACCGTCGGCCGGCGCCCGCACGACGGTCTCGGTGGCGATATTGCCGGAGCCGCCCGGGCGGTTCTCGACCACGAACGGCTGGCCGAGCCGGCCCGACAACCACTGTGCGATCAGCCGCCCGAGAATGTCGTTCGGGCCGCCGGCGGGAAAGCCTACGAGGAGGCGCACAGATTGGGCCGGATAGGCTTGGGCTGCTGCCATCCGCGCCAATGCCGGCAGGAGCGGCGCGACGCCCGCCAGCGACAGCAAACGACGGCGTGACGGTCGCATGGCAGGCCTCCCGGCTTACAACTTGATCCCCAAGAGCTTCGCAGCGGTGTCCCCAAGCATCGCCGCGCGGTCGGCATCGCTGAGGTCAGGAGTGTTGAGGATGTGATCGACCGAAGTGTTGGTCCAGGGAAACGGATAGTCCGTCCCCATGACGATCTGGCTGGCGCCGACCTCCGCCACCAGGTGCCGCAAGGCCTCCGACGTGAAGATGATCGAATCGAAATAGAGCTGCCGCAGATATTCGGTCGGCTTCTTCTTGATCTGCACGGCGGAGCAGCGATCCGGAAACGTGGTGCAGCCGGCATCGGACCGTGCGGCGTAGGAGGGCAGGTAGCCGCCGCCGTGGGCCGCGCAGATTTTGAGGCCGGGATACCGGTCCAGGGATCCTTCGTAGATCATGTGCGACAGCGCGATCGTGGTTTCGAGCGGATTGCCGATCACATTGATCAATCCGCCATTGCCTTTCAGCCGCTTCTCGAAATCAGGGTTGGCCTGCGGGTGGATGAAGACCAGGCAGCCCAGCTCCTCCGCCTTGGCCCAGAACGGGTGAAACTTGGGATCGGCCAGTTCCTCGCCGTTCACGCTGCCGCCGATCGCCGCGCCGCGCAGCCCGAGCTTCTTCACCGCGTCATCGAGTTGCTCGGCGGCGAGGTCAGGGTATTGCAGCGCGACCGAGGCAAAGGCGACGAAGCGGTCAGGCTGCGCCGCGCACAGCGCGGCCAGCTTCTCGTTCTGCAGCTTGATGAGCTGACGCGCGAGGTCGCGGTCGGCCTTGTACCAATAGGCGTTGATGCTCAGCGCCTCGACGTCGATGCCCTGTTCGTCCATGGCCTTGATGCGCTCGGTGCCCATGACCAGGGTTTCGGGATTCACCTTGAGGCCCATCAAGGCCATGGCGTCCGGGAAGGCGCAATGCGCATGCACATCCACGGTCTTCACGCGGCGGCCGTTCACCACCACCTCGCGGCGTCGAGGTGCCGGCTGCGCATGTGCGTGCGTCGTATGCATCAGTTCGCAGCCGACGAAGGCTACGCCAGCCATGGCGCCGGTCATGCCGCCGATGAAGTCCCTGCGTGTGGTCATTTCGTCCTCCCCATGTCGTATTGTTTTCAGGAAGAAGTATCGCTCTCCCTTATGCGCCAGGGAAGGGGGAGCGTCCCGAGACCGTGTCGCGTCAGCGCCGGGGAGAGGTAACGAGTTGCAGACGGTCAGGCGACGGCGGCGCGCGATATGCAGCGGATGCCCAGCGTCGCCAAGGCCTGGCGCGTTGCCGCCATCGAGCCGTCCACGTCGATGCTGCGACACGCATCCTCGATTACCACGACGTCGAGGCTCTCCCGATGCGCGTCCTCGGCCGAGTAGCGGACGCAGAAGTCGAAGGCGAGCCCGGCGAGGAAGATCCGCCGCAAGTCGCGCTGTCGAAGGTATCCGGCGAGCCCGGTCAGCGTTCTGCGGTCGTTCTCGTAGAACGCCGAGTAGGAATCGATCTCGCGGTGAAAGCCCTTGCGCAGCACAAGTTCGGCATGGGGAATTTGCAACTGCGGGCACAATTCGGCGCCCGGCGTTCCCTGCACGCAATGGTCCGGCCATAGAATCTGCTGCCCATAGGCGACGTCGATTGTCTCGTATGGCTTACGCCCGGGATGCGAGGACGCGAAGGATTGGTGCCCCGCCGGATGCCAGTCCTGCGTGAGCAGCACATGTGCGAAGCATTCGGCCAGACGATTGATCAGAGGCACCACCTCGTTGCCATGCGGAACCGCCAGCGCCCCGCCGGGACAGAAGTCGTTCTGGACATCGACCACCAGCAACGCATCGCGATCGCCGATGGTGAGATGCCCGCTCATGCCGGCGCTTTGTCCTGACGGGCCAGACGGCCGTCGACCTCGGTGCCGAGCCGCACCAGCGATTGCGCCACCTCGACCGGGTAGGACGCGCCCGGCTCCAGCCGGCGCAGGGGCTCCGGCAGCCGTTCGAGATCGCGCGCCGCGCGCGCCCGGATGTCGCCGAGCGACGACGATGGGGCGATCCGGCG